>Ga0307373_10014628_pt1 | contig 10764 bp, 9 predicted proteins | sample OX2MG_FD_202534 | JGI IMG/M metagenome (GOLD analysis project Ga0307373, IMG submission 202534) | Soil microbial communities from Risofladan, Vaasa, Finland - OX-2 | ecosystem: Environmental > Terrestrial > Soil > Coastal area > Acid sulfate soil | place: Finland: Risofladan, Vaasa | collected...
TTCCTTGAAGCCCTTTTCGACGGCGGGCAGGAAATTGTTGGGGATCGTGCCGCCGACGACCGAGTCGATCCAGAGAAAATGTTTTTCGGGGTCGTAGTGGAACACACGCATGGAGGGGAAGTGGGCTTTGGTCGCGAACTCCTCGATGTCGGTCCCTTGCGGCAACGGGTACATGCGGATGTGAACCTCGCCGAATTGACCGCGCCCGCCCGTCTGTTTCTTGTGCCGGTAGCTCCCCTCGGCCTTGGCCTGGATCGTCTCGCGGTAGGGAATCTTCGGCTCCTTGACGTCGACCTCGACCTTGTCACGGCGTTTGAGCCTTTCGCGGATGACTTGCAGGTGCAGCTCGCTCATGCCGGTCATCACCAGTTCCTTAGTCTGCGGATCGCGGTCGAGGTGCAAAGTCAAATCCTCTTCGACGATCTTGTGCAGCGCGCCGGAAAGTTTGCCCTCGTCGCCGCGACTCTTGGGTGTGACCGCCAGGCCGACCATCGGCGTTGGGACGGCGATCGGCGGCATGACGAGCGCCCCTAGAGTGCTGTTGGTGTGGAGGTCCTCGGCCTTGGCCAGGGCCACGATCTCGCCCGCCGAAGCGCTTTCGATCGACTCGGTATGATTGGCCTGTACCCGCAGGAGCTGCGTGACCTTCACTCCGCGGCGCGAGGTCGAAGCGGTGATCGTTTCGTCCTTCTTCAAAGTGCCCGAATAGATCCGAATGTAGCTCAGTTTCTGCACGAAGGGGTCGATGCGCGTCTTGAACACCTGGGCCACGAGCGGACCGTCGGAAACGGCCGAAAGCGTCACCTCGTTGCCGTCTTCTTTCGTGGCCTTACGGAACACCTTGCCGGGTGGCAAGGCGCAAAACGACAGCGCATCCAACAGTTCCGTCACGCCCACGTCGGCCTTCGCCGCCAGACAAACGATGGGAACCAGGCTCCCATGGACGATCGCCTCGACGATCAGCCGCGAAAGCTCGTCATCGGTGGGCTGGGTGCCCTCGAAGTAACGGCCCATCACCTCCTCGTCGTTTTCGATGATCGACTCGATCAAGGGCGTGCCGATCTCAGCCGGATCGACCAGCGCGCCGGTCGTGTCGGCCGGCGGCTTGAGCGTGCCGGCCACTCCGCGGAAATCGTGCCCGCTGCCAATAGGCACGTTGAGCGGAATACAAACCGGGCCGAACAGCGACTGAATGCTCTTGAGTAAACCGGGGAAGTCAATGTTGTCGCTGTCCATCCTGCTGATCACGATCATCCGTCCCAGGCCCGCCCTGCCGGCTTCCTGGAACACGCGGCGCGTGTTGACTTCGATCCCCGCATGCGCGTTGATCACGACCACGGCCGTCTCGACGGCCCGCAGGGCCCCCAGCGTCTGGCCAATGAAGTCGGGATAACCCGGCGTGTCGATCACCTGAAAGTACTTGCCGCTGTGCTCGAAATGCGCCAGACTGGCCTCGATCGAGTACTTGTGGCTTTTCTCCTCCTCGTCGAAATCGCAAATACTGGTGCCATTGTCGACGCTGGCCGGCTGGGTGACCGCGCCGGTCTTGTTCAGCAGCTTGTCGACCAGGGTCGTCTTGCCGGCCGATCCGTGGCCACAAAAAGCAATGTTGCGAATGTCCTCGACTTTGCGTTGCGCCATGGAAGCTTCCTCATGAGGGCCAGAGCGGTTGGAATCAAACGGTTTTTGCTGACGTTCTCGTAGTGTGCGAGGCCGCGGCCAGCGCGTCGGCCAAGATCAACGTGCCTTCGTAAAGCGCGCGGCCGATGATGCAGCCCGCCACGCGTATGGCAGCCAGGGCCGCGACGTCGGATGAACGGCTCACGCCACCGGAGGCGATCACCGGAAGCCCGACGGCCGATTGCATCTCGGCCATCGCCGCCAGGTTCGGCCCCGCGAGCATGCCGTCCGTGGCGATGTCGGTGTAGATCAAGGCGGCCAGAGGCTCGCCGTCGAACCGGCGGGCCAGCTCGACGGCGCCCATTTCGCTGACCTCCAGCCAGCCGTCGGTAGCGACGCGACCGTCGCGCGCATCGATACCCAGTACCAGCCGCTTCGGAAAGCGCCGGCAGACGCCACGCAGCCAATCGGGATCGGCCAGGGCCTTGGTGCCGATCACCAGCCGGTCCAGACCCAACTCGAGCAACCGGCCGATCGTTTCCTCGTCGCGGATGCCGCCCCCCAGCTCGCACGGAACGTCGGCTGCGGCGAGAATCGCCCGCACGCCGTCGAGGTTGGCAGGCTGGCCGTCGCGGGCGCCGTCGAGGTCGACCAGGTGCAGGCATTCGGCGCCCTGATCGACCCAATGGCGGGCCATGGCGGCGGGGTCGTCGCCGAACACGGTTTCGCGGTTGTAGTCGCCCTGGCGCAAGCGCACGCACTTGCCGCCGCGCAGGTCGATCGCCGGCCAAATCTGCATCGCGCCTGGACCTTTCTCGACGGTACACCGACAGAAGTGGAAGTCCAGAATATGCCACGTAAAAGACGCGCGTGCAAGCGTGGCGGGCCGCGATTAGATCCCGGGTGGACGCGGAATGCCCAGTATTCGGCACACACCGCGAGCTGTGCCACGTTTGATCTTTGAATGCCGCGGCACCGGCGCCTGGGCAAGGTTTACGGGGTTCAGCCAAACGTCGTGTTTGGCGCCGTGATGATGCAACACGCATCCATGCGCGCGCAGGTGGCGTTCGAGGTCCCGGCGATTCATTGGGGGCGATTTGTTCCTCGAGAGCTTGATACCGACGACCGGCGCAGCAGCTTCAGCCTCGCTTGCTTAAGCGCCGCGGCGGCGTCGCGAGCGTTGGCGAACACCTCTTCGATGGTCTCTCCCTCGGTAATCAGTTCGGGGTCGAGTGGCGAGGTCACGATGTACCCTCCTTCCTCCGCCGGTTCAAGCCTCAAGACGAGCTTGCCGTCGCTGACCATGTATCCCTTGCTCATGACAGACTCCTACTTCGCGTCACACCAGGTCCCATTTCGTCCTTCTGGACCTCAATCGTCCTCTGCCGTCATTCCATTCTACCTCATCCATCCGAGTTCCGCCCCTTATGGGGACAAGCGATTGGCGACTTAGCCACCTAAACTGTCGCTGCGGGCAAGCCGGCGAGAGGGCGAGTAACGTAGGGCGGCACCTTTTGCGCGCGGGCGGCCACATCGCTTAATCACCTTACAGTTCAGCGAAATTCTTCAGTATCCGCAGCCCGTCCGCCTGGCTTTTCTCGGGGTGGAACTGCGTGGCGTAGAGATTGTCGCGCCAGATCATCGAGGTGAAGGGATCCGGGTATTCGGTTTCCGTCGCAATCACACTGCGATCGGCGGGCACGACGTAATACGAATGGACGAAGTAAACGTGAGCGCCGTCGGCCAATCCTGCCAAGAGTGGTGCCGGCTTGCGGATGGCAACCTGGTTCCAGCCCATGTGGGGAACCTTGTAATCGTTCGGCACGTCGAAACGGACCACCTCGCCCGCCAGCACGCCCAGCCCCTCGTGCCGCCCCCCTTCCCAGCCGACCTCGAATAGCAATTGAAGCCCCAGGCAAATACCGAGAAACGGCTTGCCGGCGTCGATCGCATCGAGGATCGGCTTCACCAACTCACGCCGACGAAGCTCGCCGATGGCGTCGGGAAATGCCCCCACGCCGGGCAGCACGACTTTGCCGGCCTTTGCGATCACGGTGGGGTCGTTGGAGATCGTCGCGGTATGACCGACCCGCTCAAACCCCTTTTGGACGCTGCGGAGGTTGCCCATGCCGTAGTCGACGATCGCGATCATGCGGATTGCTCGGGGAAGGCGGTTTCAGAGCGGCGGTGCTGCCACACAGGCCGGACACAGGAGGATTGCGACAGGTTCAGGGTGCCCACACTACGGTTTCTTGGCAGAGCGAATCGCCCGCCGCACCGTGACGTCGGCCGCGCCGGTGGCGCACTCGGCGCGACCCTGCACGAACACACGCACATGGCACTCGCCCCAGGCGCCCTCGGGAACCTCCAACTCGGTTTCATACCGTCCGTGCTCGACCTTCACGCGACGCGACGCAAGCCGGGGATCGTTGGCTTTCTCGTACGTCGCCTGGAATTCCGCGGCCGATTCAGGTGAATCGCTGAATTCGACACGTCCCGGCGGGCGAAACGTGAGACGGTCGCGGCGCACGACCAATTCGACCAACGCCTCGCCGTCGAGAGGGCTCATGCCATGCACTTTGAGCCGCTCGCCGGCGGCCACCGGAGACACCGCCTCGACCACCGCCTCTCGCGGGTGCCGCAGCCGCAAGAGCGGGTCGCTCAACAGGTTGAACAGATCGAGGTGCTCCAGCCGTTCTTCCGCCAGGTCGGTGCTGTCGGGGTTGAGCGTGGCCGCCAACGCGTCGAGCTGACGGCTGCGCTCGTCGTCGCGCGGTGCGAAGACCATGTTCCGCTTGGCATAAAGCAGCACCTCGCCGATCGTCTCCCGCCGTTCGTGGAAACACTCCTTGAGCAGACCCATGCCCAGCACGCTCATCGCGTAGGGCATCGTCACCCGCGAACCGCAAAGCACCGCCACGGGACCTCCCTGGGCGCGTAGCATCTCCTCAGCCAGGCAATCCTCGACCAGGTCGTAGGCCCCGGTGTAACAGGCCAGGAACAGCACGATCGGCGCCCCCCTCGCCGCGCGGAGCTTGCCGACGTCGCCGGCGCCCAGGATGTGGTATTGGCCGCCGGGCACCGGCACGCGGTCGAGCTCCCGGGTCTGGCCGTGTCCGATGTAAACCCAGAACCAACAACCGTCGTTGAGCCGGTCGACGGTCGTCTCGCCGAAATTCGCAGGAACCGGGCAATAGGGGCTGCGCCAGCCCGCGTGGGTTAAACTCGTCGCGTAGGCCGGCGGGATGCCTTCAGTCAGGATCGACTTGGCGCCCGCCTCGAGCGCCGTGTCGGCCAGCGAGCCGAAACCTCCCAAGCCGGCCACGAGGTTGATCCGCCTCCGCCAAACGTCGTCGCCGGCCGCGCGCTCGTAGGCCAGGATCTTCGCCACCAGCGCCGTGACTTCCTGGGGCGAATCGGCCGAGAGCCGCCCAATCGCCACGTCGGGCACGCGATCGTCGTCGAGGTCGGCGTACCAGTTGTCGGTGGCGATATCGGGCCCGGAGCCAAAACGGATGTTGACCTTGGCGAGTGCAAAGTGCGTCGGCACGGTGCGAGCGCGCACCCCCTGATCATTACCGCGCGCCGGCTGCGTGTCGCCGACCAGGACGACGAAACGCAGTGCGCCGCCCTTGGCCACGCGTCGGATGTCCGCGCGGATTCGTTCGGGCGATCCCTGGGCATCGACCAACTCGATCTTGTGTCCCTGACGACAACGGTGCTCGAACCATGGTCGCATCGCCGAATGAAAGACCTTTGGACAAACCACCACGGTGTCGGCCGCCTGCGCAGTGAGGCCGAGCATCGCAAGAGTCAGACAGGTGGCATGCAGGATCAGGGGATTTCCTTCGCAACGGGCGACGGCGGGCGGTCCGTCGTCCGCTCGTACCGGCCCACTGTAATGTTTCGTGAGGACATGGGGCAAGTCCAGTCCTTACTTGGGCCGAATTCGCACGAATCGGCCGCGTGAACTATAATTGGGCTACCGCGGGCCGGTCCCGGTTGAATCGCGAGCGATTGACCGGGTACCATATTATATGATTGGGGAAGTCTTGAACTAATGTCGCCTTTTCGGGACCACGGCGAACCATGACGACACGACGGGCCTTTCAGATGCTCGAAAACGAAACGCTCTGGGAGGTGACTGAGCGAGTTCACGCCTTGCTCACTCGCCAGGGTATCGACCATGCCATCATCGGAGGTGTCGCCGTCTGCCTTTACGGCTATCGCCGCAACACGGTGGATCTTGACTTACTTGTTCGGCGGGAGGACGCAGCCAGACTTCGATCGACCCTGGAGGCTGACGGGTTCGAGTGGATCGCGGCCGACAAGGAATTTCGTTCCGCTTCGGGAGTGGCAGTCCAGTTCGTGCGTGCAGGCGAAAGCGAAGGGCCGGGGCAAGAAGCGACGTTTCCCAGTCCCAGCGATGCCAAGCACGTCACGCGGATCGAGGGCTTGCCCGTACTGTCGTTGTCGCAACTGGTCCAAGCCAAGCTTGCTTGTGGCCTAGGCAATCTGCGTCGCACGCACAAGGACCTCGCCGACGTAGTCGAACTGATCGCGATCCATCGCCTCGACGGCTCGTTCGCGCGGTTCCTGCACAAGTCCGTCCGCAGCGAATTCCGGCAGCTCGTGCGCCGCGTCGGCGGACGGTCGTAACTATCCCGGCAGCGGCTCGATCACGACGCCCAGTGGGAACTCGACCTTCTTGGAGGCGTGCAAGTCGGGTCCGGCCGAGCGGATCTGGTCGCGTTTCAGCTCCGCGACCTCCTTGGGCCCCGTCCAGACGACGGCGCGGCCCTGGGTGTGGATCGTCTGAGCCAATTGATAGCACTTCTCGGGCGCGTAACCGAAAACCTTGATGAAGGTCTCGATCACATAGGCGAAGGTGTGCAGGTCGTCGTTGAGCACGACGACCGCGTAGGGTGGCAGCCGTTTTGGTTTGCGGCGCGACGTTTTTTCCTTCGGCGGAGCTTCCTCGACGTGCGGCTCGGCGACGGCGGTGGCATGTTCGGCGCTCATTCAAGTTATCTTAAACCGAGTCGGCGCTCACGGCAACGAGGTGAATCGCGATCAAAGCGAGCATGAACAACGGAATGAATTCCGTTCTATGTGTCGAGCGCGACCAGTTCATCGGTGATGTACCGCAGGATGTCGCGGACCGAGATCACGCCGCTGATCTTGCCGCCGGTCAGCACCGGCAGATGGCGGTAGCCGCCGACGTCCATCTTGTGCAGGGCGAAAGCGATGCGGGCGTCGGATTCGACCGTTTCGGGCGACGAGGTCATGAACTCGGCGACGGGCCGGCCGGCGAGCCCGGCGAAGTCGACGTTCAGACGGTCCAGCGCGTCGCGCTCGCTGAAGATGCCGACCACGTCGTCGGCGGCGACCACCACCACGCAACCGATCGAACGCTCGACCATGAGCTTGAGCACGTCGCCGACCGGGGCGCTCGCCTCGACGACCGTCGGCGCATGGGGCGAAAGCTGGTGGATCCGGCCCTTGACGAGGCTCCGCTCGATGGACGAGGCGGGGCGGGGCTTGGACATGAACTCCAGCGGCTGCTGGCAGGCGTCGCACGTGTCGGCGCCTTCGATGATCTCTTCGCCGCAAAACGGACAAGTCAACATGGGTCTAACCGACGGTCCAGGTGTCGCCCGCGTTGTAAAGTTTCTGCAAGTCACCCTCGCCCTTGGCCTTCTTTGCCTCGGCGATCTGCGCGTTGATCATCTCGTCGTACTTGGGCCGGTCGACTTCGCGGAACACGCCGATCGGCTCCGGGAATTCGGGGTAGCGCATCCGGCTGAGCAGGTAAGCCAATGTCGGCTCCTGGGCCCTTTCGTCGTGGAACAGGAGATCGTCCTCGCTGATGCCCTTGCCCAGCTCGACGATTTCGGGGTGCGTGCCGTTGAGTCGGATGCCCTTGTCGCGGTTCTTGCCGAAGATCAACGGCTTGCCGTGCTCGAGCTCGAGCGTGGTGTCGGCCTTGGTGTCGCGGTTGGTGGCGTAATCGTAGGCCCCATCGTTGAACACGTTGCAATTCTGGTAGACCTCGACGAAAGACGTGCCGCGGTGCTCGGCTGCCCGCTTGAGCACCGTGCCCAGGTGTTTGATGTGCGTGTCGATCGAGCGGGCGACGAACGTCGACTCGCACCCAATGGCGATGCACAAAGGCGCGAGCGGGTTGTCGATGGCCCCCATGGGAGTGCTCTTGGTCACCTTGCCAACGGGCGACGTGGGCGAATACTGCCCCTTGGTCAGGCCGTAGATACGGTTGTTGAACAGCACGATATTGATGTCGAGGTTGCGGCGGATGCAGTGCATCAGGTGGTTGCCGCCGATGCTCAGGCCGTCGCCGTCGCCGGTGATGACCCACACCGAGAGATCCGGGCGCGACGACTTGAGCCCGGTGGCGACCGCCGGTGCCCGGCCATGGATCGAGTGGATACCGTAGGTGTTCATGTAATAGGGAAAGCGGCTCGAGCAACCGATGCCCGAGATGAACACGGTCTTCTCACGGGGGATTCCCAGCGTGGGAAGCACTTTCTTCATCTGGGCCAGAATCGAGTAGTCGCCGCAACCGGGGCACCAACGGACGTCTTGATCGCTCGCGAAATCGTTCGCCGAAAGAACAGGCAACTTGAGGTCGGTGGACATGGGGCAAATGGAGGGTTCGGGGTTCGGGGTTCAGGGAACGTAGCGGAACTCGTGAGAGTTCCGATGTAGTGCCCCGCGCTTCGGAATTCTCACGAATTCCGCTACGCGCGTGACAAATGACCAATGACAACTGACCAATGACTATTCCAACATGGCCTGGATTTTGGCGACGATCTCCTCGACGATAAACGGCTTGCCCTTGATCTTGTTCAGGCCCACCGCGTCGACCAGGAATTCGGCCCGCAATAACATGCGCAACTGGCCGCGATTCAACTCGGGGACCAGCACTTTCTCGTAATTCCCGATCAGCTCGCCAAGGTTCCGTGGAAAGGGGTTCAGGTAACGGAGGTGGCAGTGGGCCACGGAACCGCCGGTGTCCTGCACGTCGCGCACCGCGGTGGCGCACGCGCCATAGGTGCCGCCCCAACTGACGACCAGCAGCTTGCCCCGTTGGGGGCCTTTGACCTCCTGCAAGGGAACGTCGTTTGCCACCAGGGCGACCTTGCGTGCCCGCGTATTGACCATGTGCTGGTGGTTCTCCGGCTCGTAGTTCACGTTGCCGGTGACATCCTGCTTCTCCAGGCCGCCGATGCGGTGCATCAATCCTGGCGTGCCGGGCAAGGCCCAGGGTCGGGCCAGCCGCTCGTTGCGGGCATAGGGATGGAACTCGTGGCCGTTGGTCGAAGCGTCGGGGTGCGTGACCACGATCGGCGGCATTGCCTTGAAATCGGGAATACGCCACGGTTCCGAGCCGTTGGCGATGTAACCGTCGGTGAGCACCATCACCGGCGTCATGAAGCGCACTGCGATCCGCCAGGCTTCTTGCATTACGTCGAAGCAATCGGCCGGGCTGCGGGCGGCGATGATCGGCATCGGGCACTCGCCGTTGCGGCCGTACAAGGCTTGCAGCAAGTCGGCCTGCTCCGTCTTGGTGGGCAAGCCGGTGCTGGGACCGCCGCGCTGAACATTGATGATCAACAACGGCAGTTCGGTCATCACCGCCAGGCCCATCGCCTCTTGCTTGAGCGCGATACCCGGGCCGCTCGAGGTGGTGATCGCCATCGAGCCGCCGAACGCCGCACCGATGACCGAGGTGATCGCCGCGATTTCGTCCTCCGCCTGGAACGTGCGGACGCCGAAATTCTTGTGCCGTGAAAGCTCGTGCAGAATGTCGCTCGCCGGGGTGATCGGGTAGCTGCCCAGGAACAAATCGCAGCCGCTCCGCTTGGCCGCCGTCATCAGGCCGTAGGCCGTGGCCTCGTTGCCCGTCAGGTTGCGGTAGGTGCCGGGCGGCAACTCGGCCTTGTGTACCCGGTACTGCGCGGCGAAGGCCTCGGTCGTCTCGCCGTAGTTGTAGCCGGCGTGCAGGGCGCGGCGGTTCGCTTCGGCCACGGCGGGCGATTTCTTGCCGAACTTGGCGTCGATGTAGCGCAACGTCGGTTCCAGCGAACGGTCGTAGAGCCAGAACACCAGCCCCATCGCGTAGAAGTTGCGGCAGCGGTCGCTTTCCTTCTGCCCCAGCCCGCACCCCTCGACGGCCAAACGCGTCAGCCGGGTCATGTCGATCTGGAACAACTGGTACGCCGACAGACTGCCGTCCTCCAAGGGGTTCGTCTCGTAGCCGGCTTGCTTCATTCCCCTTTCGTCAAAGGCGTCGGTGTTGACGACCAGAATGCCGCCGCGCACGAGATCCGAAACGTTCGTGACCAGCGCGGCGGGGTTCATCGCCACCAGGGCCTCGACCCGATCGCCGGGTGTGAAGATGTCCTTGTTCGCGAAATGAATTTGGAAACCGCTGACGCCTGCCTTCGTGCCGCGGGGGGCGCGAATCTCGGCGGGGAAGTCGGGAAAGGTCGCGATGTCGTTGCCGGCCAAGGCCGAGGTGTTCGTCAACTGCGTGCCGGCCAACTGCATGCCGTCGCCCGAATCTCCACAAAAGCGCACGGTGGCCGATTCGAGTTCCACGATGGGCTTGTGACTGCCCGCGGTAATCGTTGCCATGAGAGCTTGCTGTTCCTTACGAAAAAAACGCCATGGAATGAACTAGGAGCCTTCTCGATGCTGCGTCGCCGGATAGGCGACCGGCGGCTGATTGTAAATCGTCTTGGGAAAGTGCTGCACCAGATAGTGTATGATCCCCGAAACCTGCACCACGCCCACCGGGCGGCCTTGTCCGTCGATGATCGGCAAGCGACGAAAGCCCCCGGACGACATCTTGCGGATGGCCGCGGCAATGGTCGTCCGGGCGCCGACCGTGCCCGGCGTGCGAATCATGGCCTTTTCCAGGGGGATGTCGAGGTTGCCGCCGCGGGCCATGACGCGCAGCGCGTCGCGCTCGGTGAAAATGCCCACCAACACCCCCTCGCGGCAGACCAGGAGGTTGCCCGAATTCCGATCGCGCATCTGGCGAAAGGCTTCGCCCAGGGAGATATCCCCCGACACACAGACCGGCGGCGCGGGGGACGCATGGTCGACCGTTTCGGTCGT
>Ga0307373_10014629_pt1 | contig 10764 bp, 9 predicted proteins | sample OX2MG_FD_202534 | JGI IMG/M metagenome (GOLD analysis project Ga0307373, IMG submission 202534) | Soil microbial communities from Risofladan, Vaasa, Finland - OX-2 | ecosystem: Environmental > Terrestrial > Soil > Coastal area > Acid sulfate soil | place: Finland: Risofladan, Vaasa | collected...
CGTCGCGGACGGGCTCGCCGCGACGGCGCGCGTCGAGCGGGTTCCCATGGCCGTCGGCGACCTCGTGGTCGGCACGATCTGTGGCGGATCGGACAGCACGAGCCTGCTGACGGCCAACCCGGCGGTCGGCCGCGCGTTCGACCGGCTCGTGGCGCAGGGCGCGAGCTGCATCTTCGAGGAGACGGGCGAGCTGATCGGCTGCGAGGAGCACCTTCGCGCACGGGCGGCCGATCCCCAGCTCGGCGGTGAGCTCGTGGCGCGCGTGCAGAAGGCCGCCGTGTACTACGAGCAGCTCGGACACGCGAGCATCGCACCCGGGAACCTCGCGGGCGGCCTCACGACGATCGAGGAGAAGTCGATCGGCGCGTACGCGAAGAGCGGCAGCTCGACCATCTCCGGCGTGATCGAGCCGGGGGAGCTGCCCGCGGGGCCGGGCCTCTACCTGCTCGACGTCGTGCCCGACGGTCCCGCGCGCTTCGGCTACCCGAACATCAACGACACGACCGAGATCGTCGAGCTCATCGCCTGTGGATCCCACGTGATCCTGTTCACGACCGGGCGCGGCTCGGTCGTCGGCTCGGTCGTCTCGCCGGTCGTCAAGGTCTGCGCGAATCCGGAGACCTACCGCAAGATGTCCGAGGACATGGACGTCGACGCGGGCCGGATCCTCCCCGGTGGTGCCTCGCTCGACGAGGTGGGCCTCGAGATCTACGAGCTCGTCGCCCGCACCGCGGCGGGTGAGCCCACCTGCTCGGAAGCGCTCGGGCACCAGGAGTTCCAGCTCGGCTACAAGGTGTTCCGGTCCACCGAGCCGTCGTGCCTGGCCTGACGGGAGCGTCGAGATGAGGTCCGTGCAGCCCGGTGGGGACCGATGACCGCCGACTCGCTCGCGCGCGTGGCCGTCGGTCGAAGTGGCGTCGAGGTCACGCGCCTCGTGCTCGGAAGCGCGCCGCTCGGCGGCCTCTACGCAGCGGTGAGCGACGAGCGAGCGCAGGACACCTTGGAGGCCGCCTGGCGAGGTGGCGTGCGCGCGTACGACACCGCGCCTCACTACGGCGTCGGCCTCGCGGAGGAGCGCATCGGGCGGTTCCTCGCCGGCGTGCCCGCGGGCGAGGCCACGATCTCCTCGAAGGTGGGCAGGCTCCTCGTCGACACCGAGGAGGACGTCGAGGGGGTCGACGAGTTCTACGGGACTCCCCGCCGCCGCCGCGTGCGGGACGACAGCCGCGACGGCGTGCGCCGCTCGGTGTCGGAGAGCCTCCGGCGCCTCGGCATCGAACGCCTCGACATCGCGTTCATCCACGACCCGGAGGGTTACGAGCGCCAGGCGCTCGACGAGGCGTATCCCGCGCTCGAGGAGCTCCGTGCCGAGGGCGTCGTCCGGGCGATCGGTGTCGGGACCAAGTCTGCGGACGTCGCCTCGTGGTTCGTCGAACGGGCGGAGCTCGACTGCGTGATGATCGCCGGGAGCTGCTCGCTGCTCGGTGTCGAGGCGACCGAGCAGCTGTTCCCCGCGTGCGTCCGGCGCGGCGTCACGGTGCTCGCCGCGGGCGTGTACAAGAGCGGGGTGCTCGCCGACCCGAGGCCCGGAGCGCACGTGGACTACGCGCCCGCGCCCGCGACCGTGCTCGCGCGGGTGGCGAGCATCCGGACCGTGTGCGAGCGCCACGGCGTGCGGCTCCCCGCGGCGGCGCTGCAGTACGTGCTCCGCCACGAGGAGGTGGGCGCGGTCGTCGTCGGCGCGGCCAACGCCCGGGAGGTGGGCGAGAACCTCGAGTACCTCGACGCCGAGGTGCCGGACGAGCTCTTCGGCGAGCTCGCCCACCTCGGCCTCACCCCGGCGCTCGCCTCCCGACCCCACGCGAGCAAGGACAAGGAGCACTGATGGCACCGATCACGATCGAGCACGTGACCAAGGTCTACCCGAACGGCTTCGAGGCCGTGCACGACCTCGAGCTCGACGTCGCGGACGGCGAGTTCATGGTGCTCGTCGGCCCGTCGGGCTGCGGCAAGACGACCGCGCTGCGCATGGTCGCGGGCCTCGAGGAGATCAGCTCGGGGACGCTCTCGATCGGCGGCCGGGTCGTGAACGACGTCTCCTCGAAAGACCGCGACATCGCGATGGTCTTCCAGAACTACGCGCTCTACCCGCACATGACCGTCGCGGAGAACATCGGCTTCGCGCTGAAGCTCCGCAAGATGGACAAGTCCGAGATCCGCCGGCGCGTCGCGGACGCGGCCGCGATCCTCGGGCTCACCGAGTGGCTCGACCGCAAGCCCGGCCAGCTCTCCGGCGGCCAGCGCCAGCGCGTCGCGATGGGCCGGGCGATCGTGCGCGAGCCGAGCGTGTTCTTGATGGACGAGCCGCTCTCGAACCTCGACGCGAAGCTCCGGGTCCAGATGCGCGCCGAGGTCGCGCGCATCCAGCGCCGTCTCGGGGTCGCGACGCTCTACGTGACCCACGACCAGGTCGAGGCCATGACCATGGGCGACCGGGTCGCGGTGCTGCGCGCGGGCGTGCTCCAGCAGTGCGACAACCCCCAGGTCCTCTACGACCACCCGGCGAACCTGTTCGTCGCGGGCTTCATGGGCAGCCCCGCGATGAACCTGTTCGAAGGGGCCCTCGGCGAGGGCGCGCGCCGCGTCGTTCTCGGGACCCAGGAGCTCACGCTCACCGACGCGGTCCTCGCGAAGCGCCCGGGCCTCGCGCGCTTCGCGAACGGCCGGCTCGTCGTCGGCATCCGGCCCGAGGACCTCGTCGTCGCGGAGGGCGACACGCCGCCCGAGGGCTTCACGAGCTTCGCGGGCGAGGTCGAGCTCGTCGAGGCGCTCGGCTCCGAGCTGCTCGTGCACTTCACGACCGACGCGCGCCGCGTCGAGGCCGAGGGCGCGCGCGACGCCGATGCCGAAGGCCTCGCCTCCGGCGCGCTCGCGATCGGCGGCGAGGGCGTCGCACGCGTCGAGCCCCGCGCCCGGCTCGTGACCGGCCGCACGGCGCGCTTCGCGCTCGACCCCGGCCGGCTCCACTTCTTCGACCCGGCGACGGGCGAGGCGGTCACGGACTGAGCGGTCGCGCCACGGCAGGGCGAGCGAGCGACCCGCCCCGCCGAGGCTCCTCACCGCTTCGGCCCGGCGGGCGGCGCGCCCTCGACGACGAGTCGTGGGTCGACTACCGCCCCGCCTTTCTCGCGGATGGCGGCGCGCTGCTCCGCGAGCTGCTCGACGGGCTCGAATGGGCGCAGGAGTCGATCACGCTGTTCGGGCGCGCGGTCGGGCAGCCGCGCCTCACGGCCTGGGTCGGCGAGCGCGGCTACTCGGCGGCGTCGCGTTACTCGGCCACGACGGCCGCCGCTCCGTGGCCCCCCGGGCTCACGACGCTCCGGCGCTTCCTCGCCGAGACGTACTCGATGCGCCCGGACGCCGCCCTCGTGAACCTGTACCGCGACGGGCGCGACGCGGTCGGCTGGCACGCGGACGACGAGGCGTACCTCGGTCCCGACCCGCTCGTCGCGTCCCTCTCGCTCGGCGCGCCGCGCCGGTTCGTCCTCCGGCCGAGGCCGGCCGGGCCCTCGGCCGGCCGGTCCCGCGTGGAGATCGTCCTCGGGGACGGCGACCTGCTCGTCATGGGCGGGGCGACCCAGCGGCGATGGCAGCACTCGGTGCCGAGGTCGTCGCGCCCGGTGGGGGCGCGCGTGAACCTGACGCTGCGCGAGGCGGCGGGTCGTGGCCGCGCGCGCTAGCGCGGCGTCCGACGGCCGCGCCGTCGGACCGCCCGCGGCTCCGGTCTGCGCCGGACCGATCCCCGCGCCGCTCGACTACCTGGAGGGGCGCTGGGAGCTCTCGCGCGTGATCGCCGACGAGCGCCGGGCGACGAGGGGCCGGTTCCAGGGGACCGCGAGCTTCGAGCGGACGGAGCTCGGCCTCCTGGCCTACACCGAGAGCGGCGAGCTCGAGCTCCCGGGTCACCGGGGCCGCGCGACGCGCTCGTACCGCTACCTGCCCGACGGCGCCCACCGGTTCCGGGTCGAGTTCGCCGACGGTCGCGCCTTCCACGAAGGCGAGCTGTCGCCGGACGGCTTCGAGACCGAGCACCGGTGCGGCTCCGACCGCTACGCGGGCCGGTACGTGCTCGGCCCGAAACGGCGCTGGTCGCTCAGCTGGCAGATCGCGGGCCCGGCGAAGTCGCTGCACATCGAGAGCGTCTTCGAGCGCGTCTCCTGAGGCTCCGGCGCGCCGCGGGTGCCGCGCGCCGCCGGCACCCGGCACCCGACACGGAGCGGCGGGTGCACGGCGGTCCGCGCGAGCACGCTGTGCGGTGCCCCGTGCGCTCTGCGTGCACACCGCCACGCGAAGTGGCCTAAGCTCCGTACGCACCACTATACGTGGCGCGAAAGTCGAGGTTGTCGGCGCTATCGGCTCAATGGCGGCCGATTGGGAGTCGAACGATAGACGATGGCTACGTCGACTGGACAGCTGCCGCAGAGCGCGGATCCGGGTGTGCGGGGCGCACCCCGGTCCAGCTTCGCGAGCCGCCGCCTCGCGGTCGTCCTCGCGCTGTGGGCCGTGCTCGCGCTCGTGGACGTCGCGTCTCCCGCCGTGTGGCTCGCCCTCGCCGCGAGTGCCGTCGGCTCCTCGGTCGTGATCGCGTTCGCGATCCGGAGGAACAAGCCGTCGACCGCGTGGCCGTGGTGGTGCGTGTTCACGGCGTTCGTCCTGTTCCTCGCCGGCAACGTGATCCGCCAGGGGGCCCAGCTCTCGAGCGTCTTGAACGGCGGCCGGTCGCTCCTCCCGGACGCGGTGATCATCCCCGGGTACGCGCTCCTGCTCGTCGGCCTGATCGGCTTCGCGCGAGAGCGCGAGCGCGTCCGGCGACACAGCCTCGGCATCATCCTCGACGGGCTCATGGCGGCGCTCGCGCTCCTCGCGTGCTGCTGGGTCTTCCTCATCGAGCCCGTCTTCGCCCGGCGCGACGTCTCGTCGATCGTCCGGCTCGTCGTCCTTCTCTACCCGGCGCTCTCGCTCGCGCTCGTCGTCATCATGCTGCAGATCGCCTTCGGAGCCGGCAGGCGCCCGGGCGTGTCCGAGCGGTACCTCGTCACGGCGGTGAGCTCGATGTTCGTCGGTGACGTCCTCGCGACGCTCAACCTGCTCAGCATCGTCCACAGCCTTCGCGTCATGGACCTCATGTACGTGACGGCGCTCGTCGCCGCGGGCGCGGGGGTCACCGACCCGTCGATGCGCGAGCTCACGGAGCCCGCGAAGGGCTCGCCCGCGTCGTGGCCGGTCGGGCGCATCGGGCTCGTCGCGGTCGCGCTCAGCGTGCCGGCGGTCCTCGTGCTCCGCTCCGGCCAGGGCGCGATCGACCAGCGCGTCGTGCTGTTCGGCATCATCATCCTGCTCACCGGCACCGCGATCCTCCAGATCCTGCGGGCGCTGCGGGTCGCCGAGCGCTCCGAGGCGAGGCTCAGCTTCCAGGCCCTGCACGATGGGCTCACCGGCCTGCCGAACCGCAGGATGATGGAGCGGCACCTCACCGGGACGCTCGCGAAGGCCGCGACCGACGACTCGCCGGTCGGCCTGCTCTTCCTCGACATCGACCGGTTCAAGCTCATCAACGACACGGTCGGGCACACGCTCGGCGACGAGCTCCTCGTCCAGGTCGCGTCCCGCCTACAGAAGAACGTCCGGCCGTCGGACCTCGTGACCCGCATCGGCGGCGACGAGTTCGTCATCGTCCTCGGCCAGACCGTCGGGGTCGCCGACGCGCTCGAGTTCGCGAACCGGCTCCGGCACTGCCTGCGGGAGCCCTTCACAGTCGACGAGACGGAGTTCTTCGTGACCGCGAGCATCGGCCTCGCCTGCGTCCCCGGCGGCACGCCCGACATGAGCGCGGAGGTGCTCATCCGCGACGCCGACACCGCGATGTACCGGGCGAAGGAGGCGGGCCGCGACGCGGTCGCGGTGTTCGACGACTCGATGCGGGCGCAGCTCGCCGAGCGGGTCGAGATCGAGCGCGACCTGCGCCACGCGGTCGCACGTCGCGAGCTCCACCTCGCGTTCCAGCCGATCGTCTCGACGACGACCGGGTCGATCGTGAGCGTCGAGGCGCTCGTGCGCTGGCTGCACCCGACGCTCGGCGTCATCATGCCGACGCGGTTCATACCGCTCGCGGAGGAGAGCGACCTCATCATCGAGATCGGGGGCTACGTGCTCGACGAGGCGCTCCGCCAGGTCGCGGTCGCGCGTTCGACCCCGGGCCTCGAAGAGCTCAACGTCGCGGTGAACCTCTCGGCGGTCCAGCTGCGCGACGAGCTCCTCGCCGAGCACGTCGGCCGGATGCTCGAGAAGCACGGGCTCCCGGGCTCGGCGCTCTGCCTCGAGCTGACCGAGACCGTCGTCATGGGCGATCCCGACACCGCGATGGCCGCGTTCGACGCGCTGCGCCGCCTCGACGTGCGCCTCGCGATCGACGACTTCGGGACCGAGTACTCGTCGCTCGCGTACCTCCAGCGCCTGCCCGTCGACAAGCTCAAGATCGACCGCAGCTTCGTCGAGGGTCTCCGCGACCCCGACAGCGCGGCCGACACGCTCGTCGCGGCGATCGTCGCGATCGCGCGCGCGCTCGGCATGGAGACCGTCGCGGAGGGCGTCGAGACCGTCGAGCAGGCGAAGCGGCTCGTCGCGCTCGGGTGTGACTCGCTACAGGGCTACCTCTACTCGCGGCCGGTCCGCGCGGACCAGCTCATCGACGTCGTGCGGCTGCTGTCGCGCGCCCAGCCGGGCGGGATCGCCGGTGCGGCCCGCTCGCCGGTGCCCGCGGCCGGAGGGACGATCGTCGCGTGACGCGGCGCCGAATGCGGCCGTCAGGCGACGTGGTGGCTCGGTTCCTGCTCGGGGACGTCGCGACGGGAGGCCGCGGGCGACGCGGGCGACGCGGGCACGAGCGCGGCAACGCGCGCGAGGTCGAGCGGGCGCACGGCGGCCTCGATGCCGCGCGCGTCGAACATGACGTCGTGGATCGCCGGGTCGGCCACCGCGACTCGGCGCTCCCACTCGGAGATGTGCAGGTACACGGGGAAGCTCGCCGCCGATCCGAGGTAGCTGCGTGCCGGCGCGAACGGGACGAACGGGCCCTGGAACTTGAGCCGCGCCATCCGGTGGACGACGACGTCGAGGATCGCGATCATCCAGTCGACGCCCGCGCGCCGGGCCGCGCGGACCCCCGACTGGTAGAGGGCGATGCTCACGAGCCCCGCCGCCGCGGCCCCGCGGTACTCGGGCATGACGGCGAGCGTCGCGACGTCCCACGACGCGTCGCGCGGCGCGGCGACGCCCGCACGCGCGAGCAGCGTGTCCGCCGGCTCGCCCCACACCGGCTCGAGGTCGTTCAGCGTCTTCAGCCCCGGCCCGCCCGGCTCGGGCAGGATGAGCCGGACCGCGCCGGCGGGCAGCCGCCGGCGGTGGTCGACGACGCACAGGAACACGCTCGTCCGCTCGTAGGCGCCGTACTCCTGTTCAAGCAGCTCAGGGGTGTTGCCGAAGGCCTCGAGGAAGACAGTGCGCTCGACGTGGCGGCAGATCTCCGAGCCCGCCTCGTACGGCCCGAACATGTACGCCCCCATCGGCTCGGGAACCTCGGTGTCGACGACGGCGCCGACGAAGTCCCGCATCGCCGCGTCCGTCGTCGGCGCGGACCCGGGGCGGGTGACCGTGCCCGTGTCAGAACTCCCGCGCGACGATGCGCGTCGCCGCGAAGTACGCCTGGGTGAACTCGAGCACGTCCGCGGTCGCGAACGGTGCGCACGTGTAGATGTCGACGCTGAAGAAGAGCGCCGGTCGCTCCCACGCGTAGAGGTGCGCGCCGGACGTCTCCCAGTGGATCCAGCCGGCCCATCCGTACGCGTCCGAGCGGTGGGTGACCGGCTCGATGAGGCTCCGCATGCCGCAGACGTCCGACAGCTTCGTGAGGTAGTCGCGGATCGCGACGTCGTCGATCGGCGTCGCGCAGAGGCCTTCGACGACGAGTCGTTGACGGTAAATCTCCGGAGCGAGATCCGGCATATCATCGTGAATGAGTTCCGGCCGCATGGTCGTCACGCTCAGAGGTTAGCCAAACGGCCAGGGCGTACACAATGGCCGTCCGCCTCGTCTTCGACGTGACGGCACCGGAACGCTGACGAGAAGAAATGCCCCCGGTGCACCTGGGTGACCGACACATGGCCACCTGGTCAACGACCCCGACCGTGCGCGGGCAGGCGTACCCCGTCACGGTGGACACGTTCCCATCGTGCGTGATCATCTTCTCGTCACATTTAAGTATCAGGCGTGTAATTCTCGCGCTGGTATTTGATATAAGTGCTCAGAGTGATTGAGCTGACACGCCGGGTGGCGGATGCGGTGCGTCGGGCGCCACCCGACGTACCCCGGGCGTCCGAAGCCGGGGCGGCGGTACGGTGGGCGCCGTCGGTCGGACGGCACGGACGGAGGGGGCCCGATGGCGGTCGAGGTCAGGGGCGTGGTCGCGAGGGCGAAGGGCGAGCCGGTCTCGATCGAGACGGTCATCGTGCCCGACCCGGGCCCGGGCGAGGCGGTCGTCGCGGTGCAGGCGTGCGGCGTGTGCCACACGGACCTGCACTACCGGGAGGGCGGGATCAACGACGACTTCCCGTTCCTGCTCGGGCACGAGGCGGCGGGCGTCGTCGAGCAGGTCGGACCGGGGGTGACGTCGGTCGCGCCCGGCGACTTCGTCGTGCTGAACTGGCGCGCCGTGTGCGGCGAGTGCCGCTCGTGCCGGCGGGGCCGGCCCTGGTACTGCTTCGCGACGCGCAACGCGTCGCAGAAGATGACGCTCGCCGACGGCACGCCGCTGTCGCCGGCGCTCGGCATCGGTGCGTTCGCGGACAAGACGCTCGTCGCCGCGGGGCAGTGCACGAAGGTGGACGCCGCGGCGCGGCCCGAGGCCGTGGGCCTGCTCGGATGCGGCGTGATGGCCGGTCTCGGCGCGGCGATGTTCACGGGCGAGGTCGGTCCGGGCGACTCCGTCGCGGTCTTCGGCTGCGGCGGGGTCGGGTGCGCTGCGATCGTGGGCGCACGGCTCGCCGGGGCGGTGCAGGTGATCGCCGTCGACCTCGATCCGAGGAAGCTCGTACTCGCGCGGGAGCTCGGCGCGACGGACGCGGTGGACGCGAGCGCCGGCGACCCCGTCGCGGCGATCCGGGAGCTCACGGGCGGCAACGGCGCGGACGTGTGCATCGAGGCCGTCGGGAACCCGAAGGTGTTCGAGCAGGCGTTCTTCGCCCGCGACCTCGCGGGCACGGTCGTCCAGGTGGGCGTCCCGACGCCGGAGATGCGCGTCGAGCTCCCGATGATCGAGCTCTTCGGGCGCGGCGGGCGCATCAAGGCGAGCTGGTACGGGGACTGCCTGCCCTCGCGGGACTTCCCGATGCTCGTCGACCTCTACCTCCAGGGCCGGCTCGACCTCGACCGGTTCGTCTCCGAGACGATCCCGCTCGACGGCGTCGAGGGCGCGTTCCACGCGATGGAGCGCGGCGAGGTGCTCCGGTCCGTGGTCGTGCTCGGCGGCTGATCGCGCCCGACGGGCCGGCCGTGCCGCCCACCTGCGCGGTCAGCCCCCGGCGGCGAGGAGCGCGTCGACCGCGGCGCCGGTCGGCGGGTCCGCGCCGGCGCGTGAGCACGTGAGCGCGGACACCGCGCCGGCGTAGTCGAGCGCGGTGCGGAGCGCGTCCGCGCCGAGCCGGGCCGCCCGCAGGTCGTCGAGCAAGCCCTCGCGCGTGAGGTGGTGGAGCAGGCCCGCGGCGAACGCGTCGCCCGCCCCAACGGTGTCGACGACGGCCACGTCCCTCGCCGGGCAGCTCACCTGGGTGGCGCGCGTGTAGGCGCTCGCGCCGTCGGCTCCCGAGGTCACGACGACGACGGCGGCACCGAGCTCGTGCCAGCGCGCGGCGACCTGCGCTACGGGGGTCGCCGGGTAGAGCCACCCGACGTCCTCGTCGCTCGCCTTCACGAGGTCCGAGGTCGACACGACCTGCTCGACCGCGTGCCGCGCGTCGGGCCGTGGCCCGACGAGCGCGGGGCGCACGTTCGGGTCGAACGACACCGCGCGGCCGCGGCGCTCGCGGCGGAGCCAGTCGAGGATCGCCGCGCGTCCCGGCTCCCGCATCGAGGCGATCGAGCCCGTGTGGAGGACGGACACGGAGTCCGGCAGGTCGGCGGGGAGCTCCTCGAGGCGCCACTGCCAGTCGGCCGCGCCCTCGACGTAGAAGCTGTAGGACGCGGCTCCCGCGACGTCGAGGTCGACGAACGCGAGGCTCGCGGGCTCGGGCGCGTCGACGCAGTGACGCAGGTCGACGCCGTTGGCGGAGAGGTGCCCGCGGATCAGCGCGCCGAGCGTGCTCGACGAGAGCCGCGCGCACAGACCGGACTCGGCGCCGAGACGGGCGAGCGCGACCGCGGTGTTCGCCGGGCTGCCACCCGGGAGGGCGACGAAGCACGCCGCGTCCGCGTCCGCTCCCGCGGCCGCCGGTGCCCGCCGGTGCATGTCCAGCACCGTCTCGCCGCAGACGAGGATCATCTCCCGGTCACCGTCTGACGCACGTGGCGAGTGTACGGGGCTCGCGGGACGCGCACCGGCGGCCCGAAGGCCGCGACGCGCACCGGCGGCCCGAAGGCCGCGACGCGCACCGGCGGCCCGAAGGCCGCGACGCGCACCGGCGGCCCGAAGGCCGCGACGACCCGGGCGCCGGC
>Ga0307373_10014630_pt1 | contig 10761 bp, 11 predicted proteins | sample OX2MG_FD_202534 | JGI IMG/M metagenome (GOLD analysis project Ga0307373, IMG submission 202534) | Soil microbial communities from Risofladan, Vaasa, Finland - OX-2 | ecosystem: Environmental > Terrestrial > Soil > Coastal area > Acid sulfate soil | place: Finland: Risofladan, Vaasa | collected...
CAGTAGGGCCGGTGGGGATCGAACCCACGACCGAGGGATTATGAGGTGGATGCATTCGGTCGGAATGGTCCGGTGAGGTCGGATTCATCCGGATTTGGAAGAAAACTGGTCCGGTGATGTCGGATTCGTCCGGTGGTGTCGGTTTGGTATGTGGGATGAACCGTGGGATTTCGAAGGCTCCCATTGACATGACCTGGTGATGCAGCGGAGGAGCCTCAACCTTCCTGGTGTGTTCAACATCAGAGCGAACTTCGCACTTCGTCCAACATATCGACAAGTCCAATTCCATGATCTAGAGTTTGGTGACCTTCGGTGCTTCCTTCGCCAACCTCGCGGTCGAATCCAAGATGCCCCAGTGCATCCTCAACTGCGTCGAGCCCAACAAGACACGCGAATCTGAGAGAACTTCCGCTATCTGACATGGTTTCATGGAACACGGTCACCCACTGGTTGACTTCGAAAGCAAGCATTGAGTCCAGCTCTTGTGCGGCAACCCCGTTCCTGGTGCTGTGTACGTGTACTCGATCTCGCCGGGCTGATCTCAGCAGTCACGCGTCACTCGATCGCATCGGCAGATGGCGGCAAGGATAGGATCCCACCGGTAGCGGGCGTCAGGGGCGCTGGCTGAACAGTCTGAGGAGATTGCAGCGATGGTCGCACGCGAGAAAAAGGATCGTCGACGCGGACAGGACGATCAGGAAGTTGGAATAGGCCGCGTCCCGCCCGCGGTGCGACCAGTTATCCTCGCCGGCGCGGTTGGCGCGGCAGTTGCTGGCGCGTCCTGTCCGTTCGTCGTCTGGCAAGCAGCGCCGCTGCTCGGGTGGGTGGCCGCCGCGCTCGTGTACCTGGGCCGGGTTTGGCGGTCGATCGCAGGGCTCGACGCTGGGGCGACGTCGCGCCTGGCCACGCGTGAGGACCCGAGCGTGGCAGTCACGGACCTCATCATTATTGGTGCCGGACTCGCGTGTCTGGGGGCCGTCGGGCTCGTCTTGGTCAAGGCCGCGCACTCCCACGGGGGAACGAAGGCACTCCTAATTGCACTCGGTGTGCTGAGCGTTGCCCTCGCCTTTGCCTGTGTGCACACGGTCTTCACGTTGCGCTACGCGCGGGAGTACTACGGCACGGGCCACGGTGACGGGATCGACTTTCACTCCGACGAGCGGCCGGACTACCTCGACTTCGCCTACGTCGCATTCACCATCGGGCTGACATTCCAGGTCTCCGACACGGACCTCAAGTCGAGACGAATCCGCAGGGTCGCGCTTCGACACGCCCTCGTGTCGTTCCTCTTCGGGGCGATGATCATCGGTCTCACTATCAACATCGTCGCGAGCCTTTTGCACTGAGGCGCCTCGGCGGGCAGCCTCTCGCTTGCTAATTCGGAATCGCTTTCGGGCTTCGTAGAGGTTCTTAGATATGATTCGCCAGGCGACAGCGGCGGTGTCGTCCCAGCCAATGATTCGGCCACGGGGCTTCGGCTCTGTTTCCGGAAGCTCCTCGCTGCTTTCCTGGCCACTGTTTACGGGCATTTGTCCGTGAGATTATTGATCGAAGGATGACCACTAACCTTCGAAAAGCCTTTATTTGATTAGTAGGGCCGGTGGGGATCGAACCCACGACCGAGGGATTATGAGATGCACGCAATAAGTGCACAGCGTCCGTTCGGTCCAGTAAGTGACTCTGAATCCTTGCGAGAATCCACCAAGTACTGGAACCGTCCAGACGGCCTGAAATTTGGAGTAGCAAGGGAGTAGCAGATACTACATTCCGCGAAAGTGATCAATCCGGAAGAAAGTTAACGCTGGAACATGTCGTCTGCGCTGCCTACCAATTCTTGCGCAAGCGTGACCGCCTTTTTGGCGTTCACTCTTGAAAAATCTTGGAAGCCATAATGCGCCGCGTCCTTCAAGTCCAAGAGTCGCAGCAAAATCTTCTTGCACTTTGGCCCATCGAAGAATGCGGTCTCAAGCAACTCAGCGGCTTGACGATGATCTTCGCCTCGAAAACACTTCTTGAGCCCTTTTCCACACATTGCATCTGCAGCAGCTATTCCCGCCAGTACTGCATTACCGGCTACGACACCGGAGAATTCACGACGTTCGTCACCCAAGATCACCTCCGCGACCTCAAGGTAAGCCCGCGCCGTATTGAGGCGCTGTCGAGCCTCACGAAGGTTGCAAGCGACCGTTCGAATTCTCGATGTCATTGGCCGATCCGTCCTTTCGGATATTTGTATTTGACTGGAGCGAGCTCGTCATAGAGCCTTACCTCGTCTTGAGTGATGTTCAAATAAATCTCACTCCGGGCGCGTCGATTTTCTGACCATTCAATAGCCGTAATGCTGACGACTTGTAGAGGATTCCCGGTCCATCGTCGCACCAAATCATGCAAGTTGTCGACGTTGGACTCCCATTTCTTTATTTGCGATTCGGACATCACCCTCGTAGAAATCACTTCAGCCCACATGCCTAAAGCTGACCAGATTGACTTGCTCTTCTGAGCTTCATTGACTTCAGAGATGGTTGAGGGTCGCACTACCAAAAGATCTATGTCACTGTCAGTGTCTCCCTCGTGACGAGCGGCAGAGCCAAAGACGCTTGCGTAAAGAGGTCGAACAGTCCATCGCTCGACTTCTCGAGCAATTCTTCGCCAAAGCTCCGAGCGCATTTCTGCCATTTCAACTACCACTGCTGCTGCCAGATGGTCCCGATTGAGGCTATAGACGCGAGTGTTACCAAGTTCCGTGCACACAACGACGCCTTGCGCCAAGAGTCGTCCCAAGGACTTTCGGATTCCAATTTCGGAACCGCGTGCTGATTTGCTTGCAACTTCAGAAACAGTCAGTGGCTTTCCCACGCTCGCAAGCACAACCAGAACGGGACCGTCCAACGATGAGGTAATTGCCATTGAAGGGTCTGAGAGGTTCATTATCTAATAGTATAGAACCCTATTCTTTTAGATAGCAATCTATACTTTTAGAAATTAGTAGGGCCGGTGGGGATCGAACCCACGACCGAGGGATTATGAGTCCCCTGCTCTAACCACTGAGCTACGGCCCTTCAGAGCCAGAAGAAATACGGCTACCCGAGTCCTTGTGACGTCATCAAAATAGCAGGGCGCGTAAGTCAGTTTCCTCGCATCTCATGTGAGAACAGTACTCAGCTTCCCTTACGACGATGCGAACGCCGCGATGTCAACGGCCGTGCTGTGGCTCACTTCGGGACAAATAATTGGAACGATTTCCGTACCGTGCATAGTGCCCAGGACCGTGCGGCCCCGGGCCGCTACGCCGGCCGAAAGCAACAAACGATAAAAGGCGATGCCCTCATCTCGCAGGGGATCGCACTCATTGACACTGATGACCGTGGCTGGGAATCCTTGCACGTCCTCCTTGGTGGCCAAACCGGGCCACGCCAACGGGTCGCGGTCCCTCAACGCCTCGATGCCATAGCCCATCGCACCGCGATTGTTATGCAGGTCCAAGAGGATTCCATTGTTCTCAACTGAAGATGGGTACCGATCATCGGGCCAACTGCCCGCGATGTAAGGACATAACGCGTAAAGACCCTTGACCAGGCCGATTTCGCCATCACGCTTCGATTTGAGCCCCGTGGCCAGGGTCAGATTGCCACCACCACTCTCGCCGGCCACAATGATCCGCGCCGGATCAATGGCTAGCTGAGCTGCATGAGCCGCGGTCCACTTAAGTCCCGACACACAGTCGTTTAGTCCAGCTGGGTACGGCGCTAGCTCGGGCACCGCCGAGGGCACCAACGAATTACGAAACTCCACCAGCACCACGGCCACGCCCTTTGACGCAATGATCCTCGCCCACGCTCGGTAGTTCCCATAAAAGCTCGACATCGACGCCATTCCGCCGCCGTGGATGTAATAAACACAGGCCACCGTCTGGTCGTTGTCCGGACGAATGATCTGCAGCTTGATGGTATTGCCATCGGGCGAAGAAACGATGTCCTCGGTCGAAAAACGCAGACCTTTAGAGGGCGCGACCTCTTCGCTGTCGCACATATTCAAGAAACCGGCCGTGGCTTCGGTACGCGCAAGGCCCTCAGGCGAAGCGGCTTCGGCGATCAGCTCTTCGCGACTTTCGGCGTCGAGCATCTTCAGTTGGGGAAACAGATTCAGCACCGCCTTGATACGAGGGTCTAACCGGGGATCAGATTGCACGTCGTACGACACGGGGCCTCCTCTTGGAACATTCCCGCCACAGTAGTTCTCTCAGCCACGAGTGTTCGGACCGATGAGCCGCCCGCTCGCCCAACCTCCTCGACGTCTAAGTCGACGCTTCCGAGGGGCCAAGTGTCAAGGATCAGCCGTTATCGTGCCACGCATCAGGCGTTACTAAGTAACAGATCATCCGTTATTGACCTTTACGAGATCAACCGAGATAGAACAGAGCAGTGGCTCCCAGAGCAGTCTAAAGTTCCACATTTTCGTGGACAGTATGTCTCAGCATTTCGTGGACACCTTGTGATGGGGTGTGTCGATGGAACTTGCAAAATACGCCGCGCTGGCGGTGGTGGAAGAGGGACGCTCACTGCGTTCGGTGGCGATATCGACGGGACGATCGAAGTCCTGGGTCGCGAAGCAGGCCGGGCGTTATCGCGACGGTGGCGAAGACGCTCTGGTGGCGCACAAGCGAGGTCCTCGTCACGCCCCGAATCGAACGTCACCGGCCCAAGAAGACGAGATCGTCGCGTGGCGCAAGCGCCTGGATGATGAAAACGTCGACGCGGGCGCTCGCACCATTCAATATCACCTCAAAGAGTCCGGTTCGCCCGCCCCGGCGCTCGCCACCATTCACCGCGTGCTGGTGCGTCGCGGGTTCGTCACGGCCGAGCCCCAAAAGCGGCCCCGCACCAGTTGGATTCGCTTCGCCTCGGAACTTCCCAACGAGTGCTGGCAGAGCGATATGACCCACTGGCACTTGGCGAACGGCACCAACGTCGAGATCGTCAACTTCATCGACGATCACTCGCGCGCCGCGCTCAGCTCGACCGTGCTCGCGGTCGCGACGCACCAGCGCAGTCCAGCGTCTCTTTTGGGCCACCGTCAAGGAGTTCGGCCTCCCGACCAGTGTGCTCAGCGACAATGGTCTGATCTACACCGCCGCCTACCGCGGCAGCTACACGGCCCTCGAGCGAGAGTTGAACGCGCTCGGGATCACCTTTAAACACGGCAAGCCCTACCATCCCCAGACCCAGGGCAAGGTCGAACGATTCCACAAGACCTTAAAGAAGTGGCTCGCCGGCCAGCCCGAGGTCGACTCGATCAAAGAGCTCCAACGTCAGGTCAATCGCTTCGTCGCCCTTTACAACGAGTGGCGTCCGCACCAGGCGCACGGTCAACCTCCGATGCGCACGTATCGTCAACGAGCAAAGGCAGTCCACGAGCTCAACGGCCAACCGCTGGGCGTGCTCCCTCGGGTTCGACGCGACAAAGTGCACGCCAATGGCACCTTCACCCTTCGTTACAACGGCAATCTCCACCACATCAGTTTGGGCCGCCGTCACCAAGGAATACGGGTTCTGATGCTGATTACGGGACGAGAAGTGCACGTCGTGGCGGAAGATCGCAGCGTCTTACGACGCTTCACACTCGACCCCTCGGTCAACTACCAACGGCTTGAAATAGGCTCTGTGGGTTCAGCTGTCCATTAAATGCTGAGACATCACAGTGGCTCCCAGAGCAGGACTCGAACCTGCAACCTAGCGATTAACAGTCGCTTGCTCTGCCAATTGAGCTATCTGGGAAGGAACCCTAAAGCGTAGTTACGTTAGCACTGACCCGGTGATTCACTGTCGATCGAACCAACGCTGCAGGCGTTGCGCGTCGGGGCTTTCCCTCACGGCCCGTCGACATCGTTCGATCCGTTTGGTCATGGCTTGACGAGAGATGCCGTGCGCTCGAGCGATCTCTTCCATCGGCATCGTTTTAAACGTGGACTGCCAGAACGCGTCGAAGTCCTCCCCGGTGAGACGTCGCAACTCCTCAATCACCCACGACGGCGCGTCGTGGAGATCACTCGAGGGTCTCGAATCGGCGACGTCTTCAATCTCCACCGAGGCAAAGCGCCGCGCCTGGAGTTCACGACTGAGTTGCATGATCTCTTGCGCCTTGACCTGGGAGATGCCGATCTCTTGGGCCACGTCGCGCTTGGTGAGGTGCCGATCCGGCTTGGACCTCGCCAACCGCTGATATTTCAAGATGAGCCGCATCTCGGCGTCACTGAGGCCAGCTTGTTGTTGAACCGTTTGGTTGACGAGTTTCGTGATCCAGTAGTTGGCGTACGTAGCGAAGCGGTTGCCCTGGGCGGGATCGAAGCGACGCAGCGCGTTGACCAGCCCTTCGACCCCAGCCGCCTCCAGGTCCTCGTTGTAGAACCGGTAGCCCCGCTCGAGCACTCGCGCGCGCACCAGTCCAAAGGTCGCTCGCAACAAGGTCGACTCGGCCTCTTGGCCCTCTTGGCGCGCGCGCAGCAATCGCTGACGCCGTTGGGAATCGCTCGACTCGTTCTTCACCATCTCCGCGCTGGCGTTACGGCCCTGTTGGATGAGGGGGTACAAGGCGCGCTCCTCGTCTACGCTGAGCGGCGCGAGCATCGCCATGCCCCCGATGAAGCCCCGCGTACCTCGACTCACGATGTGTGCTGGGACGCGCGCTCTAAGAGCCAATGACGAAGCTCGCGCTCGGCGATCTCAGCGTGGCCCGTCTCGAGGAGTTCGACTCGCTCTTTGACGTCGCGACTCGTCGCCATCGCGACGTCGGGAGTGACGCGTCCTTCGCGCATGTCGCGATCGAGCGATCGCAGCTCTTCGGCGACGGCGCTACGCGTCAGCTGGGCCACGACGGCCGTGAGATCACTCGCGGCGTAAGGGCGAGTGAGTTCATCTACGGCCAGCTCGCTCAGGACCTGGGCGGCCTCGTCCTGGCCGCGACGCTCGAGGTCGTCGATCAACTCCGACAGCGGCTGGTTCGTGATCAGCGCCTCGAAGATCTCTCGTTGCACTTCATTGACGAAGTAGGGCGTGATGAGCCGTTCCTTCATCACCGAAGGACCGTGCACGTAAAGCCGCAGCGCCTCGAGACCGGGGCGGGGCAACGTAGAGCGCGGCCGCACTGGGGGGGACGGGGGCCGGTTCGCGACCTCGCGCGCGCCGCGCTCTCGAGGGTGCTTGGCCAACTCCGCCACCCGCGAGCGCAGCGTGGTGGGATCGAGCCGCAGGCGGTCGGCCACTTCCATGACGTACTGGTCACGCACCAGCTCACTGGGGTGCTCGGCCAGTACGTCCAGGGCCAGCTCGCCCGCACGCGCGCGTCCTTCGGCGGTGTCGACGCGAGCCCCTTCGAGGACCCGCTCCAGGCGGAACTTCAAAAACGGCAGAGCTTCGGCGATAGCCACGCGCAGCGCCTCGGGGTCGCGTTGGGCGAGCTCAGCGGGGTCGGTGCCCTTGGGCAGACGCGCCACCGCCACGTCAACCTCGTGCTGGCGCTCCCACTGATAGACCGACGCGGCCGCGCTCTGTCCGGCCGCGTCGGCGTCGTAGGCGAGCACGATGCGCTTGGCGAAGTTGCGCATCAGACGAAAGTGCTCCTCGCCCAGGGCCGTCCCGCAGGTCGCCACGGCCCTGGGCAGGCCCGCGCCAAAGAACGCGATGACGTCGGTGTAGCCCTCACAGACGATGATCTCGCCCGACTTGATGATGTCCGCCTTGGCGAAGTTCAGCGCGTAGAGCGTGCGGCGCTTGGAGTAGATCGACGTCTCGGGGCTGTTCTTGTACTTGGGTTCGACGAGCGCCTCGGCTCGCGCGGGCCGCTCTGCGGACGATGGCAGGACTCGCCCGCCCACGGCAATGGCCTTACCGGCGGGGTCGAAGATGGGAAAGATGACCCGGGCGCGCAACGCGTCTTGGCGACGATCACGCTTGTTGACGAAGCCGAGGCCGGTGGCGAGCAGCACCTTTTCGTTCAGCTTTAGCGCGTTGGTCAACGCGTCCCACTCATCGGGCGCCCAGCCGAGTTTGAACTGTCGCGCGACCTCGCCGCCGATGCCCCTCGAGCGAAGGTACTCCCTCGCCCCTCGGGCGTCCGGCGCTTCGAGCAATCGCTCGTGATACCAGGCCACGGCCCGCTCCATGGCGGCGAGCGCCTCGTGGCGTTCCTTTCGAGCGGGGCCAGCGTTGGCGTCTTCGTGAAGTTCAATGCTCGCGCGATCGGCCAGGAGTCGCAGCGCGTCGATGAAGTCCAAGTGTTGCATCTCGCGCACCCAGGTGATCTGATCGCCCGAGGCCCGACAGCCAAAGCAGTAGTAGCGGCCCAGTTCCGCGTTGACGGAGAACGAGGGAGTCTTCTCACCGTGAAAGGGACAGAGTCCCACCCAGCGCTGGCCGGTGCGCTTGAGGGCCACAGTTTCGCCAATGAGAGCCACGAGATCAGTCGCCGCGCGAACTTGCGCGATCTCGTCGTCGGAAATGGCCATGGATAGAAAGTACCGGTTCTGTGTCAACGGCGCGCTACGCACCTCGGGCGGTTCTCTAAACTGCTCGCTATGCCCGAATACGCCGTGGAGGTGTTCAATCTTGTTCGCACCTACAGCGACGGTAAGGTTCGAGCCCTCGACGACGTGTCGCTCCAGGTGCCCACCGGACAGGTCTTTGGACTCCTCGGTCCCAACGGTTCGGGCAAGACCACGATGATTCGAATACTCTCCACCATCCTCTCGCCGAGTAGTGGCAAGGCGACGGTGGCGGGATTTGACGTCGTCAAGCAGCCCAATCAGGTTCGCCGGCACATCGGACTGGCCGGCCAGAACGCCACGGTGGATGAAAATCTGACGGGTTTTGAGAACCTTCGTATGGTCGGACTGCTCAACCACCTCAACAAGGCCTACGTCGTCGCAAAGTCGCACCAACTACTGGACGACTTTGGTCTTAGCGACGCCGCACACCGCACGACCACGACCTACTCAGGCGGCATGCGTCGCCGACTCGACCTGGCGGCCGCGCTCGTCGCGAATCCACCCATTCTCTTTCTCGACGAGCCGACGACAGGGCTGGACCCGCAGAGTCGCCAAGATCTCTGGGCGATCATCGAGCATCTCGTCGAAGGCGGCACGACGGTGTTGCTCACCACGCAGTACCTCGATGAAGCTGACCGCCTGGCCAAGCAACTCGTGGTCCTCGACCACGGCAAGATCATCGCCGAGGGCACGTCGGCCCAACTGAAGGCACAGATGGGCACCACCGTGCTCGCCCTTACTTTTGCCTCGACCGACGACGCGTTACGCGCCAAGCCCCTGCTCGCGGACCTCTCAACTCATCCGGCCAACATCGAAGGCACCGTGATCGAGCTCACCGTGGAAGATGGACCGAGGGTGACCGCCGACGCGCTGCGACGAATCGACGCGGCCACCATCTCGCTCAGCGGCCTGGCGTTACGCGAGCCCAGCCTGGACGACGTCTTTTTAAGCCTGACTGGCCACAGGGCCGACGACGTGACCGAGAGCGACGTGGCGCCCGATGAGCGACGAGAGCGACGTAGGGCCCACGCGTGAGCACCCTTCCCGCCTCCACGTCCACTCACTCGCCGCTGCGATGGGCCGTGAGCGACGTCCTCACCATCGCTCGGCGAAACCTGCTGACGCTGGTACGAATACCGACCGCGATGGTCTTCTTGATCATTCAGCCAATCATGTTCGTGATCCTCTTTCGTTACGTCTTTGGCGGCGTCATCAATATCCCCCACACCTCGTACGTCAACTACCTGATCCCGGGCATTTTGGTCCAGACGACGATCTTCGGTTCCGTGGGTACCGCCATCGGTCTCGCCGAAGACCTGCAAAAGGGACTGATCGAACGCTTTCGCGCCCTCCCCATGGCGCGTTTGGCTGTCCTGGCCGGACGCACCGTCTCGGACCTTTTTCGCAACGTCTTGGTCCTCGTCATCATCACCGGCGTCGGCTTTCTGGTGGGCTTTCGCCCCGACGGCGGTTTCGTGGGCTATATCCAAGCGTGCTTTTTGATGCTGATCTTTGCCTACTGCCTCTCGTGGGGCTTCGCCTATGTCGGGCTGGCCGCCCCTAATTCCGAAGCGGCCCAGGCGATGACCTTTCCGGTCATCTTTCCCCTCACCTTCGCGTCGGCCATCTTCGTGCCCGTGGCGAAGATGCCCGGCTGGCTACGACCCTTCGCGATCAACCAGCCGGTCAGCCAGACCGCGACCGCCGTTCGCGGTCTCATGCTCGGCACGCCCCACGGTCAGTCCACCTGGATCGCTCTGATGTGGTCGCTCGGGGCGATCCTCGTCCTCGCGCCTTTGGCCGTCAATCGCTACCGAAAGGTCGCCTAAGGCGATGCCGCTCCTCTCGGTCGAAGAACTGCAAGAGATCGTCGAGAGGGAGTTCCCCGATTTCGAGGTTCCCCGGATCGAATCGCTCGAGGGCGACACGCTCGTAATGTCCCAGTCGGTCGGCGCCCGTAATTCACGCCCCGGGGGCACGTTGTCGGGCCCCACCATGATGGCCCTCGCCGATAACTCGGCCTGGCTCATCATCCTCGCGCACGTCGGGCCGGTGTTACTCGCGGTGACGACGAGCCTGCACATCGACTTCCTTCGCAAACCCGAGCTCACCGACCTCATGGCGCGAGCTCGGCTGATCAAGCTCGGACGCCAGCTCGCCGTGGTCGACGTGGAACTCTTCTCGCGAGGTTCGAGTGAGCTGGTCGCCAAAGCTCAAGTGAC
>Ga0307373_10014634_pt1 | contig 10760 bp, 10 predicted proteins | sample OX2MG_FD_202534 | JGI IMG/M metagenome (GOLD analysis project Ga0307373, IMG submission 202534) | Soil microbial communities from Risofladan, Vaasa, Finland - OX-2 | ecosystem: Environmental > Terrestrial > Soil > Coastal area > Acid sulfate soil | place: Finland: Risofladan, Vaasa | collected...
CTCGCCGCCGCGACCGGAGGGGTCGTCACCTTGGCCAACCTCCTCGACGTGGCCGCCTTCGTAGGTGCATGGTGGGCCGGTCCCAGGCTGGGAAGCTGGAAGGGATACACAGTCGGCGCCCCCTCGTACTTTGCCGACTTGGCCGACGGCATCATCGCCCGGCGCACCGGCACGGTCACGCGAGTCGGGGAGATCCTGGATCACGTCGGCGACAAACCGAAAATCTTCTGGGCCGCGTGGCACGTCTGGCGGCTTCGGCTCGCCGACCGACCCCTAATCGCAACCGTCGCCGTTTACAACGTGGCCAATGCCGCGGTCACCGCCTATGACCTAGTCCGCAACGCAGAGCGCGCGGTGTTCCCGGATCGCCGTGCGAAGTGGGCGATGATGACTACAGCCACCGGCATGGGACTCCAAGTGGCAGCCACGAACGCTAAGCGAACGCACCCCCGATTGGCCCGTGCCTTGCACGCGTGCGGGGCGATCAGCAGCTATGGCGGGGTGGCTCTCTTCGGCATCCCGACAACCGTGGGTTACTGGAAGGCCGCCCGCAACGAGCCAAGCCGGCGCCGCTGAACACGGCTTCGCCTTCGTGGCCCCATCACCCGCTCAAGGATCTAGAGAGGGGGCCATCGCTTACTCCACCTGCCGCAACCGCTATCCGCCCGCTAGCGCAGAACAACGTGAACCCGGTCGCAAGCGATTTTCTCTCCGCCCTCGTCAAGCCGCTCCGAGTCGGCGTTCGGCAGCTTTCAGCCATCCCGTGTCCTCACTCAGCGCGCGGTCGTCATCGCTACCCGTCTAGTGGCCCGATGGATGCCCGTTAGTGACGACATCGAAGAGCTGACTCCCAACCCGATCCCACCAGATCCCGCAATTGGCCATTCGACACAGCGCATCTGCCGATGGCACACGTTCGATGAGGACGAGCAGCTGCACGTCGAAGACGACTCCATGACGACGAACTGGTTTCTCTGCAGGAACCGCTTCAGGGCGGCCGGCTCCTCCGGCGCCGGCCGCCAGCGGTGATGGGTGTGTTCAAATTCCCTTTACAGGGTCGAGGTGGAGTGTCGGGTATCGCATCCAATGCGCTTGTCAGACGGTGGCTACGTGGACCGTCACTCCGAGTCCCTCAGCGCCGGCCGTAATGGCAGGCCCCACGTTGGCGCGAAGACCGAACCACAGGTCTGCGTGGTTGGCGACTCCAGCCGCGAGTATCTCGGCGTTGCGCAGGCCGCCTCCGTAGCGCGCCGCCAGCCTCGCAGCCCTGTCCAGGAGGGGGCGGGAATCGAGAACCTGGAGGACTTCAGGATGAGGCCAGCGCAGGGAGGCCCGATCCTGTTCCGACAGCCGGGCGAGGATCTGGGTGAGCCGACCACCCCGGGGATGGTGCAACGCCTGCAACAGCCGCCAGTGCCCCATGGTGGGCAGGGCCACCTCATCGTCGGGCATCTCGTTGGGCCACAAGCCCAACACCACGCGTACCGCGATGTACTCATCGACAATGATCACGGCCTGAGCCCTCGGGCTTAGCCGGCGGCTTGCTCCCCGCTGAGGTCAGAGTCCTCGGCGGAGATGCGGTCCAGTTCAGCTTGGAACTCGCCCATCAGGTCACCGGCCACCAGGCGCATCAGGATCTCCCGACCCTCAGGCGTGATCCGCGGGTCGCCCGCTCGGCGTCGCCGGCGGCGGTCCTCGAGCAGTTCGTCACCGAAGTTCACGACATCCAGTGTGCCTCAGCCCTGTGACGTTCTGAGCCCCGGCTCCGATTTCGTGACCAAACGTGACCTAAGGATTGGTCACACGCGGTCATTTCGGGTCGTGACCGGTCACCAGCGCAAGCGATCTACCAGGGCTTTTTCGGAAGTTGCTGGTCAGGGGAGGGGTCCGTGCCCGCCTTGTAAGCGTCAGGTCGTCGGTTCGAGTCCGACCTCGGGCTCTCTCCCAATCCGGGCTACTGCCCGATCGGCAGACCACCGTCTACACGCACAAGAGAACCGTTGGTGAAGCTCGAGGACGGGCTCAGGAGAAAGAGAGCGGCCGTTACGATCTCCTCGGGCTTGCCGGGCCGTCCGAGCGCATTGGGTGCATGCCCGCGCTGCTCCTCGGGCCATGCATCCGCAATGTCCGTGAGGAATGGCCCGGGAGAAAGGGTGTTGACCCTTACCTTCGGGCCGTACTCCGCCGCGAGGGACCTCGTCATCGCGTTGAGCGCCGCCTTCGCGGATCCGTACGGGATCACTTGCGGAAGCGGCATCAGAGCCCCCGACGACGACACGTTCAGAATCACCCCGCCATCTCCGTCATGCATCCGCTTGGCAACTTGCGTCGCGAGCCGGAAAGGCCCTTTGAAGTTGAGACCGACGACGCTGTCGAAGAGTTGCTCGGTCATCTGGTCGCTCGGCATCGGAGGGCTCATGCCTGCGTTGTTCACGAGAATGTCGACGCGGCCGAACTCCGTGTACGCAACATCGACGAGCGCGTCGATCGAGTCCCATTTCGCTGCATGCACCTGCACCGCCAGCGCGCGCCGACCTGTATCCCGGACCTCTGCAGCGACCTTCTCGCAGTTGTCGAGCTTCCGGCTGGCGATGATCGCGTCGGCGCCGCGTTCGGCAAGCGCCTTGACCATCTGGTACCCGAGCCCGCGGCTGCCGCCGGTCACCAGCGCCACCTTGCCCGTGAAGTCGAACAGCGGATCCATCTTGATGAGCTCAGACGACGCCGAGATGGGCAGTGTCGTTGAAGCACCTGACCGCCCACCGCTCGCCGATCACGACGAGGTGGCTGATCGAGGCGTTGTTAGCTGCAAGGAAGGAGAACGGGCGCGACCCTGACGCTTCGGCCATCGCCCTGCCGATCACCCCTCCATGCGTGAAGACTGCAACCGTCTGGTCCGGATGCTTGGAGGCGATCCTGTTGATACCCGAACGAACCCGGGTGGCGAAGTCCTCATCCCGCTCGGCACCGGGGATCACGTCCCAGCGCTCCTCTTCCAGCATCCGGATCGAGATGGGATCGCGCTGGTTCACCTTCAGCCGGTAAACGCCGCCCTCCCACTCGCCCAGGAAGACCTCACGCAGATCCGCTTCGACCATCGGTTCCAGGCCTAGCGCCTTGGCGAGAGGCGCCGCTGTTTCAGCCGTGCGCCGCAGTGTGGTGACGTAGATGACGTCGACCGTCATGCCGGCGGACCGGGCGGCCAAGCGGGCGCAGACCTTTTCTGCCTGCTCCACTCCGACCGGGTCGAGCTCGGGGTCACCGTGGCCTTCGACCAGTTCGAAGGGTGCGTCCTCGCGCGCCGGCACCGACTCGCCGTGGCGTATCAGAAGGATGTCGGTCGCGCCGGGCGGGCGCACGAACGTAAGTTGTCTGACCTCTTGAGTCACGGGGCCTGATGCTAGGAGGGGCGGACCGACCAGAGGAATCCGGGGGCGGGGGGCATTCCGCCACCGGACCTGCCGTGCGCCGAGCGACCAGAGCCGGCAGGTCTTTTCGTCGTCCTGCAGGTGGTGATCCAACTTTCGCCTACTACAGAGGTTGTCCTTCTCACTTGCGCGCGAGCCCCTCCTGCGACCCCACGCACTTCCAGCGATGTGAGACCCACACGACCCGTCGGCGCCGATCCATCGGCAGGGCGCTCCGGATTATCCAGCTGGCGGGATTAGGCGTGGCAATTCGGGTGCACCACTGTCCGGCACTTGGGTGAGGACTTCATCCGGTCGACGCACCAGTTGACGGGCAGGCTTTGGGTTACGCGCTGTCGGCGACGCCACCCAACTGCTGGCGACGCGAAGCAGTGACCTTCGGCTCTGGTCCCAAGCGAACAGGCGGCACAGAGTGGTTGCAGGAGGTGAGGAGCGTGACTATCACCATCCCTCCATCACGGCCCGTTTCCCACGCATGTCAACGCAACGAGGCGACAATTCTCTCATCAGATCGTGAGCGTCATCCAAGACCTTCCGAGGTTCGCAACAGCACCGCTCTATCGACACTGGCACCAGACCTGGGGTGCTACACGGGAGGAGGTCGCCGCTTCGATGCCGGCCGACAACCTCATCGAAGATGCACGGTTCCGGGCCACACGCGCCGTCACCATCGATGCCCCACCCGAGGCCGCATGGCCATGGCTGGTCCAAATCGGGTGCCTGCGCGCCGGTTGGTACACCAACGACCTGCTCGACAACTTGGGGCACCCGAGCGCACAGGAGATCGTCCCCGAGTTGCAGGACCTCCAGATAGGCCAGTGCGTTCCTATGTCACCGACCCGGTCAGAGAAGACGTCGTTCAAAGTCACGGCCTTCGAACCGAACGGCTCGCTCGTCTGGGCACAGCCGCTGAGTACCTGGGTTTGGACGCTGACACCGCTCAGCGACCGCCAGACGCGCCTCGTGACACGATTGCGAGTCCGATACGAGTGGCGTCATCCCATGAGCGCCCTCCTGTCCATGGTGCTCATCGAATTTGGAGACTTCCCGATGATGCGAAGGATGCTCCTCGGCATCAAACGGCGTGCCGAGGCGACCGGACATCGACTTCCAAACCTGCAACCCAGTCGAGAAGGTGGCCGGCCATGACCAGGAGACAGCGTCCGAAGAACGCAGGTGTGCTCACTGCCGCCGCCGGCGCCATGGTCACTGAAGGAATACTCTTCCACCTCGGCCGCACCTATGGATCTACCGCGGCCGAGAGGGAGGCACGCCTCGCAGGTGACGAACTCGTATCGCACCCCTCCGTGGTCACCAACCACGCCACCACCATCAACGCTCAGCCCGAGCACGTGTGGCCTTGGCTAGTGCAAATGGGATGGGGCCGCGCCGGCTGGTACACCGCGCGGTGGGTCGACCGTCTCCTCTTCCCCGCAAACGGGCCCAGCGCTACCACGATCCTCCCCGAGCTTCAAGACCTCAACAACGGCGACTTCGTGCCCGATGGACCGCCCGAGACGAACTGCGGCTTCACCGTCGAGGAACTGATCCCATACCGCGCCCTCGTCCTGCGTTCAACCAGCCATCTCCCAGCAAGTTGGCGTGACAAAGCCGTTCTCAACTGGTCCTGGGCGTTCACCCTGACGCCGCTCGAGGGGGGAGACCGCACCCGCTACCTTTTCCGATCGCGCTGGGCAGCGTCGCCCTGGTGGCTAACAGCCGGCGGCTGGCTCGGCATTGTCCCCGCGGACTACGTCATGTCGCGCGATCACCTTCGCGGGGTGAAGAGACGAGCGGAGGCGGTCGAACGATCCGCCAATCGCGACATCGCCGCCTGACGACAATATCTGCTGCGCCCCTATCGGCTGGCGGCGGACTATCTCACCAGCCACACGGTGCCGCTTCAGTGTTGAAAGCGCCGGGGTCTGGACTAACGACTGCCCCGCGGCGGCGAGCAGTGGACACTCGACGCTCGCCTGCGGGCACATCCCGGGGTCAGTCCGGCGGCGGGGGGCACTCCGCCGCCAGACCCAGGGGCCTGCCATGCCGAAACCTCTAGGCGACCAGCGCCGCCTCGTCCTCGTCGGACAGGTGGTGATCCAACTTCCGCTTGATACAAACTCTCTTCCTCCTTACTTGCGCGCCGATGAATCCCTCGGCGTCATGGTGCCAGGGGCCTGAGACCGCGGGAGATTCTTGACCCTGGCCACCGATTTCTGGGCGGCAGTGAGGGCAGCCCTTCCCGTTTTCGGCGAGGGCCGCCCTTCCGCCGGAGGTCAGTTGAGAGTCGAGCCGCCACCATTGAACTCTGGCAATCCGATGTTGTTCGGCTGATAGGGGCTACCTGTCGGACACGACAGTGCATCGCAGTCGAGCATCCCGAAACCATTGGAATTCGTGGCGGCGGACCAGTTCCACTGAACGTATCCAATCAGTCCGTGCTGCGCTTCCCATGTGATGTTGTACTGAACAGCATTTTCGCCTTCTGAGGAGTTGGAGCAGTTGCTTCCCATCTCCCCAAACATCACCGGATATTCCGCTGCTACCGGCGCAACAACGTTGCCAAGGTCAGTGGAGTCTCCGTCGCCCGTGGTAGAGGTCAAGGCGCAGTCGGCGCCGACACTGCCAATACCTGAATAGTAGGGATGGGAGGAGTAAACGATATTGGAGCCAGCAGTGCCAACCTGACTGGGGTCACCGATAAGAACGGGCGCTGAAGTCGGAGGGTTGGCGAGCTGGTCACCTGCCACCACTGGGGAAATGTCGAATCCCTGACTGGTCCCATCACCCTGCGGGTTGGTGGGAGTGACGCTGGCAATGTCCGGGCCAACTCCGCTCACGATGACGGGCGTCGTTACGGTGACTCCCTGGACCGGATTTCGAACTGCCTGATACATTTGGTCCATGCCGGCGGCCTGGTAGTAGTAGTTGCTACCCCAAACATTGGAATTAGGGGTTAGCACGTATCCGCCCTGCTGCCAAACCTGAACTGCATCAGCTCCGTTCAAGAAATGCGTGATCCGCGTCAAGTCGGGCTCGTTGTACAAGTCGAACATGACAAGGGGGTTGTAGTACGTCGACGATGGATCGCCGTACCGTTCCGACACCGAACTCCAGAAGGTCGTCGCATACGCGTCAGCCATTGGGAGCATGCTCGGCTGGCCAGCGGTCGCAATCTGTCCATGGCCCGCTGAGGTGTTCGCTACGCAGGGTAAGGCGCTCGGTTGAGTGGTGGAAGGCGAATAGCCGTCGATTCCGAAATGAAGGTCGAGGTCGGCGATCATGCCGTCAGCTGTCACCATGTTCACCAGCGAATCAACCTCGGATTGATACGGCTGCCCGCACCCATCCGCTGTATCACCCGACAGCCAATATGAGTCAGTGAGGGTGATGCGAACGATGTTGAGCCCCCATGCGTAACTGTTCGCACCGGAGATTTGGGAGAGGGCCATGTTTGACACTTCCGTCTGCCACGTGCTATTCGATACGGGGGTGCCGTTGTAGTTGGTGAACATGTTGGGTGAGGTCCCATACCAGCCGTTGAAACCTTCAGCACCGCGAAGCGATATATACCGCCCCTGATCGTCATACAGGCCTGGCTGAGATGAACCGGATGGCATTCCGTTCGGGTATTGAACGGTGTGAAGGGTTGGATAGGCGAGTTGCAGCGAGGTAGAGCCCGACAGGCTGTGCGCTTGGATAGCCCCGATTATCGACTCGCTCTGAGACTGGTCCGCGACCATGTACTGACTCGGCTCCAGGTACTGGCTCGGCTGCAACGCGGCGAACGAAGGGGCCGTGACGGAATCCGTGTAAGTCCCGTTGCCATGGTCCGATGTCTGTGATCCGAAAATCACCGGGAAGGAGGTCGCAGTCGTTGAGAAACCAACAACCTGACCTGGGATAGTCCTGCCGGTCGTTGTATCGGACGCGACGAGGCTGACCGTAGTGGCGGCGACTCCGTTCGGTGTGATGCGAGAGTTGGCGACCGATACAGAAACCGCGTTCGGAGCCTCATACTGAAGGAGCGATGCGTTCCCTGACGCTGAGAATCCGGTGCCCGACACAACAGCCGTGACGGTCTGAGTGCCATACACGGATCCTGCCGTGATCGTGACTTGGCACTGCCCACTCGTGTTGGTGGTGCACGACGTAGGCGAAATCGAAGCATCCCCTGTCGTGGTCCATTGGGCTGTCTCACCCGGGGCCGCCACGCCGAGGATGGCGGCCGTCACCGTCGCGGTAACTGTTCGGCCTCCTGATGAGATGTACGGACTCGACAGGACAACTGTCGCTGTATCGGTCGCAGCCATGACGGGCCGGGCGATCGTCGTCATGCCGATCAGGCCCAACACGAAGACGGCCGCGCCGAGCAGCGCCTGGACGCGAAGCCTCCTGCGATGCCTTGGCGAGAAGAGCCGAATCATCTTTGCCACCTCCGCACGAAGTCCCCGAGCTTGCTTCGGCGAGGGAACATTAGCCCGTTCGGGCGACTCGGGTGCTATGAGCGCTATAGGCGAATTGCTAGCTGGGTGAGTCCTCGTCGGGCTCGGATGGTGCGTCGGCCGCGTACATGCCCAGCGCTAGGGAAGGAAGTGGAAGTAGAGGTCCTTCAACCGGGAGCTCAATCCCTTCGATGGCCATGGGGGATCCAAGGGCCAGGGTGAGAACTCCACCGACGGGAGCTCGTCGAGCATGGCCGAACGACCGTGCTGCAACTCTCGCACCGCCTGTCGGACGGGGTCTTCGGGGTCCATGTCGATCTTGTGGATCATATGGACCGTTGGAAGGTCGAGGTACATCTTGAGCCGGTGTAGATCGACGATCGGTTGATGATTGCCGGACTCCTCCGGGAAGCGGAGGGGGTTGCAGCCCATGGCATCCGCGAGAGTGGCGTAGATCAGCTCTTCGATGCCGAGGAGGCGGGACTTGGTAGCGAGTTCAATGATCCGGTCGAAGTTCGGGAACTCGGTGGTCTTCTCGATGAACTCCTTGCGGAACACCTGCCCCGGGCTGTACGCCCAAGACGGAGCATCTGTCCCGAACAGCGGCCCCCAGATGCGCTTCCACCCGGAGTGGAACCGGCGCAGGGGCGGGATCCGTGATTCGCACCACTCATCGGTGCGCAGGAACCCGTGCGCCATGTACGAGCTGTCTGGCATGAGCCCGTCGAGATACTCGGCGAGTCCGGGGCGGATGAACAACTGGTCACCATGCAAGGCGACCAGGTAGTCGTAATCTTGGCGGGTCCGCCGGAGCCAGTCCATGACCGTGACGAAGTACGGCACCAAGTGCCCCCAGCGGACAGGCGCCGACGATGCGCACTTCACGACGTCCAATCCGTCCGCCAGGTTCTGTTCGGGGCTGGCATCGAAGACGATGATGACTTCCGGATCGACGTAGTGAAAGACATTCTCGACGAGCTGAGCCAGGCTCGCCGGAGCGTTATACGCCGAAATGGATACCACCAGCTTCGAGCTCACCGGACTGACACCTTATTCGAAACGTCCTAAGCGGCCGTTTCGGACAGTCCTCGGCTAAGGATCAACCTGGCTGCATGCCACGCTTGTTGGGTCGAAGGTTATAGATGCGAAGGTTGGAGGTTGCGGTCTATCTCCACGGAAGAAGAGTCGCTTCCGACCAAGCGATGCTCCAGCATCGCTTCCTACATGCGACTTTCCGCATCCTCAGGACGGGGTCAAGGTGGAGCTCCCCACGGAAGAACGACCTTGACGCCGGCCTGGGGATGCGGCACCTGCCCAGCCATCGAGATCGTCACTGGTCGCGGAGATAATGCGTGCTGTGACCGCCGGGGAGGTTGCGAGCCCGCCGACCTACAGCCTCGAGGTGAGCCGCGGTTACGTCCGCCTCGTCCGTGAGGGTCGCCGGGTCAAGAAGCCGCGGATGGCGACAAGGTTCGTCCGTGTCGATGGCGACTGGGTCGAGGCCGACCCCGATGAGATCGATCCCGACGTCCTGGATGATATCCGCTGGGACATCCTGACCGAGGAGCAGGAGCGCGCTGAGGTGGAGAGGTGGTTGGACCCGCCGGACCCGCAGTTGCAGGAGCTGATGGACGAGATCCGCCATCGTCGCCGCGGTGACCGTGGGCTGTCGTCGCGCAGCCGGATGAACATGCGACGCCTGTTCGTGTCCCTGCCCTGGGAGTTGGTCGGTCCGCGGCCGGCGCTGATATCCCTCACCTACCCCGGGGTGTGGCAGCCGTGGGTTACCAACGGTCGCCAGTGGGAGGTGCACCGCCGGGCGTTCGAGCGGCGCTGGGTCCGCCGGTGGAAGGAGCCGCTGGTCGGTGTGTGGGTGAAGGAGTTCCAGACAAGCGGTCGCCCGCACCTCCATCTCTATGTCGGGCTGCCCTCCGCCATGTCGGACGAGGACTTCGTCCGGCTCAGGGAGCGCACCGTGCAACGCCACCGCCTGCAGCGCCAGTACGGAAGGTTCCAGGGGCGCAGGCACACTCCGCCGCTCAGCCTTGGGCCGTACCAGAACGAGTTCGCCGACTGGCTCCTCGGGGCGTGGTCGCAGATCGTCGGCACCGACAGCGAAAATTCGTGGAAGCGTCAGTTCGACCCGAAGGGCAGCGAGCACCACCGGACGAAGGGCGCGGACGTGGCGGTCATGTTCTGGACCGACGAAGCCGAGGCCGGCACCGACCGCACGCGCGTCGCCCAGTACCTGGCTAGCGAGGCCGGCAAGTTCGCACAGAAGCGCCCGCCTCCCGGTTTTGAGAAGGTCGGCCGCTACTTCGGCGTATGGGGGCGGTCGGTCGGTTTCCGTCCCGAGACCACCACGACACCGCTGGATCCGGATGTGGCGGCCGAGGTGGAGGCGCGTCTGGTCCGTTGGGTCCGCTGGAAGTTGCGCGTGCTGCGACGCGGTGCGCCGCCGACCACGCCACCGATGACCCACTTCCCCGGCGACGGGGTGACCGCGTTCGGGCTCGGAGCCGAGCAGGCGGAGCGGATCGTCGCCTGGTCGGAGAAGGCAGCCGCCCGGCGTCAGGCAAGGGGCTCACTGCGAGGTCGCGGCGGCGCAGCCGCCAGCGACCTCATTGAGCTGCTGAGATCCGTGGACCTGACCACCGGCGAGATACCTCCGCCGGACCAAGCGCTCGAACCCGAACCGGCCTAGCCGGACAGCGCGACATCGAGCGTCGGGGCGGCCCGCTCGAGTACCGCGGCGTTGGCGGTTCTCTGGCGGAGTCAGATATTCCAACTGTCCGAATGCCTCTCAGGTGGGGGTGTTGTCATGCCTGTCCGGGTCTGGGAGCTCAGGGGAGTTGTTGTGGTTGGTTCGGCGGCTGTAGTCGGCGGC
>Ga0307373_10014636_pt1 | contig 10759 bp, 6 predicted proteins | sample OX2MG_FD_202534 | JGI IMG/M metagenome (GOLD analysis project Ga0307373, IMG submission 202534) | Soil microbial communities from Risofladan, Vaasa, Finland - OX-2 | ecosystem: Environmental > Terrestrial > Soil > Coastal area > Acid sulfate soil | place: Finland: Risofladan, Vaasa | collected...
GAGGATGCGCTGCGGCTGGGTCGGGTCGATCCACAAGGCGTGATGGTCCACGTGCACGCTCTTGTCGAGGACGTGCGCGGTCTTGCCGCCGTCGTCCGATTCCATCAGGTAGAACGACATGAAATAGAGCTTGTCGGCATTGACCGGCGACACCTCGAAGCGCGAGAAGTAGAACGGCCGCACGTCCAGCGCGTGGTTGTCGCTGACCTCGCTCCATTTGTCGCCCAGATCGTGCGACACGAACAGCAGGCCCTTGCCCGGCTTGGTCTCGATCAACGTGTAGACGCGCTCGGGGTCGCTCGGCGCGGTGGCCACCGCGATGCGTCCCAGCGGGCCTTTGGGCAAGCCTTTACTGAGTCGCTTCCAGCTGGCGCCACCGTCGGTGGACCGCCACAGGCCGCTGCCCTTGCCGCCGTCGACCATGTTCCATGGATGACGCACCACTTGCCAGGTGGCCGCGAACAGCACCTCGGGGTTGCCCGGCGCCATCGCGATGTCGATGGCGCCGGTCTGGTTGTCGACAAACAGCGTCTTGCGCCAGCTCTTGCCGCCGTCGGTGGTTTCGAACACGCCGCGTTCGGCGTTCGGTCCCCACGCATGGCCCAGCGCGGCCACCAGCACGTGATCGGGGTTCAGCGGGTCGACCACGATCTTGCCGATCTGGCCGGCATCGCGCAGGCCCATGCGCTTGAAGGTCTTGCCGGCGTCGGTGGACAGATACACGCCGGCGCCATCCATGATGTCATTGCGGATATTGCTTTCGCCGGTACCTACCCAGACCAGGTTGGGGTTGGACGGCGCCAGCGCCAACGCACCGATCGAGGCCGACGCCTCGTGGTTGAAGATAGGCTTGAAGTGCTCGCCGCCGTCGCTGGTCTTCCACACGCCGCCGGCGGCGGCGCCCACGTAATAAGTCAGCGGATTGCCGGGGATACCGACTACCGCGCTGACGCGACCACCGGCGATGGCCGGTCCCAGGTTGCGGAAGTGCAGTTGCGCGAACGGCCCCTTGTCTGGCGCCTGGACCGGCGGTGACTGCGCCGGTGCCTTGGAGGCAAAGGCCGGCATGACGCCGATGGCGGCAAGGATCGCCAGTGGAAGAATACGGAAGCGGTTGCGCATGGTTGTCTTTTCCTCGGTGCGAAAGCGGGACGCGCAACAGTACAACCGCTGCGCGCAGGCGATTTCGACGACTGTGCAGGCAGCGTCTGCCGGATGACAAGTGACGAAAGTCCCATATGCCCATGGCCGGTGGCGGGCACCTCGTGCCGGGAGAGTCGTTCGGTCTGCGCGCAGGCTGCGTCATTGCCCCGGTCATGCGGCGGCATGCGCGGGCATGGCCCTGTTGATAGCCGTCGAGGGCAGCTGTATGCCGCTGCCACCTGAAATCGTCATCCCGTGAGCGGGAAAGCTGATCTTCAAGGAACGAGGTACCGCGGACGACCGCCTTGGCCGGTACGGCCGGCCGTGTGCGGAGATCCCGGGCTACCCAGGAGCCTGCCAGGCTTTGTTGGACGAGGCGAGAATTCGGCTGTGCGAGGACAGATTTCCGACGCTTCGCCGGCCCATAGCGGTTTTATGGGCCAAGAAGCGGCGGCAACAGGGACCGGACAGACAGGTTCGCAGCCTGGCCGACCAAAGCCCGACAGGCTCCTGGGCCATTGCGATGATGCGGACAAGATTGGCGCGTTGCGACAGCCGGTACGTCACGCGATGCTGTGCAGTCCGCATTCACGCTTGAGGCCGAAAAAGCGGGTGTCCTCGGCGTCCATGCCCGGTTCCCAGCGGTGGCTGGTGTGGCGGTCGCCGATCGACACGTAGCCCTGCTCCCACAGCGGGTGGTACGGCAGGCCGTGGCGCGCGAGGTACTGGCCGATGTCGCGGTCGCTCCAGTCGGCCAGCGGATGGAATTTCCAGCGGCCGTTGCGGTGTTCCGCAAACTCGATCGCGGCACGGCTGCGCGACTGGTCGCGACGCAGGCCGGCGAACCAGCTGGCGGCACCGAGCTCGCTCAGTGCGCGCTGCATCGGCTCGACCTTGCGCAGCTGGTTGTAGCGGTCGATGCCGGCCACGCCCTGCTCCCAGAGCCGTCCATGGCGTGCCTCCATCCATGCGGGGCTGAGCGGGGAGCTGTAGACCTTGAGATTCAGCGCCAGCCGCGCGGTCAGTTCGTCGACGAAGCGATAGGTTTCGGGAAACAGGTAGCCGGTATCGATCAGTACCACCGGAATCTGCGCGCACTGGCGCGTCACCAGATGCAGCGATACCGCCGCCTGCGCGCCGAAGCTGGACGACAGTACGTGTTCGCCCGGAATGTTTTCCAGTGCCCATGCCACCCGTTGCTCGACGGTGAGCCGCGCCAGCGCGGCATTCAGCTCCGCCAGCGACCGCGGTTCCGATTCGGCGGGTTCGATGCGAATCGCTTTCATGCCACGACCGTCGCCGGAATGCGCCGCGCCGGAGCCGGCACCAGGATGCCGGCACGCAGCAGGAAGTCGCCGAAGCCCTCGCCTTGCGTTCGCTCGGCGGCATAGCGCGCGAACAGCGGATCGAGCGCCTCGAGGATCGCCGCCTCGTCGACGTTCTCGCGATAGACCTGATTCAGGCGCTGGCCGCTGAAGTCCGCTCCCAGGCGCAGGTCGTAGCGCCCCGGTCCGCGCCCGACCAGGGCGATCTCGCCCAGGTACGGCCGCGAGCAACCGTTGGGGCAGCCGGACAGGCGCAGCAGGATCGGGGCATCGGCCAGGCCGTGACGTTCGAGCGCCGCTTCGAGCTTTGGCAGCAAATTCGGCAGATAGCGCTCGCTCTCGGCCATCGCCAGACCGCAGGTGGGCAACGCGACGCAGGCGATCGCATGACGACGGATCGCGCTCTGCCGGCGATAACCGTCCAGACCGTGGGCCTCGACGATCGCATCAATGCGCGCGCGGTCGGCGGCCTCGACGTTCGCCACGATCAGGTTCTGGTTGCAGGTAAGGCGGAAATCGCCGGTATGCACCTTGGCCAACTCGCGCAGGCCGGTCAGCCCGCGCCGCTGGCCGACATCGGCGAGGCGGCCCGATTCGATGTGCAAGGTGAGATGCCAGCGCCCGTCATGGCCTTCGATCCAGCCGTAGCGGTCGCCGTTGTGGTCGAACTGGAATGGGCGCGCCGGCTGCAGCTGGAAGCCGAGGCGCGACTGAAGTTCGGCGACGAAAGCATCCAGCCCGCGGTCATCGAGCGTGTACTTCAGCCGCGCATGCTTGCGTTCGCTGCGGTTGCCCCAGTCGCGCTGCACGGCAACCGCCGTCTCGGCGACTGCGTACAATTGCCCGGGCGTGACGAAGCCGATCACATCGGCCAGCCGCGGATAGGTGGTCGCGTCGTTGTGCGTGGCGCCCATGCCGCCGCCGACCGCCACGTTGAAACCGCACAGCTCGCCCTGCTCGATGATCGCGATCAGGCCCAGATCCTGGGCGAACACATCGACATCGTTGAGCGGCGGAATCGCCAGGCCGATCTTGAATTTGCGCGGCAGATAGGTGGCACCGTACAGCGGCTCGACTTCCGGCTGATCGGCTGCGTACTCGCCGACCAGCTGCTCGCCGTCCAGCCAGATCTCGTGATAGGCACGCGTCTTCGGCGCCAGATCCTCGGACAACTTCGCCGCCCATGCGTAGGTGATCGCGTGCGCCGGCGATTCGACCGGGTTGGTGGTACTGACCACGTTGCGCACCACGTCGCCGCAGGCCGCGATGGTGGTGGCAAGCGCATGGTGGATCGCCGCGATGGTGGGTTTCAGCTTGCGCTTGATGATGCCGTGCCACTGGAACGTCTGCCGAGTGGTGATGCGCAATGTGCCGTTGGCGTGTTCGCGCGCGATGCGGTCGAACACCAGCCACTGCGCCGGCGTCACCACGCCGCCGGGCAGGCGCGCGCGCAGCATGAACGAGTACGCCGGCTCCAGCTTCTGCCGGCGGCGTTCGTCGCGCAGATCGCGGTCATCCTGCTGGTAGCTGCCGTGAAACTTCAGCAGCTTGCCGTCGTCCTCGCTGATCGCGCCGGTGACCGGATCGGCCAGGCCTTCGGCGATGCCGCCGCGCAGGAAGCGGCTGGCGGCCTTGGTGTGTTCGAAATCGGAAAGCGGCGTTGTCATCTCAGTACACATCCCGGGCGTAGCGGCCCTGCTGCAGGAGTTCGTCGAGCCAGGCCCTGGCGTCGTCGGCAGCGAGCCCGCCATGGATAGCGGCCAGTTCGATCAGCGTGGCGTGCACGTCCTTCGCCATGTGCGCGGAATCGCCGCAGACGTAGAGGTGCGCGCCGCCCTTGAGCCATGCGTAAAGCTCGGCGCCGTTTTCGCGCAGGCGGTCCTGGACATAGACCTTATGCGATTCCCTCGCAACATCCTGCACATCCCTGTGCGGACTTTTCGAAAGAGCGGCGCCATCACGCGAGAACGCGAGGTCGAGGCGGTGCAGCGCGCCGCGCTTCAACGCCTCCTGCCACTCGGTCTGGTAGAGAAAGTCCTGCGCGAAATGACGGTTGCCGAAGAACAGCCAGTTGCGACCCGCCGCGCGGCTTTCCTGACGCTCCTGCACAAACGCGCGGAACGGCGCCACACCGGTGCCGGGGCCGATCATGATGATGTCGCGCGCAGGGTCGGCCGGCAGCCGGAACCGCTCGTTCGACTCGATGAACACCGGCACCTTGCCATCCTCGTCGGCGGCCGCCAGAAAGGTGGAGGCTGCGCCCCAGTGCGCACTGCCGTGGGCTTCGTAGTCGACCACGGCCACCGTCAAGTGCACTTCCTCGCCCACGGCTTTCGGGCTGGAAGCAATCGAATACAGCCGCGGCGTCAGCGGGCGCAGCGCGGCGAGCAATGCTTCGGGCTGCCACTGCACGGGGTAGCGACGCAGCAGGTCGATCGGCTGGTCACGGGTAAGCAGCGCCGCAAGTTCGGCCGCCTGGTCGGAGCGCAACAGATCCAGCAACCCGGCATGCTTGCCAGCCTCTGCCAGCGCCTTGACGAACGGACGGCTGAGCCGGGTGATCTCGCGCTCGGCGCCCAGCCACCGGGCCAGCGACAGCGTGCGCCCCTGATGGGCGATCTCGCGCTCGCCGTCCAGCTGCAAGGCGTCCAGCCACTGCGCGACCAGCGCGGACGGATTGCGCGGCCACACGCCCAGCGCATCGCCGGGCTGGTAGTGCAGGCCCGAACCTTCCAGCGACAACTCGACGTGCCGCACGTCGCGCTCGCTGTCGCGCGCCACGATGCGCTGGTTGGCCAGCACGGTGGCGGCAAACGGCTGCTCGCGCGAGTGCACGGCCTGCTTCGATACTGCATGCAGCGGCGTGACGCGAGCGACCTGGGTCGCTGCCTTGAGTACCTCGCGCGCCTGCTCCAGCGTGGTGTCCAGCCACGGCGTGGCGACCGTCTCGATATCGACATCGGCCTCGCCCAGCCGCGCGAAGCGCATGCCGCCGAGTTCGGCCAGCCGCGTATCGAGCTGGCGGCCGATCGCGCAGAATTGCGGATAACTCGAATCGCCCAGCCCGAGCACGCTGAACTGCAGCGAAGGCAGCTTCGGCGCGCGCTTGCCGGCGATGAACTCGACGAAGCCGCGCGCATCGTCCGGCGGCTCGCCCTCACCCTGGGTGCTGATCACCACGGCGAGATAGCGCTCTTGCGCCAGCTCGCGCAGCGGGTAGGCGTCGGTGCGCAGCAGGCGCACCGGCAAGCCGGCATCCGAACTGCGCCGGGCAAGCTGTTCGGCCAGACGTTTGGCGTTGCCGGTCTGGCTGCCGTAGACAATCGTCAAGCGCTGCGACGACTCGGCGCCGACTGCCGGCCTGGCGGGCGCACCGCCGCGTTGCGCCTGCACCGCCTTCGCGGCGCTCCACGCAGCCACCCAGTAGAGTTCGGCCGGCGTGAGCCCCTCGGTCAGTAGCGCCAGTTGCGCAGCCTTTGCGGCATCCAGCGTGGTTGCCGGCAACTCCGGCGCGACAGCAGCGTTCACGGCGATTCCCTCTGGACGTCTGGACTTCTTGGCGTCCAAACATAGTCGTCGCACCGAGGCAGCGGAAAGGATGTGTCGGCATGAGGATATGCCGACGCCTTATTTCCGCGGCCGGCGACGCATGCCGATACTTCGCCCATGCCACCGCTACCGGAATTCCTCACTTTCGCCGCCGTCGGCGCACTCGCCCAGTTGATCGACGGCGCGCTCGGCATGGCCTACGGCGTGGCTTCGGCGGCGATGCTGCTGGGGCTTGGCCTGCCGCCGGCGGTGGCGAGCGCCAGCGTGCATTACGCGGAAACCTTCACCTGCGGCGCCTCCGGCATCAGTCACCTGGTGGCCGGCAACGTGCGCAAGCGCCTGTTCTGGAGCCTGGCGATTCCGGGGGTGATCGGCGCGGTGATCGGCACCGTCGTGGTCAGCCGGGTACCCGTGGCATGGATGCGCCTGGCCTTGACGCCGTACCTGCTTGGCATGGGGTTGCTCCTGCTGCTGCGCGGCATGCGTGGCGCCCAGCGTCATGCCGATCGCGTGCCGCGTGCCACGCCCGCGCTGGGGCTGGTCGCAGGCTTCGCCGACGCAGTCGCCGGCGGTGGCTGGAGCGCGCTGACCGTGACCACCCTGATCGCACGCGGCACCGCCCCGCGCATGGTGATCGGCACCGTGCATCTGGCCAAGGCCGTGGTCAGCGCAGCGGCCAGCATCAGTTTTCTGCTCTATGTCGGCGCCACCGAAGGTGCCGCCGTGTTCGGTCTGATCGTCGGCGGCGTGGTCGCCGCGCCATTCGGCGCCGTACTCGCCCGGCGCCTGCCGGCGCGCGTGGCGACCTTGCTGGCCGCGACCGCAGTACTGGGGCTGGGCCTGGATCATGTGGTAAAGGCGTTCCACTGAAATATCCGGAGCGGCTTTTTGGGGGAGCGGCTTCAGCCGCGATGCTCTCGCACCGGCCAAGCCAAGAGCATCGCGGCTGAAATCGCTCCCACAGAAGCGCGATTGCCCTTGATTCCCAATAAATGCATTTCGCGCGCAAGCGCGCTCCTACGGTCGTGGCCGGCACATCGCTACAATGTGCGGATGACCAAGCCCTCTGCGCCTCCGATCGAAGTCCGCGGTTCCGCCCGGCAACCGTTGGGCATGAGCCCGGCGCGGTTTCTGCACGACTACTGGCAGAAACGGCCGCTGCTGATCCGCAACGCTTTTCCCGATTTCCAGCCGCCGCTGGAACCGGATGACCTGGCCGGCCTCGCCTGCGAGGACGGCGCGCTGTCGCGGCTGATCGTGCACGACGAAAAGCGCGACCGCTGGCGCGTCAAAACCGGCCCGCTCGACGAAGCCGATTTCGGCAAGACGCCGGGCGCCAACTGGACCCTGCTGGTGCAGGATGTCGACAAGTGGGACGCGGACGTCGCCGGGCTACTGGAGCATTTCAGCTTTTTGCCCAGCTGGCGCATGGACGACATCATGGTCTCCTACGCCGAACCCGGTGGCGGGGTCGGCGCGCACGTGGACCAGTACGACGTGTTCCTGCTGCAGGGGCTGGGCCAGCGCCACTGGGCGATCAGCGACGACCCGCACGCACCGAAGGATTTCCGCCCGGATGTCGAGATCAAGCAGCTGGCACGGTTTGAACCGACCCACGAGTGGCTGCTGGACGCAGGCGACATGCTGTACCTACCGCCGAACATCGCCCACGACGGGGTCGCGTTCGGCGGCCCGTGCATGACGTTCTCGATCGGCATGCGCGCGCCGTCGCAGGCCGAACTCACCGGCGACCTGGCCGACTACCTCGCCGAACGCCTGTCCGACGAGGAGCGCTATGCCGACCCCGACCTTGTGCCGGCCAGGGTCGCCGGCGAGATCGACAAGCCCACCTTGGCACGCCTCAAGGCGACCCTGCCGTTCGCGGCCACGTTGGACGACGACAGCTTGCGCGACTGGTTCGGCAGCTTCATCACCCGCTACCGCAATGCGCAGACGCCGGCCGCACTGGACCCGCCGCTGAGCGAAGCCGCGCTGCGCAAAAAACTGGCAGCAGGCGCACAACTGCTGCGTCATCCATGGTCGCGGCTGGCATGGAGCCGCGGCAGAGCCGGCAGCACGATGTATGCCTGCGGCCACGCATACCCTGCCACGCCCGAGCTGGCCAGGCAGCTGTGCGAACAGCGCATGCTCAGCCCCGCCACCGCGCCGTCCCCCGCCGAAGTTGCGTTGTTGCTCGGCCTGATCAACGATGGCCACTTGGTACTGTGCGGGGGCCAGCGCCGGTGAGACTGCAGAACTTCAGCGTGGAGGTCGCCGACTGGTCGCGCGAGCGTGACCGCGACGCGCTGCTCGACATTCGCCGGCAGGTCTTCATCGATGAGCAAGGCGTGCCCGAAGCACTTGAGCGGGACGGGCTCGATGCCGATTGCTGGCATGTGCTGGCCCGCGATGACGTCCGCCGGCCGATCGGCTGTGCCCGGCTCAGCAGCGACCACAAGATCGGCCGCATGGCCGTGTTGCGCGACTGGCGCGGCAAAGGCGTCGGCGTGGCGCTGCTGCGCGAACTGATCGGGCGTGCCCGCACGCAAGGCTGGTCCGAGCTGACTTTGGCCGCACAGGTCAGCGCGATCGGCTTCTACGAACGCGGCGGTTTCAACGTGCACGGCGAGGTGTTCGACGATGCCGGTCTGCCGCACCGAACCATGCGCCTGCCCCTGCCGCCGATTGCCGACGACATCGAAACGGAACGCGACATCGGCGCCCTGCCCGCGTCCCACCGCGAGGAAACCGCAGCCACCCGACTGCAACTGCTGAGCGAGACGCGACATCGGCTGGCGATCTACACCCCCCTGCTCGGCAACGACAGCTATGCCAGCACGGAGGAACTGGCGCAGTTCCGGCGCATCGCGATCTCCGGCCGCGGCGCGCAGATCCGCATCCTGCTGCACGACCCGGCCGCAGCCCTGCGCAACGACCATCGGCTGATCGCGCTGGCGCAGCGCCTGCCCAGCGCCCTGCAGATCCGCACACCGGTGGAGGAGGCCGACCTGGCCTATGGCTCGGCCTATCTGCTCAACGATGTCGGCGGCTACCTGTTTCTGCCCGAGGCAAACCGGCCGCAAGGCCGCGCCGCCCGCCACGACCGCGTCGTCCATGCACCGTTGCAGCAGCATTTCGACGAGGTGTGGGAGCGCGCGCAGCGCGCGAGCATGCTGCACACGCTGGACATTTAGGAGCCTGTCGTACTTGCCCGGCAGACTGCCGCGCCATGGCCGGCGCAGATGCCGGGCGAGGACTCGTTCGCTGTTTTTTTCGCACGCGATGGGTTGCCGCGTCGCAGCAGGCCAAGGGTATAATCGAACAGATAACCTCCAATCGTCCGCGTGAGACGGGTCTGTCGGGGTTGAATACCGATGGAAAGCCGCGACATCAAGGTCACATGGATGGTTGCAAATATCCCCTCCCTGCCGGTGGTAACGTGAGTACAAACCTGATCCGCGAGTTCTTCGAGTCTTCCCAACTCGCTGGCGGCAACGCCGATTACGTCGAATCGCTGTACGACGCCTGGCTGGCCAACCCCTCGTCGGTATCCACCGACTGGAGCCGATATTTCGAGTCCTTCAAGGGCCGCGAAGCGGGAGATGTCTCCCCGCGGGCGGCGATTGCGCGGATCGAAGCGGCACAGAAGCAACGCCGTGCCGGTGTCGCCGCCACGCCGATGAGCGACGAGCACGCCCGCAAGCAGGCCGGCGTATTGCGCCTGCTCACCGCCTATCGCTCACGCGGCCACCTCGCCGCCGATCTCGATCCGCTCGGCCTGACCGAGAAGATGGCCGCACCGGATCTGGACCTGGCCTTTCACGGCCTGAACGATGCCGACCTGGATACCGAGTTCGACACCGGCAACTACGCCGGCGGCGGGCAGCGTCTGAAACTGCGCGAACTGCTGGCCCGGCTCAAGAGAACCTATGCCGGCACGATCGGCGCCGAGTTCATGCACATCAGCAACCATGATCAGCGCAACTGGATCTACACCCGGCTCGAACAGGCTGCCGGCGACAGCGGGCTGGACAAGCCCGGCAAGCTGCGCGTACTGGACGGCCTGACCGCCGCCGAAGGCCTCGATCGCTACCTGCATACCAAATACGTCGGCCAGAAGCGCTTCTCGCTGGAAGGCGGCGACAGCCTGATTCCGCTGATCGACGACGTGGTCAGCGCCGCCGGCGACAACGGCATCAAGGAACTGGTGATCGGCATGGCCCATCGCGGGCGCCTCAACGTACTGGTCAACATCCTGGGCAAGCCGCCGAAAACCCTGTTCGACGAGTTCGAGGGCAGGTTCGAGCACCCGGACGATCCGGCCCATTCAGGTGACGTGAAATACCACATGGGTTTCTCCGCCGACGTCAAGACACCCAACGGTGGCGTGCATGTGGCGCTGGCGTTCAATCCGTCGCATCTGGAAATCGTCAACCCGGTCGTGGCAGGATCGGTGCGCGCACGCCAGACCCGCCGCCGCGACACCATGCACGAGCAGTCGATCGCGGTACTGATCCACGGCGATGCCGCATTCGCCGGCCAGGGCGTGAACATGGAGTTGCTCAACATGTCGCAGGCCCGCGGTTTCAAGATCGGCGGCAGCCTGCACATCGTGGTCAACAACCAGATCGGCTTCACCACCTCCAATCCGCAGGACGCCCGCTCCACCATGTACTGCACCGACCTGGCCAAGATGATCAATGCGCCGGTGCTGCATGTGAACGGCGACGACCCCGAAGCGG
>Ga0307373_10014638_pt1 | contig 10758 bp, 3 predicted proteins | sample OX2MG_FD_202534 | JGI IMG/M metagenome (GOLD analysis project Ga0307373, IMG submission 202534) | Soil microbial communities from Risofladan, Vaasa, Finland - OX-2 | ecosystem: Environmental > Terrestrial > Soil > Coastal area > Acid sulfate soil | place: Finland: Risofladan, Vaasa | collected...
ACAACGGATTACCTGGAGGGACGTCCTCAATTGTGCAATTCAGAATCGCTGGCTTACCTGCCGAACGCCTGAACCCTTTGGACGTTCCGGATGCCGGGCTTCTCTTCCACATACCCGCCCGGCGGCAACAAAATGCTCCGTACAAGGGTGACTATAGCCAGTTTTGCGCGCAGGCTCGGGAAAGGGCCAAAACCAAGCTGGATGGAACATGGGAAGGTGGCGCTGGTCAATACGCCATCTGTTGTCCGAAAGCGGTGTCCTTGGATGGTTTCCACCGGATTATCAGCCGGATGGACGAATTTAACCGGGAGGCGACAGAAATCACCTTACGCGGAGAAGGTCCCTATTCGGACGCCGTGGTCTCCGCATTTAACCGATCCGACGCGCGCGTCCTTGAGACGTATCAGAACGCAGATTATCTGGCCATTCGCAGCCGAGCGATCTATCGCCGCGCCCTAATCGCGATCTATTGCACGGGAGCCGCTACCGGCTTGAGCTATGGGGTTTTGGGACTTCCAGGCTTAGGAGTGGCTTCGCCCGCGCTTGCCTACGCGATATTCTTTCTCGCCACCGTCGCGGTGTTCCAGGTGCAAAAGAAGGCGGGCTGGTTTGATCGTTACCTGGAATATCGCGCTCTGGCTGAAGGGTTGCGCGTGCAGCGCTTCTGGCAGATTGGCGGCCTTGGCCGTGGTGAAGATGGTGTGGAAGCCTTCGATCTGTATCTCCGCAAGCAAATTGGCGAGATCGGATGGATCCGTGAATCTCTGCGGGCGCTTAGCTGCTACGAACGAGTGAGCAGCAAGGAACCGGCGCGGCAATTCATATATGAGCACTGGGTAAAAGACCAGGCAGCTTACTTTAGCGCTGCAGCAGAGCGAGATCGTCTGAGACTTCGAAGGTTCCGATGGATTACTATCCCGCTCTATGGCGTTGGGCTGATTGCTGCGTTGACAATTCGGGGCCTGACGTTTGCGTCGAGTATAATTCTCACCACCCATAGAGCGTTTGGCTTGGCGTTGCGCCTCCTGCTTCTCGCACCTGGTTTGGGCGGCCTGGTGTCCAACTATTCCAGCCATCTGGCTCTGGACGAGCAAGAGAAAAGCTATCGCCGAATGGCCCAGTTGTTCTGCCTTGGCAAGCAAAAGATTGAGTCATCAGGAGCACAGCCGGATATGGTCTTTTTCGAGGCCATCATCCGTGCATTAGGCAGCGAAGCTCTAAGGGAAAACGCAGACTGGCTGCATCTACATAGCACGCACCCAGTACAGTCGCCGAACGTTCCCCGAGTGTCTCTGCCGTGGAGGCGCAAACCCAAGCCTGAATAAATTATTTCACGGCCCTCATGGTCTATCAATCGCGGAGGCAAAATGAAACCGCTGTGTTTTGTGCTGATGCCGTTTGGAAAGAAAACCGACGCGGCCGGACGGCTCGTCAATTTCGATGAAGTCTACAAGCAACTCATCGCTCCGGCGGTACGCGCCGCCGAGATGGACCCGATTCGCGCCGACGAGGAGCAAGTGGGCGGCTCGATCCACAAACCGATGTTCGAGCGGCTGATGCTTTGCGACTATGCTGTCGCCGACATAACCGGCGCGAACCCCAACGTCTACTATGAATTAGGCATTCGTCACTCGGTTCGACCGCGGAGCACGATCCTTCTATTTGCAGGTGGAACCCCCTTACCGTTCGACATCGCTCCTCTGCGAGGAATCCCATACCAGATAGATTCGGCGGGAATACCGACAGATCCCGATCGCGGAGTAGTTGCTATAGCTGCGCGCCTCCGAAGCGCACGCCAGGATCAGAGCGATGACAGCCCACTGTTTCAGTTGATCGATGGCATGCCGCGAATTCAGGTCGATCATAGCAAGACCGATGTGTTCCGCGAGCAGGTTGAGTACTCAAACGAATTCAAGCGGAGGCTGGCGTCGGCTCGCGCGCTAAATATTGACGCTGTTCGCGCGATTGCGCAGAGCGGTGAATTGGCGAATCTCACCGACGTCGAAGCCGGAATCGTTATCGATGTCTTTCTCTCCTTCCGCGATCTCAAAGGGTACCAGGACATGGTGGACCTTTACGCGCGAATGCCGGCGCCTCTACAGCGTACTCGTATGGTACGTGAGCAATTGGGTCTCGCACTGAATCGCCTCGGTAATAGTAAAGAAGCGGAACAGATTCTCTTACAGGTGATTAAGGAATACGGCGAGAACAGCGAGACCAACGGTCTTCTGGGGCGAATTTACAAGGATCGCTGGGATGCGGCGAGAAACTCTGGACTGGTGTTAGAAGCCCGCGGCCTGTTGAAGCGGGCGATCGCGGCTTATCTTGCGGGATTTGAAGCTGACTGGCGCGACTGCTATCCGGGAATCAATGCGGTCACGTTGATGGAGATGACGGAGCCACCCGATCGTGCGCAGGCCGACCTCATTCCGGTGGTGCGGTACGCAGCATTGCGCCAGATTCGCAATAGCGGCGATTACTGGGATCACGCGACACTTTTGGAGCTGGAGATCCTTTGCCGTAATCGAGAGGCGGCCGAGGATGCCGCCGCCTCCGCGCTGTCGCTGGCTCGTTACGGTTGGGAATTGGAAACGACGGCAAAAAATATCCGTTTGATTCGGCAGACTCGCCAACGACGGGGCGAAGACGTCGCCTGGCTTCAAGATCTTGAAACCCAATTGAGTGAGGCCAAGAAACCTTGAGCGAAAAATCCTGGATGGCGTTAGCCGCGCGGGAGTTTCTGGCGATCATTTGAATCCCACTTTCAAATCAAAGCGAATCGTTGTTGCGCGTGATGTAACCGTAGACTGGAATCTCGCCCGAACCGGACCTCCACTGGGTCGCAGCGCTGCTTGCGCTTTCAGCGACTTCCAGCGAAAGTCCCGCAAGCAAATTTATCCACCACTACTAGTTGATCTTCTAGAACCTGCAGACTGGGCGTCTCGCACGCGTACTTGAGAAGCAGGCGCAGAGGGGCAGCTTGGCGTCGATCTTTTTAAGCCACTCAAGCCGAAACGACGCATTGGCCTCGAGGCTTGAGGCTTGGCTGAAGCGCAATGGCTTCGACGATCTCTTTGTCGATCACGACAGCATCCGGTCTGGCGACAAATGGACGGATGCGCTCAGGCGCGCCAAAGGTTCTTGCCGAGTTGTGGTGTGCCTTGTGACGCCGGAATGGCTCGCGTCGGACGAGTGCTATGGTGAGTTCACGGCCGGGTGGTATGCCGGTCGGCGGATGATCCCCCTCCTCGCGGTGGCGGAGGCTAACCTCGACGACAAACAAAAGGGCCGATTGGTTCGTGTTCTGAACGAGGATCAGGCCGCCGAAATCACGGCGGCGGGAGCTCCCACGACGCTTGATCTCGACGCGCACCCCGCGATCGCTGATACGATCAAGGCAGGCCTGCGCGCCGCAGGGGCACTCGCCAAGGTCGGGCTCGACCCATACGCCTTCGAGATCGATAGACAGATCCGACCCGAACCCTTCCCGGGTTTAGAAAGCTTTTGGGATACAGACGCGGATGCGGCAGTGTTCTTCGGCCGCAGCGCCGAGATCGCGCAGTGCTTGGAAGATCTCCGCGAGATGCGTGCCACTGGCGACCGGCGCGCTTATGCGATCCAGGGGGCGAGCGGCTCCGGCAAGTCGTCGCTGATGAAGGCGGGGGTCTTGCCCCGACTGAGGCGCGAGCGCGGCTGGCTCGTAATGCGCAGCTTCCGGCCAGCCACGGATCCGCTTCTCAGTTTCGCTGCGGCGATAGCGCAAACCGCGGAAGGCCTCCAAGAAACCGTATCTTCGGGAACGATTCGCAGTAATTTACACAACGCCTGGCGTGCGGCGGTCGAGGAGGCGAGCGACGCGATCAACGCTCAGCCATCGGCCCTCCCAAGCGAAGAGAAACGCGCCCGTCTCGACGCGATCGAGGCGGTGCGTCTGCGTCGGCTTCGCGTTGTTCTCGACGAAGCGACCGCGATCCTCCGGGAGCGTGCGGGTCGCCCGAAATCCACCATGCTGATCGCAATGGATCAAGGCGAAGAACTCGCCAGCGCCGACGGCGAAAGTGGCGACGCGCTGGGGGATTTCCTGAAGGCTGCGCTCGCGGACGCGCCGAAGGAAGACGAGCCGGTACCGTTTATGGTCGCCTTCACCGTGCGCACCGACAGTTTCCAGGAGTTGCAAGCCGCCGCGCGCTTCCGCGGAATCGCCACGCGCCCGGCAGATATCCGCAGCCTCCCGGTTTATCGCTTCGGCAACGCCATTGAACAGCCTGCGGCGCGTTACGCTGTTGAGTTTGAGCCCAAACTTGTCGACACCTTGATGGAAGACTCTAGCGGCAACGACGCGCTGCCGCTGCTGGCTTTTACGTTGCAAAGATTGTGGCGCCAGTTCTCGCCTGAAGGGCGGATCCGTCTGGAGAATTACGTCGATGTTGGCAAGCTCTCGGGCCTTATCGAAGATGCCGCCGAACGAGCATTGCGGGGCATCGACCCCCTAGCGCCGCAGGGCCCGCTTGAGGGCAAGATCGCGCTTGGAGGCGCGCAAGATAAAGCGGCGGCGCGCGCTTTCCTGCCGGCGTTGGTGCAGCTCAACGAACGGGGCGCGGCGATCCGCCGGGTCGCGCGGCTCGACAGTTTCGACGAGGGTGACCGAACGTTGCTCACGCACTTCGACAAATGGCGCTTGATTGTGAAATTGGGCGACGCAGTCGAAGTCGCGCACGAATCGATGTTTCGCGAGTGGCCGCGGTTCCGGGAGTGGCTGGTGCCGGAGAAATCGCGGCTTGAGGCATTGCGCGGCTTGGAAAGCGCCACTATCGCCTGGTACGTCAAGGGCCGAAAAAGTGACGATCTCATTCATCGCGGCCGACGGCTCGCAGAAGCGCGCGCCCTCGAAAAAGTCGCGGATTACAAACGACAACTCGATCGAAACACTGAAACCCGCGCATATCTCGCAGCATGCCGCGTTGCCCAGTGTCAGCGGCGCATCGCTCTTGGCGTGGTCGTGTTCGCGATTTCGCTGGCATTGTATATCGTCAGTCAAATACCAAGGTGGGTTGCTGAAAACAAGCTCCAACGGGCTGTGAACGCCGCCGAGAACTATAGGCCAACGTCCCCCATCCTCGCTCACGGGCAGGAGGCGAATAAATTGCACGATTTCGAAATGTTCCGTGATTGCGCCGATTGTCCGGAAATGGTGATGATGCCAGCTGGAAAATTCTTGATGGGCTCGCCGAGTAGCGAACCGAACCGGGAAGAAGCCGAGATTCCTCACGAGGTCAGCATCACTCGATTTGCCATTGGCAAATTTGATGTTACATTCGATGAGTGGGCGGCATGTGCGAACGGCGGTGGCTGCCGAACCAATCCTGAACCGAGCGATTCTCACTGGGGCCGCGGGCGGCACCCCGTGATCAATGTGACCTGGAACGATACGCAAGAATATGTGCTGTGGATCTCCCGCCGTACCGCAGACACCTACCGGCTGTTGAGTGAAGCGGAACTAGAATATGCGATGCGGGCGGGCACGTTGACGCCCTATTATACTGGCGCTTCGATCAACGAGTTCCAAGCCAATTTCGACAGCATGGTTGGGCACACGCACCCCGTAGGATCCTATCCACCCAACGCCTTCGGACTTTACGACATGGCGGGAAACGTGTGGTCTTGGGTTCAGGATTGCTGGAATACAAATTATCAAGGTGCGCCGACGGACGGCTCGGCTTGGACGACGGGAGACTGTGATGAGCGCGTCGTCCGGGGCGGATCCTGGGCCGATATCGCTAGGAATCTCCGTTCCGCCTACCGCAGCAGGCGCAACTACTCCGGCGACCGCTACGGCAACTTCGGCTTCCGTCTGGCCAGAACTATAAATTAAGCCGTCGAGGTTATCTCTTTTGCTTTCGACGAGAGCTTCACGGACCACTTTCAGTTACGTCGAGGACCTACCCTCCGATTCGCGGTCACCTGTTGGCCAAGCCATTTCACATGGATTTCCGTGATCTCTTCGAATCGCACACAGCTTCAATGTGCAGCCGCAGCTTTGCGACGTTCGAGCCGACCGATTCGCTGCCGCACTTGCGTGAGGTCAGCATTCGGATCCGCCAACTCGTAGCATTTGAGGCTGGCGATTGCGCCGCTGTAGTCGCCGGCCAGCTCTTGGGCCTGCGCAAGCGAGACATAGCTCTGCGCGAGCCAGGGCGCGATCAGCAACGCCTTTTCCAGCACGGCAGCCGCAGCGCGGGCGTCGGATGCCGTTTTCGCAGTCGCCAGTAATCTCTTTCCCTGCTCCAACACGTCGAGCGCCTCAGGCGGTACCTCGGGTGGCGGATTCATACGCAGTGCCTTAACGATGATCTCGCTCCGCAGTGCCTCCTCTTGCGGGCTTCCCGCAGCCATTGCCCGGAGCGCCGCGATATCGCGCGGCAACTCATCCTCGGGTGCAAATTTCTTGGGCGCAATCTCGGCGGGTCGAACTGGCTGCGAAAGTCGGAATGTAAACATCACCGAGCTTGCAATCATCACGACCACCGCTACGGCGCCTACGATGGCTGCCTCTGAGTTCCATCGTCGGCGCTTTGCGCCGATGGGCACCTCTGCAAGTCTGCGTTGGCTGGCTTTGGGCGCGACTTCCGATCGCGCGGAGGGTGACGACGCGCTGATTCTTTCGGTCAACCTCGGCTTAGGTACCGGATTCGACGATACCCGCAGCCGCGGCGAAGCGCCGCTTTCAGAAGATGCTGTAGGCACCGAAATTTGCGGGATTCGTTGGAAGTGCAAGCGGCGCAGCGAATCCGGTGGGAGGTTCTCCGTCGGAGACTCGGGCAGCGGATCTTCCCAATAGGTTGGGCGAATGAAGTGCGGCCGTTCAAGTCCCAGCGCGTACTCCCACTCCTGCCGCACAAACGGCGAGCGCATCGAATTGCTCGACCAGAAGAGTTGAAAAACGTTGGCCTGTTCAATCAACTCCTGCAAGCGGGTGTTCCAGACCTCGCCCGCGCGCAAGTCCTTCACGTCGCGCAGGTACTCGTCGCCAAACGTTTTGATGAATTGTTGAACATGTTCGACCACGTGGCTATCGGCATGGGAATAAGAGGCGAATACTTTCCTGTAGGGTAGGGCTTGGACGGCCCCCGTGAGTTCGGCAGATCGTGACGAGCGGAGGTTAGCCTCGACTCTGATACTGAGTGCGACTTCCGCAATGATGATGCTGCCGAGGAAGACCGTGACACGTCCGCGAGCGGTCCGACCCAGCATCATGGCGGATGCCCGGAATCTGAAATCCTCGCGGTGCACGTCTTCGATCCAGAGGAAGGTGCGGCGTGGCGGATTAAACTCGAAGCCTTCGATTTCAGGAACGAAGCTGATTTCTCCGAGCCGCGGCAACGCCTGTGCGCTGTCGGCACGCACTAGAGTGTAATCTCGTGACTGTTGACCCAAGACCTGTTCGGCCTGACGTTCGACCTCTTCGAGTGGATCCGGCGCGTCCGCCGGAGCGTCTGGTGAACGCTCGGTCCGGTGGGCAAACGCGAGCAGTGAGACCCAAACTCCTGGCATAACCGCTCGCGGACGATAGACCGTGAACTGTGCGTTCTCGATCATTTCGGGTTTTGTCGCCGCCCCAGTATTCCAATCCTCTCGGTACGCTTCATAAGTCTCTAGACTGCCGATCATTCCTTTTCTTAAGGTACCCGAGATCCACTTCAGGTCTACGTCGCGCTCAGGGAGCTTGTCGGAGTTGCCGAGGCCAAGATTGACGCGCATTTTATCAAATTGCGCGCTGCAATAGGGGCACACGACCGCGTCGGCGGGAATATCGCGGGTGCAGCGCGGACACGGCTGGGTCGCTACGATCCCCGTGACCGTGAGCGCGCCTGGTTCCACCTGATTCACGGGCGTGGCGGGCGGTGGCGCGAATCGAGGCGCCGGCGCGGCTGGGTTCGCGAGCCGCTGCAACCGGAGTTTGAAATCTGCCGCACTTTGTATGCGCTGGGCAAGATCGTAGGCGAGCGCCTCGTTGATAATCGCGGCGAGGACCGGATTGCAGTTGCGGCGGAGCTGCTGGAGGGGCGGGAAGCTGAACGGTATCTCCGTTGCAGGGTCGCGGCCAGAGAGCAGGTAGTGCGTCGTCGCAGCCAGCGCGTAGAGGTCGCTGCGCGGTTCAACTTTGCCGTCGTATTGCTCGGGCGGCGCGTAGCCGCGCATATCGGCGCTGACTGTTCCTGTTTGGTCATGAGTAAGCAGGTGTTGCAGGCCAAAGTCGATAAGCTTGACGCGGCCCTCCGCGTTGACGATTACGTTCGAGGGTTTGATCCCGCGGCAGATTATGGGCGGCATCTGGCTATGCAGATATTCGAGCGCGCTGAGGATTTGCAAAGCGATGTCGGTTGCCGATTCCTCGTCGAGCCGCTTGAATGGCGCGGCTGCGAGCTTCTGCTCCAGCGTCTCGCCCTCCAAATGCTCCATCACCAAAAAATGCCGATTTCCCCCGCTGAAGAAGTCGTAAACGAAGACAAGATGATCATGCGCAAGGCGAGTCAAGCGCCGCGCTTCGTGCTCGAAGGTCAGTCGCGCTGCAGCCTCGAGTTGCGGTGCACTCCCGAAGGTGTCGGTTATCTCGGCGATTGCGCACGGGCGATCGCCGAGGGCGATGTCCCGCGCGAGATAGACCCGCTTCAGTCCGCTGCCGCCGCCAAGCGCGCGACGTATCCTGTAGCGGTCACCAACGATTATACCGGGAGCGATCACCGTATATTGGCCATCCCTCCAAAGTACTCAGTTTACCAATTTATACTAACGCCGGGGTCGTGTGGATCAACTCGCCGATCACCTCGGGCGGCGGATTCATCCGCGGCGCCGCACTGATGATCTCGCTCCGCAGATCCTTCTCTTGGCGACTTCCTGCTTCGCGCTTTTGGCGCTCGCGCGACGGGAACGTTGCGGGTTCTCGCAATCAATCGCAGCGCTCGCCCGCGTTCGGCGCCGCCCATGCGATCCAGGGACGGAGGGACGAGTAGAGGTACAGCAGCAGCGTGGGCTGATCCGTGTTGAGGGACTCACGGGCGCGCTCGGAATCGGTAAGGTTACGCGGCAGGCGGGCGCCTGCGGCATCAATCAGCGCCTGACAGCTCGGCGGGGTCCGCCACAGCCGCGCGGTATTGTCCGCTGACGCGGTGACGACGCGCGTGCCGTCGGGCGAGAAGGCTGCGGATTTTACGCCTTCCTCGTGCCCCCTGAGCACGGCGATCGCGGCGCCGGTCCGGGCGTCCCACAGCCGCGCGGTATTGTCAGCGGACGCGGTGACGACGCGCGTGCCGTGGGGCGAGAAGGCCGCGGAGAATACCCCATCCTCGTGCCCCCTGAGTACGGCGATCGCGGCGCCGCTCTTGGCGTTCCACAGCCGCGCGGTACTGTCATCTGACGCGGTGACGACGCGCGTGCCGTGGGGCGAGAAGGCTGCGGACTCCACGAAGCCCTCGTGCCCCCTGAGCACGGCGAGCTGGGTGCCGGTCCGGGCGTCCCACAGCCGCGCGGTCCTGTCCCATGACGCGGTGACGACGCGCGTGCCGTCGGGCGAGAAGGCTGCGGAACATACGAAGTCCTCGTGCCCCCTGAGCACGGCGAGTTGGGCGCCGGTCCGGGCGTCCCACAGCCGCGCGGTATTGTCAGCGGACGCGGTGACGACGCGCGTGCCGTCGGGCGAGAAGGCTGCGGAGTTTACGGCTTCCTCGTGCCCCCTGAGCACGGCAATCGCGGCGCCAGTCCAAGCGTTCCACAGCCGCGCGGTCTTGTCAGCGGACGCGGTGACGACGCGCGTGCCGTCGGGCGAGAAGGCTGCGGAGTTTACTCGATCCTCGTGCCCCCTGAGCACGGCGAGCTGGGCGCCGGTCCGGGCGTCCCACAGCCGCGCGGTCTTGTCCCTTGACGCGGTGACGATGCGCGTGCCGTCGGGCGAGAAGGCCGCAGACTGTACGAAGTCCTCGTGCCCCCTGAGCACGGCGATCGCGGCGCCGGTCTTGGCGTCCCACAGCCGCGCGGTCTTGTCCAATGACGCGGTCACGACGCGCGTGCCGTCTGGCGAGAAGGCTGCGGAAATTACGCCGCCCTCGTGCCCCCTGAGCACGGCGAGTTGGGCGCCGGTCCGGGCGTCCCACAGCCGCGCGGTCTTGTCAGCGGACGCGGTGACGATGCGCGTGCCGTGGGGCGAGAAGGCTGCGGAGTTTACCTCTCCCTCGTGTCCCCTGAGCACGGCGATCGCGGCGCCGGTCCGGGCGTCCCACAGCCGCGCGGTCTTGTCAGCGGACGCGGTGACGATGCGCGTGCCGTGGGGCGAGAAGGCTGCAGACTCTACGCCACCCTCGTGCCCCCTAAGCACGGCGATCGCGGCGCCGGTCTTGGCGTCCCACAGCCGTGCGGTATTGTCATCTGAGGCGGTGACGACGCGCGTGCCGTGGGGCGAGAAGGCTGCGGAGTTGACTCGATCCTCGTGCCCCCTGAGCACGGCGAGCTGGGTGCCGGTCCGGGCGTCCCACAGCCGCGCGGTATTGTCATTGGACGCGGTGACGACGCGCGTGCCGTCGGGCGAGAAGGCTGCGGAGTTTACCCCATTCTCGTGTCCCCTGAGCACGGCGAGATCTCTTTGCGTCAGCACTGCGGTCTCGAGCGCATCCTCGGCCGCCAAGACAAAAGGGCGATTCGGATTGGCTATTTTCTCAGGCAGCGCTGCGAGCGCGAGCAGTATACCGAGCGTCGTATCTCCTCGCT
>Ga0307373_10014639_pt1 | contig 10757 bp, 8 predicted proteins | sample OX2MG_FD_202534 | JGI IMG/M metagenome (GOLD analysis project Ga0307373, IMG submission 202534) | Soil microbial communities from Risofladan, Vaasa, Finland - OX-2 | ecosystem: Environmental > Terrestrial > Soil > Coastal area > Acid sulfate soil | place: Finland: Risofladan, Vaasa | collected...
CGGCCCATCGTTGGCATCAAGCCAAATGTCTCATTTTCGGCCGCGTGAAGTATAACTGGTACGGCGGCCAGATGTCTGCCGACATTTACCGTAATATAGCCGGGAACTTCACCCCATTGGTCATCAACCCAATCAGCCTCACCCCAGGCACGGCGGGCCTGGAATTCCGGGTGCAAGGTAGCGTCCTGCAGTTCTTTGTCAACGGCGTATTGGATGCCTCGGCGGTGGACACGCAGATCACGGGACCGGGGCTGGTTGGTCTGCGCGCCAACAATAGCACGACCTATGCCAGCTTCAGCGTCAGCCCGGCGACTGTCCTCCCATTCCTGGACACGTTCAACCACTCCTCGACGAACCTCGGCGGGTCCTGGCTGTCACCGGGCGGCACCACAACCAACTTTTCGGTCCAGTCGGACGCGGCCGTGGCCTCTGGGAGCGGTGTTAACGAGGACTTGTTTGCTTACTCTGCACAAGCCAACGTCGAAGTCAGTGCAGACATTGGCGTGCTCTCCGCTGGGCAGGATGCCGAGTTAATTGCGCGTTACTCGGGGACCGGCGACAACAACATGTACACGGCCGGTGTGTCTGCTGACTCCGCCGGCAACTTGAATGCAGCGATCTACGTCAATGTCGGAGGCACAAGGTCTCAGCTAGCCTCGGTGGCTCTTGCCCCGGGCTCGGGCGGTCGTCTAACGTTCCGGGTCGTCGGGAACGAGCTGCAGTTGTTCCTGAGCGGGCAACTGCTGATAACGGTTTTTGACTCACAGATCACGGGACCAGGGTTGACTGGGATACGAGGTGACAATGGTGCCGTGATGGACAATTTCCTGACCGACTTCTAGAGACAACAAAGAGAGACCCAGAGAACAAAGACGACCGACTTCCCCACCACCCCCCTCCAATTCCACAGCGGTCCGCGACCGGTAGTCAACCCGAATCTAACCCCCCACCGACAGGGTCGCCACACACCCGGTCCGCCATACAAGCCCCTCCGATTGCCTCCACGGCCGCTGGATGGCTGCTGGCCTGCCGGCTCGTTTCCCGATCTCGGCGCCGTTGCCTCGCAGTGGCAATTCCTGAGAATCGTCAACAAGAGCGGCTTCAGCGCTGCGCGCCTCGACAAGATCGATCCCTGGGCGGCGGTCATGCTGGCGCACGCGGGGTTCGTTTGGCTGTATAGCGTGCTGGACCGTCCACGCCGCGGTTTGTGGAACAATGGGTTCCGAATAGGCGTGAGTTCGGCGATTCTGGTCTGGTTTGCCTACTATGCGAATCGCCCTCATCCGGAATACCTTTACAGTTTTGCCGGCATGTATGGATGCTTGTGGATTGACGTGGCGCGCGTTGTCGTCGCGGGAAGCAGGCGCGCAGTGCCCCGCCTCGCTGTGGCAGGGGCGCTGGTCATTGGAGGCGTTTTCGCCCTGCCAACGACACTCAAAGCGTGCCTCGACCATTTTCGCTTCGACCGATCGTGGCACGAAATGACCGCTACGGCCCACACGAGCATGAAGTCTGTCTGCGGCCTGGCCTTGCCAGCAGACGAACGAACTGACTATTTGATTCGCAAGGCCGAATACCTGCGGCTGCGAACCGCGACGAATCGGCAGGTTTTCTTCACCGTCGACAGCTATCTGATTCCCAAGGCGGCGCAAGTCTGGCCCGATTTGTCCGTGGCCGACCCGTTCTGGGAGTGCCTCACGGAGAACCGTTTTGCCGCCGTCATGGCGGAACTGCGGCGCAAGGCACCGAGTGAAATCCTATTCGATGAAGAAGTGTCGATCAAGCTCCCCAACGAGCCGCCTCGCACCGAACGCAAACATCGTCAGTTTCTAGTGCAATTGCGCGTCGAGTTGGCAAACGATTACCAGCGGATAGGCAGTGAGGCCGGCTGGGAGATCTGGCACCGTCGAATCACGGAGTGAGGTTAAGCTGCTTAATCACGCCTAGGCCGCGACGGCCCTCGTAGCGGCTTTCCAGTGTGGGTTCGAGCGGACGGCAATGCGCTGGAGCATCAGGTCCACGATTCGTTGCGCCGCTCGGCCGTCCCCGTAGGGGTTGGCATCGAGTTGACGTGAGCGGTAGGCCGCCGGATCGGACAACAACAGACTGACGCGGCTGATGATCTTCACTGCCGCGGTGCCGACCAGCTCGACAGCCCCCGCTTCAAGGGCCTCAGGCCGCTCCGTCGTATCGCGCATCACCAGCACCGGCTTCTTCAACGAGGGGGCTTCTTCCTGCACGCCCCCCGAATCGGTCAGGATCAGCGTCGAGCGGTCCATCAGCCAGACGAACTCGGGATAAGGCGCGGGCTCGACGAGATGCACGTTACCGGGGCCGGCCAGCAGCCGGTGTACTGGCTCGCGGACATTAGGGTTGAGATGGACGGGATACACGAACTCGACGTTGGCGAACCGCTTGGCCAACGTGGCGATCGCCCGGCAGAGCGACTCCATGCCGCCGCCGAAATTCTCACGGCGATGGCCCGTGACCAGCACCATCCGGCGCTCGCCCAGTGTCGCATATTTTCGGCGCCAAACGGCGTCGCGCCCACGCTCTCGGTCGACGGTCCAGAGCAATGCGTCGATCACGGTGTTGCCGGTCACATGAACCGTTTCGGCCGGCACGCGCTCGGCCAACAGGTTGTCGGCGGCGCGGCGGGTTGGCGCGCAGTGCAGCGCGGCGACCAGCCCCGCCACGCGGCGGTTCATTTCCTCAGTCCAGGGCGACTGCATGTCGAAGGTACGCAAGCCCGCCTCGACGTGAACGAAGGGAATTCGCCGGTAGAATGCCGCCAGGGAAGCGGCCATCACGGTAGTCGTGTCGCCCTGGGCCACGACGCAATCGGGCTGGTAGCGATCCAGCACCTCATCAAGGCCCGTCAGGCAACGGCTTGTCAACTCGGCCAGCGACTGGTTAGGACGCATCAGCGCCAGGTCGACATCGGGGACGATGCCAAAGTAATCCGTTACTTGGGCCAGCATTTCGCGGTGCTGGCCGGTCACGCAGACGATTGGCTCGATCCGATCGACACGCCGACGGCACTCTTGCACCAATGGGGCCATCTTGATCGCCTCAGGGCGAGTGCCAAAAGTCAATAGAGTGCGGAGTCGGTTCATAATCAGTCCCCTCGTTCCCACGCTGCTGCGTGGGAGCGTCGTTTCGTCCGCTCCGCGGACATTAGGATGCGGTGCGTCGAAAAAGGTCCGTTCCCACGCGCGGAGCGTGGGAACGGGGATAAGCTTTTATGGCCCCTTGGAAACCTGCCCCACGTTCACACCGCGTACCTGGCCAGCGTCCGGCGGATGCCGTGCTCGGTCGCGGCCGCCAAGGAGTTGTGGATGATCTGCGTGCCCTGGGCATTGACCTGAATGGGAATCGTCTCGAGGTGGCCCAAGGCCCTCGTCACCGCCCCGCGCCGTTCCGGTGGTACGAAAAGCAGGATAAAGCCGCCGCCGCCCGCCCCCAGCAGCTTCCCGCCCAGCGCCCCGGCCTCCAGACCTCGGCGGTACGTCGCGTCGATCTGGTCGTTGGAAACCGAGTCGCAAAGTGAGTTTTTGACCACCCATCCATCGTGCAAGAGCGAGCCGAACCGGGCCAGACTCCCGCCGCTGGCCAACGCATCGTAGCCTTCATCGACGAGCCGCCGCATCTGTTTCAACCGCGAGGAGTTTTGGCCGATCTTGCTGATTTGTTTCGAGGCGACATTGCTGGCCCGGCGGCGAATGCCCGTGTAGACCAAGAGCAAGTGCTCTTCGAATTCCCGCAGCCGTTCTGTGGACAGCGGCACGCGGTGGACCACGATATCGCTGGTCGTGCGGAACTCGATCAGGTTGAAGCCGCCCATCGCGGCGAACGTTTGGTCCTGGCAGCCGACCGATTCGCCTAACACGTCGCGCTCCATTTCGATCGCCCTGTAGGCTAACTCGAGGGGATGGACCATTCGCCCCTGAAAGGCGTAAAGCGTGTTCAAGAGACCCACGACGAAACTCGACGATGTGCCCAAGCCCACGGACGAGGGAAGCTCGGCCATGCAATCGATTTCAATGTCCTTGGTGATCCCCGTCCACCGCAGGCACTCGCGCACCGGGGCGTGCTGGATCGCTTCAATGCTGGTCACGCACTCGACCTGGCGATAGGCCAGGCGAATCGAATAATCGAACAGGTGCGAGTAGAAATGCGTTGCCGCCAGGTAGTTGGCTTTGTCGATCGCCGTGCCAAGCACGGCCCCGCCGTGCTTTGTGAAGTGCTCAGGATAATCGGTGCCGCCGCCGAAAAAGCTGACCCTGCACGGCGTTTTGCTGATGATCATGGTCGAGTGAAGGATCAAGGATGAAATAACTCGTTCCCACGCTCCGCGTGGGAACGCTTCTTCGGCCGCTCCGCGGCCCTGTCTCAAAGCACGGGCCTCAGGCGACAAGTCGCCTTTCATCAGTTGGGTTGGTGGGCGGTGCCCACCCTACGGTACTGGTCATTGGTTATCCGATGAGAGCTTTGCCGTCGAGTTCTTCAACAACTGACTATTGACAACTGACACTCCTCAACTAACGACAAATGACTCTCCATCGAAGTTTTCTTGAATGAACCGCGCGGCCTCGCACACGCTTTCGGGTGTGCCGATGTCGAGAAACGGTCCTTTAACGGGGAGCACGTACAGTCTTGCCTGGCCGGCCAGCCAAGCCGGAAAAGCGTCGGTTTCCAGACTCAACGGCTGGTCGGCCGGAAGGGCGTCGAGGAGCGGGCGCTTGAGGAAATAGACTCCGGCGTTGATCAGGCTCCCGGCGTTACTCGAACGTCCCGGCCGTTTCTCGCGAAAGCCCGTAAGGCGGCCGCCGGAACCAACGTCGAGCGTGCCGTAACGCGCCGCGTCGTCGACTTGCACGCCCACCACCACACCGTCGACGTCATCACGGTGCAACAACAACCATCCGCCGCGCAGGTCGGCAAGCACGAGCGAATCGCCGTTTGCCACGACGAATTCGTCGACGTCACCAGCGGCCTGGGCCGCCAGCCGCGCACTGCCGGCGGTTCCCAATGGCACCGGCTCTCGGACGGAGCTGACTTCGAGCCCGCCGCTCGGCCGCTGTTCCAGATAGCATTCGATGACTTCGGCCAGGTGCCCAATCGAGACGATCGCGCGCCGCAGCCCCTGGGACGCGAGGTGTCGTAGCACCCACTCGATGAACGGCTTGCCGGCCGCGGGCACCATGGGCTTGGGCAAATGGGGGTAGAGCGCGCCGAGCCGCGTGCCCCTGCCGCCGGCGAGGATGATTGCGGCGGAACGCCGCGCGCGGGTCGGGCAGGAAGAGGGGAGGAGGGGAGGAGGGGAGGAGGGGAGGAGGACGTCACCGCGTCCTCTTTGCCGCTCCGCGCTCCACCTTCCGTGCTCCGCGCTTTTGAATCGGTTCATGCGGCTACTCCTCGTAGTAACGTCACCAGGCGGGCCGCATTGTGGCGTTTGCGCCATGCCACGGACCAAGTTTCATTCGTGTTCGTCTCCCGCTCGCGGTCTGCCGCGAGCTCGCGAACCAGCGCCGGCACTTCCGTCAAGCGGCGGTAGACTCGGCCGGCCCCCGCGGGCAGCTCGCGGGCCATCCAGGTGTCCGCGGGAACGACCACGGGCACACCAGCAGCCAGCGACTCGGCGAAAACGCCTGAGCTCCGTGCCGCGTAAGCCGCTGCATCGTAAGGTAGCAATGTCACGTGACTCGCGGCCAGCAGCTCGCGATAGGCACGCGATTCAAGAGGCTGCTCGATGAGCGTAACACCTCGATTTGTAGAGTCAGCCAGTTGGGCTCGCGCGGCCAGTACCTCGGTTTCGGCGATCGGCAATGTCGTGTGTGACTGGAACCGGAACGCAAACCGCCGGCGACCGTCCGCGCCGTCGGTCAAGGCCGTCACGATGGCCGGCAAGTGGTGGAACCCCTTTTCACACCGTGCATCGCCGAGATAGACGACCTGACAATCATCGACGCAGCGCGAACCGGCGCGCGGCGCCTCCCAGGTGTGAGGAATGGGGAGTGTGCCGAAGTGGCAATTGGTGGCCCGTTGGTACGCGCCGGTGAGATCTGGGCTGTCGGTCCAGAAACGCACCCTGGCGGGAGCACGCAATCCGACGAGGCCGGCTACGGACCGGCGAAGCGCGTCGAGCCGGTGTCCGGAGGGCACATCGCGCCGTAAGAGCAGGTGCCATGTGGCTGCCGCCCACTTTGGCGTCGTTCGCAGGAGTTGGTGGATACCCGCCAGCTCGACGGGCGAAAGCGACGGTGCGAAGATCACGTCTTCCGCGGTGACGTCGAGCCGCGCCAGCGCGCGGCGTGTGTCGCGAATGAACTGCCGACGCCGAAGCGCGGCGTGTGCGCTCTTGGCCAGGCGGACCCAGGCTGGATCGTGGGGCAGGTTTCCAACCTCCTTGTGGGGCAGGTTCCCAAGGGGCCATACCAGAGTACGGTCAATGGTAGTTTTTGAACCCGCCCCACAGGCGTGAATCCAGCGTTGCCAGGCGGGCGCTCCCTGGTGAAACCAGTAACCGTACTTGTAGTCCGCGGCAATCGGCCACGGCGTCTCATCGCGTAGCGCGAACTCGCGGTTGGCCACAAGACATGGTCGGTACCCGGCTTGACTTGCCGCACCGAGCACATGCCGCGCATACTCATAGTGGTGCCCCGCGAAGTCCACGAGCGACGGGTCGAGCAATACGAAGCGGGGCATGGTGAGTTAGGCGGCGCCCTTCGACAACGAGGATGTTGTAACCTGTGATGCGGCCGCCCTGGCTGCCTGTGGCAGGCGGGATGCCTGCGCCTCAAGAGCGTGCTCGTGGAACCAATCGACCGTCTTCGCCAGGCCCGTTTCGAGAGGCGTCCGCGCGAAACCGGGCAAGTACCGATCGAGCTTGCGGACGTCCAGGCATTTCGACCTCGCGCCGACGTAGCGCGACGCATCAAATTGGATACTTCCGAAGTCGTACCCGACGTGCCGGCAGATCAACTCGGCGAAATGACGGATCGGGTACTCCGCGCCCGCCCCCACATTGATCAGCTCGTCGTCGGCGCGCTCCGTCAGCCGCACCGCCGCGTCGACGAAGTCATCGATGAACACCAACTCGCGCGACTGGTGACCGTCGCCCCAGAGCACGACCGGCTCGTCCAGCAGTTTGCCGCGCAGAATTTTGCGAATCAGGTCGAAGATGAAGTGCATCTGCCGGCCGTCGGTGTGATATCCGGGACCGTAGAGCGTCGAGGGCACGAGGCAGAGGTACCTGAGGCCGAACTGCTTGGCTAAGGCCTGCAGGCCGACGTAAAGCATCCGTTTGGTCATCGCATAGGTAAACAAGCTCTCGATGGGCGGGCCGTCGAGATAGTTCTTCTCGACCAATTCGTTGCCGGGCGAATAGGCGCAGCTCGTGCCCATCGCGATCAGCTTGGCTCGGGGTTGGTGCGCTTGCCACCAGGCGAGCACCTGGGTGTTGATCTGTTGGTTCTTGATCCACTGCTCGGCCGGATGATGAATGCAGAAGTCGCCGGCCTGGGTCCAGGCGGCCAGGTGGTAGATGCGTTCGAACCGGCAGTCGTCCCAGGGGCCCAGCGCCCCTTGGCGTGTCAGGTCGCATTGCCGGCTTCCCAGCCCCGTCACGTCGTGCCCGTCGGCGCGCAGCCGCGCGCACAAGGCGGTGCCCAGGAAGCCGGTCGCTCCGGTGACCAGGATCTTCATACGCAGACTTCCTTGGGATTGACCGGAAAGTAAAACTCGACCCCGCGTTCGACGAGGTCCTGGTTGTTGGCCAGGATTTCCTGTTTGAAGTTCCAGGCCAGCACGTAATAGACGTCGGGTGGGGCGGCGATCTCGCGCTCGATGACCACGGGCACGTGCCGGCCGGGCGAGAACAGCCCGCGCCGCAACTCGTTCTTCTCGACGAGGCAATCGAGATACTGTCGGCCGATACCGAAATAGTTCAAGAGCGTGTTCCCTTTGACCGGCGCGCCCATGCCGAAAATCGTCTTGCCCAGCCGCTTGGCGTCGTCGAGGTAGGCCAGGTTCTCGGCCTTCATCCCTTGGATGCGGCGGCCGAATTCGTGGTACGTGGCCAGCTCATTGGCCTGGTCTTCGTCTTCGGCGGCGCGGAGCTCGGCAAGCCGCCGGCTTTTCGGGCGTGACCCGGCGTGCGTTACGAAACCGATGATCGAGCCGCCGTGGATCGGCGCCAGGTAGGCATCGAACATCGACAAGCCGTGCCGATTCAAGAGCACTTCGATCGTCGCCAGATTGTAGTACAAGAGGTGTTCGTGGTAGATCTGGTCGAAGGCCAGGTTCTCGACGATCCGCTTCATGTACAGGAATTGCACGACGAACACGCCGTCGTCGGCGAGGCACTCGCGGATGCCGTCGGTCACCGAGTGCAACTCTTCGAGGTGGAAGAACACGCCGGCGGCGTTGATCACGTCGAATTTGCGGTCCAGGCGGCGGGCGACGTCGAGGTTGAAGAACTCGTTGAGCGTGGCGATTCCCGCCTCGTTCGCGAGCTTGGCGGTGCTTTTCGACGACTCGACCCCCAGCACGTCGTAACCCAGTTCACGGAACTGCTTGAGTTGGGTGCCGTCGTTGGAACCGACGTCGAGCACCGCCTTCCCCCGACGCGGGCCGACGAAGCGCTCGTCGACCTCCTGGGCGATGCGGCGGAAGTGCTCGCCGAGCGACCGTGTCACGCCCGACAGGTACGTGTGGTCGCCAAACATGATCTCCTTCTTGACGGTGAAGTCGAGCTGCGCGGTGGCGCAGTCGCGGCATAACACGACGCGCAATGGGTACAGCGGCTCGCGGCCGACTTCCTCGGCGCGTAAGAAATGGTTGCACCAGGGCTGCACGCCCAGGTCGATGGCCGGATCCAAGCGTGTCGAGTCGCAGACGCGGCAGTTCATGGTCGATTCACCTTCACTTCCGCCAACGTAGTAGGCACACTCCGTGTGCCGTAACCTGTCGCCGAAGCGCCTCTTGCAGGCGCGGCTACGGCACACGGAGTGTGCCTGCTATCTTTACATTCGCCAGCGCGAAGCGTGGCTGACTCGCCACAGGGGGATCGCTCCGCCCCTCCGGTGGCGGGCAGATCGTAGTAGATCGAGCAATTTGGAACAAGGCGGATTTGCGGCGAGGCGAACCCCCGGCCCCATCCCGCCTTCGGCGGGACAAAGATGGCTAGCACTTGCCTGTAATGTCGCCTTTCGCGGAGCGAAAGGCGTCAGACCGGGGCGACCGGGTCCATCACGCCGCCGAGGACTGGAGTTGGGGCGTCGAGGGTGCGGCCGCCAGCGGCTCCCCTGTCACCGCCGCCAGTAGTTCATCCATGCGACGTTCGTAGCCTTCGCGGCTGAAATTGCGGCGGATGTATTCGAGACCCCGGCGGCCGTACTGCTCGCGCAGCGACTGCGAGGCGCACAACTCGCGAATGCACCGCGCGACTTTTTCCGGTTGCTCCTCGAACGGCATCGCGACGACGCAGTCGCCGACGTCGGACAAACCGCGCAGGCCAACGGGAGTGGCCACCACGGGCTTGCCTCGTCCTAAGGCTTCCAAGGTCTTGATGGAAATGCCAGTGCCGCTCAATAACGGGACCACGACGACCTTAGACCTGCGGTACACCGCATCGAGATCGTCCACACTGCCCAAGAGCTCGACGCAGGGGTCGGACAGCGAGAGATGATTGCAGACCGAGCCGGCGATGGCCCAGCGCAAGCCGATTCGCTTCAGCCGCGGCCGGAAGACGTGTTCGTAGAACCAGGCGATCGCTTCCGAATTGGGAGGATGGTCGCTGCCCACGAACAAAAGGTCGAACAAATCATCGGCCGTGTCCTCCAGCCGGCTACCGGCGGAAACCGTGTCGACGGCCCGGGCCAGGTACGCGACTCGGGCCCCCGAACGCGCTCGCGCCAACTCGTACTCCTCCTGGCTGATCATCATCACTTGATCGTAGAGCTCGTACAAGTCGAACTCGACGCGCAGATTATGGCCGAGCAGCGCGGGGCCGCCCGCGCGCAGCGCGAATTGCTTGGATAGCACGTCGATGGTTTCCAGCACTCGCTTGGCGGCCGGCGGGACCAAGTCGAGGAAGGGCGACGCGAAAACGTAGTTCAGGAAGACCAAGTCCGTGTCCTGCGAGAGAAAATCGCGGCACTGGGGCAAGTCGCCCAGCGCGGTGTGCCCCGCGAGGCAGTCCGCGAACGTGAAGCGATCGAAGCGGGAAGCGATCGACGGATGACGCCGGATGTCCAGCACGCCGAGATCTTCAAGCCAGGAATAATGCCGCTCGAAGTCACGCCGGCCGGCGCGCGGGTGGTCGCCGCAGAGCAACACGCGCACCCGCATACCGCGGCTGCGAAAGTACTCCAGATGGCGCGCGGCCAGGGTCGCCGCTCCGGAACGGATCGGATGGAAGTAACCCCAAGGATAGTAGTACGTAACGCGCATCATGAGCTGCCGGACCTTTCGTTGCCAAGACAGTCCTCCGCCGCGCCGCCCCGAAACGGTGCCGGCAACACCTCGAAACTCAGGCCGGACAACCGCTTGAGGTCGTCGCACCGCTGGTCTGTGCCGGCATATAAACGCATCCGGTTCGATGGTCCCCACCGCGCGTGCAAGGAGAACCAGGCTTGAACCACGCCGGCAAAGGACGAGCGTTCGAGCTTGCGTGCCTCGGGCTCACGGCCGAAAACGGAATCGCGGAACTGCAAATGGAACGTCGGGCATCGTCTTTCGCCCAAGCGCCGCGC
>Ga0307373_10014640_pt1 | contig 10757 bp, 7 predicted proteins | sample OX2MG_FD_202534 | JGI IMG/M metagenome (GOLD analysis project Ga0307373, IMG submission 202534) | Soil microbial communities from Risofladan, Vaasa, Finland - OX-2 | ecosystem: Environmental > Terrestrial > Soil > Coastal area > Acid sulfate soil | place: Finland: Risofladan, Vaasa | collected...
GATCACGCACTAAACCCCGCAAGCCGGGACGTGTCGCGAACCGCCCGATCCGCGCCGCTCCCGGGCAGCCGCTGACCCTCAAAAGTGCGAAACTTCAGTGCCAACAGGATAACCACATCGCTAGAGCCTGCTTCGCGTGCGTCAGGTACCCCGCAGCGGCTTGCGGCTAATCAGGGTCTCGCCTACCTCGGTCATCACGTCAATGGCATGGGATTCATCATGACTGGAGAGGAGGCAGCGGATCTGCGAGCTCGCGATGACGGCAGTGCCGACGTTATTCACCCCTACCTGGTTGGCCAGGATCTCAACCAGCGTGCCGACTGTTCCGCAAGCCGCTGGATCATCAATTTCCACGACTGGGACCTCCCAGATGCAGAGCAATACACCGGGGCAATTGAAAGGGTCCGAGAACTCGTCAAACCCGAGCGAGACAAGAGAAATCGGGAGTCTCATCGCAAGTACTGGTGGCGCTACGCGGACTACCGGCGCGGACTGGAACAAGCGATTGCGGGGCTTGATCGGGTGATCGTGATCACGCTGGTGAGCAAGGTCGTCATGCCGGTGATGCTGCCGACTGGGCAGGTGTTCGCGCATAAACTCGGGGTCTTCGCCACCGACGACGCCGGGATGCTGGCCCTACTCTCCTGTGCCCCGCATTACTGGTGGGCTATCAGCCGCAGCTCGACGATGAAAGCCGACCTCAACTACTCGCCCTCTGACGTGTTCGAGACGCTGGCGCGTCCGGAGGTAACAGCCGGGATGCGCGACCTAGGCGGGCGACTGGACGTCTTCCGGCGGGAGTTGATGCTGGCCAGGCAGACGGGACTGACCGGCACCTACAACCTCACGCACGACCAGGGCTGTACTGACGCGGACATCGCCGAGTTGCGGGAGATTCACCGGGCGATTGATGAGGCTGTAGTGCAGGCCTATGGATGGGACGACCTGGTGGCGGCCGGGCTGGACCATGGGTTTCATGAGACGCGGCAAGGGGTGCGGTACACCATCGGACCGGCGGTGCGGCAGGAGATCCTGGACCGGCTGCTTGAGCTGAACCACGAGCGGTACGAGGCGGAGCGCCTCGCCGGGCTGCACGACAGGCGCGGGCGGAAGCGTGCTAGCCGGGATTCCGAGGGCGGAGCCACGCTGTTCTGACTCTGGGTGTGGCGCCATGCGGGGCCTGCCTTGCTCGTCCATAACATGTGCGCTATGTTTCAGGTTATGAAACAGCCTCCGCCGGTGCTGCTGCCGATCTTGCGGTCGGCGTTCCAGGGAGAGATGCTCACGTGGCTCTTCCTGCATCCGGAGCAGGAGTTTCCGCTGACCGAGCTAGCCAAGCGGTTCGGCGTGTCACGCGCCACCGTGATGCGGGAGGCGGATCGTTTCGTCGCTGCCGGGCTTGTCGGTGAGCGACGACTGGGGAACCTGCGGTTCATCCGGGCCAGGACCGACAACGTGGTGGCGGGCCCGCTCGCCGAACTGCTGGCGGTGACCTACGGGCCCACCGCGGTGCTCGGGGAGGCGCTCGCATCAGTGCCCGGAGTCGACGAAGCTTACGTGTACGGCTCGTGGGCCGCGCGGTACCGCGGGCAGGGCGGCGACGTGCCGCGTGATGTCGATGTCCTAGTGGTCGGCGATGCCGATGACGATGACTTGTACGAAGCCGCCCGCGCCGCTGAGCGCACGCTCGGCCGGGAGGTCAATATCCGCAGGGTGCCCGCAAAGGCGTGGCGCGACTCCAACCCAGATCCGTTCCTGGAGTCGGTGCGATCACGGCCGCTGGTCCGGTTGGAGCTGACCGCATGAGATGGGAGCAGGGCCGCAGCGTCATCGACGCCATGCTCGGCGCCCGCGACCTTGAGCGTGTCCCGGCCAGCACGGAGCACGCCGCCGAACTGATCGGGCAGGCCGGCAAGCACGTGGCGTCGGCGCGGCGCATCGCGGGCGACGACCCGGCCGGCGCCTGCCAGCTCCTGTACGACGCTGCCCGTAAGGCGCTGAGCGCGATCCTGGAGAACCAGGGACTGCGGGCGACGAGCCGGGGCGGGCACATCGCGGTGCTGGAGGCGGTGTCCGCTCAGCTGGATCCGCCGATGGGCAAGGTGCTCCGGCCCTTTGACCGGCTCCGGCGCCAGCGCAACAACACCGAATACCCGCGGCAGGACACCCCGCGCCTGACGGCCGGCGACGTCACCCAGGACATACCCAAGGTCGAGGACATGCTGGACCTCGCTCGCCGGGTCATCGGTCAGATGAGTCCTTACTGACCGGAGGCGTCGCCGGGCTGGCGAGGCTTGGCAGTGTCCCCGCCAGGCGTTTTGCGGTATGGAATTTCGCGGTGGGCCGGGATGTCGGTTGGCGTGGTTACGGTGGGTGCAGTGGACGGAACGAGACGATAGCGACGAGGAGGGCGGGCGATGACCGAGGCGTCGCAGGGCGAACTGCCGTCGCCACTGGAGGAGCCGCAGGAGTTCGCCGCCGCGTCGTCGTATCAGGTGCGCGATGAGCTGGCCGGGCTGATCGAGCGAGATCTGCTGGGGCCGTGGGACGGGGAGCTTGAGGTCTTCCCGCCGCGTTCGCCGGGGCCGTGCGAGCGGTACCTGGTCGGCCGGCTCGGGCCGCGCCACGACATACCCTCGTCGCGGAGCGCCGCCTCGGACGTTGTGGACACCGAACTGTCGGCCGGCGGGGACGCGGCCGACGGGGAACTGCCGGACCTGCTGACCATGCAGAACGCGGGCCGGATGTGGGCGTCGTCGATGGGTCTGTCGTTCGTCGTGCCCTCAGGTGTGGATGAGCTTTCCGTGACCGCGTCCTGGGGACGCTACGGCAAGGCCGAGGTACTCGATGAGGCGGGTAATCCGCGGCGGATCTGGAGCCGGGGGCCGGTCACGTTCACCATGCCCGTCCGGCTCGATGGTGACGCTTCGCAGCGGATTTCGCTGACCGGGACCGATACCCGGCTGCCGGGGGTGTACCTGGCGGTGGAAGTCCGGCCGCACGGCAACGGCTCCGATCCGGGGGCGCGCGTTGTCGAGCTTGGCCTGGTCAACGCTCAGGATGAGCCGCCGTCGAACAAGGACACGGCGTGGCTGTTGCAGCCACGGCTGACAGTCAGCGCGGTCCGGCCGGGGGGCGGGGACGCTGCCGAGGCCGGTGGCGGCGCGGCGGCGGAAGGCCCGGCACCGGCGGTGTTCTGCCCGATCGATGATCCACTGGATGACCTGGCGGCGCTGGACGCCGACCCGGAGGACCGGCACCTGCGGCTGCTGTACCGGAACACCTTGCGGCACGCGGTCGGGCGCAACGTGGCGGTGCACGCCGCGGTGCGGGCGGGGGAGCGGCGGGCGTACCGGCTGGAGACGAACTGGCTGCCCACCTATGACGTGCCTGCGACGATCGCGCCGCCGGCCGGTCCCGGAACGCATCTGGCCGGGGTGGAGCTGTCCATGGACGAGCTGGCCACCTTGCCGGCTGACCGTCTCGCGTCCGGGCTGGCGCCGCTGGCGAGCGGGTACGAGGCGTGGCTGGATGAGCAGGAGGCCGCCATCCCGGGCCTGCCGGAGGCGCTGCGGGAGGCAGCGGCGGCGGCGGTTTTCACCGCGCGGCGCTGCGCTGGCCGGATCAGGGCCGGCATCGACCTGCTCACGGTGCCGGGCACGGCGGGCCAGGAGGTGGCGCTGGCGGCGTTCCGGTTCGCCAACGAGGCGATGGCGCTCCAGCGCCGGCACACCGAGGTCGCCGAGCTTCGGGAAGGTACCGGTGCGGGCTACGCCGAGGCCATGGCCGAGATTGAGGCCAGAGGCGCGCAGGTGGCCTCGTGGTGGCCTTTCCAGCTCGCGTTCATTCTGCTGAACCTGCCCGCGCTCACCGATCCCGCGTATCCCGACCGCGCCCAACCCAGCCCAGGTCAGCCGCCGGGTGAAGCGGGCCATGAGGCGCTGGTTGACCTGTTGTTCTTCCCGACCGGGGGCGGGAAAACCGAGGCGTACCTGGGCCTGGCCGCCTGCACCTTCGCGATCCGCCGGCTGCAAGGGGTGGTCGGGACCGGGACGGAGGCACGCAGCGGCGACGCCGGGGTGGCCGTGCTGATGCGTTACACGCTGCGCCTGCTGACCGCGCAGCAGTTCCAGCGAGCGGCGGCGCTGGTGTGCGCGGCGGAGAAGCTGCGCCGCGACGCCGTCGCCGGGGGAGACCCGCGGTGGGGCGCCGAGCCGTTCCGCATCGGGCTATGGGTCGGCGGCGCCGTGTCCCCGAACTGGTACGGCGACGCCGAGGACGCGGTCGCCGACGTCCGCGAATCGGGCGGGACCAAACGGACCGGGGTGCTGCAGACCCTGGCCTGCCCGTGGTGCGGGTCGAAGCTGCTGGCGCACCGGGACCTGCGGTCAGACCCGGACCGCAGGCGGATCATGCTGTACTGCCCGGCCGGCGAAGGACCGGACGTGTGCCCGTTCTCCGAAATGCGCTCGCCGGAGGAGGGGCTGCCGATCCTGACGGTGGACGAGGAGATCTACCGGTACGCGCCCAGCCTGCTGATCGCCACCGTCGACAAGCTCGCCCAGCTTCCGTGGCGTGGTTACGCCGGGATCCTGTTCGGCCGGGTGCGGTCGCGGTGCCCGCGGCACGGCTACCGGCATGACGACCTGGACACCAGGACCGGCTGTGGCCAGCGGCACAACGTCACCCCTTCCGGGCGGCCGGCTGTGACCAGCCAGCCGGTGCCCCGGCTCCGGCCACCGGACCTGATAGTCCAGGACGAGCTGCACCTGATCTCCGGGGCACTGGGCACCACCGTCGGGTTGTTCGAGGCCGCCGTCGACGAGCTGTGCACCTGGTGCGCGGATGGGGTGCTGACCGGGCCGAAGATCGTCGCGTCCACCGCGACCACCAAGCGGGCACGGGAGCAGGTGCGCGCGGTTTTCGGCCGGGACCTGGCGGTGTTCCCGCCGCCGGTGCTTGACATCGCCGACACGTTCTTCTCCCGGCAGGTGCCGGTCACACCGGCGGCACCCGGGCGGCGCTACCTCGGCATCTGCGCGCATGGGGTGCGGCTCAAATCGGCCGAGATCCGGCTGTCGGAGATCCTGCTCATCGCTGGGCAGACCATGTTCGACCGGCACGGCCCGGTCGCCGATCCCTACCTGACCGTGGTCGGTTACTTCAATGCCACCAGGGAACTCGCCGGGATGCGCCGTTACCTGGACGACGACGTGACCACCCGTGTCCGGTCGCACGGGCGCAGGCGCGGCCTGTCCGACCGGATCACATCCGGGGCCGGGATGCTCACCATCGAGGAGCTGACCTCGCGGATCTCCTCGGCGGAGATCAGCAACGTGCTCAAGCGGCTGGAGAGCGGTTTCGTGGCCGACCTGGACACGTCCGCGCGGCGGCGGGCCATCAGCTCGGAGTTGGCGGAAGCGTTCAAGGAGAAGCGGGACCGGCACCCGCTGGCGCAGCGCTGGTCCGGGCGGCTGACCAGCGACCGGGCCCCGGTAGACGTAGTTCTGGCGACCTCGATGCTGCAGGTCGGGGTGGATGTGCGCCGGTTCGGGCTGATGGTGGTCACCGGGCAGCCGAAGAACACGGCCGAATACATCCAGGCGTCGTCACGGGTCGGCCGGGACACCGGGCGGCCCGGCCTGGTCGTGACCCTCTACAACTGGTCACGGCCCAGGGACCTGGCGCACTACGAGGATTTCGGGCACTACCACGCGACGTTCTACCGCCAGGTCGAGGCGCTGTCGGTGACCCCCTACACCCGGCGTTCCCTGGACCGGGGTACCGCGGCCACGTTCGTCGCCGCGGTGCGCAACAGCGAGGACGCCTATTCGCGGGACGAGGACGCCCAGGACGTGCCGCTCGACGGGCCGGTCGTCCAGCAGGTGACCGAGCGTTTCCTTGACCGCGCGGGCCGGGCGGGCGGGCAGCGTGGCCGGGAGTACCTGAGCGAGCGGATCGGTGCGCTGCGGGACAGGTGGGAACTGGCCAAGACCGGTTCAGGTTCGGCCCGGCTCGGCTACCGGGACCGGCCGGGCAAGCAGCCGTTGCGCGGGCTGCTGAAGGTCGCCAGCGGCAGTGGGTGGACGGCGCTGACCGTTCCCATGTCGATGCGCGAAACCGAGAACGACGTCAACCTGCTGATTCCCGGTGCCGGGTTGTTCGAGCCCGTGCTTGGCCAGCCCGCGTGGTCTTTCGGCGCCCGCCCGGACGACTCTGATGACGCGGACGGGCCCGCTGGGGACGATGTCCCGGAGGCTGACGAGCTCGGCGAATCGGCGTTCGACCCGGCGCCTGGCGCGATGCCTGGCGCGATGCCCGGCCGGGTGGCCGGCCGGGTGGCGGGAGGCCGCTGATGCCGCCAGCAGCACAGCACCGGCGACGGGTCGGCACGGTCCGGCCCAGCCACCTGATGTTCAGCGGCGGTGTCGGGGCGCTCATCGACCTGCCGAACTTCCCCGTGCTCGTGCGCGGCCTGGACGACTGGCGGTACGACACCGTGCCTGAGTGGGCGCCGCTCGCCGAGCCCCGGCTGCTGGCGGCGGTCGGCAAGCTGCTGAACGCCCCCGTCGCGCAGCTCCGCCCGCCGCCGTGGCTGGACGGCTTCGACGCCGACCCCAATGGCCAGCCGGCCCGGATCGGCGTCCCGGTCATCCCGTTCCCGCAGTGGCTGCGCTGCACCGCGTGCAGCCGTCTGGCCTCACTGGACGCGGGCATATGGGGGTTCGTCAACGACAAGGCGCGCCGTCCGGACGAGGCCAAGTTCTTCCACGACGACTGTCCCCGGCGGCGCAGGCGGCCGCTGGCCGTCGCCGCCAGGTTCGTGCTGGCGTGCGTCAACGGGCACCTGGACGACTTTCCCTACGACCGCTTCGTGCACCGCGGCGGCGCCTGCCCCAAAGTCAGCCATCCTCAGCTGCGGATGGCGGACTATGGCGGCAACCAGGGCGCGAATGTGGAGATCCGGTGCCTGTCCTGCCCGGCCAAGCGGAACATCAGCCAGGCCATGGGCCGCCGCGGCGAGGAGTCCCTGCCCGTGTGCCGGGGACGCCATCCGCACCTGGGCACGTTCGGGGAGTGCCAGGCGCGGCCCATGGTGATCGTCATCGGCGCTTCCAACCAGTGGTTCGCGCAAACCCTCTCAGCGCTGGCCGTGCCGCAGGTGGGAGCCAGCGCGCTGCATGCCAAGGTCGAGCAGCTCTGGGAGCACCTGCAGAAGGTCACCGACCCGGCCTTCCTTGACCTGCTGTGGGACCTGCCCCAGTTCCAGGCACTCCACCAGTGGCCGCGGGGCGAAGTGCTCGACGCCATCGCACAGCACCGCAAGGCACTGGCCGCCGAACCCGACCCGGAGCCAGCGGCCTACCCGGACCTGCGGACCCCGGAATGGGAGGTCTTCACCTCGGCGGTCCCGCCCGAGCCGAACGACGACTTCGCGCTGCGCCGCGACCCGGCGGGCGTCCCACCCGCGCTGGCCGGCTTCCTCGCCGACGTCGTGCAGGCCGAGCGGCTGCGCGAAGTGCGCGCGCTCGCCGGGTTCACCCGGCTGGACGCGCCGGACCCGGAGGATCCCGACCTGGTGACCCGGGCACCGCTGGCCCGTGACCGCCCGACCTGAGTGCCGGCCAGCGAGGTCCGCGGTGAGGGCATCTTCCTGCGCATCGATGAGCAGCTGATAACCGGCTGGCAGGAGCGCGTCCGCGGCAGCGAGGCGGTCCGCGAGCACCGGGAGGCCTTCGGCCGGTTCCGCACCAACCGGTACTCCGACCGGCTGCCCGCCAACTTCGATCCGATACACGGCTGGCCCGAACCCCGTTACATCGCCCTGCACACCCTGTCGCACCTGGTGATCCGCACCATCGCGCTGGAATGCGGCTACAGCTCGGCGAGCCTGTCGGAGCGGATCTATGCCGGCCCGGACCGGGCCGGCATCCTCATCTACACTGCTGTCCCCGACGCCGAAGGCACCCTTGGCGGGCTGGTCTCACTTGCCGAGCCAGAGCCACTGACGCGGATCATGCGCCGGGCGCTGCACGACGCGCGCAGATGCTCCTCCGACCCGCTGTGTGCCGAACGGCTGCCCAAGGCACCTGCCGACTTCCTGCACGGCGCGGCCTGCCACGCCTGCCTGTTCGTGTCCGAGACCACCTGCGAGCGTGGCAACAGGTTCCTCGACCGGCGGTTCATCGTCCCGATCGACGATGAGTCGCTCGTCCTCGTGCCCAGCATGGGCTAGGCCGTCGTGACGCCGCCATGATGCAGTCATGAGCTGGGACGCGCTGGAGGACGCCGGCACCGACATCGTGCGGCGGCTCGGCCCGCAGGCCCTGCGTGCCATTACCGACCGCGCCATGGCGGCTTGGCCGCGCGAGGCGATCCTGGCCGCCACGCCCGGCGCCGAGGCCCTGCTCGACTCGCTTGCCGAAGTGGACCGCTCTGCGGGCCTGGCCTATCTCACCGGCCTCGCCGCCGGATACGCCCAGCGTGCCAGCGAGGTCACAGTGGAGACGGTATGGAGCGGGCCAGGCTCCCGGCACGTGCCCGTCCGGGCGACGGCCGCCGTGCTCGCCGACATCGTCGACGAAGCCCGCCACGAACTGCTGCTCATGACCTACTCCGCGAAGCCGCACCTGACGCTGACCGAGGCCCTCCAGGCAGCCACCAGGCGGGGCGTCAGCGTCAGCGTGGTCGTCGAGACGCTCCAGGGCGCGGGCAGCGCGCTATCTGGCGAGGAGCCCTATCGCGCGTTCACCGGGATCGACGGCGTTCAGCTATGGCACTGGCCCACGTCGCGCAGGACCGAGCCCGACGCGAAGATGCACGCCAAGCTCACTCTCGCTGACCGGCGCGTCCTGCTGGTTACCAGCGCCAACCTCACCCAGTCCGGTGTCAGGAAGAACATCGAAGCAGGCCTGCTCATCCGCGGCGGCGCCATCCCCCAGCGTGCCGGTGAGCATGTCGACGCCCTCCGCGCCAGCGGAGAACTCGTCCGGCTGAACTGAGCGCCGCGCGCAGGTGGCGGCCTCCATCCTGGATCCGGCTGCCGGGCCCGCGCGCAGCCACAGTCGCACCCCGCGCTCGGCGTCCGGGCGGCGCGCCTCCCGGCTCGGGCAGCCTGCGCCGCTACGTCGGTTCCCGCAACCGGCTTCTCGCTGCGCTCGCCCCGGTCGGGCCAGAGATCTTTTCCTCGGGTCGCGGGCGTTCCTGGCGCCGGCTGCGCCGGCGCTGTCGCGCTGCCACCACGGCCCCCACTTGTGGGAGCTGACGGTGTAGACGTAAACCCAGCGGCGCACCACCGCGATGAGCCGGTCCGAGGCGAGCGCGTACAGCACACTCGGGAGCACCCACACGGTGACCGAGCGAGGCGAGGTCACCGCCCCTTCGGAGCGGAATGCTTGATCTTCGGATTCACCGAGGCTCGCCGCCGTCAACGGTGCGGAGGCCAAGAACAGGATGATCAGTATCGGATTCCGGCATATCTGCCGTGCCGGCCGGGGCATGGGTGTCCGCGGGGGTCCTTGTGGGCTCGGAGGGTGGCGTCCCGTCGGCTGTGGCGGAATTCCTTGCCGCATCGGCTGCACGCGTAAACGTACACGGGGGCCGCGCGCCGGCGCAGTGAAGAGTTCCCCCGGCGCGCTGATCTGCTTGGCGTTCGGCTCTGTGCCGGGGCGTGCAGCGGGCCTTGGGCGGAGAGCTCGATCGCGTAACGAGGCCGGAACGGCGTGGTGGTGACGCGTAGTCCGGTGATCTTGTCGATGCCGTAAGTGCGGTGCCCGCTGCCGTCCGATTTCTCGGCATGCAAGAGGATCCGGCCGGCACTGCTGCGGCGGAGCGAATAGGGCTCGATGGTCCGCCAGGTGCCTTCGTATTGGAGTTCGACGCACAGGTGGTTGGTGGCAGCGAAGCGCACGGTTTCCAGCGGTATCCCGGTGCCCCAGGTGGCGACGGTGGGCGGCGGTGACCAGGCCTCCTCGTCTTGGGTGGCGGGTGGCGGCGGAAGGTCCTCGAACTCGGCAGTGCCGTCCAGCCAGCCGAAGAGAAGGGGAAGCTCGTCGAGGAAAGCCTGGAGTGGCGGGAGCGCGGGAAGCTGGTGAGCCAGCATCTGGGACCAGTCGCCTTCGAGCGCGGTGATGAGCGGGGTGCCGATGAGATCAGCGGCGGTGGGTGTGGCGATGCCCTTGGCGGCACACTTTTCTTCGAGTGCCTGCCGGATCAGCTCGGGGTACAAGCGCAGGTCGTTCCTGCGGAAGAGGTTGATGATGTCATACAGATCCCGGGGGCGGGCACGCTGCGCCATGGCGCGGATCTTTTCGGCGAAGAGCTCTTCAAAGGAGTAGCAGCGGACCCGGCCAGGCAGCGGTCCGTCCGGGTACGGGTGGGCGATTTCCCGCAGGACAGGTGGACGGACCACGGTTTCGTTGGCCGAGATGTCGAGCTTGACTCGGGCAGCGACCGGAGTCTGGCGTGGACCGATGTAATAGACGCGGCCTTCTGCCGACAGCTGGCCTGGGCGCAGGCGAAGTGCGGGTGCCTTCGACGAGAAGTCGATGCCGGAGGCGTCGTGCACTCTGGCGAGCGTGCGACTGAGGAGCGGTTCGATCTGCTCAGGACGATATGGACCCCCTGGAAGGACAGTGAAGTCCAGGTCCTCGGAGAAGCGATGGGTCTCGATATAGCACTTCTTCAAGCAGGTTCCACCCTTGAAGACCCACTGGTCTCCCAGGATCGGATCGCTGCCGATCCCCCACAGGAGCCAG
>Ga0307373_10014641_pt1 | contig 10757 bp, 10 predicted proteins | sample OX2MG_FD_202534 | JGI IMG/M metagenome (GOLD analysis project Ga0307373, IMG submission 202534) | Soil microbial communities from Risofladan, Vaasa, Finland - OX-2 | ecosystem: Environmental > Terrestrial > Soil > Coastal area > Acid sulfate soil | place: Finland: Risofladan, Vaasa | collected...
GGGAGGATTGCCCCCACGACGCCGACAGCATCCTTCACCACCCGCAGGGAGCTCGGCACCCCGAAGGCGTTGTTGTCGGGAAGGCTTCGCTCCCATTCGAAGTTGTCGATCATCTCGGCCGGCCACAGGAGGCCGTCGGACAGGGGCGCGTCGAGCTGAGCCAGGTAGGTCGTGGTCACCGGGCAGCCGACCTCGGCCACCAGCTCCGCCCGGAACAGCTCCTGTTCGGTCACGATGGCATCGTGGAGCTGGCGGAGGCATCGTTGGCGGAGGCTGCGGTCGGTGGACCATGTCGTCTGGTCGAACGCGGCCCGGGCGGCGGCGATGGCCCGGTCCATGTCGGCCGCGGTGGCGTTGGTGGTCTGGCCGATGACCTCCTCGGTGGCGGGGTTGATGTTGTCGAACGATCCACCGTCGGGCGAATCGAGGAGGTCGCCGTTGATGAGCATCCGGTGCTCGCTCCCCAGCTCGGCCTGTGTGGGCGATGTGGCGGTCGTGGTCATGACTCTCCTGTGGTGTCGTCCGGTGGAGCGTGTCTTCCGCCCGGATCGCTCCATGGGAAGCACGAAGAACCAGGGGAGGCCCGCATGCGGTGTCCCCCCACGGAGATGCTACAGCGCGTCAGCCGAGAGTGACATTTCCAACGTCGGCCCGGGCTGGCGGCGTCCCCGTCCCCAGGGCCCGGCCCAGCTCGGTGCATCCAGAGCCGGAGCACGTCACACGATGCGCGACGTGCGCCCCTCCCAGTAGGGATCACGGAGCCGTCGCTTGAAGAGCTTGCCGCTCGGGTCGCGCGGCATCTCGTCGATGAGCTCGATCGATCGGGGGCACTTGAACGGTGCCAGTTGGTCGCGGCACCAGGCCAGCAGCTCGGCTGTGCTGGTCGTCGCCCCGGGGTCGAGCTGGACCACGGCCAGCAGTGACTCGCCCATCTCCTCGTCGGGAATCCCGAAGACGGCGGCGTCGACCACTGCCGGGTGGCCGGCCATCGCCAGCTCGGTCTCCCGCGGGTAGATGTTCACGCCCCCGGACACGACCATGTCCGCGGCCCGGTCGGTGAGGTACAGGTAGCCCTCGTCGTCGAGGTGCCCGACATCACCGAGCGTGCGCCATCCACGCGAGTTCTTCATGCGGGACGTCTTTTCGGGGTCGTTGTGATAGTCGAAGTCCCGGCCCCCGGCGAAGTAGACCGTGCCCGTTCCTCCGATCGGCACCTCGTCATCGCTCTGGTCGACGATATGGACCTCGCCGATCGGACGACCCACCGATCCGGGGTGCTCCAACCACTCCGGCGAGGTGATCATCGAGTATCCGATGTCCTCGGTTCCCGCGTAGTACTCGAGGATGATGGGGCCCCACCATTCGATCATCTGCTGTTTCACCGGGATCGGGCAGGGAGCGGCGGCGTGCACCACCCAGCGCAGGCTCGAGATGTCGAATGCAGCCCTCTGGTCGTCCGGCAGGCGGAGCATGCGGGTGAACATGGTGGGGACGAATTGGGCGTGCGTGATGTGGTGGCGGTCGATCGTCTCCAGGCACTTCAGCGCGTCGAACGACTCCATCACCACGGTGGTGGCCCCGAGCCGGTGCATGGCCATGGAGTAGACCAGCGGTGCCGAGTGGTAGAGCGGCGCGGGCGACAGATAGACCGAGTCGCCGGTGAACCCTTGTGCCGCGATGCTCTCGGCCACGACCACCGATGGGGAGGTCGGATCGCCGGGCGGGGATCCGGAGAGGGTCTTGCGGACACCCTTGGGCACCCCGGTGGTCCCCGAGGAGTACAGCATCTCCCGACCCTCGGCCTCGTCGGTGATGGGCGTTCCTGCCCCTCGAGCCAGGGCGTCGGTGTAGGGCTCGAAGCCACCGATGGCCCCGTCGGCCACGATCAGCAGTCCGATCCGGTCGAGATCGAGCTCCTCGGTCACGCCGGCCAGGCGACCCGATACGACGAAGGCCTTGGCCTCGCAGTCGTCGAGGATGTGCTGGACCTCGCTCCGGGTGAGATGGCTGTTCAGGGCGGTGAAGTACAGACCGGCCCGTTGGGCGGCCCACGCCACCTCCAGCAGCGCCGTGCTGTTGACCATCATCAACGCCAGGTGGTCGCCGATGCGCAGTCCGGCGTCCCGCAGGACGTGGGCCAGCCGGTTGGAGCGCTCGTCCAACTGGCCGTAGGTGGTGACGACACCGGAGCCCGCCATGATGACGGCCGCCTTGTCCGGGTGCGCTGCGGCCTGGTACCCGAGGTGGCTCGTGAAGTCCACGGGAGCGCTCACGGTCCGGTCACCGACCGGTGAACGAGGCCGGGCGCGTCTCCATGAATGCTGCCGCGCCCTCGCGTGCATCGTCGCTGGTGAAGATGGCGGTGTTCTCCTCGGCGGTGGCCCGCCCGGAGTCGGGGCCGTGGGCCACGGCGTCCCGCATGAGTCGTTTGGTCAGCTGGACCCCGAGCGGGCCGTTCGCGGCCACCTCGGCGGCGAGCGCCGTGGCCGCGGCGAGCAGTTCCGAGCCCGCTACCACCTGGTTGATCAGTCCGGCCTCGGCGGCCCGCTCGGCGCCGATCAACCGACCGGTGAGGCCCATCTCCAGCGCCAGGGCCTGCGGGATCCGGGTGGAGAGGAGGGTCCCGCCTCCGGCCGGGTACAGACCGCGCTTGACCTCGGGGAGTCCGAATCGGGCGTGGTCGGCCGCCACTGCCATGTCACAGGCCAGCACCATCTCGAGGCCTCCGCCCACCGCCGCCCCGTTGACCGCGGCGATGAGGGGCTTGGGATAGGAGCCTTCCAGAAACGCCGCCAGCGTCCGGGCCCCGGGCTGATCCCGAGAGGCGGCGCCGGTGGCGTTGATCTCCGCCAACGCGCTCAGGTCCATGCCGGCACAGAAGATCCGCTCGCCCGCTCCGGTGACCACGATGGCCCGGGCGTCGACGTCCTCGAGCAGCTCGTGCAGGGCGGCGCCGAGCTCGTCCATCAGTGGCGGATTGAGCGAGTTGGCGGCCTCGGGACGGTTGAGGGTCAGGACGCAGACATGATCGATGCGTTGGCGGATCACGAGCATGGTTGGTGCCTCCTCGGGCCGGGACCACGACTGGAACGGGTTTGATGCGTGGTCGGTGGGATCGTCCAGCGTCCATTTGCGAAGTTGGCATTGTATTCGACCGAAGAAGGCACATGTGCCACTATGAGAACGCCAATTTCATGCCACGAGGAGCGTACATGGACGAACAACCACCGGCGTCGGACGATAGCCCGTTCGCCTTGATGGACGGGGAGATGGCGGCCAATCCCCAGCCCATGTTCAAGATGTTGCGGGACACCATGCCGGTGCTGTCGGTCGATGGCATGGGCGTGGTGCTGAGTCGGAAGTCCGAGATCGACGAGGTCTTCCGCCGTCCTGAGATCTTCTCCTCCAACGCCGACGCCGTCGACCTCAAGAACCGTCGACCGATGATCCCCCTGCAGATCGACCCGCCGGACCACAAGAAGTACCGGAAGCTGCTCGATCCGATCTTCGCCCCACGCCAGATGGCGCTGATCGAGGATTCGGTGGCCCAGACCGTCAACGCCCTGATCGACGGGTTCATCGACAAGGGCAAGATCGATTTCGCCACGGAGTTCTCCGTTCCGTTCCCGTCCCAGGTGTTCCTCACCCTGTTCGGTCTGCCCTTTGAGGAGCTCCCCCGCTTCCTCAAGATGAAGGACGGGGTCATCCGCCCGAACCTGGTCATCGGTCAGCCGTCCGACAGTGAGGCCACGCTCGCCTACCAGCAGGAGACCGCCGACTCCATCTACGACTACTTCAACGAGATCCTCGACAAACGGGAGCTGAAGCGGGAGAACGACATCCTCAGCCGGTTCCTCGACGCCGAGGTTGAAGGAGAGAAGCTGACCCGCGAGGACATCCTCGACATCTGCTTCCTCTTCCTGATCGCCGGCCTCGACACGGTGACCGCCACGCTCGACTGCTTCTTCGCCTACCTGGCCGCTCACCCTGATCAACGGCAGCTGATCCTCGATGACCCATCGATCATCCCGTCGGCCGTCGAAGAGCTCCTCAGGTGGGAGACCCCGGTGATGGGAGTGGTCCGGGTGGCCATGGAGGACATCGAGATGGCCGGCTGTCCCATCCACAAGGGGGACAACGTCATGGTCATGATCGGGTCGGTGAACACCGACGAGTCAGAGCTCCCCGATGCGGATGAGGTCCGGTTCGATCGCGAGGTCAACCGGCACGTCGCCTTCGGCGGGGGCGTGCACCGGTGCCTCGGATCACACCTCGCCCGCCAGGAGCTCCGGGTGGCCGTGCGGGAGTGGCACCGCCGGATCCCCAACTACGCAGTGGCCGACGGTCACACCCTGGTGTTCACCCCGGGTATCCGATCGGTGGACTATTTTCCGATGGTCATCTCGCCCGCCGGCGCCTGAACCGTTTCGCACCGGCAGCCGGACATGGCCGACCCCACACCGGTGGGCCCTGACTGGTTGACGACCTGGTACGCACGAACCCGATGAATCTCAAACCCACGAACCGATGAGGAGCACATGATGCAGTGGAACCAGCGATCCGCCATTGTCACCGGGGGTGCCGGCGGCCTCGGGGCCGCCACCGTTCGACGCCTGACCGGACTCGGGCTCAAGGTGGTCGTGTTCGACCGGGCGCTCGATGCCGGACTCGAGCTGGTCAAGGACCTGGGAAGCGGGGCAGCCGTCGGCGGGGACGTCAACAATGACGCCGACGTGACGGCGGCCATCGATGCGGCGTCGGACCTCGCGCCCCTGGCCGTCGTGGTCAACGTGGCCGGAGGGGGTCTGGGGGGGCGGACCCTGTCCCGAGAGAACGAACCCCTCGGCATGGAGGTCTTCCGCACCACGGTCGAGTTGAACACCATGGGCACGTTCAACGTGACCAGACTGTGCGCGTCCCGCATGGCAGCCAACGAACCCGACGAGACCGGACAGCGGGGTGTGGTGGTCAACACGGCGTCGATCGCGGGCTATGAGGGTCAGACCGGGCAGGTCGCCTACGGGGCGGCCAAGGCCGCCGTGCTGGGCATGAGCCTTCCACTGGCCCGAGACCTGGCTCCGGTCGGTATCCGGGTCTGTGCCATCGCCCCGGGCACCATGGGCACCCCGCTGATGGAGAGCGCGCCGGAGGCGATGAAGGCCAAGCTGGTGGAGAACATCGTCTTCCCCCACCGGATGGGCCAGCCCGACGAATTCGCGCTGCTGGTGGAGAGCATCGTTGTGAACCCGTACCTCAACGGGGAGAACATCCGCCTCGACGGGGCCCTTCGCTTCCCTCCGAAGTAGGCGACCAGGCGGGAGGCGTCGTTCCGGCACCGTATTTCACATGAGGGTGGGCGACTCGAACAGACGAGCGCCTCGTTGTGTGTCCATGTACTCACGGACGCGTTTGATGCGGCCGTCTGCCATCTCAAAAATGAAGCAGTAGTCGTTGTCGTAGTGACCCCCATGAGCCAGTGTGGCCTGCATGCGTTCCTCGACGACGACGACATCTCCATCGGCGTAGAACCCACGGAAGTCGATCGATACGTCGGCGACGAACACGGTACCGAACTCTGCCGTGAGGAATTCCACGATCCGATCGCGTCCGATCAGGTGACTTGTACCGTCGAGAGCGCCGGCGGTGGCGTTGTCGGGAGGGGCGAGCCACTCGGCGTCCGGGGTGAATACCGCAGCCACACGATCAGGGTCGCGAGAAGCGAACGCTTCCCAGGCGCTGATCACGAGTTGCTTGTTCGACACATCTGCCATGACATGGTCCTCCCGTAGTTGGTGGGAATCACTCTGATCCATTGAGCAGGCCTGGTCTGGCCACATCCGGCCGGCTCAAGGCTGTCCGAATCTGTCCACCACGGCGACCTTTTGGCTGTCAGGCTGGTGGGGTGAGCCCTGTCGGTGGAGTCGTGACGACCGGGATCTACTGCCGTGAGGGCTGCTCGGCACGCCCGCATCCGGCGAATGTCGTCAGTTTCACCTGCCCGGCTGCCGCGGAAGTGGCCGGGTTCCGGGCCTGCCTACGGTGCCGCCCGTATCGAGCGGAGCTCGAGCCGGCCTGGACCGGACCGGAGCTGGTGTGCCGCGGCGTGCAACTCGTGGCCGACGGCGCGCTGGATGACGCCACCGAGGTTCGGCTTGCCGCTCGCCTTGATGTGTCGCCGCGGCATCTCCGACGTCTCTTTGTCGAACATCTCGGCGTCACCCCCGACCAGCTCGCCCGCTCTCGCCGGGCGCATTTTGCCAGGCGACTGCTCGACGACACCGATCTGCGGATCGTCGACATCGCGTTCGCAGCAGGGTTCGGCAGTGTTCGGCAGCTCAACCGGGTCCTCCTCGAGATCTTCCGAGCCACCCCGAGCGAGCTTCGGGCGCATCGAAGATCCAGCGACCGCCTTCATGCGGACGGCGGCTTGGCGATCCGCCTCGCCCACGCCGAGGATCTCGACTTCAGCGGTGCGATTCAGTACCTCGCCGATCGGGCAGTACCCACGGTGGAGTCTGTTATCGCAACCGTCTATCGGCGCACCGTTGCCGTCGAAGGCGGCGCGCCAGGCGTCATCGAGATCTCGAGACACACGGCATCGGAGCTGCTGCTGGTCGCTCATCTCCCAGGACTCGATGGGCTCTTGCACCTGGTGCGTCGGGCTCGACGGATCTTCGGTCTCGACGACTTCCCACATGGTCCGGATACCTGGGACCCGTTCGAAGTCGGTGTCCACAGCATCATCACCGCCGACACCCGGAACCTCGCAGCTTCCCGGGCAATCCTCGGTGAACTGGCTACTCGACTTGGTCGACCGGTCGCCGGTCTCGCCCAGATCGGATTGGGCCACACCTTCCCAATGCCAGCTGAACTAGCACGATCCTCACTCGACGGTCTGCCGGTCTCGGATCGTACGGCGCGGGACTTGCGTTCGTTTTCCGACGCAATCGCAACCGGCGCCATCCGGCTCGATCACAGTTGGGCACCAGCCAGACTGAACGAGGAGCTCGGAAGAATCGGGCTCTCCCCCAGTGTGGTCCAAAGTCTCAGAGGGAGACCTTGGTGTCGGTGAAGCGGAACCGGCGTAGGGTTACCGCCGCGAAGATCAGGCTCATCCCGGCGAGTAGCAAGCAGGGTAGGACGATGGCACGGAAGCCATGTCCGTCGAGGATGACTGAACCGAAGCCGCGCATCACCCAGTAGGTGGGGGTCGCAGGTGCGACGGCGTGAGCCCAGCCCGGAAGGACCTCGAGCGGGACGAGGGCCCCGCCGAGTGCTCCGAACAGGACCAGGCCACCGAAGGCGAAGGCACTGACCTGCTGAATCGTGTGGCACAGGGATGTGATCATCACGCCCAACGTCACCAGGCAGATCGCGAACGCCGCCACGAGCGGGACCAGTGCGATGAGTGGTCCGTGGCTGTGCAGGTGAAAGAGGGGGACACCGATGGCAAAGATGACGAGGAACTGCAGGGCCGATGTGGCGATGAAGGGTAGCGCCTTGCCAGCGACGATCTCGAGCGATGTGGCGTCGCTCGAGCGAAGGCGGTCCCAGGTGTTCCATCCGTGTTCGACAAAGAACGCGAAGCTGGTCATCCCGACGATGTAGAAGCCGTTGATGACGGCTTCTCCGGGCACCACCTGTTCGGCACCGTTCGCGCCGGCGTAGCCGTGGGTGGTGAGCGCGAGGGCGAACATCGGCTTGAGGAACGCGATCAGGAGGAGGGGGAAGACGACGAGGATCATGATGGGCAGTGGGTCACGAGTCAGCAGTCGGAGCTCGTGGGAGAGGATCGCACCCGTTCGTCTACGCGACATGGACCACTTCCTCGGTCAGAGCCGCGTCCGGGCCGTCGGTGAGTTGACGGAAGGCCGATTCGAGACTGGGTTGGGAGGCCGAGAGACCGCAGAGATTGACAGCGCGTGTGTCGAGGTTGGCGAGAACCGTCCCGGTGACAGCTGCCGTGTCGTTGGTCTTGATCTGGACCCGTGGCCCGCTGGTGGTGACGGCATTGCGTGGGAACAGCTGGGTGAGGTCAGGAGTGTGTCCTGCAAACACCAGCTCCACTGTCCCGACAGCGTGCTGGGCAACGACCTTGTTGATGCTGCCCCGGGCCAGGACGCGGCCGCATTCGAGAATGGCAACTGATGCATCGAGCTCGGCGACCTCGGGGAAGTAGTGGGTGGAGTAGACAACGGCGGCACCCTCGAGGGCGAGGTCCCGCACCACGCGCAATAGTTGGGAGCGGGTCTGGACATCGGCTCCAACGGTCGGCTCATCGAGTAGCACCAGCGAGGGGTGGCCGACCAATGCGATGGCTGTGTGCAGACGCCGCCGCTCACCGCCGGACATCTCCTTGGCCCGCCGGTCAAGTAGTTCGGTAAGGCCCAACAGCTCAGCCAGATCGTCGATCGCCACACGCGACTCCTTGCGGCCCATACCGGCCAGACCGGTGAAGAGCCGCAGGTTGTCGCGACAGGAGAGTGTCGGGTAGACGCCGGTCTCCTGGGGAGCGAGACCGAGGTTGGCCCGAGCTCGGCGCGGATCGGCCAAGGCATCGACGCCGCCAATGACGACACGCCCGGAGTCCGCGCTCCGCAATCCCGCGACGATCGACACGAGGGTCGTCTTGCCCGCTCCGTTCCGGCCCAGCAGGGCGGCAATCTCGCCCGCTGCGACCTCAAGGTCGACCGCGTGCAGCGCCTGTCGCAACCCGTAGGCCTTGGAGAGTCCCCGCACGTCCAGCATGTGGTTCCTTTCGCAACGGTAGAGTATCTGAGATACGGAACTGTATCTAGGATACAATATCGGCTCTGGATGTCAACCCTGGGACGAGGTGCGCCGTGACGGTCGAGAAGTGGACGCCCGAACGCAGGATGGAGCGGACCCGGGCCGCACTCATCGCATCGGCGCGGCACGTCTTCGCCACCCGCGGCTTCGAGGGCGCATCGCTCGATGAGATCGCCGACGCGGCCGGCTACACCCGGGGGGCCATCTACCGACACTTTGCCAACAAGGAGGACCTGTTCTTCGCAGTTTCTGACGCCGTGAACACTGAGGTGCTCGATGCCTTCGCCGAGGAGCTCGACCTCGAAGCAGGATCGACGCTCGATGACAACAGACTGGCTGCAGCGACGTGGATGAAGGCCGTCGCTGGCAACAAGGAGATCTGGGCGCTCAACCTCGAGTTCAGTCTCTATCAGTTCCGAAACCCCAGCATGCAGGAGCGTTCGGCCGACCAGCGTCGACAGAACCGGGCGACGGTCGCCTCGTTCATGGAGCACTATTGGGCTGAACTGGGCATCGCCCCCAAGGTCCCGCTGGAAACCATTACCGCGATCTTGCTCAACGCCTCAGACGGCTTCGTGCAAGCGGCCCAGGTCGACGCCGACGCCGAGGATCTGTTCGCCACCTTCCTCGACCTGTTCATCCCTGCGGTGATGGAGGGTCCCCACTCTCACGACGAGCGAACGTCGGACTGACCGTCCCCGGTCATCGATCAGGCACCGACGTTGCTGCAGGACTCCTGTTGCGATGGCAGCACCAACCAGAATGAGCACAGCGCCGCCAACCAGTTCGGCCCGCTGCCCGAGGCGTTCGCCCAAACGTCTGCCGATCTCCAGGCCCAGCAGCGAGAGCGCGACGCTCATGACTGCGATCATGACTGCCGCAAGTATCAGGTTGACGTGATAGGCGCCGAGGGCGAACCCGATGACCAGATTGTCGATGCCAGAGACGCTGATGGCCGCCGAAGCACCAAAGTTGTCCAGACCCACGGACACTGCAACGAGGAGCAGCGCGAGCACCTTCGTGACGCTACTGGCGTGTCCTGTTCACACTCGAACCGTCACTTCAGGACCAATGCATTTGACCGGGTACGTCACCACCGGGTTGTCGGCAACAAGGTGAAGGTGCAAGACGCTGCAGAGGTCCCGTTCACACGGTGCCTGCGGGACTTGATCAACCACGGCGTGGAGCCCACTGCCATCGACGAAGCGTGAGATAGACACCGACAGCACCCCAGACGGCGATTACCCCCAGGTCGTGCCAGGCCCACGGTGACGTGCCCGGAATGTTGTTGAACGAGTCCTGCATGCTGACGATCAGTCTGCGCACCGGGAGATAGTCGGTGATGTTGGCCAGCGTCGAACCGGGCGTGATCGGGTAGTAGAGCCCCGAAAAGGCCAAGACGACGAAGAAGACGATATTGATAACCGGACCGGCCGCATCGGCATTGGGCACCACGGTGCTCACCCCCATGCCGAGCGCCGTGAAGCAGAACATTCCGATAACCACAGCAAGCAAGAAGGGCACCCAATTGGCGGGGCCATGGACGCCGAAGGCCCGTCCGACCACCAACATGAGCACGATCTGGATGACGCACACGATCATCGTGTTGATAAAGACCGCAGACATGAGGATCCATGTCGGGGCCGGGCTGAGACGGAGACGTTTGAGCAGTCCCATCTCGCGGCGGTTCACAATGGTGATCGACAGGACAGAGAAACAAGAGGACATGATCCCGTAGGCGACAAACCCGGGTACGTAATACTGGATCAGTTTGATGCCGCCCAGCGCCTTGATGGTCGACTTGCCAGACGTCGATTCGAAGATGAGGAGGAAGACGGTCGAAAATCCGATGGTGAAGATGGCACCAAGCGGGTTGAGCCAGAAGGAGAGCTGCTCGTAGTGCACCTGCCGCCCGATCAATTTGAAGTCATTGACGCCCTGGAAGGATCCACCGGTCGGCGTACTTG
>Ga0307373_10014646_pt1 | contig 10754 bp, 7 predicted proteins | sample OX2MG_FD_202534 | JGI IMG/M metagenome (GOLD analysis project Ga0307373, IMG submission 202534) | Soil microbial communities from Risofladan, Vaasa, Finland - OX-2 | ecosystem: Environmental > Terrestrial > Soil > Coastal area > Acid sulfate soil | place: Finland: Risofladan, Vaasa | collected...
CCCCAGGGCCGCTGAAGGCTCGCGTCAAACTCAGATTTGGACGGACGGTATAAACGTAAAGTCCGCGGTCGGCGAGCTTCTGGCGCGCCTCCGCTTCGGTCTGCGCGGTCTCCAACTGCTGGAAAACACGTCCCGTGGTATCCACCACTTTGCAAACATATTCAGACATACATATCCGTTACGCCGGATGCCCTGCGGCACCATATTTCCAGTCTAGCATACTGAAAAGAACCCACACGAAACCCCCGGGTTGCCTGTGTCTATCAGGAAATACTCGCGCTGCCCGGAGATCCTTAACTGCCACGATCGCCTGTTGCCACCGCCGTCTTTTTTGCGTATCATCGCTCCCTTTTCACGCGCTTCTACGCAGCACCGTAAACGTGCGCGCATTTAGGAGAAACCGATGAGCCTTCGAAAGATTACGATATTTTTGGGAGCTATCTCGCTGCTGTTTGCGCTGGCGCAATCCGCATTCAGCCAAGGTGCGAATCAAGGCTCCATTCAAGGCGCTGTCACGGACCCGTCTGGCGCCGCCGTCCCGGCTGCCGTCCTGAAGGCCACCAATACGAATACGGGCACTAGCTTCTCCGTCACGAGCGACGCCAACGGTCTGTACACATTCCTCGTGCTCCCCGTCGGAACCTACACTGTGGTTGCGGAAAAGTCCGGCTTCGCCACCGTAACTCAAGAGAATGTAAACGTGACGGTCGGCGCCCGGCTTACGCTTGATCTCTCCATGCCCCTTGCGACTCAAAAATCTACCGTGACGGTATCGGGCCGGGCGCCGATTGTCGAAACCACAAAGAGCGGAGTCAGTGCTACGGTAAACGAACGCTCCATCGCTGATCTCCCCACGAACGGGCGCAACTTCATCAATTTCGCTCTTCTTACCCCCGGCGTAACCACCGACGTGCGCACCGGAGACATCAGTTTTGCCGGCCTGCGCGGCACGTTGAATTCCCTGGTTGTCGACGGCTCCGATAACAACAATAGCTTCTTTGGCCAGACGCTCGGCCGCACCGGGTCCGGCCGCGCGCCATATCAGTTCAGCCAGGATGCCGTGCAGGAATTCCAGGTCAATTCGAACGACTACTCCGCGGAACTCGGAAATGCCGGCGGCGCGGTCATCAACGTTGTCACGAAATCAGGCACGAACCAGTTCCATGGCACCGCATTCGAGTTTTATCGCGACCGCGCCATGAATGCCAACGACCCCATCCAAATCGCTCACGGCAAGCCTCGCCAGCCATATCATTTCAATCAGTTCGGCGGCAACCTGGGTGGCCCCATCGTGAAAGACAAGCTGTTTTTCTTCTTCGACTACGACGGCCAGCGCAATACGGTCGCGAATTTCGTTTTTCTGAACTTGCCGCCCGGCTTCACTCCCACCGATGCCAACCAGACGACGGCGCTAAATTACCTTTCGGCACGCGCCAATCCCTGGAGCTCCGGCTTCAACCAGAATGTTTACCTCGCAAAGGTGGACTGGCACCTGAGCTCGAATGAAATGCTTTCCGCGCGTTACAATGCCCAGCGATTCACCGGCTTGAACCTGGAAAACGGCGGGCCGCAGAATTCGGTCGAGCATACGGGCTCGTCCGACGTCACTTCCGACACCTTGACGGCCACTCTCACCTCGACCCTCCGCCCAACGCTCGTAAACGTCTTCCAGTTCAATTACGCCCGCGATAACGAGCCGGGATTCGCCAACAGCGATCTGCCGCAGGTCACGGTCAGAAATGCCGGCATCATTGTTTTTACCGCCGGCCGCAACTTTTTCAGCCCGCGATATACCGACATTAAGCGCGGAGAATGGGACGACACGATTGCCTGGGTTCACGGCGCTCATACCGTCAAGACCGGAGCGCACATCATGACCGATCGTATCGGCAATTTCTTTCCCGGCAACTTCTCCGGCCAGTACAGCTTCAACAGCCTGGAGGCCTTCGGATGCAACCTCAATGGCGGAGGCACTTCGTGCTTCACGGGCGGCGACGCCAGTGACACGTTTGTGCAGGCCTTCGCTGGCGCGGGAACGACGGGGCCCACAACGTACCCCAATCTCTCTGAGTTTTCGGGCTTTGTTCAGGATGAGTGGCGCTTCCGGCCGAATCTCACGTTCAACTACGGATTGCGATATGATTTCGACAAGATCACGCAGCCGCCGACTTTCAATCCGGATCCACAGCTCGCCACTGCGGGCATAACTACGAACCAGATTCACAATCAACGCACTGGATTTGGTCCCCGACTGGGATTTGCCTGGACGCCGCTATCCAACGATCGCCTGGTCATCCGCGGCGGTTACGGCATTTTCTACGGCCGCACACCTGCAATCACCGTTGGCACAGCCATGTCGAATAACGGCTTGAATGTCACCACACTCACGTTTTCTCCGACGTCCACTCCGTCGATTCCGGCCTACCCGAACAATATGTGTGGCGCTCCCACGCAATCTCCCAGTTGCGCCGCCCCAACCGGAGGCACTTCCAGTCCGCCCATCGTCTTCGGTTTCCAGAAAAATTACAAAGAGCCGGACGTCCAGCAATTCAGCGCCGGCACCGAATACGAGATCAATCCGAACACCGCGATATCTATCACCTATCTGCACGTCAAGGGAACGCATCTCACCCGCACCCTCGACATCAACCTGCAAGGGCCTGAAATTCCCACGCAGATCGGAGTCGTCGGCTCGACCACCGTGCTGACGTACGATCAAATGCCGCAGCAGGCCGGCTTTAGCGTGCCGGGACATCCGCTTCGGCCCTTCACCAATTTCTCCCGCATCGAGGAATTCCAAAGCAATGCGAATTCGAACTACAACGGCATGACCGTGCAGCTCACCAAACGCTTTGCCCAAAACTATCAGCTGATGGCGTCTTACACGTTCGGGAAGGTGATCGACGACGCGCCGGACGCCACTTCCGTCGTTCCCTTCTCCTTCGACGACGCGAAAATGGTTTCCGACCCGCTCAACATTCGCGCGGACAAGGGTCCGGGCGTCAATGACCAGCGCCATCGCTTTGTCCTGAGCGGCGTTTGGAACCTCAATTACGCCAGCCGAATGTCATCGTCGATTGCGCATGGCGTGCTTGGAGGGTGGCAACTCAGCGGCATCTTCACGGCGGAATCCGGGCAGCCCTATTCCGGCTTGCTCGGCTTCGATTTGAATGGCGACAGCAACAGCTTCACGGATCGCACGCCCGGCCTTGGCCGCGACACGTTCTATCTGCCAAAGCTGATCTCGCTCGATCCCCGAATCACTCGCAGCGTCAACCTTACGGAGCGTTATAGGCTTCAATTCATCGCCGAAGCGTTCAACTCCTTCAATCGCGCCAACATCACGGGCGTCAATACGACCCAGAACAACGTCGTCAGTGGTGCAACCTGCACCGGAATCGTGACGAATTCCTTCGGCGAGTGCTTGCGGCCAGTCACCTCTTTCGGCGCGCCGACGAGCACAACCATCAACAACGGCCCCGGCTCGCGCATTCTGCAGCTCGCCGTGAAATTTATTTTCTGAGAACGGAGAAGTGAGTTACGGGTGGGCGTGAATGCCGCCCGTACATCTTGGCCTACTGCACTGTTTTCGCCAGCGACGCGTCGTTTACGATAGCCACGCCCATCGGAGGCTCGAAGTGAAATTCCGTCTCCGCGATCGGCATATTCTCGCGCCAATCGCCAAACCGAAATTCCGTCTCGATGTCTCCCGGCTCGCGGATCGTCACGCGAACCAACTGATGGCGCGGATTCGCTTCGAATAGCGCCTCGCGAAATGCGTCACGGTCTTCTCTGCGCGGCTTACACACCAGCACTGTATTGTCCGGTACCGTTGGCCGCTTTTCCGGGTCCCTTGAGGAGCTTGATCTAGCGGCCGCATTCGCGGAGGGCTTCGCCGCGCCCGCCAATTGCAGACTGCCGCAGAGCCTCTCGAGATTCATCGTCCCCGCCAGCAGCGCCAGCGGCGTCCGCCAGTCCGAGCTTTTCTTGATGGATGTCCGGCTGGCCGTGTGATCCGCCGGAACGTAATACCAGACATTTCTGCCATCCACCAAAAACATTTTCTTTTCGGGCGAATCGTAGTCCCAGCGCATCCGCCCGGGCCGCGAGAAATACACTTTCCCGCTCTCCACGCGGATTCCCGCTTCTCCCGACGTATACTTCTCCAGAAAAATCGCCGTCATTGTTTTCGTGTTGCGGTAATGCGCCTCGATCGCGCGCGCAACGTCCTTCGCCGTCTTTGCATTTGCAGGAGATAGAAGGCCAATCATTGCTGCGAGCAAAGGAATCATGGAAGCGAGTGTATCAGAATGTAGGGGCGCGCTGCGTCTGCCGGAGGCACGCTTTCGCGACGATCGATTCTGCGGTCACCGGTAACGCGGCTTCCCTGCGGCCAGCAGGGCCGCCTCCACAAAATCGCCACGTACGGTATGTTGGTTATTGCAATGCGGGTAGCGCTGAATAGCGCGCGAATGAGATGCGGAATCGCGCGGATATTATTGCAGCGGCACATCCGTGGGACCTGCGGTGCCCGTCCGGTTGAACCGGATGACCGCGGATGCGTCGGTATAAAAATGCCGTATGCCGGTGATACCCGGCGCCAGCGGGTCACCGTTCAACGTGTAGGCGTCAATCGTCCCACCCGCGCTCACGGGTCCGGCCACGTACGTGTAAATATAGCCGGTCCTCGTGCCCGTAGCCAAAATGTCGTCAATCAGGCCGGCAGCGTTCGCTGACACGGGCCCCGATCCCGGCGGCGGACCCATTTTCGCCAAACTCGCTGCGTAGCCAATGCCGTAGGTGGTCGAATAAATCACATTGGCCGTGGTGATCGTGCGCATATTCTCGACGGCGGCCGCTTCATTCGCCGCTATTCGCGCGCGCAGGAAATTCGGTATGGCAATCGCTGCGATAATCAGAATAATGGCCACGACAACCAGCAGCTCAATCAGCGAAAACCCTGCGTTCGATGTTTTTCGCGTCCTGCCTCGATTTGTCGCTCGCGCTGCCATTGTCTTCTCTTTTCTCCGTAATTCCCTTGTTCCCTAACCTTAAAAAAAGGGGGAGGAATTTCTTCCTCCCCCGGGAATACTGAATCGAACAGACTACTGCAGGGCCGTAAGAAGCTGACACGCTGCCTCGGTCGCTGGTGCCGCTACGCCGGTCGGATCAAACCGAATCACACCCGACTCGTCGGTACAGAAGCTACGCTGCCCGGACGTGCCCACTGACACCGGGACTGCGTCGGCGACGAACCCCGTATTCGGGGCAGTTGTCGTGCCTACAGCTGTGGGTAGCGGCGTGGTAAGGACGTAGCCGCTCTTGGTACCAGCCGCCACAACCGGATCAAGCAGGCAAGCTGTGGTCGCACTCGCGGTACATGGTAGGGCGCCGCCGAGGTTGGCCAGAGGCGCGTAGCCGGTATCGTACGTCGTGCTGTAGGTTACTTCGGCAGTGGTGATCGTGCGGAGCGAACCGACTGCGGACGCTTCGTTCGCGGCCATCTTCGCGCGCATCAGGTTCGGAATCGCAATCGCCGCGATGATCAAAATGATCGCCACGACGATCAAAAGCTCAATTAACGAGAAGCCCTTCTGTTTCTTATTCATGTCGTCTCCTTGAGTAATTTCTAAGCCTACCAGAATCTCTAAGTGTTCCCTGGCGGCGTGCCGCAGTACATGGATGCACGTCTGGTTCCAGTACTGACGATGCGGTTGGTGTCTGTTTCTACGCATTGATTACAAACAGTTTATTCCAGATTAAAGGCAAAAATAACCCTGGATCCTGTCTAGGCTCATGCGTTAATCGTCAAAAACTGACAAAACTTGTCACTACCCGATGACCATTCCTGCTAAGCCACGCCGGCGGTCGACCTGCGGTAGGGGTTGCCTCCAGGCCCGCCCGCACCAGCGCGTCAAGCTACTGATTAAATCCCGTACTTTTTTGCGGCATGGCGAAACGATCGGTAGGTCATCTTGAGGAGCTGCGCTGCTTTCGTTCTGGTCCCGCCCGCGCACTCCAACGCGCCCAGCAGATAGGCGCGCTCAATCTCCGCAACGTGTTTTGCAAGGTCAATCCCGCTCTCCGGGATAAGCCGTGCCGGCTCCCCCTGCGTTTGTCGCTCCGCAAAGTGGTTCTGATAATACATCGTGATGCGCTCCGGAAGTCCTTCCGGCGCAATCTTTTTTCCCGTTTCGAGGGCCACCGCTCGCTCAATAGTATTTTCGAGCTCGCGCACGTTGCCCGGCCAATCGTACGCCTCTAGGCGTTCCATCGCTTTCGGCTCAATGCCTTCGATTCGCTTCCCGGTCATGTTCCGGAAACGCTCCAAAAAGTGGCGTGTCAGCAGCGGAATGTCCTCGCGACGATCCCGCAACGCCGGCACATGGATCGGAATCACGCTTAGCCGGTAATATAGGTCCTCTCGAAACCGCCCCTCGGCGATCTCTTTTTCCAGGTCCCGGTTCGTGGCGGCAATCACGCGCACGTCCACGTCCGCTTCTTCCGTGCTTCCTATCGGCCGCACCTTTCCTTCTTGCAGGACGCGGTACAGCTTCACCTGCATCGTCGGGCTCATGTTTCCGATTTCATCCATGAAAAGCGTCCCGCCATCGGCGGCCTGGAACAGCCCTGCGCGGTTCTCATTCGCGCCCGTGAATGCGCCCTTCAGGTATCCAAAAAGTTCCGATTCGAGCAGCGTCTCCGGAAAAGCCCCGCAGTTGATGGTGATGAACGGCGCTTTCGAGCGTGCGCTGTTCTCATGGATGGCCCGCGCCACCAGTTCCTTGCCGGTTCCGCTTTCCCCGGTGATGAGCACGCGGCTCGATTGCGGCGCAACCGTCTGGATCAAGTCGAAAATCGCGCGCATCTTCGGACTCGTTCCGATGATGTGATCGAGTCCCGTCAGCCGGCGGATTTCGCGCCGCAGAATTCCCGCTTCCTTCTTCAATTTCAGGGTTTCGGCCACCTGCCTGATGGCGGGCTTCAGTTCATCCAGCAGCTTGTCGCCCTTGATGACGTACCGGTCCGCACCGAAATTCACCGCGTCGATCGCCGTGCCCAGCGTGGGGACCCCCGTAATTAAAATAAATACCGTCGCGGGCGACACTTCCTTCGAAAATTGCAGCAGTTCCACACCGGTCATGTCCGGCATGCGGATGTCGGAGATAACGATGTCATAAATCTGCGATTCTAGGCGGCGCTTCGCCGCCTCGCCGTTCGCGGCGATGTCCACGCGGTGGCCTTCCTTGCGAAAGGTGATTTCGAGTAGCTCGCAGATCGAGCGTTCGTCATCCACGACCAGCAACTGCGCCATTTCCCCTCACTTCCGCCCCGTTGGCGCCATCAGTGTCGCGCCCATCTCGTGCTGCTTTTCCCCGGGCATTCGCATCGCGCCACGGCGCGGCAGTTCAATCACAAACTCGGATCCCTTCGCCGGCTCCGATTCCACGCGGATGTGCCCCTCGTGCGCCCGCATGATCTGGTAGACAATCGCCAGTCCCAGCCCCGTTCCCTGAGGAAATCCCGACTGAAACGGCTCAAACAGTTTGCCTGCCTGGCGCGCGTCCAGCCCAACCCCCGTGTCGCGAATCCCGATGCGCACCCAATCGGCGTCCGCGTCCAGCCGCACGGTCAGCGTCCCGCTTTCCGGCATTGCTCGCAACGCGTTATTGCACAGGTTCCAGAACACCTGCTTGATGCGGTCGCGATCCACGCGCGCCCGCGCATTCGCCGTGCGGAATTGCCTCTCGATTCGATATTTCCCGGCGAAGCCCTGCTCTTTTTCGATCAGCGTGAGCGCCTCATCAATCAGCGCCGCCACGTCCGTTTCGGAAAACGAATACTGTTTGTCCCGCGAGTAATCGAGGAAGTCGGTGATGATCTGGTTCAGCCGTTCGGATTCCCGGCTGACGATCTGCACGAGGCGCTTGTCATCTTCATCCAAAGGCGCGAGCCGGCCCAGTTCCTTCAGTGCGCCGGTCATCGCCGTCAGCGGCTGCCGAATTTCATGCGCGATTCCCGCTGAGAGCCGCCCTACCGCGGCCAGCCGCTCTTTCGTTGCCACTTCATGCTCCAGTCGCTTCAATTCCGTCAAGTCCTGGAAGCTGAAAACGTATCCGCTGATCTGGTTCTGGCCCGAACGCAGCGGCGACACCGACACGCCCAAAAATTTGCGCTCGCCCGCCGGCGTCGTCAGGTCGGTTTCCTTCCTCGATGCCAGAAAGCCGGTTTCCGTGTCCGCATCCGTCAGCCAAAAACCCGGCAGCACTTCGCGAATCTGCTTGCCCTCGAACGCCAACGGAGAGATCCCCGTAATTTCGCCTCCCGCGCGATTCACCAGCAAAATTCGCCCCTCGAGATCCGTGGTGATCAACCCGCCGCGCATCGAATGAATGATGTCCTCGTTGAACGCCTGCAAATCCCGCAATTCCTCGCGCTTCTCTTCGAGCTCCACTCCCTTGCTGCGCAGCATGTGCGCCAACAGGCTCCCCAGGTACGCGACGGCAAAAAATGCCAGCAGATTGCTGAGCACCCAAAATTCCAGCGCTCGCGGCGTGGGCGTCGTCAGCGATGTCCGCGGGATCACGCCATATTGAACCAGCTCGACCATGGTGCCCAACAGCACGAACGCCCCGCCCGCCACTAAGAACGCGCCACGCCTCGTCAGCATCACGCTCGCCATCAGCACCACGAGCAAGTACAGCGAGATGAAATAGCTCTCGTGGCCACCGGTCGAGTACACCAGTCCCGTGACCATAATGAGATCGCCGATGATTTGCAGCGGAGCGTGCCATCGCGCCTGCGGGATCCACCGATGCAGTATGACGTAGCAAATCGCCAGCAAGTACCACAGAAGAATTACGGGGACGAAGTATTGCGCACTCAGCGGAAGCGGCGTGAGCTGGCGCACCGCCAGCACTACCAACAACAGAAATGTGATGACGAGAAAGCGTACTCGCCCGAGCCACCCTAGCCATTCACTGGTACTTTGTCTGAACGCCATTTCCCGGCCCGTTCCTAACCGCCCATTTTAACAGGTTGCTGAAAAAGCCCGGAACTTGGCAGGGCGGGGATTCAGAGTCTGTGTGCCAACTCGGGAATCTTTGTGGGTCGTGGCCTGCCTGCGCAGGCAGGCTTTAGCCGCCACATAGGCCGTGCAATTTCAGTGCGGCTTCAGCGTGTCCTGAGTCACGAAGGACCGCTGAGACGCCGATTTTGCAGTTCTCGCACACGCTCTTCATCCCCGCCGTAAATGGTGGTTTTCCTCAAGGGTTCTAACCCCTGAGGCCACAAAAGTTAGCTCTTCAACAAACCTGATCCGCCCTGCGGCGGGCTTTGCAGGCTGGCCCTGCACCGCACGATTCACAGCCTTATAAAGAAGCCCCCCCCCCCGCACGGCAGTAGAGCTTGTGCGCGTTTCTACCCGCCATTGGCCAGCTTGCCGACCAACGAGAACAGTGGCAGATACATGGAGATCACAACGCCGCCCACTACGATGCCTAGAACCAGAATCATCGCCGGTTCCATCAACGTCAGCAAATCTTTCACCGCTGCGTCGACTTCGTCTTCATAAAAGTCGGCAATCTTCTGCAACATCGTGTCCATCGCGCCGGTTTGTTCGCCGACCGCGATCATCTGCGTCACCATGCCTGGAAAAACGTTCGTTTCTTTCAGCGGGTCAACCAGCGAACGGCCCGCCTCTACGGCCTTCCTCGTTTTTTGGATGGCGCGCTCAACAATCGCGTTGCCGGACGTCCTCGCCGTGATATCCAGGCCCTCCAAAATGGGAACGCCGCTCGATATCAGCGTGCCGAGCGTTCGCGTGAACCTCGCCACCGCGATCTTGCGCAGCAGCATCCCCAAAATCGGCAGCTTCAGCAAGGTCGCATCAATCGTGATTCGTCCCCTCGGGGTTCCATACCAGAGCTTCACTGCAACGCCCGTGGCGATGAAGAAGACCAGAAACAGAAGCCCGAACCAGCTCCCGACCAGGTGACTTACCTCAATCACAATGCGCGTCGGCAGCGGCAGGGACGCGTTGAGCCCCGCGAATAGCGTCACGAAGATCGGCACCACCTTCCACAGCAGCAAAATGACCACACCCGCAGCGATGGTGAGCACCGAAACCGGGTAGATCATCGCCGATTTTACCGCCCGCTTCAGCTTCACGTTTTTCTCGATGTAAGTTGAAAGCCGCTGCAGAATTGTGTCCAGAATACCGCCAGTCTCGCCCGCTTCCACCATGTTGTGGTACAGAGGATCGAAGACTTTTTCGTATTGCTTCATCGAGGACGAAAGCGTCGCGCCCCCCTCCACCGAGCTGCGCACGCCAGTCAGCACTTTTTGGAATGTCTTGTTCTCCTGCTGATTGGCGAGGATTTCCAAGCACTGGACCAGCGGCAATCCCGCGTCGATCATCACCGAGAACTGCCGCGTGAAAACCGACAGGTCCTTGGCGTCGACTCCGCCACCAAAGGTCGGAAACGCAAATTCCTTGCCTTTCTCCGACACTTTACTGACGTTGATTTGCTCCCGTCGCAGCAGCGACTGCAGCTCCGCCTTGTTCGTCGCGGTCCGCTCTCCGGCGACTTTCGTCCCGCCCCGATTCACTCCTGTGTATGCAAACACTGGCATGTTGCTTACCTCCTATTTCCCTTTTTCCGTGTTCCGCACTTAGCGGCGCACGGGGGATTTCCCCGCCGCCACTGGCGATGTCACTCCACGGTTGATTAAATCCTGCAATTCGTCCGCGT
>Ga0307373_10014648_pt1 | contig 10753 bp, 10 predicted proteins | sample OX2MG_FD_202534 | JGI IMG/M metagenome (GOLD analysis project Ga0307373, IMG submission 202534) | Soil microbial communities from Risofladan, Vaasa, Finland - OX-2 | ecosystem: Environmental > Terrestrial > Soil > Coastal area > Acid sulfate soil | place: Finland: Risofladan, Vaasa | collected...
ACCCGTACGCTCGCCCGTACCAGCCGAGCGCGGCCTCGAAGGTCCGCTTCGTCTCGCCGTACGGGTTGATCGGGCGGAGGGGGGCGTCCTCGTCGATCGGGGTCGTCGCCGGGACGCCGTACACCGCCGCCGTCGAGCTGAACACGAAGCGCCGCACGTTCGCCGCACGGGCGGCCTCCAGCAGGGCGATCCCGCCGGCGACGTTCTGGCGGTAGTAACGGGCCGGGTCGCGGATCGACTCGCCGACGAGGGATCGCGCGGCGCAGTGGAGGATCGCGTCGATGCGCTGATCGCGGAGTGCGGCGGAGGTCGCGGCCTCGTCCGTGCAGTCCTCGCGCAGGTGGACGACCCCTGCCGGGACGGCGGACGCGTGCCCGGTCGAGCAGTCGTCGAGGACGACGACGGTATGACCGGCGGCCACCAATGCCTCGACGCTCACCGAGCCGACGTAGCCGGCACCCCCGGTGACGAGGATCCGCATCAGCGCTCCCTCCGAAACCGAGCGAACAGGCCGCGCTGGCGTGAGGGCGCAGCGTCCGCGGGGGCCGTCTCTCGTCCTGGCGGGACTGGCCCTCGTTCGGCGGCGAGGTCCGTCAGGCGCTCGACGAGCCGCCCGGCAGCCGTGTTCTGGGGGTCGAGCGCGAGTGCCCGGCGAGCGTAGACGAGGGCGCCAGCGTCGTCCGCCCGTTCCGCCGCGACGCGGGCGAGGCCGACGAGGGCGATCGAGTCGTGCGGATCGGCATCCGCGACGAGGCGGTACAGGCGGCCGGCTTCGTCGAGGCGGCCCATCGAGAGCGATCGCTCGGCCTCGAGCAGCAGTTCGATCATCGATCGCCGCTCACGATCGCCCGGGCGGTCTCGAGCAGCCGGCCCCGCTCGTTGCGCGTCGGGTCGGCGACGACGCGCTCCACGAGCCGGTCGAGGATCCGCCCGATCGTGGGCCCCGGGGTCAGGCCGAGCTCCGCGATGAGGTCGGCGCCATCGATCGCGAGGCCCGATCGGTCGATCGCGCTCCCGGCCGCCAGTTCGCGGTCGACCCGTGCGCGAAGTTCGTCGAGCCCGTCGACATCCGCGGCGCGGCCGCTGCCCACGTTATCGGCCTCGCGGAGCGCGAACAGGTCGGCCAGCCGATCGCGGCCCACCTTGCCGATGAAGCGGCGGACCGCGGCGTCGCTCCACGCCGGCGCGTAGCCGAACATGTGATGGCGGATGAGGTGGGCGACGCGTTCGACAGTGTCGCGCGGACGGTTCCAGCGCCGGAGCAGGTCGACGGCCTGCTCGGCCCCGACGATCTCGTGACCGTAGAAATGCCCGCCGTCGACCGTCGCCGGCTTGCCGATGTCGTGGAGGAGCGCGGCGAGCCGGACGGTGGGCGATGCCGTGCCTGCCGCGGCGGCGTCGACGGTACGGCAGGTGTGGTCCCACAGATCCTCGCCCGGGGCCTTGTTCTGGGCGACGCCACGCTGCTCGGCGAGGAGCGGCGCGATGACGCGAAGGAGGCCGCTGCCCATCGCGAGGCGGAGGCCCACCGAAGGTCGCTCGGCGGCGAGGAGCCGCTCGATCTCGGCGGCGATCCGCTCGCCGGACAGGTGGATCGCGAGGGGTGCGGCCTCGCCGATCGCGGTGAGGGTCGCCGGCTCGATCTCGAATCCGAGGACCGCTGCGAGGCGGATCGCCCGCAGCGTCCGCAGCGCGTCCTCGCGGAAGCGGGCGGCCGGATCGCCGACCGCGCGGAGAAGCCGTCGATCGAGGTCGCCGCGGCCGTCGAACGGATCGATCGCCGCTGGCGCAGAGCCCGGGGCGCCGCCCCACGCGATCGCGTTGACGGTGAAATCGCGGCGCGCCAGGTCGTCCTCGATGCGTTCTCCGAAGTCCACGCCGCTCGGTCGGCGGAAGTCCTCGTACGCGCGGTCGGCCCGGAAGGTCGTGATCTCGACCGGCCCGCCGGCCGTCGGCGCGAAGACCGTCCCGAAGGGATTGTCCGCCCTGGAGCCGGGAACGAGGGCGGCGACCTGCTCGGGCCGCGCATCGGTGGCGAGATCCCAGTCCGCCGGCTCGCGCCCGAGGAGGAGGTCGCGCAGGCTCCCGCCGACGAGGTAGGCGGCGTGGCCGTTCGCTCGAAGACGTTCCATGAGCGCCGCGACGTGCGGCGGGATGGAGGCCCCGAGCGCGGCAGGCGCGGCAGGCGCGACCGGCGCGACCGGGGCGACCGGTGCGACGGGCGCGGGAGGTGTGCCTGGCGCGGTGGGCGGCGCGGATCGGGCCGACGGCGTCATCGCCGAGCCGTCAGTTGCGGCCGAGGAACAGGTAGTCCCGCCAGGCCTCGTTGCGCACGTCCTCGAGATACGGGACGAACAGTGAGTAGACGTCGCTCCGTGGCTCGAACGGCGGGCGCTGGAGTCGGTAGCGCGCCTCCTCGAGCGTCTTGCCGCCCTTGCGGTGGTTGCAGCTCTTGCACGCCGCGACGAGGTTCTCCCAGGTGTGGCCGCCGCCCCGATGGCGCGGCACGACGTGGTCGAGGGTGAGGTCGCTCGCCTGTCGACCGCAGTACTGGCAGGTGTGGCGATCCCGGACGAAGACCTCGCGCCGGGTGAGGCGGACGCGCGGCCGCGGTCGGCGCACCTGGTGCTGCAGGCGGATGACGGACGGCGCCCGGAACGAGGCTCGCGGTGTCCGGATCTCCTGGTGGTCGAACTCGATCACCTCGGCCTTCTCGCCGAACACGAGCCGGAACGCGCGCGGCAGGTTGCACACGTTCAGGGGCTCGTAGTTCTGGTTCAGCACGAGCACCACACCGTTCATCGTGGCGCGAGGATAGCAAGAACCCCGAACGCGCACGGTGCCGGGTCGTCACACCTCGGCGGACTGTCGCGGGACAAGGGCCCGAAACGCGGCTTGTTCCAGGTCCTGATGCTATCCAGCATCAGGACGACGGTCAGCGTGCACGATCGGCAGCGATTCCTGCAGATCCGTGGGCGGACCCAGCACGCTCAGCACGGATCCGAGTCTCGTGAGCATCAGGAGGGGGACGGCGGGGCGGGGCAAGGCCGGCCGGCCGGGGCCGCACGTCAGGTCACGTCAGGTCCGGAACGTCGGCGCCCCGCTCGCCGGATCCCAGCCGCCGGCCTGGCCGACCTTCGAGGCGAGCGGCCGGCCGAGCGCGTCGGCGATGAAGCGCGCCGAGACGAGGATGCCCTCGAGCGAGACACCGTGCTCCCAGCCGGAGGCGTCGAGGAAGTACGCGAGATCCTCGGTCGCGAGGTTGCCGGCCGCACCCGGGGCATACGGGCAACCGCCGGTCCCGCCGGTCGACGCATCGAAGCAGCGGACGCCCGCTGCGAGTCCCGCCGCCACGTTGGCGAGGGCCGTCCCGCGCGTGTCGTGGAAGTGGTGGGCGATGCGGTCGAGCGGGATCCCGACGGCGACGCCACGCCCGGTCAGCTCGGCCACCTGATCCGGCACCGCCACGCCGATCGTGTCGCCGAAACAGACCTCGTCGACGCCGAGCTCGAGCAGGCTGCGGGCGACGGCGATCGCGGCCGACGGGTCGACCCGCCCCGTGTACGGGCAGCCGAACGCGGTGGAGACGTAGCCTCGGCGCCACCAGCCGAGCTCGCCGGCACGACGGAGGACCGGTCGCGCCGCCTCGATCGATTCGGCGATCGTCATCCCGACGTTCGCCTGGGTGAACGCGTCCGTCGCGGCGGTGAAGACCGCGAGGGCGCGCGCACCGGCGGCCTCCGCGCGGGCCATCCCGCGCTCGTTGGGAACGAGGACCGGGAAGCGCACGTCCGGCATGGCTGGCAGGGCGGCGAAGAGGGCATCCGCGTCGGCCAGCTGCGGGATGGCCCGTGGGGACACGAAGCTCGTCGCCTCGATCTCGCGCAGTCCGGCCGCGGCGAGCAGCTCGATGAAGCGGGCCTTGGTCGCGGTCGAGATCGGGCGGGACTCGTTCTGCAGTCCGTCCCGCGGGCCGACCTCGTAGATCCGGACGTGCCGATCGTCGGCCCCCGCAGCGGGGCTCACCTGCGCGGCACGGCCCACATGCGCGGTAGGGTTCACATCTGCGGCGGCGTCATCGATCGCTCGAGCCGCGCGATCTCCACCTCGATCCGCGCGACGTCGTCGCAGCCCGTCCGATAGGCGTCGCTGCCGAGGGGAGCGGCGTCGCGGCGGCGGCGGGCGGCCGCGTGCTCGACGAGCAGGCGTTCGCGGGTCTTCGGCCCGGTGGTCATCCGACGATCCCTCGTTCGATGTATTCCCGACAATGCCCGCAACGGTACCGCGTCATGCTTCGACCGGCTCGATGGAGCCGAGCCGCTGGCCGCGCGTGACCTGGTCAGCGACCGCGACCGCGAGCTCGACGAGGCGACCGGCGATCGGGGCAGGGACGACGTGCTCCATCTTCATCGCCTCGAGGACGACGATCGGCTGGCTCGCCTCCACGAGGTCGCCGTTCCGCGCCCGCACCTCGACCACTCGGCCGGGCATCGGTGCCGTCAGGACCGCGGCCCCGGCGCCGCCGGTATCTCCCGGACCGGACCGCCCGCTCGCCGACGCGCTCGTCGCAGCGCCGACGGCGCGACCCGATTCCGGGGGCGGCGCGAGTCGGAACGCCACGCTCCGCCCGCCGACGTCCACGTGCACCACGTCCGCCGCCTGCACCGTTGCGGTCGCAGCGCCCGGATCCGCCCGTTCCACGACCACGGTCCGCACCTCGCCGTCCGTGGCCAGGCGGATCGCCGGCGGAGCGTTGATCCGGAACGGGCGGGCGAACGGGTCGCCGGCGGCGCTGCCCAGCGCGGGGAACCGTGCCGCGGCCGTCGACCACGCTCGGTCGGGGATCGAGATCAGCGCCCCGTGATCCGGCGGGGGCCAGATCGCTGCGAGGCTGTCGGTCCTGGCCAGACCGCGCACGACCGCCGGTTGACGGACGAGCCAGCGCAGGAACCGGAGATTGGTCGTGAGCCCCAGGACGACGGTCTCGTCGAGGGCCGTCGTGAGGCGGGCGAGCGCCTCCGCGCGGTCGCTGCCGCGGGCGACGATCTTCGCGAGCAGCGGATCGAAGCGGGGCCCGACCTCCGTCCCCACGTCGATCCCAGGCTCCACCCGGATCGCGTCGCCGCCCGGCCAGTCGATCGCGCGGACGGTCCCCATCGAGGGCAGGAAGTCGTTGTCGGCGTCCTCCGCGTACAGGCGAACCTCGATCGCGTGCCCGCGGGTCGCGTGCCCGCGGGTCGCGCCCGTCGGCCGCAGGGGATCGAACGCGAGGTCCGAGAGGGTCGCCCCGCCGGCGATCGCGAGCTGGTCGGCAACGAGGTCGCGACCGATCACCTCCTCGGTGACCGGATGCTCCACCTGCAGCCGGGTGTTCATCTCGAGGAAGTACCAGCTGCCGTCATCCGCCACCAGGAACTCGCACGTTCCGACATTGCGATAGCCGACCGCGGCGGCGAGACGGAGGGCCGCCTCGGCAAGTGCGTGGCGGGTGCGATCGGTGAGATCCGGAGCCGGGGCCTCCTCCAGCACCTTCTGATGACGACGCTGGATCGAGCAGTCCCGGTCGCCGAGGGCGACGCCCCGGCCGACTGCGTCGAACAGGACCTGGACCTCGACGTGGCGGGCGCCCTCGACGAGACGCTCGAGGATGAGCCGCTCGTCGCCGAAGGCACTCGCGGCGGTGCGGCGCGCCGCGGCAAGTTCGGGTCCGAGGCTCGAGGGCGCGAGGTCGCGGACGATCCGCATCCCCTTGCCGCCCCCGCCGGCGGCCGGCTTGACGATGAGCGGCGCTCCGATCGCGGCGGCGGCCGCGAGGAGGGCAGAGTCGTCCTGGGCCTCGCCGTCGTAGCCGGAGAGCACGGGGATCCCGAGCGTCACCGCGAGCCGCCGGGCGGCCGCCTTGTCGCCCATCGTGGCGATCGCCTCGGACGGCGGGCCCACCCAGACGATGCCCGCCTGCTGTACGGCCGACGCGAAGGCAGCCGACTCGGCGAGGAAGCCATAGCCGGGGTGGATCGCATCGGCCCCCACGTGCCGTGCCGCTGCGACGACGGCGTCCGCGTCGAGCAGGTCGACGACCGGCAGGGCGTCCTCGCCGGGGATAAGCGCCGCCATGCCAAGCCGCGTCGCGGTCCGGGCGATCCGCGTGGCGATCTCGCCACGGTTGGCGATGAAGAGCCGGCGGATGGGTCCGGTGGTCCCCGCGATGTTGCCAGCCCGGTTGGTCCTCTGCCCGCCAGCCGCGGTGGTCCGCTCGTCGGCCGCGGCGGCCCGCTCGTCGGCCGCGGCGGTCCGCTCGTCGGCCGCGGTGGTCCGCACCTCAGTCGCGGTGAACGCGACTAACGCGTCAGACGCGACACGCCACCTGCCTCCGACGCGCCGAGCCGGCAGGATCCCTCGCGCGATCCAGCGCTGGACGGATCGCGTGGTCGCCCCGATCCGTGCCGCCGCCTGCGATGGAGTCAGTTCATCGGTCATCGGTGTCGCGATCGTCGCATCCTCGTCCACCGACCGCAAGCGCGCGTCGAGAACGGGGAGGTGCCCGGGGATCGGCGACCGGGGATCGGCGACCCGGGATCGGCGACCGGGGATCGGCGACCCGGGATCGGCGGCCGGTGACCAGCAGCCGGTGATCGGTGATGCTGTTGAGCATCACCCGGACGACGAGCGTGCACGCGGCGACGCTCGATCGACGGTTTCGGTGCTCATCCACGCTCGCTCGGTCCCGATCCGATGCTGGAGAGCATCGCCCCGGTGCGGATCGACCAATTCGGATCGCCCGCGCCGCGCTGAACGCTCCGCGACGAGCCGGGGCCCACGCGGCGCCGAGCGCGAGTCGCCCACCGTAGCGCCGAGCGGCGCAGAGGCAGCCCGGCGGTCAGATTCCTGCGCGGGGCGGGCCGACCGTCCGCTCGACGAAGCGTTCGAGGCCGGCGAGGGCGATCGGCAGGTCGAGGCGACCGAGGCCGATCCGGACATGGTTGCCGGGATGGCCGAAGGTCGAGCCCGGCAGGAGGAGCACGCCCTCGGCCGCCACGAGCTCGGCCGCGAAGCGGTCGGCGGGCAGGTCCGGGCGAAGCCGTGGGAAGCCGATGGAGCCACCTCGCGGCCGAACCCACGAGAACATGTCGGGCCAACGGGCGAAGAAGTCTTCGACGAGCGGCAGGTTCGCCATGACGATCGAGCGCGACCGGGCGAGCACCTGGTGGCGCGCCCGCAGGGCGACGATGGCGAGGATCTCGGACGGTGACGAGGCGCAGATCGTCGTGTAGTCCTTGAACGCGGCGCACCGCGCGAGCAGCGCTCGATCGGTGGTCGCGAGCCAGCCGATCCGGAGCCCGGCGAGGCCGAATGACTTGGACATCACCCCGATCGAGATGCCGACCCCCGCCGCCGCGTCGACACCGGCGACGAGCCGATCCGCTTCGTCGAATTCGAGATAGCGATAGACCTCGTCGGCGACGAGGTGGATCCCGCGCTCGACGCAGGCATCGCATAGCGATCGCCACTCGGCAGTGGTCGGGAGGCCGCCGGTGGGGTTGTGCGGCGCGTTGACGACGACCGCCTTCGTCGTCGGTCGGAACGACTCGACGAGCCGATCCACGTCGAGCGCCCAGCCGTCGGCTTCACGGAGCTCGTGGAGGCTCACCTCGGCCCCGGCCGCCCGGGCGACCTCGTGGAGGCTCTGATAGCTGGGCCACACGACCACCGCGTGGTCGCCCGGTTCGAAGAGGACGGTGGCGAGACAGAAGATCGCCTCCTCGGCGCCCGCGAACACGAGCACCTCCTCAGGAGTGACGCGCTCGTAGAGGGTCGCGATCTCGCGGCGCAGCAGGGGATGGCCGGTCGATTCGGTGTAGCCGAGGCGGAGCTCGTCCCACAGCGTCCGTGTCTCGGGATCAGCGAGGGCGAGGAGTTCAGCCATCGGCCAGCCCTCGACGTCCGAGGCGCAGAGGACGTGCCGCACCGCGAACTCCCAGCGGGCGAACCAGCGCTCGAGCGCGAAGTCGGGCGGTCGCACCGTGGTCAGTCGTCCATCGCGTCGATCATTCGCCCGGGGCGTCGATCAGTCGTCCGCGGCGCCCGGCGCCCATGCCGGCGGACGCTTCTCCGCGAAAGCGCGGAGCCCCTCGGCCGCCTCGTCGGTCTGGCGCTGACGGGCGATAAGCCGGGCGGTGTGCCATTTCGACGAACCGTGCGGCAGGCCGCGAACCTCGCGGACGACGGACTTGGCGGCCCGCGCGGCCGTCGGACCGGCGGCCAGGACGTCCGCGATCGCCGCCTCGACCGCGGCGTCGAGTGCGACGTCGCCCTCGACGACCTCGTGGACGAGGCCGATCCGCTGGGCCCGCAGCGCGTCGAAGCGGCGTCCACCGGGGAAGAGGGCCCGCGCGTGGCTCTCCCCGATCTTGGCGATGACGAACGGGGCGATCACCGCGGGGAGGATCCCGAGCCGCGTCTCGCTGAACCCGAATCGCGTCCCGCTCTCCGCGATGACCAGATCTGCCACGGCGCACAGGCCCATCCCACCGCCGAGGGCCGCGCCGTGGACCCGGGCGATGACGGGGACGGGACAGACGTCGATGGCATCGAACATCTCGGCCATGGCCATCGCGTCCTGCTCGTTCGCTTCGCGGTCGAGGGTCATCGCCGCCCGCATCCAGCCGACATCGGCGCCGGCGCAGAAGCTTGGCCCTGCCCCGGCGAGGACGACGGCGCGGAGCTCGGTCGCGTCCTCCCGAGCGAGCGTGGCGAAGGTCGACCGTAATTCCGCTATGAGGGTCGAGTCGAACGCGTTGTGGACCTCCGCCCGGCTGAGCGTGACGCGGGCGACGGCCCCGCCCCGCCCCGTTCGTTCGAGATCGAGTGATGCCATGGATGCATCGTATCCGCCCGGTGGGCGAACGCGAACGGCCGGTGGTGCCGTTATACTTCGTATGACGAATGATGCGACGCACGAAGTGATGCCACCATCCAGCGGCCCGGTCGAAACGGGCGACCTCGTCCTCGAGGTCGTGCCGAGCGTCATGCGCGTCATCCGGAGCGAGATGCGGCGGCACGGCGCGTCCGGGATGAGCGTGCCGGAGTTCCGCGCCCTGCTCTTCGTGCGGCGCCGGTCGGGGTCGTCGCTCGCCGAACTCGCGACCCACCTTGGGATCGGTGCCCCGAGCGCATCGGTGCTCGTTGAGCGGCTCGTCCAGGCAGGCTGGCTCGAACGCGGCCGTCATCCGGCCGAGCGCCGCCGCATCGTCCTCGACCTGAGCCCGGCTGGACGCCAACGGATCGATCGTGCCAACGACGATACGCGAGCGTGGCTCACGGAGCACTTCCTCGCCGCGGCGCCGGCCGATCTCGAGGCGATCCGGGACGGCCTGCGAGCCCTCGAGCGGGCGATCGGCGGGGGGCCGCGATGACGATCGCCGCGGAGCCGGACGGGACGTCGGCCGTCGGGTACGCCGTTCGGATCCGCAACCTCACCCGACGGTTCGGGGAGACCGTCGCGGTCGACGCCATCGACCTGTCCGTTCGCGATGGCGAGATCTTCGGGCTCCTGGGACCGAACGGGGCAGGCAAGACGACCACGATCAAGATGCTCATCACGCTCCTCCCGCCGACGTCCGGTGGAGCGGAGGTGGCCGGCTTCGATGTGGTGCGGGATCCCGTCGCCGTTCGACAGGTCATCGGGTACGTGCCCCAGTTGCTCTCCGCCGACGGGACCCTCACCGGGCGGGAGAACCTCGATCTCGCCGCGCGGCTCCATCACGTGGCTCGCGCCGAGCGGCGACCGCGCATCGACGCGGCGCTCGACGCGTTCGGCCTGGCCGCCGTCGGCGACCGCCTCGTCCGCCAGTACTCCGGCGGGATGATCCGGCGGCTGGAGCTCGCGGAGGCGCTCCTCCATCGTCCGCGCGTCCTGTTCCTCGATGAGCCCACGGTCGGCCTCGATCCGGTCGCGCGGGTCGGCGTGTGGGATCACATCCGAGGCCTTGCGGCCAGCGAGGCGACGACCATCGTCCTCACGACCCACAACATGGATGAGGCGGACGATCTCTGCGACCGGGTCGCGATCATGGATCACGGCCGCATCGCCGCACTCGATGAACCCGCGGCTCTCAAGGCGGCCGTGGGGCCGGCGGCGACGCTCGACGAGGTGTTCACCGCAGTCACCGGAGGGTCACTCGAGACGGGAGGTGGATATCGTGATGTCGCTCGCACGCGGCGCGTCGCGCGTCGGCTCGGTTGACCTGGGCACGCTGCGTTCCTTCCTCGGCGACGCGCTCACGGTCGTCGATGTGGAAGTCAGGAAGGTGCGCCACGACCCGGTCGAGCTGATGACCCGGGCGATCCAGCCCATCCTCTGGCTCGTCATCTTCGGACAGGTCGTCGCGAAGTCGCGCCTCATCCCGACCGGCAACCTCTCGTATCTCGATTTCTTCGCGCCTGGCGTGCTCGCTCAGAGCGCCCTCTTCTCGGCGATCTTCTACGGCATCGCGGTCATCTGGGAGCGCGACCTCGGCGTGGTCCACATGTACCTCGCGAGTCCGGCCTCACGGCTCGCGATCGTCACCGGCAAGGGCCTCGCCGGGGGCGTGCGGGCGCTGACGCAGGCCGTGGTCGTCTACGTCGTGGCGTGGGCGAGCGGCGTTCACCTGCGGCTCGACCCCGTCTCGATCGCGGCGGTCGCGGCGATCGTCGTGATCGGGTCCTCGGCGTTCGCCACGTTCTCGCTCGCGATCGCCTGCCTCGTCCGCAG
>Ga0307373_10014649_pt1 | contig 10753 bp, 10 predicted proteins | sample OX2MG_FD_202534 | JGI IMG/M metagenome (GOLD analysis project Ga0307373, IMG submission 202534) | Soil microbial communities from Risofladan, Vaasa, Finland - OX-2 | ecosystem: Environmental > Terrestrial > Soil > Coastal area > Acid sulfate soil | place: Finland: Risofladan, Vaasa | collected...
CGGCCTGGGGCATGCGCTCGGCTACCGCAACTTCGACATCAAAGGCGAAAGCCGCAACATTTTGCCCCTGGCAATCTGGCTTGGCGGCGAAGAGCTGCACAACAACCACCACGCCGATCCATCATCGGCCAAGTTCAAGGCGAGGTGGTTCGAGTTCGACGCAGGCTGGGCTTACTTGCGGCTCCTGTCTTTCGCCGGCTTAGCCCGCATTCGCCGCGCCGGGTGAGGCGAGGTTTGGCGGCGTAGGCTTCCTCCGCCGCCCCTGGTTCCGCCTCTTCGGCGGAAGAATCGGAAGATCGCCGACACAAGGCTCATCCGCGGGAGAGCAGCAGGCGGCAAGCTTGGACTGCTGCGCGGTGGCACGCGAACCCTTTTCACAGCGGCCGAAATGTGCTAAAAAAGCTCCGCAAATCGGAGGAGGGTTACTTATGAGTCGTTGGGCCTATGTTCTACTGCTGCTTCCATTCGCAGCCATGCTGTCGGTGCCCACCTTTGCATCTGGGGCGCCCGCACTGGGAGGAATCCCGTTCTTTTTCTGGTATCAGTTCCTCTGGGTCATCATCTCCGCCCTGCTCACGGGGCTGGCGTACAAGGCCACGGTGAGATGAACTGGCCAGCGCTCAGCGTTTTCATCGTCCTGTTCCTGCTGGTCACGGTGCTTGGGTTCGTGGCGGCCCGATGGCGCAAAGGCGACCTCGGCCTCATCCAGGAGTGGGGGCTGGGTGGGGGGCGCTTCGGAACTATCGTCACCTGGTTCCTGTTGGGTGGAGACCTGTACACCGCGTACACCTTCATCGCCGTCCCCGCGCTGGTTTTCGGCAGCGGCGCCATCGGGTTCTACGCGCTGCCATACACCATCATCGTGTATCCGTTCGTGTTCGCGGTAATGCCCCGCCTGTGGTCAGTTGCGCGCTGCCACGGGTATATCACGCCGGCCGATTTCGTACGAGGCAGATACGACAGCCATGGCCTGGCTCTGGCGGTGGCCTTCACCGGCATCCTCGCGACCATGCCCTACATCGCTCTTCAACTGGTAGGCATCGAGGTGGTCCTCGCGGCAATGGGCATATCCGGCGATTTGCCACTGATCATCGCCTTCGCCATCCTCGCGGCCTTCACCTACTTCAGCGGCTTACGTGCCCCGGCGCTGATCGCCGTGGTGAAGGACACGCTCATTTACGTCACTGTCCTGGTGGCGGTGATCGTCATACCGATCCGCCTGGGAGGCTTCGGGCACATTTTCGCCGCCGTGCCGCCGGCCAAGCTCTTACTCGCCCCCGGGCAGTACTCGGCCTATGCAACCCTGGCGCTGGGATCGGCCATGGCCCTGTTCATGTATCCACACTCGATTACCGGCGTCCTGGGCGCGCAGCGGCGCGACGTTGTTCGGCGCAACATGGCGTTCTTGCCCGCCTACAGCTTTCTGTTGGGCGTCATAGCGCTGCTGGGCTACATGGCGATCGCCGCCGGCGTCAAGCCCAACGCGGCCTACGGCGCGCAATGGGCCGTGCCGGCGCTGTTCAACATGATGTTCCCAGCGTGGTTTGCCGGCTTTGCCTTCGCAGCCATCGCCATCGGCGCATTGGTGCCGGCGTCGATCATGTCGATCGCCGCGGCCAACCTGTTCACGCGCAATATCTACAAGGAGTATTTCCGGCGCGACTGCACCGCCTCGCAAGAATCCACTGTGGCGAAAACCGCATCTCTGGTTGTGAAAGGCGGGGCGCTGCTGTTCATCCTGTTCGCGCCCACGCAGTACGCGATCAATCTCCAGCTGCTTGGAGGGGTGTGGATTATCCAGACCCTGCCGGCGATTGGCATCGGCCTCTACACTCGCTGGCTGCATCGCTACGCACTTCTCACCGGATGGGCGGTGGGGATGGCTCTGGGGAGCTGGATGGCCCTATCCCAGGGCTTCAAGTCGTCGGTGTACCCCCTGTCCATTGGCGGGTTCAGTATTCCCGGCTACGCAGCGTTGTACGCGCTCATCGCAAACCTTGTCGTGGCCGCCATCCTTTCCTGGGTGTTCAACGCTGCCAGCGTGGCAGCAGGCACCGATAAGACGCAACAGGCAGACTACACCGCGGAGGCGCCGGTTGGGCTTGCGGTGGGACCATCGCTGGCGTGAACGTCCGACGCTGGGCGGTGGCGGACCTTACGACCGCGCGCAAAAGATTGGACGCATAGGGCAACACGTTGGACCTGTCCTATCCCCCCGCTCTGCGCGACTCGCTGGACCGCATTGGCCAGGCTCTGGCCGACATCTCCGTGCGGGACGAAGCTTCGGCGTCGGGCCAGCCCGAGCTGTGGCAGACCAAGCCCTCGCGTAACGGCCACGCTACGACGTCCGCCTCGCCCCTCGCGCAGGTGGCCGAGTTCCGTGCCCTCGGCGCCTATGCCCTGCCCCTGCCCGAACTGCTGGCCCGCACTGGCCGCGGCTACGTGCCGCTGCCCGGCAACGCCGGCGGCGCCGTGGCCCTGGGCTGGCCCGACGCCAGCGCGCCCTGGCAGACCGGCCAGCCTCTCACGGTCGAGCTCACCGCCGGTAAGCTCCGCGGCGCCGTTTCGGTGGCGCCGTTCTGCGTGCCAGCCGGCGGAGTCGCGTTGCTGGCCCAGAATGGCAGTGAAGTCGCCCTCGTGGACCTACCCTCGCCCGCCGTGGCGGGCGAGAGAACGCAACGCGTCGGCGATGCCTTCTCTGTCCAGTTAAGTGACGCCCCGGCCCATGTCCTGGCCGAAGGCTCGGAAGCCCTCACAGCCTGGGATCGCGCCGTGGAGTGGGAACGCCTGGCGCTGATTGGCCTCACTGCCGGACTCATCGACCGCTCCTGGCGCATCGCGCTGGACGCTCTCTGCGAAGGCAAGCGTCAGGGCCACCCCCTGGCCGGCGAGCAGGTGGCCCAATTCCAGTTGGCCGACAACGACATAGAGCGCCTCGCGGCCGAGCACCTGGTGCTGGACCTGGCGGTTGATGCCGAGCGTGGCAAGCCTGTCAAGGACAAGCTGGCGATGGTCCGCTATTACACTTCCAAGCAAGCCGAGGCCTGCGCCGCGCGGGCGTTGCACGTGGCCCAGCTGTTTCTGCCCCGTTTCGTTCCCGTGGCCCGCTGGCTCACCCTGCGCGCCTATCACTTATCGGTCTTCGGCTGTGCCCGCGAGCACGAGGTGCGCCTCGCCGCGGCGGGCCTCGTGGCCGGCATGAGCCTGGAGTAGGGAATGGATTTCGAGCTGCCCGAAGAGATGAAGCTCATGCGCGAGACGGTTCGCCGTTTTGTGGACAGAGAGCTGATGCCCCTGGAGAAAACCCTCCCCGATCTGATGGACATTCCCCCGGACGTGCGCGCCCAGCTCGAGGCCAAAGTGAGAGAGATGGGCTTCTGGGCCGCTGCCGTGCCCACCGAATTCGGCGGTGGCGGCATTGGCGCCCTGGGCAATATGGTCCTGCGCGAGCAGGTCAGCCGCTGCCTCGTCAGCGACACGCGCGACGACCGTGGCTTCGGCGGCAGCCCCTGGCCGATCCTGTACAACTGCAACCCCGATCAGCGCAAGAAGTACCTGGACCCCATCATCCAGGGCGCCAAGCGCCACTTCTTCGCCATGACCGAGCCTGGCGCCGGCAACGACGCCAACGGCCTGGCCACCACGGCCGTCCTCGACGGCGATGAGTGGGTCATCAACGGCAGCAAGATCTTCATCAGCCACGTCGATCTGGCCGATTTCGGCGTCGTGCTGGCCAAGACCGACCCCAGCCAGCGCGCCCGCGGCGGCCTCAGCGCCTTCATCGTCGAGAAGGGCGCCCACGGCTTCAACATCGTTCGCACCCTCTACACCATGGGCGCGGCCCACGCCTTCGAGTTGCACTTCGACAACTGCCGCATCCCTAAAGAGAACCTCCTGGGCGAGGTCGGCAAAGGCTTCGACATCGCCGGCAAGAACCTCACCAAGACCCGCCTCAAGCAGGCCGCCAGTTCGCTCGGCCTGGCTCAACGGGCCCTGGAGATGTGCATCGATTACGCCCAGCAGCGCGAAACCTTCGGCAAGAAGCTCATCGACCGCGGCGCCGTCCAGATGATGCTGGTCGAATCCGCCGCCGAGCTGCGCGCCTGCCGTCTCATGGCCTACGCCATCTCCTATCGGCTCGACCACGGCGAGGACCCCGTTCTGGAGGTGTCGGCCACCAAGGTCTACGCCGGCGAGATCGGCTCCCGCATCCTGGATCGCGCCATCCAGATGCACGGCGGCTCCGGCTTCACCCGCGACCTGCCCTTCGAGCGCATGTACCGCGACCAGCGGGGCTACCGCATCACCGAAGGCGGCACCGAGGTGCAGCGCTGGGTCATCGCCCGCGGCCTGATCAAGAAGTACATGGCAGACTAGCGGTTAGTGATTACCCTTGCCCACAGCTCAGACCTGCACCTGAGCACCGATCTGGAGGATGGTCTCCTCCAGCTCCGCCGCGTCCTCGCCGGCGCCGCCGAAGCCCAAGCCGACATCGTCCTCCTGGTGGGCGACACGTTCGAACACATCCGCTACCCGCTGGCTTTCTTTCAGCAGGCTGGCGACCTGCTGGCCAACGCCGGCCGCCGCGTTGTTGTGCTGCCCGGCAACCACGACCCCCTATTCGACGCCTCCGAGCCCAACTGGCGCGCCATGGGCGCAGCGTCCAATGTCACCATCCTCGGCCTCGACCACGAGGATCCAGTCAGCTTTGCCGACCTCGATCTGGAGGTCTGGGGTCGCGCCCACCGCTCCTACGGCAGCATGGATCCGCTGCGCCAGCCGCCCGTGCGAGGCGCTAAATGGCAGGTCGCGCTGGCCCACGGCCACTTCACCGACCGCCACTACAAAGCCGGCGAGCCATCCCCTTCCTGGCTCATCTTCGCGGAAGACATCGACGCCACCGGCGCCGATTACCTGGCCCTCGGTCATTGGAACACCGCCGTGTCAGTCGGCCCCGGCGCAGTCCCAGCCTACTATTCCGGCTCCCCCGACCTGGAGAACACCGTCAACATCATCCGCCTATCCGACCAAGGCGTCACCGTAGACCGTCAGCCCCTGGCAGCGCGTCCGCTTTTGAACTAGCCTCATGCCCCTGCTGACCGGCTGCCTCGCTCTCGATCTCACCGACCTCAAAGGCCAGTTCGCCGGCAAGCTGCTGCACGACTTCGGCTTCGAAGTCATCAAAGTTGAGCCACCCGCCGGCGACAAAGTACGTCGCACGGGACCTTTCAAAGACGACGTCCCCCACCTCGAAGGGAGCCTCCGCTTCGCCTACCTCAACGCCGGCAAAAAGAGCCTGACCCTGGACGTCCAGCAACCGCGGGGTTGGGATCTGCTCCTGAGCCTCGCCGAGCAGGCCGACGTGGTGATCGAGAGCGGCCCTCCGGGCGCCCTGGACCTGGACGCGCTGCGAGCCCGCAACCCCAAGCTGCTGGTAACCTCCGTCACCGGCTTTGGCCAAACCGGTCCCCATCGCGACTACGCCTGCCCGGACATCGTCGGCCTGGCCATGGGTGGCCTGATGTACATCAGTGGCGATCCCGCCCTGCCGCCCGTCAAGGCGCCGGAAACGCAGTCCTACTACTTCGCCTGCGCCTATGCAGCGCTCGGAACCCTGCTCGCCATGTGGCAGCGCGGCAGTGACGGGCAGGGCCGCGCCGTGGACGTCTCCATCCAGGAAACCATCGCCAGCCAGGAGCACATCATCCGCACCTTCGCCACCGATGGCGCGAGCATCGTCCGGCACGGCAGTCAGCACGAGCACGTGGCGCCCGCCAATGTCTTCCCCACCAGCGACGGCTACGTCTACCTGTTCGTCACCCGCCCCCATTGGAAACTGCTGATGGACTTCTGGCCCGATCACCCGCCCGAGTTCGAAGGCCCGGAGTGGCTGGACAACGACTTCCGCCACGAGCACGAGCATGAGATCAACGTGAAGGTCGAGGAGTTCACCCGCCGCTTCCGGCGCGACGATTTAGCCGCCCAACTCCAGGGAGCCGGCATCCCCTGCCTGGCCCTCAATTCGCCCACCGCCTTTATGCACGAGGAGCACATCCAGGCCCGCCAGCTCTTCCAGCCGGTGCAGCACCCCCATCTCGGCAGCTACCTCCAGACCGCCTTTCCCCTCCTAGTCGACGGCCAGCGCCAGCCCGTCGCACCGCCTCCCCTCCTAGGCCAGCACACCCGAGAAATCCTGACCGAGCGCTTCGCCCTCAGCCCAACCGACATCGAGCTCCTCTTCGCCCAAGGAGTGATCTAGCCGGTGGGCTTCCTGGATGGCGTGAGAGTCGTGTCCTTCACTACCAGCGTGGCTGGGCCGAACGCCGCCCGCATCCTGGCCGAGTGCGGCGCCGAAGTCATCAAGATCGAGTCCCATCACGGCGGCCTGGACAACTTCCGCTTCTTTGGCGCCAGCAAGGACCTGAACCGCGCGCCGCGCTTCATCGAATCCAACCTCAACGTGCTGTCGGCGCTCATCAACCTCAAAGACCCAACCGGCATCCGGCTCACCAAGGAGCTGATCGCCAAGTCCGACGTGGTGCTGGACAACTTCCGGCCCGAGGTCATGAACCGCCTCGGCCTCTCGCCGGATGAGCTACGCGAGCTCAAGCCCGAGCTGATCGTCGTCCGCATGCCGGGCCTGGGCCTGTCCGGCCCCAAGTACTGGTATGGCACCTGGGGCTCGACACTGACCGCCTTCTCCGGCGTGACCTACCTCTGGAACCACCCCGATCAACCCCGCCCCGTCGGCGCCCAGGTCGTTTATCCGGACTATCTGTCGGCGGCGCTGGTGCCCGCCTCCGTCATCGCCGCCCTCATCCGCCGGCGCCAGACCGGCCGGGGCGCGGTGTTGGAGATGGCGCAGGTCGAGGCCACCGCCTCCGTCCTCGGAGTCAGCTTCATGGAGGCGGCCATCAACGGCCGCGAGCCCCAGCCTATCGGCAACGACTGGCCCTATGCCGCCCCGCACAATTGCTACCCCTGCCTGGGCGAGGATCGCTGGTGCGTCGTTGCCGTCGAGACCGACGAGCAGTGGCGGGCCCTGGCCGGGATCCTGGAGCGACCCGAGCTGGCCGAAGATCGGCGCTACGCCACCCTGCTCGCTCGCCGCCGGCATCTGACCGAGCTGGACGAGCTGGTCTCGGCCTGGACTCGTGGGCGCGAAGCCCACAGCATCATGCACCAGCTCCAGCAGGCCGGCGTGCCCTCTGGCGTGGTCCAGAGCGGCGAGGACCTGTTCCACGATCTGCACCTGCGCGATCGCGGCTTCATCCACGATGTCGAGCATCCCACCATCGGCCAAATCCCACTGCCCGGCGTCCCGGTCGACGTGTCGGGGGGAGGCGTCGACGACCCCCGCTGTTCCGATACGCTAGGTGGGCATACCGAGTACGTCGTCTGCGACCTGCTCGGCTACAGCAAAGAACAACTCGCCGAATGGCAGCAAGCGGAGGTCCTCAATTGACGACACAGCATCCTGGCCGCATCCTCACCACGCACACCGGCAGCCTGCCGAGGCCGAAAGACCTGTTCGACATGATGGTCGCTCGAGATCGGGGCGAGCCATGCGATGAGGCGGCACTTCAAGCGCGCATCGTCAGCGCCACTGCCGAGGTCGTCAAGCGGCAGGTGGAGGCCGGAGTCGACATCGTGAGCGATGGCGAGTACAGCAAGACATCCTACACCGCCTACGTCAAGGACCGTTTGACGGGCTTTGACGGCGACCCGTTGCAGACGTCGCGAGTCACGCTCGATCAGGAAGAATTCCCTGACTTCAGCCGTGAGCTCGGCAACCAGGTCTACACACCCAGCTGCAACGGCCCTGTGAGCCTCAAGGATCCTTCCGCGGTCCGTCGCGACATCGCCAACTTCCAGGCGGCCCTGAAGGCCGTCAAGCACACGGATGCCTTCATGACGGCGCCGTCGCCGGGCCAGATCGCGCGCTTTATGCCGGCCACCTACTACAAGACCGACGAGGAGTACCTCTACGCCCTAGCCGAGGCCATGCAGGACGAGTACCGCGCCATCGTGGACGCCGGTTTCGTCCTGCAGCTGGATTGCCCCGACCTGGCTTCCGGCCGCAGCAACCAGTTCGCTGACCTCACGCTGGAGCAGTTCAAGCAGGTAGCCACACTCCACATCGAAGTCCTCAACTACGCGATCGAGGGCTTGCCCGCGGATCGCCTGCGGTTGCACCTCTGCTGGGGCAACTACGAGGGGCCCCACAACCGCGACGTAGCGCTCCGGGACATCATCGACCTGGTCCTCGAGGCGCACGTTGGCGTCTTGCTGTTCGAAGCGGCGAATCCGCGACATGCGCACGAGTGGAAGATGTGGCGCGAAGTGGCGCTCCCCGAGACCCAAGCCGTCATCCCAGGCGTGATCGATTCCTGCACCAACTACGTCGAGCATCCCGAGCTGGTTGCCGAACGCCTGGTTAACTTTGCCGGCGTTGTTGGCCGCGAGCGAGTGCTGGCGGGGTCTGACTGCGGCTTTGGCACCGCCTTGGGCGCACGGAAGGTGGCGCCGAGTATCGCCTGGGCCAAGCTCAAGTCGATGGTCGAGGGAGCCAGGCTGGCGTCGAAAGAGTTGTGGGGCTCGTGATGCGGCCGGGCGGGCAGTTGGCTGCCATTCCAGCCGCGCCGACCCTCGGCGCGGTCCCGTCGGGGAAGTAGGCTACAGGTGGGACTCGCGGGCGAGCAGTTGCCGGCGGGCGTCCTCGATGCCCCGGTACAGCTCCTCGCTTAAACCCGGAGCTGCTTCGGCGATAAGCGACCAGCGCTGGATGTGGAGCACCAGCATGCGAGGAGAGAGCTCCTCGAGCCAGTTCCGCCACTCAGTCTGAGTCCAGTCAGTCTGGACCAGGCCCTTCCAGGGGTCGTAGCCCTCGGTCAACTTCCAGGGAGCGCTCTCGTTGCTCATAGCATCCGGCTTTAGAGCAACTGGCGTGCCATCGAAGGAGCGCAGTCTGAAATTGGCCTTGCCGCGCAGCGCCATCGCCGAAGGAGCCCCGCGCCCGCGGGCGCATTACCATAGGGTCTTGCTATGAAGGACATCGTTCCGCAGCTCCGTTCCTGGGAACAGCAGGGCAAGCGCTACGCCCTGGCGACCCTCATCAAGGTCGATCGCTCTGCGCCCAAGCCGCCCGGCGCGGCTATGGCCGTGTGTGAAGATGGGACCGTGGCCGGCTCGGTTTCCGGCGGCTGCGTGGAGAGCGCCCTGCATGAGGAGGCCGCCGGCGTCCTCGCCACCGGGGTTCCTAGGATCGTCACCTACGGCATCACCGACGCCGAGGGCTTCGACATAGGCCTAGCCTGCGGTGGCCAGCTCCACCTTTTCGTGGATCGGCCCGACCTGCCGCCTGGCCTGCTCGACGCTATTGAGGGAAACGCGCCGCTGGCGATCGGCACGGTCGTAAGTGGGACCGCCGCCGGCATTCGGATCTTTCTTTGGCCCGAGGTCTTTGGCAGCAAACCGCTGCCCGGCTCGCCGGCGGACGCTCCGACCGTCCCCGCTGCTTCGACCGTGGGAGAGGAACCGTCACTTGCCGGCCAAGCCCTCCGTGACGCGGTGGTCAGGGACGCCAAGCGGCTCGTCGCAAGCGGCGCAAGCGAGTTGAAGACGTATGAGCAAGGCGATGTCTTCATCCAGACCTTCGCCCCCGCGGCCGAGATGTACGTCTTCGGCGCAGCCGACTTCAGTGCTGCCGTCGCGACCCTTGGCAAATTTCTCGGCTTCCACGTCACGGTCATCGATCCGCGCTCACTGTTCGCCACCAGGGAGCGCTTCCCCGACGCCCACCAGGTGGTAGTCGAGTGGCCGGACAAGTTCCTGGCCAGGGCGCCCATAGGCCCGAGCACGGCCATCGTCATCCTGACTCACGATGCCAAGTTCGATCTGCCAGCCCTGACCTACGCCGTTAAGACCGATGCCGGCTACATCGGCGCCATGGGCGCCAAGCGCACCAACGAAGAGCGGTTCCGCAAGCTGCGCGAGGCTGGCTGCACTGAGGAGCAGCTGGCCCGAATCCACGCGCCGATCGGCCTGGACATCGGCGGCAAGAGCCCCGAGGAGACGGCGGTGTCCATCGCCGCCCAGATTATCGCCTTCCGCAACGGCAAGGCCACCCACTGAGGCCGGCCACACAGCAGGACGCCATCCGCTAGTATCGCTGTCATGCTGACACGTGAGGATAACGAGCTCATCACCCGCATCGGCCCGGGCACGCCCATGGGCGAGGCCATGCGCCGCTACTGGATGCCGGCTCTGCTGTCGGAGGAGCTGCCTGAGCCTGATTGCCCGCCCATCCGCGTGGGCTTGCTCGGCGAAGAGTTGGTGGCCTTCCGCGATTCCAGCGGCAAGGTTGGCCTGCTGGACCAGCATTGCCCGCATCGCGGCGCTTCCCTGTTCTTCGGCCGCAACGAAGAATGCGGCCTCCGCTGCGTCTACCATGGCTGGAAGTTCGACGTGGATGGCAACTGCGTGGACATGCCGAACGAGCCCCCGGAGAGCAACTTCAAACACAAGGTCCAGCAAGCCGCCTATCCCTGCCAGGAGCGCGGCGGCGTAATCTGGGCCTACCTGGGCCCGCCTGAAAAGCAGATGCCGCTCAATGACCTGGAGTGGATGAGCCTGCCCAAAGGCCACAGTTTTATCTCCAAGACCTACGAGCAGTGCAACTACTTGCAGGGCCTCGAAGGTGGCATCGATACCTCGCATTCGTCGTTCTTGCATCGGCGCGTGGTCACGGGCA
>Ga0307373_10014650_pt1 | contig 10752 bp, 10 predicted proteins | sample OX2MG_FD_202534 | JGI IMG/M metagenome (GOLD analysis project Ga0307373, IMG submission 202534) | Soil microbial communities from Risofladan, Vaasa, Finland - OX-2 | ecosystem: Environmental > Terrestrial > Soil > Coastal area > Acid sulfate soil | place: Finland: Risofladan, Vaasa | collected...
CGCTTTTCAATCTGGTCGAGCGCTGCGGTGATTTGCTTCGTTTCTGCGCTGCTCAGGATATTTATTTTCTCCAGGCCGCGCGCCCATGCGCGATCAAGTTGCAATTCAAAGGGCAGCAGCCGCCGGTCAAAGTCCAACGAGCGTTCGAATTCGTAGAACGCCTTGTCCGGAGCGCGCTCGAACCGCCCGCCCCACATCTTTTTTTGCCCCGCCTCGCTCATTTCGCCGCATTTCCTTTACCCACGGGCACGGTGATCGGCAGCGCGAACAGATTAATAAATCCTTCCGCGTCCTTCGGGTTGTAGCCAGTCATCGTGAAACTCGCCAGATTCGTGCGATAGAGCGAATAGGCCGAACTGCGCGACGTCACGTTAACGTTGCCTTTGAATAGACTCAAACCAACCGAGCCTGTGACGCGCTGTTGCGATGATGTGTAGAACGCATCGAGCGCTTCTCGCAGCGGCGTGAACCACATGCCGTAATAAACCATTTCGGCGTAACGCAGAGAAAGATGCTGTTGAAAATGCAGCGTCTCGCGGTCCAGGCACAATGCCTCGAGTTCGCGATGCGCCGCAATCAGCAGCGTGCCGCCGGGCGTCTCGTACGCCCCGCGCGACTTGATTCCCACCAGCCGGTTCTCGACCATGTCCATGCGTCCCACCGCATTTTTCGCGGCGATGTCGTTTAATTCTTCCAGCAACGCGGTCGCGCCAAGCTTCTTCCCGTTTACCGATACAGGAACGCCGCACTCGAATCCGATTTCAACTTCCGTCGGCGTCGTCGGTGCTGCTGCCGGAGAAACCACCCACTGCCACATCGCCTCTTCCGGCGCGTTCGCGGGATCCTCCAACCGCCCGCCTTCATGGCTCAAATGCCAGATGTTGCGGTCGCGGCTGTAAATATTTTTTGTGCTCTGCTCAATCGGAACATTGTGCTCGCGCGCATAGGCAATCGCTTCTTCGCGTGACGTGATATTCCATTCGCGCCACGGCGCGATGATTTTCAGCTCCGGCGCGATCGCCTTTACCGCCAGTTCGAACCGCACTTGATCGTTGCCTTTTCCCGTGCACCCGTGCGCCACCGCGTCGGCGCCCAATTTTCGCGCCATCTCCGCCTGCCGCCGCCCCAGAATCGGCCGTGCAAACGAAGTGCCCAGCAAATATTTGTGCTCGTACACTGCGCCCGCGCGCAATGTCGGCCAGATGTAGCCGGTAATGAATTCCTCGCGTAAATCCTCAACGTGGGCCTCGCTCGCGCCCGTGGCCAACGCTTTGCGACGCGCCGCTTCCAGATCCTCTTTCTGTCCCAGGTCTCCGATCATGGCGATCACTTCGCAGTGATAATTTTCTTTCAGCCACGGAATGATGATCGATGTATCAAGTCCGCCCGAATAGGCCAGCACCACTTTTGTCGCCAACGTTTTCTCCTTATCCAAGCAGCGTGAGTAGGATTGCCTTCTGAACATGCAAACGATTCTCTGACTGCTCGAACACAATGGATTGTTCCCCGTCGATCACATTGCAGGTGACTTCCGCCCCGCGATGCGCCGGCAGGCAGTGCATAAACACCGCGCGCGGATCGGCCTGCGCGAAGAGCGTCTCGTTCACTTGATATGCGGCAAAAATCGTTTCGCGCTTCGCCGCTTCATTCTCCTGACCCATGCTCGCCCAAACGTCCGTATAAATCCCCTGCGCGCCGTCTACCGCTTCCTCGGGATTGCGAAGAATCTCAATCTTGCCCCGCGTCTCGCGTGCAGCCCGCCGCGCTTCAGCCACCACTTCTGCATTTGGTTCATAACCGGCAGGCGTAGCCACGCGCACGTGCGCGCCAACGCGCGCCCCAATGGTCAGCAGCGAATGGCAAACATTATTTCCGTCGCCGATGTAAGCGAGCTTGACGCCACGCAACGTCCCAAAGCGTTCTTCGAGCGTGAAAAAATCCGCCAGCGCCTGGCACGGATGAAACCAGTCCGACAGCGCGTTGATCACCGGGATCGAGGCATTTTCCGCCAGCTCGTCCAGCACCTTCTGCTCGAAAACTCGCGCTACGATCCCCTGCACCCAGCGATCGAGATTTTTCGCAACATCGCGCACCGATTCCCGCTCGCCCAGCCGCGATTGCGTGTGATCCAGAAAAATAGCTCCTCCGCCCATGCTTGCGATGCCGACTTCAAACGTAACTCGGGTGCGCAGCGATGGCTTTTCAAAAATCATCGCCAGAAAGCGGCCCGCCAGCGCGCTTCGGTAGCGTTCCGGCCGCGCCTTGATGTCGGCGGCCAAATGGTAGAGTTCGCGAATCTGCGCCGCGCTCCATTCGGTTCCGGTCAACAGATCGTGCGTGACCGTTTGAACAGTTGCGGTTGCGGCAATTGCGTTCATATTTACCTCACTGCGGCGTGAGCTTTCGCTCCGGCGATTTCTTGAACTACGGCAGTGCGCTGCGCCGTTCCCGGCTCCCAGGCTTTCCGCGGAGCCGCGGCCAGCGCCACTTCCAACAGCTTCAGAAACTGACGAATATCGCGCGCGCGGATAGTAAATGGCGGCAGCAATCGCAAAATATGTTCGTGCGTGCAATTGATGATCAATCCGCGCTTCAGCGCCTCTTCGACAATCGGCCCGCCTTCGATCGATAAATCCAGGCCCAAAATCAATCCTTCGCCACGCACTTCGCGAATGAATTCGAATCGCGATTGCAATTTCTCGAGGCCCCGTCGCAACTCCTCGCCGCGCTCCCGAACGTTTTCCAGTAACTTTTCGTCTTCAACTGTCTTCAGAAATTCCAGCGCCACGGCGCAAACAAGCGGCCCGCCCCCGAAAGTTGTGCCGTGAAGCCCTGGCGTGAACGCCGCAGCAAATTTTTCGTTTGCGATGAACGCTCCCAGCGGCAATCCTCCTGCCAGAGGCTTCGCCACGGTAACAATGTCCGGCTTTGTCGCAAATTTCTGATACGCAAACTTGTGCCCGGTGCGCCCGAGTCCGCATTGAATTTCGTCGGCAATCATTGCTGCGTTGTGCCGCGTGGCAAGTTCGCGCGCGCGCATCCAGAAAGCTTCGCTCACCGGATAAATGCCGCCTTCGCCCTGAATCGTTTCGAGCACGATGGCGCATACGCTGTCGTCGAACTTCCTGTCCAGATCGGCTACGTCGTTGAATCGCACGAAGTCCGCGCCCGGCACGACCGGCTCGAACGGTTCGCGATATTTCGCTGGATAGGTAATCGACACGGCCCCGAACGTCCTGCCGTGAAAGGAATTCTCCAGCGCCAGAAACCGTGTTTTCGCCTGCGCGTCCGGTGTCGGATTCTTCTTGGCGTATGCGCGCGCCAGTTTCATCGCGCCTTCCATCGCCTCCGTGCCGCTGTTCGTGAAAAAAACACGGTCAAGTCCGGACCATTCAGCCAGTTGTTTCGCCAGCGGTCCTTGAAATGAGTTGTGAAACAAATTGGAGAAGTGAACTGCCTGCGCTGCTTCGCGCCGCATTACTCGTACCAGTCGCGGATGCGAATAGCCCAGCGCATTCACCGCAATACCGCCCAGAAAATCCAGATAGGCGCGTCCCCCCGCGTCATAGAGTCGGCAGCCTTTGCCGTGAGTGAACACAATCGGCGGCCGCCGGTACGTGCCCACCATATACCTTCCCGCCATATCCACAATCTGCGCGGCGCCGGATTTTTTCGACAGCATAGGTATTCGCTTTGTTTTTCGCGTCATGATTTTTACCGGCCTGCGCGTGCCGCGTATTTTGCATGTACCGGCAATCGCAGCGGCAGGACGCGCGTGCCAGGACCCTTCACGCCATTCGTGGCCGAATGCAGCGCGCGAGGACGCGTGCCACCCACTATGCGTACTTGTCGGACGCCTCCCGCCAGCGCGCGCTTTGCCGCTTCGAGCTTCAGCACCATGCCGCCGGAAACTTTTTGATGCCGGATCAGATCTTCGATTTCAGCGCCCGTCACTTTATCCAACACTTTTTCTCCGTCCAGCACTCCGGCGACGTCGGTGAGATAAATCAATCTCTCCGCGTGGCAATATTCCGCCGCCGCGGCCGCCATGTGATCGGCGTTGATGTTATAAAGCTCGCCATCCGACCCAAGCCCCAGGCAACACGCCACCGGCACAATCCCCGCGCGCCACAACGAACTCAAAAATTCAAGATTCACGCCGGTCAAGTAACCCACGTAGCCAAGTCCGCCAGAATCGCCTTCGTGAAACATTGGCTCGGCCAAAAAACACGCCGCGTCGGACGCGCAAATACCGACGGCCGTCTGCCCCGCAAGCGAGATCGCTCCCGCCAGCCGCTTATTGAGCAGTCCCGCAAAAACCATCACCGCCGCGTCGCGCGTTTCGCGATCCGTCACGCGCAACCCGCCCACAAACCGGCTCGTCATTCCCATCCGTGCCAGCGTCGCGGTAAAAATTTTCCCGCCCCCGTGAATCACCAACAGTTCGTGCCCCGCCTTCGCGAGTTCGGCAGTTTGCCTCGCCAGCGAGCGCACCGCGGCTTCGTCGTCCAGCAACGCCCCCGCGATCTTGATCACCAGTCTCATATCAGTCCTTCGGACTCCGGATAGCCGTGCATCACGTTAAAATTCTGCATTGCCTGTCCCGCCGCACCTTTGCCCAGATTGTCCAGGCACGAAACTACAACGAGCCGTTGCCCCGATTCATCCAGCGCAAATCCAATGTCGCAAAAATTGGTGCGCGCCACGTGCTGCAATTCAGGCAGCCTCCCTGCAGGCCAGATGCGAACCATTGGCCGCCCCGCATAGAACTTGCGAAATAGCGCTTCGATCTCATCTCTCCGTCGCGGCTCATTCAGCCATACGTACAGCGTCGAAAGAATTCCCCGCTCGATGGGCAGCAGATGCGTCGTAAACATCATCTGCTCCGGTGAAATCCCCAGATGCTCCATCACTTCCGGCGTGTGCCGGTGCGTGAATAGCCCATACGCGCGGAAGTTTTCATTCACCTCCACGAATTGTGTGTCGCGCTTCGGCTCTTTGCCCGCACCGCTTGCTCCGGACTTGCAATCGCAGACAATCCCCCGCGCCAGGTCAATCCACCGCGCATCAATGAGCGGTCGCAAACCCAAAATCACCGACGTGGGATAGCAACCAGGGTTGGCGACGATGCTCGCATCCGCCAAATCCTTGGAATAAAGCTCCGGCAACCCATACACCGCGCTACTCAGCGCTTCATTGTTCGGTGCATTCAATTTGTACCAGCGCGAAAACGTTTCGCCCTCCCGAAAACGGAACGCTCCGCTTAAATCAATCACGCGCAACCCCGCATTCTTCAGTGCGGGAACCAGCTCCAGTGAAGCCTCGTGTGGTGTCGCGAGAAATGCGGCCGTCGCCCCGCTCTTCACGATCGCCTCAACCGACAGCGCACGGCACGGAGCTTCTCCCCAGCCGCGCAGTTGCGGAAAAATCTCCGTCAAACATCGCGCGGTTGCGCTTTCGCCGCGAAGATAAAACGTCGGTTTTCCGATTTGCGGATGCCGTAGCAGCAGGCGCGCCAGTTCAAATCCTGCGTAACCCGTTGCCCCCACCACCGCGACCCGTGGTCCATCATTCATCGCAGCAGTTCCTCCATGCGTTTCTGGATCGCCGCGCGAGCCGCGCGCGACGGCGTAATAATCAACACCGTGTCGTCGCCCGCAAGCGTTCCGGCCACTTCCTTCCAGTGCTCTGCGTCCACGGCGGCCGCCAGCGGTTGCGCTCCTCCCGGCGGCGTTTTCAGCACCAGCATGTTCTGTGCGGGCCGCACATCAACCAAGAATTCTCTCAGCGCTCGAGCCAGTTGCGGCACGGGCGACGATTCTTCCGCCGCCGCGGTCAGCGGCCGGTAGCCTTCCGCCGTCTTCACCAGCTTCAATTCGCGAAGATCGCGCGACAGTGTCGCCTGCGTCACGCGCACGCCCATATGATTCAGCCTGCGCCGCAGGTCATCTTGGTTGGGGACAGGTTCCGCGCCCACCAACTTCAAGATCTGCCCTTGCCGGAAGCGTTTGTGTGTTCCCATCGCGATGCTCGATGTTTGAATATTCACTCTAATGCATATTTATACGGTGACGCGGAAGCCATGTCAACACAGAAATCCGTAATCCACCACGGTTGTGTCCTCAGCGCAATCGCCAGGCGCTTGACAGCCACCACGCGAATGGGTTCTGCTTTGTACGGCGGCTCGCTTCGAAAGGACGGCTCAGGAAGACATGCCCCAGCAGATTGTGCAGCGGCGCTCTCGCGGATTCATTTGCGTCAATGCTCATCCGGAAGGTTGCTGGCGCAATGTCGAACGTCAAATCGCCGCCATTCGCTCGCGCGCGCAACCAGTGCGCACGGGAATCAACTCCGTGCTCGTCCTTGGCGCGTCCACAGGTTACGGACTCGCTTCGCGAATCGCTGCGGCCTGGGGTTTCGGCGCGAAAACCATGGGCGTCTGCCTCGAAAGGGAGCCTGATGGGAACAAGACGGCAAGCGCGGGCTTCTACAACACTGCCGCATTTCACAATTTCGCTCAAAAGGATAGCTTGTTTGCAGAAACGATTAACGCCGACGCGTTTTCAGACGACGCCAAACGCAGAGTCGCGGAAATTGCCCGCAAAGAAATCGGCAAAATTGACCTGATCATTTACAGCGTCGCCGCGCCCAAGCGAACAGATCCAAAATCCGGCAAAGCCCATAACTCAGTTTTGAAGCCGGTCGGCTCAGCCTATACCAACAAGACGGTCGATCTTGACTCCGAAAAAGTAACGGAAATCACCATTCCTCCCGCGAGTGAAGCCGAGATCGCCGACACCGTAACCGTGATGGGTGGCGACGACTGGAAAATGTGGCTCGACATGCTCGCTGCGGAAAATTTGCTCGCCGAAAATTCCCGTACTCTCGCCTATTCGTATATCGGACCCGCAATGACCTGGCCCATCTATCGCGATGGAACGATCGGCGCGGCCAAAAAAAATCTCGAGCAAACCGCGCATGCGTTGGATGAAATGCTCGACAACCATCTGGGTGGCGAAGCGCGCATTGCCGTGAACAAAGCCATCGTCACGCAAGCCTCCGCCGCCATCCCGGTTGTGCCACTTTATATGAGCATTTTATTCCGTGTGATGAAACAGAAGGGTCTCGACGAAGGAGCTCTCGAGCAGATGGGCCGCCTCTTCTTCGATTTTCTCGCCGAGGGTGCCACGCCGAAATTCGACGAAGCCGGCCGCATTCGTCTCGACGACCGCGAAATGCGCGCCGACGTGCAGAAAGAAGTCACCGCGCTCTGGCCCGACGTCACCACCGAAAACCTGCGCGATCTCACCGACTTCGCCGGCTTTCAGCACGAATTTCGCGCTCTCTTCGGCTTCGAAGTCGAAGGCGTCGATTATTCCGTGCCGGTGGAAACGCAGCTCTGTTGGTAACGCGATTGCCCGCCCGATTCAAAATTGGCCGTCAGCTCTACTTACGTCCAATCCCCGGCATATCGCTTCCGCGGCCCTCTTTGAGCTGCGCGCATATCTTGTCCAGCAAGCCCGTAATCGATGTCAAGTAGTCGTTCGCCACGCTTTGCAAGTTCGCCAGATTCTCCGGCGTCACGTTGTCCATATCGCTCGACGCTCGGTGCAGTGTTTCCCAAGGAACCTGCAGTCGGTAGTAAACGCATCCTGGCAAACATCCCAACTCATAATCGACCGCTTCCGAAACACTATCCATCAGCACCGGCACAATTTCCTTCGCCCAACCCAGCAATCCCCACCCCTTCGCCGACGCATACGTAATCTGATCCTGCCGATCTCCCGTGCCCACCGAAACAATCACCATTTGTGTCACATCGGGATATAACGTCCGCGCTTCCGCATACGCCGCCATCGACGGATTGTTCACAAACACTCCGCCATCCACCAGCGCATAGTCCTGATTGCCTTTCGCCAAATGAAACGGAGGAAAGAATGTCGGCGCCGCGGACGTCGCCCGCGCAACTTCCATCACTTTCCAGTTGTAGCTCGGGTCCGCCGCAATTCGATGGCTCTTGAAGAAAAACGGCAGTTGTCCCTGCAGATCATAGCTCGATATCAAAAGTGGAGTCAGCGCCGTCTGCAACTCAGTATCTTGGAAGAATTTCGTCAGCGTTGCTTCTAATGCATCCGGGGAATATTTTGGAAGAATAAGCTGTCTCGCCGGTGTGAAAAAATTCTTGCGGAATATTGCCGGGCCATTTTGCACATAAAGGTCCAGAAGCTCACTCGCTGAATACGGCGCACCACTATTCGCCTGCGTGCCGATTCCCAGCGCGATGATGCCGCCCGTCGACGTCCCGGCAATCAGATCAAATGTCTGCCAGAAATCCTTGCCAATGCGTTTCTGCAGTTCGCCAAGAATCACCGCCGGAATAATCCCGCGTATTCCGCCGCCATCAATCGCCAGCACCTTAATGCTCTTTTCGCCCGGATTCGCCATGTCACAACTGATTGTTCTGCTTCAACGCGGCAAGCTTTCGCGTGAGCCAACAGAATACAGCCGATACAAAAAGCACAATACAGACGTCTACAATCAATTCTGACGGAAAAGAATAGGGATACTTCGCCCCAGACTTTCGGGCGGCCATTCGAAATTGCACATAATTGATGCCACGGACCACGAAGATGAGAGGAATGCCGACGCGGAGGATAGACTGCCAATAGCTCGTACACCGCAGCATCCACTGGCCTAGTTTCCCCGCGAATGGGTCACTATCCATCGGAGTGCCGATGTTACCTTTTCGAAGATTCCGCGGCAATCTTTACAGATACGGACCACCCTGGTGCTACTCGAACCGATTATCGCGTTTATGCGGACTTTGGCCTATCAGCGGGATGCTCTCTCACTGCGTTGACTTGCCTTGGGCCGGATACTAATATGACGCCGCGAAAGGCGGTGGCTCCGTGGCGGAATCTCGGACCGTGCAGCTCTCGGATCGCTTTGGCGCAACGCAGCGCCGCGACTTGTGGTGGCTTCAGCCGCTGGCCGTGGCGATTGGTTTTGGCCTGTTTGCGATTTATGCGACGCTCCGTGCGTTCCAAGGGCATTTCTACGAATGGGGACCGTACCTCTCTCCGTTTTATTCTCCGTTGATTGATCCGGAGCATCACTGGTGGCCGCTTTCACCGGCGGTGCTGGTTTTGGGCGGCCCGCTGGGATTCCGCACGACGTGCTACTACTACCGCAAAGCATATTACCGCGCGTTTTTCCTCGATCCGCCTGCATGCGCGGTCGGCGAGCCAAGACACAGCTATGGCGGCGAAACAAAGTTTCCGCTGATCCTTCAAAACGTCCACCGTTACTTCTTTTATCTGTCGTTTGTCTTCCTGGTTTCGCTGTGGTACGACGCCGCGCGCGGATTCATCTGGAGCGGGCACTTTGGCGCGGGCGTGGGCTCGTTCATCCTGCTGATTAACGCGGCCCTGCTGACAACCTACACGCTCTCGTGCCATTCGTGCCGCCACATGGTCGGCGGCAACCTGGATTGCTATTCATGCGCGAAGTTTGGCGGCGCGCGGCTCAGCCTGTGGCGGCGCGTCACTTCGCTCAATGAACATCACATGCTGATCGCCTGGACCAGCCTGTTCTTCGTGGCGTTCGCGGACCTGTACGTCATGCTGACTGCTATGGGAACCATCCGGGACCTGAGACTCTTTTGAACGAAAAATACGAAACTCACGAACACGATGTCCTCATCATCGGCGCGGGCGGTGCTGGCCTCCGAGCCGCCGTCGAGGCGCTCAATCAAGGTGCGTCCGTCGGCGTCGTTTGCAAATCGCTACTCGGCAAAGCGCATACCGTGATGGCCGAAGGCGGCATCGCCGCTGCCATGGCCAATGTGGACGCCGGCGATAACTGGCGCACCCATTTCTGCGACACCATGCGCGGCGGAAAATTCCTCAACAATTGGCGCATGGCCCAGCTCCACGCGCAGGAAGCTCCTGACCGCGTCCGCGAACTCGAACAGTGGGGCGCGCTCTTCGACCGCACTGAATCTGGCGACATCATGCAGCGCGCCTTCGGCGGCCACACGTTCAAGCGCCTCTGCCACGTAGGCGATCGCACCGGCTTGGAAATGATTCGCACGCTCCAGGATCGCGGCGTCAGCATGGGAATCGACGTCTACATGGAGTGCACCGTCACGCGCCTGCTCAAGGACGGTGACCGCATCGCGGGTGCTTTCGGCTATTGGCGCGAACAAGGCCGCTTCGTGCTCTTCAAAGCCAAGTCAATCGTCATTGCCACCGGAGGCATCGGCAAAGCCTGGAAAATCACTTCGAATTCCTGGGAATACACCGGCGACGGCATGGCTCTCGCCTACGAAGCCGGCGCCGAACTAATGGACATGGAATTCGTGCAATTCCATCCTACTGGCATGGTCTGGCCTCCCGGCGTGCAGGGAATTTTGGTCACCGAAGCCGTTCGCGGCGAAGGCGGCATCCTTCGCAACCGCCTAGGCGAACGCTTCATGGAAAAATATGATCCGAAGCGCCTGGAACTCTCCACGCGCGATGTCGTCGCCCGCTCAATTTACACCGAAGTCCGTGAAGGCCGCGGCACGGAGCACGGCGGCGCGTATCTCGATATTTCGCACAAGCCCGCCGACTACGTGAAGCGCAAGCTCCCCGGCATGTATCACCAGTTCAAGGAACTGGCCGATGTCGATATCACCAGCGGGCCGATGGAAGTCGGCCCCACTTGCCATTACGTGATGGGCGGCATTCGCGTCGATGCGGAATCCTCGCA
>Ga0307373_10014652_pt1 | contig 10752 bp, 4 predicted proteins | sample OX2MG_FD_202534 | JGI IMG/M metagenome (GOLD analysis project Ga0307373, IMG submission 202534) | Soil microbial communities from Risofladan, Vaasa, Finland - OX-2 | ecosystem: Environmental > Terrestrial > Soil > Coastal area > Acid sulfate soil | place: Finland: Risofladan, Vaasa | collected...
TCGAAAACCGATCCGAGCATCGTGTTCAGCACGATACAGGCGGCGATTAAGATCGGGAAGAGAAGGTCGAAGATACCACTCACCGAGGTGCGGCCAATCGAGCTATAGCGGTAAACCTGGTCCTTGAGACCGGCGTAGAGGTTGAGGTCGAGCCGGGGCATCAGGTTCTCGAGGACATTTTCCACCTCGTTCGGGGCTATGAAATCGATAGCCACCGACCGCAGACCGCCGCCGCCCAGGTCCTGCAGGGTCTGGTACGGGACAATCATCATCTGATCGGGCTCAAGGTGGATATACTGCTGGAAGCCCTGCTGGCTCTGCTGCTGCTGACCCGCGCCTCCAGTTTGCTGTTGCTGCCGCTGCATCTGGATAAAGTCTACGGGGGCCAGAGACTCCTGATCGAGGTCCTTAATCGTTTTGAACCGGGCGTTGCTCAGAATGCCGGTGAGCGTAAGATCCAGGCCGTTGAACCGGACCTTCGCCTTACCAACGTCCGCCGGGGTGAGATCCAGCGCCTTCGCCATTCCTTCGGGAATAATCGCTTCGTACGGATCATTCGGCTGCAGCCAGCCTCCATAAGCGACGGCTTTGTCAACGTGCGTGACGTCCTTCTCTTGCGGAGAGAGACCGAGAACCGCCTTGGCGTCGTACGTGTTATCGTTCTTGTTGGTGCCGACCGTTACGAATGATTGATCGCTGGTCGCATTGGTGTAGAACCAGGCGCGGGGCGCCACGGCGCGTCGTGCGGCGAATTCATCGTAGAGCGTATCAAAGGCGCTCTCCTGCAGTTGATCCCAGTTTGGCGACCGGACCAGCAGACCGTAGTAACTCGGCTTCTCGCCGGTAGGAATCTTGTTGAACGCAATGTCGGAGACCACCGAAGTGAACGAGAGCACTGTAAATGTGAGAAGAATCAGTGTGATACAGGTCAGCGCGGTGCGAGCGCGGCGCTTTCTCATCTGTGAGATACCGAGTGAGAACGCCGCCAGCGCCACACTCATGCGGCCAATATCCGCCTTGTGGATCCCACCCACCGACTTCTGGTACTGCTTGAGCTGCTCCTCAAACTTCCCGATGACGAGAAAGATAACGAGGAGGCCTAGCGCCAACATGATGAAGGCCAGCAGGACGATGACGGGATTCTTGGAAATCTCGAACGCCGGGTGAACCTCGTAAAGAATCAGGAAGATCGCTAAGAAGATCGCGAAACCAAAGGCGAGCTGCTGTCTCAAATCGGGCTTGCCGAACAGCAGCCTCTCCACGAAGTATGCGAATGGCAGCAGCAGGAAGAGATAGAAGAGGACGCCCTTAACGACGTCTTGCGCCGTTTCCATCACGCTGGGATAGGCGCGGGACTCAAAGCCCCATGCGGCACGAGAGTAGGAGTCAAACCTGTCGTAGTTGAGCTGTTGAAGCGCCGCTGTCGCAGCCACCAGCTCGCGTCCGGTATCCGTATGCAGCTTGTCGAGCCCCTGGTTAATAATCCGGTATTTCGCAAGAAGATCGATCCGGGAATTGTCAAGCCAGAACATATCAGTGGCGGCTTTGTACGCGGTCGCCGGGATGGTGCTGCTCGTAGTAACCTTGTAGCCATCGCCATCATCCGCGTGCTTCACCGAGCCGTGTCGCAGCGGGTCCCACTCGTTGGCTGGACCAAAGACCCACGAATGGACGTCGGCCTTGAGCCAGGCGCTGCGGATGGCGGCGGCGTACTGCGGGAGCTGCTTACCCACCAGAAAGTCCCGATCGGGAGCGTCGGGATGATCGATCATCCACTGTTTCAGGAGCTGGTACTGATCCAGCAGCTTCTGCTGATCGACCTGATCGGCCGCGCTGTATTTCTTCATCAGCGACTCAGGCGAGGCGCCATTACGCAGCGCGGCCAGCACAGGCTGTTGATCCGCCTTGTCGAACCGGGGCATCCAGGGAGTGAAATTCACCATCACGAGCCGCGTCGCGATCGGGCCGGATCCCATGACCACCTTGATGGAGGAACCGGGATCGGCAAAGAGGATCGCCACCGGCTCAACGAAGTTCTGCCATGATTCCAAATGCGCCGTCGACACGCCATAGCGCTGTGGATTGCTGTCGGTCTGCGCATCATATAGATTCAGATCGGTTAGCAGGGTCATCGATTGAGGGTCAACCAGCCCGTACATCGACACACTCGCGCAGCGGAACAGGACGACCGTCGCCTCTTTTTGCGCAACCGTCATCTGGATGGAAATAGGATAGTTCTGGGCGCCATTGACACCCTGGTCGGGAGCGTAATCAATATTGCCGTCGGCATCCAGGTGATAACCCTCGAGATCCGTGCTCCGGTTGTATCCATAGGCGGTGAGCGGCGCCACTCCGATAAAATTAAAGTGTCCATTGTGCGGCACAAGCTCAATGTCGTCCCCGCGGACACCCGTGAGACTCTGATTACCATTAACAAGAATGGCGAGCGATCCTGGAATCGGCGTGTTCGGAACGAAGCTCTTCGTCGGCACGTACTTGACGATCCGGCCGTAGAGTGTGGCGAAGCCGCCTTGCAGGTTCATCCTGCCAAAGTTAGCCGGCTGCGTCAGCGGCAGCTTGATCTCACCGTTCTTATCCGGTTGATTGCTGTCATTGAAGATGTCGTAATAGATACAGCTAAGGAGCTTCGCCTGCTTGAGGATATTGTCCATACGCAGCCGGTCAATAGTGTCCGATGGCGTATCAACGAACGGCCGCGTATCACTTGTGGTCACAAAGCCGACGCCGATGCCGCCCGCCATGGTAACCGGCTCGTTATCCAGCGCCAGTTTGCCAGGTATAAAGTTGCGCCAGCTCTTACCGGAGATCGGATTCACCCCATCGGCGAAGTTCTTATCCTTGTCCTCACCGATAAGCGGCGCGATCTGCTGCACGTTTTCACGAATAGACCGGGCGAAGTCCGAGAAATTGCGTTGGATATCCTCCCGCATGTCGTAGAACATGCCCTTATAAAAAACGCCTACCTGCTGATTCCGGCTGGAGAGATCCAGAGCCGTGAACGCGTACCAGCGATTATGGGTATCTTTTGGAGCCGGCGCGGGTACCGGAAAGGCGTGATTAGGCGTGATCGCCAGCAGCGCCGCCCAGACTACGGCCGCGATGCCTATCCAGATTCCGAGCACCACGCGATCAACTCTCGTTGGCACGTGCGGCGCCTCGCCCTCGGGGGCGCCCCATCCCATGACCCGCTGGAGCGACGAGTAGATGCCAAGCCCGAAGATAACAACAAGAACGATAAATATCCAGATGCTATTGGTACCCACCCAGGTTCGGAAGCGCTGACCCATGGGGGGGCCCTCTAACTTCGAAAAATGAGCTTCGAGATACTGGCGGATTCCCGTTAACGCTTCGAAATGCGCCCCATCAGCAATGAAGAGGACGGTGCGGGCCGGAGGGTGCTTGACATAGGTACGGGCAAGCGCAAGGAATGTCGCTATACCGGTAGCGCTCTCGGCGCCCGGCGAGAGCGTAGGCACCGTGGACATGTCATCGTAGTACGACTCAACGACGATCTCCTGCCGTCGAACGGCGGGATCTGAGGATACGCCCGGAATGATCCCCACAATATTGTGGCCCTGCACGTTCTTCCAGCGCATGCTGCACTGAAGGTTCACGTTGGGCAGCGCGCCCTGAACCGATCCCCTCGCCATGGCCCGCAGCACGGCGCCATCGGCACGGGAGATGAAAAATCGCGGGATCTGGAGAGGGAGCTGAACCCACTTCGTCTCGGCTTCCCCGCGAAGCATCTGGACAGGCTCAATGAAAATGACCGCCTTCGCGCCCAGTCGTGGCGCGTTGAGCCAGTCGGCGGCCGAGTTGAAATCGAGCAGAACTATCGAGCCCTGTACCTGCCGGTCGTCGAATGCCGTGAGCTTGCCGCTGCCACCATCGATAAGCGGCGCCGTTATACCGCCAGGCGGAAGCTGTGAGGTGCGAACCTGGTTGGGCCAGAGCGGATAAACGCGGAACGGATGACCACCAACGGTGAGGGTTGAAGTCCCATCTTCCACCGGAATCGCCACCGTAAAATTCTCGCGATGGACTTTGCTGAGGCCCGCGCCGCTCATCGCGTTCTGAACGTAGTTCGCCGCCCGCTCATAGCCGGGATATCCAGGGATGCGGCTCGGCAGAGCCGCTAGGTCGCTGACCGTCTTTTGGAGCTCAGAAAGCTTAATCGTGCTCGCGATTTTCACATACTCTCGGCCGCGGCCCTTCGTGGGACTGAGAACTGGCAGCGTGTCGGCCGCGAGTCCGGCGCTCGGAGCGATCAAAACCATCAACCCGGCGAACGCAGCAACAATCGCCCGGGACGCGAGCGATACGCGAGCGGCCGCAAAGACCGACGCGAGCGACGCGCGAGCCGCCTGAAATACGAGCGATTGCGAACGTGAGGCGCCAAACTTCATGCAGGAATCTCCGCGCCCGTACGGACGCATCCAATAAAAACACGGGGAACCACTCTAACCGGCGGCGGTCGAAGCCCGCCGGTTTGCCGCTGTAGCCCCTCCTTCGACGGACAACAGCCGTAATCCTCCTGAAATCAGTTACAGGATTAGGAACGAAGTTGGGAGCGAGCAGAACAGGGCATCCAACAGAGACGCCCGGCGCCAGCGCCGTACGCGGCGCCGGGCCGCATCCGTGAACAACTCACGCGTCTCCGGCACGGCTCTAACCAACCATTCGACTCGACAGAACCTACGCAGGTTTCGCGGCCTCTTCCGCCTCGTGCAGCATCCGGGTCTCTTCCTCCGAGTGTTCCATCTTGGCCAGGCGTTCTCGCCAGCGATAGATCAGCAGCGCCCGGTGCGCCTGACGAACGGTGCAGCCGTAAGATTCGGCCAGCAAGTGATGGAGAGCATCGTCCGGAGGAGCGTCGGCGGAAAGATACTCACGGTACGCTCGCTCCAGATTGGCGGTGGTTTCAACCGGGATCGGAGGGATATGATTCAACGGCCGAAGATCGTCGTGAAGCTGGTCAATCCAGTTCATCACCGCCGGCTCGGGCAGATTAAGATCTCGGGCTAATTGATCCGAAAGCTCCTGCAGGGCGATGCGGGATCCCTCGGGCGCATCCTGAACATGCCGCGAGTAGGCTTTCTCTATACGAAACTTCTCGGCGCGGCTGAGCTGGCGCGGATCGTTGTGGTGGATGCGCCACTGACCGACCTGCAGTATAACGGCGGTCTGGGGGATTCCCATCTCCTTCGCGATCTGGCGCCGGCGGCCGCCGCTCGGCCGCGCTCCGAGCTCGATCATCCGGTGGTACCGGTCGCCGATTTCTTTTCGCTGCTCGGGTGTAAGCTGTGCCGATTGCTGCCGGAGATGCGCGCCATGAAGCCGCGCCGTAATCTCATGTACCACCTGGCGGTCAAGCCCAAACTCGAGGCAGATGCGTTCGTTAATATCCTTCAGCGCCGTGCCGGGCTCGCCCGCGTAATACTCATACGCGTGCTCAATCGATCGGCGAAGGCTCTCGGAGATCCGCGCCGAAGCGGGTTTTTCCGTCCCCGCCGCGACATGGTCGCGGCCATCGCCAGCGCCGCGCTCCCGAGAACTCGGCGCCGGCCGCGCGGGAACGGCCGTTTTTGAAGAGGCGCCTGTTATTGAAGAGGTGTTCGCTCTTAAGGAAGTGGCCGCATTGGAATCGGAAACATGCCGGGCCGCCGGCGCAGAGCGAGGACTCGGCGCTACCGGTTGCGCCGCAGGGGTTGTCTCTGCCGGCGCCGAGCTCCGGTCGCCCGGCGCCGGCGGCCGCGAAGGCGATTTCGGAGAGCGATACCCGATCCGCTTGGCGCAGCGCGCGCAGTACGGCGTCTCCTTGACCGGTCCGAAGAAGACTTCACTGCACAATTTGCATTCACTTCGAAACGTCATCGCCCCACTCATTACCGTTCTCCCTCCCGCACACTCACCCTCTCACCCTCTCACCCTCTCACCCTCTCACTCTCTCACTCTCTCACGCACCCTCTCACTCTCCCACCTTCTCACCCTCTCACCCTCTCACCCTCTCACCCTCACCCTCTACCCTCTCACCCTCTCACTTACCTCTATGCGAGAACCACCAGCCGAACGCGAGGGCGCCCAGAAGGGCGCCGGCGTATAGGAGCGCGAACAACTCATCACGCTTGAACCTGAACTCGGCCACGTTGGGAAGAATCACAGCGATCGCCATTGGCACGACGGCCGGGACAGACCATCCGGCGAGGAGCACGCCAACCATCGCTGCAAAGAGAAGCGCCCACATCAACCAGGCGGTCTTGACCGGATTCAGGTTGTGCCGATGCGCCAGCGCGAACATAATGCCTATAAAAACGTAATCGCCAGGTCCGACGAGCGGAGTGAGATGGCCCAAATGAGGCAGGTGTACCGATACCCGCTGATGCAGCGCCGGCATGTGGGTGATGATCGCGCGCGTTGTGCCAAAGTTGACTCCCCAGAAGTCGACAGCCGCGCCGACGAGGGCGCCTGCCGCCACCAGATTGCGATCCTTAAACGCCGGCGCCACTGCTCGGCCCAGGAAGGCGGCGCCGAGCGCCAGCGACAACTCTCTCACCGCGACGTAAGGAGTGATCCACCATGCGTGAAGATTGAGCCAGCGCACGGGCGCCGCGAACGTGAGCAGCGCCCATGCAAAAGCGAACGCGGCCATGAGCGCAGCGGAGAGCGCGGGCGGTGTGGGGGCGCGGGCAGCCAGGAATGTCACCCAAATGCCGGCGGCTAACGACGCGGCCACAAGAATGAGAGACGCCGCCGCCGACAGATGTCCGCGCATCGCCCAACGGGCCAGCGGCGGAAGGTAGATCATCTGAAGGCCAAATAGAGCAAGATAGGCCGCCGCGGCAAGAAAAAGGGCTGGCTCTACCGCACGAGGCATGCCGGCCGCCGCGCTGTAGCCGTTTCTGGCGCCAGGACTAGATCTGAGTTTAGCTTGAGGTGGCAGAGTCCAAATCCCCTTCTGCAGCGCCGGCGCGGTCGCGGCGCCAAAAAGTAAGACGCCGCAGTATCGTGTTCGGTTCGGCTCAGTTGAAGGCGCCGGCCGCGCCGAGTCCTCTATGTGTCCGGGAGCGGCTAAGATATAATAATAACCTGCATTAGGGGGTGACTACTCACAGTTGACGGGAACCGCTGTCGGCGTCGCAAGGATTTCGAGACCTTAATGGGGAAATCGGGTCCTGAAGTATAGACCTCCGCCGCAGATCAGCCGCAGCGGCCCTGGCGTCGTGGGCGCGCCGGAACAGCAATGCTCCGCGGTCAGAGGATGGCAGGTGATTCGGAGTCGAAGACTTCGAAAAGAGAAAGACAGCAGGGAATGATAAATCAACGTATCTCTTTAGCAGTCGCGAGCGCAATTCTCGTTCTGATCATGGCGGCCGGCGCACTGAAAGTCCGTTATGCGGTCGCCGACCGGAATTATGCGCTCGCGGAGCGAGTACAGGGACGGGACCAGGTGCGGCGTCTCGAGCGAACGCTGGATCTGAAACCGGGACTGACGGTGGCACGGCGACAGCTCGCTGCCGACCTCGAATCGCTCGGGCATTACGATCGCGCGCTCACACAGATTGGTCTGCTCATACACAGCCGTGATCACGGAAAGACCAGTCTCTGGGATCTCCGCGAGCAGCAGGGCGAGGCGCTCTATCATCTCAGCAAGTTTCAGGACGCCGCCTCCGCTCTCCGCCTCGCCATCCTCGAGCGCCCGGGCGCCGGCGTCAGCCATCTATACCTGGGTGAATCGTACGACGGATTGGGCGACACTTCGGCCGCCGAAAACGAATACCGGATCGCCATCAAGCGCAGCCCCGGCGATGAGCGAGCTTATCTGCGGCTGGGCGCGCTGCTCGTGAGCCGCGGACAAAGTGCCGAAGCTATGGACCTGGCGAAACAGATGACGGCTCGCGGGCCGGAGTTGGCGATGGATTGGCACAGGGTGATCGCCGACAACGCGCTCCGGTCCGGAAAACCAGACGTCGCTCTGCACGAGACTCGCCTGGCAGCCCGGGCCAACCCAAAGGCCACCTGGCCCCTTCTCCAGGCAGCCGCGATACTGGTTTCCGAGCGAAAGCCGGCGGAAGCGGTTCATGAGGCGTCACAGGCGGCGAAGATCGCGCCCGCTGACCCGACTGCCGCGCTGGCGCTGGCGTCGGTTCTGGAATCCGACCAGCAGTGGGATCGATCGGTAGAGGTTTATCGCGCGGTGGAGAAACGTCAACCGCAGGCGTTCGCCCGGTGGGTTGCGGCTGCCCGCGGCCCGCAGGAGAGCAACCCGGCCGTGGTTCTCTGGCAAGAGCATCTGGAGACGACCATCAATCCGGGTGACGTGCATTTGATGGGGCCGGACAGCGAGCCGGGCATTCAGCAGGCGTGGTACGCCGGAGACCAGGGCGAGCATCTTCTAAACACGAACACAGCGAACGCTCTCTTCCTGCAGGGCGCTCTCGCGGAAACGCGCCATGATTATACCGGCGCCGGGCAGTTCTTTGAAAACGCTCTGCACTACATCCCAACTGCCGAGTCGACGCACAATACCCCGTTCACCAATCACCTGAGAGAGGCGATCGAGGGGAGCATCGACGCCGTGCTTCAGACCCAAATCTCAGGGAGCCCCGTAGAACAGTAGCGGACGGAGGACGAAGGACCGAGGACGGAGATCTTCGCACCCCTTGCCCGCGCCTCGTACCTTCTGGAGGTCGATTGGTGTCCACAACTTCTACTACTGCCGTGAGTGGTCAAACTTTATCGATGCCTCCGGCCGCTGAGTGCGGGGAGGGAGCGCAGACCGTTGGTCGGATGCTGCTCCACTCCTCCTCGCGCTTTTCGGAAGAGGTCGCCATCCGATACAAGTTGAAGGGCGAGTACCGGTCCATCTTATATCGCGAGCTCTATGCACGGGCGCTGTCGATGGCTCGCGGCTTCCTCGCAATTGGAATCGAGCCGGGTAACCGCGTGGCGATCCTGTCGGAAAACCGTCCTGAATGGGGCTTTGTAGACCTGGCGTGTCAGCTTCTTGGCGTATCGGACGTTCCCATTTATCCGAGCCTGCCATCGGTGCAGGTAGAGTATATCCTCAATGATGCCGGCGCCCGCGCCATCGTGGTCTCCGACGCGGCGCAGCTCAAGAAGATTACCGAGGCGTGGCCGCGACTCAAGTCGCTTGAGACGGCGGTAGTCATGGATGGGAAGACTTCGGACGACGAGCGGGTTCAGGGGTTGGACGAGATGGTACGCCGCGGCGAGGAGAGTGACTTCGACGAGACGAAGGTTCGGGAGCTCTGCGAGCGCGTGGCGCCTGACGACCTCGCTAGTGTTGTATACACCTCGGGCACGACGGGCGATCCCAAGGGCGCGATGCTCACCCATCAGAACTTCATGAGCAACGTCAACAGCGTGGTAAAGATCCTTCAAGTTCATCCCAATGATGTCTTTCTCTCCTTTTTGCCGCTTAACCACGTGTTCGAGCGGTTGGGCGGCTACTATCTTCCGATCCGGACTGGCGCCACCATTGTCTATGCCGAGAGCGCGCTGCGCGTAAAGCAGAACTTGCCCGAAGTACGGCCCACCGTTATGATTGGCGTGCCGCGGCTCTACGACGGTCTAAAGGATGGGGTTTTGACCACCCTGGCGAAGGCGCCTGAGAAACAGCAGAAGCTGTTCCGCTGGGCGACCGCTGTCGGCGCCAAACGGGCACAGGCTCTCGAAGCCGGTCGATCACCGGGCATTGTGACAGCGCTGGAGTGGGCGGCCGCGGATCGTCTTGTTCTCCGCCGGGTGCGAGAGAAGATCGGCGCCGACCGGCTCCGGTACCTGGTCTCCGGGAGTGCGCCCCTACCCCGCGCAACAGCGGACTTTTTGCTATCGATTGGTATTCCGTTTTTGGAGGGCTATGGTCTCACCGAGACTTCGCCGGTGGTATCCGTCAACCGTCCCGAACATTTCCGTGTGGGGTCGGTGGGAACCGCCATTCCGGGCGCCGAGATCAAGATCGCCGAGGATGGCGAGATCCTCTGCCGCGGCCCAAACATCATGAAAGGCTATCTGAACAAGCCCGAGGCGACGGCGGAAGCTATCGACGCCGACGGGTGGTTTCACACCGGCGACGTAGGTCGATTGGATGACCAGGGTTTCCTGTACATCACCGACCGGAAGAAGGACCTGATCGTGCTGGCGACCGGCAAGAAGGTTGCGCCCCAGCCAATAGAAGGCCGGCTCAAAGCAAGCCCATTGATTCGAGAGGTCGTTGTGCTGGGTGACCGGATGAGTTCCTGTGTAGCGCTGGTCCTGCCGGCGATGGATCGGCTTGCCGAAGAGGCGCGCAAACAGGGCTGGAAGTTCGAAAATGACCCCGAATTGTGTGCGCTCCCGGAGGCGAAGAAGCTGATTCGACAGGAGATCGACAGGCTCTCCGGCGACCTCGCCGAGTACGAACGGATTCGCAACGTCGCCCTGATCGACCGGGAATTCACCGTTGAATCGGGCGAGCTGACCCCCAGCTTAAAGGTCCGGCGTAAAGTCGTCATGGAGAACTACGCCGACGTCATCAAGGGGTTGGGATAGACGATTGTAGGAGCCGAATCCCTTCGGCGATTTACGAGCGACGATCACCGGGCCGATTGTAGGAGCCGAATCCCTTCGGCGATTTACGAGCGACGATCACCGGGCCGATTGTAGGAGCCGAATCCCTTCGGCGATTTACGAGCGACGATCACCGGGCCGATTGTAGGAGCCGAATCCCTT
>Ga0307373_10014653_pt1 | contig 10750 bp, 9 predicted proteins | sample OX2MG_FD_202534 | JGI IMG/M metagenome (GOLD analysis project Ga0307373, IMG submission 202534) | Soil microbial communities from Risofladan, Vaasa, Finland - OX-2 | ecosystem: Environmental > Terrestrial > Soil > Coastal area > Acid sulfate soil | place: Finland: Risofladan, Vaasa | collected...
GGGTTTCAAACCCGCCCCTACGTCGATCACGGCCATGCCTGGGGCGGGTCAGAAACCCGCCCCTACATCTTCATCACGTCCACGCCCGGGGCGGGTCAGAGACCCGCCCCTACATCCACCCATCGTTCCGGATCGGCATCCCAGCGGGCAGGATTCGTGCGGATATAATCGCGGGTCATTTCAAGCTCTTTGCGGTTGCGAATGATGTGTTCGTAATAATTCCGTTGCCAGACCGCCACGCCGCACGTTCCGCGCAGACGATTGATCTGCCGTGCCGAGAATGTTTTGAACGCCCGCACGATTTCCGGGACGCCATGGCGTGTTTGCGATTTCGTAGGGGCGGGTTTCAAACCCGCCCCCGGCAGGGATACGACCGCGGGCGCCAATTCCGCCGCCGACATGGATACCGGCGCGGGGGCGGGTCTCTGACCCGCCCCTACGTCCATTATTTCGATAATTGCGTGCACATGGTTCGGCATCACCACGAATTCATCCAACCGGATGTGTGGATAATGTAAAGGGAGATCGTTCCAAGACGCTGCCACCGCACTCCCGCAGCCATTGGGGCGCATCTCGCACTCACTGATCTCGCCAAATGTGTGCTCCAGGCCGTGCGTGCAAAGCGTCAGGAAATAAAACCCTGGCCGCGCATAGTCGTACCCGCTCAGCCGAATCGAGCGCCGATGATGAATTTCAGAATCGCAGGCCATACCGTTTCGTAGGGGCGGGTCTCTGACCCGCCCCGTTTCGATCCGCGGTTTGTAGGGGCGGTGTCCTCACCGCCCTTTTGTAGGGGCGGGTTTCAAACCCGCCCGCCTTCCATCACATCCATACCCAGGGCGGGTCGGAGACCCGCCCCTACGTCCCGACCGCGGCGACGGGGGCAACGGGGACGCCTTGCAGGGGCAGCGTGATGGTAAAGAGCGTTCCCCGACCCAACTCAGATTGTACGTCAATCTGTCCCTGATGGCGTTCGATGATGATGCGGCTGATGGCGAGGCCCAGGCCCAGCCCATGCCCGCGCTCCTTGGTGGTGAAGAACGGCTCGAACATTTCAGGCAACAGCTCGGGCGGAATCCCCGTTCCATCATCCTGCACCTCAATCTGAACCTGCGTGGCATCGGCCGCCTTGCGGCTGCGCAAGGTGAGGTTCCCACCCTTCGGCATCGCGTCCATGGCGTTGATGACCAGCGCCAGAATCACTTGCTCGATCTGCGCCGGATCGCACCGCGCGGCCGGAAGGTCCGCCTCGAGCTCCAGGTGCAACTGGATGTTGGACAGCTCGAGTTGGTGCTGCACCAGCCGCACGCAGCGGTCCACCACCCCGTTCAGATCCGCCGGCTGATAGTTCATGGAGGTGGCGCGGGCGAAAGTCAGGAGATTCTTGATGATCTCCCCGCAGCGCCGGCTTTCCGTTTCGATTAAGTCCAGTGAGGAAAACACTTCTTCATCTTTCGCGGTGGCGTTCATGAAGCGTTTCTTGAGAAGTTTGGCGTAAGTGAGGATTCCCGCGAGAGGATTGTTGATTTCATGCGCAACGATCGCCGCCAGCTTGCCAATGGAGGCCATCTTCTCCACGCGGAGCATCTGCTCGTGAGCGCGGTTCAGTTCCTGCGTCTTTTGCTTGACCCTCGCCTCCAGGGTGCGCGCCCAATCGGTGACTTCCTTGCGGGCTTCGTTGAGCTGGCTGCTCATCGTATTGAATGACCGGGCCAGATCCGCCAGCTCATCGTGGGACCGGATATCAAGCTGATAGCCCAGGTCCCCGGAGGCCAGGCGCTCGGTTCCATCCTCCAGAACTTTCAAGGGTTTGTTGACGACCCGCCAGACAAAGATCACGCTCAGCGATGAAATCACAGCCATAGCGAGAAGCGTGTACGCCAGCATGCGCCGGGTGCCTTCCTCCACGCTCGCATCGGCGCCGGCAAGAGAAAGATCGGTATCGAGCACTCCCAGAACTTTCACATTGGCCGGGTGGGCGTGGCACGACGCGTTCGAGCATTCGGAAGAGTTTTCGATCGGATTGATGATGCCCAACACCCGATGGCCGCTGGCAAGACGGTAAGTGCGAAAGCGGTCTGGGCGGTTCAGACGGGCTAATGGTTCAGACTGACTATGGCAGCCATAGCAGGCCTCAGCCTGCTTGTTGATAAAGGTATCGATCTCCTTGGGATCGGATGAGAAACGGATGCGCCCCTGTTGGTTGATGATGCGAATGCGCACGATGCCCGGCTCGTTGGCCATCTCCGTGATGGTGTGGTACAAGCCGTCCCGCTGGTTGCGAAGCATGTAATAAGAAGCGCTCCGCTTGATGACGTCACTGACGCGTTCGGCGCTTGCCAGCGTGCTCTTCTCGAGCTGTTGCCGTTGGAGCCGAATGTTGAGATAGCCAAGCAGCCCAAAGACCGCCGTCATCAAGGCGACGAGAAGAATGACAAGTTTGGCGCTGATGCTGTGGGCCACGCGGACCCAGCGCTTTGAAATTGCCGCGCTTGCATCAGAGAGGCGCATGGGTCATCTCGGCGAGCCGAGGCTCCGGCGGGGGAGCCGCTTGGCCGGCGGCCTCCGGAAAGATGGGCAGATACTTGACGGCCAGCGCAAAGATGGCAAAGCCGATGCCAATGATGCTGGCGGTCACAGCCAGTTCCGTCCATTTGGGAATGTAATGCACGCCCGCGGCTCCTTCCATCCCGGTGATGCTGACGTTCAGGCGGTTGGTCACGAAACCGAGCACCACCAGCACGGCGGAGAGGTAAAGGCCTCCGGCGGTCGCGCGAATGCGTGGATTGGCCAGCAGCGCAATGGGCAGCAGGAGGCCGATCACCACTTCCAGGAAAAACAGTTCCGTTTCGTAAGTGGAGTGCTGCAGCATGGGCAGAACTCCCCGGTTGTAGAGGTCCTCGAAACGCAGCACCGCGTAAACTCCCAGCACCACCAGCAGGACCCGGCCCAGCGATTGCAGCAAAGGCAGTTCCAACTGCTTGTGGAAGGCTTTCGAGCTCATCCAAGATTCAAAAATCACCATGGCCAAGCCCACGGCGACCGCCGAGATAAAGAAAAACACCGGCAGCATGGGGCTGTACCACAGCGGATTGAGTTTTTCGGGAACAATCAGGTAAAGGCTGCCCAGCGACGACTGATGCAAAGTGGAAAGCAGCACCCCGGCAATCACCAGCGGAATTGAAATGGCGTGCAGGATGCGCGTGGGGCCCTCAAGGCGCAGCCGCTCAAAAACAATGGGCGCGAACTCGAGCGCCAGAACCGTGGTGTAAAGCATCACGCACCAGGCCACCTCAAACATCACCGAGTGCGGGTTCCACATCACCAGGGGATGCCAGATGCGGTAAGGCCGCCCCAGGTCGAACATCAGCGCAACCACTACCAGCGAGTACCCGAGAAACGCCGTGAGGACCGTGGGACGGATGATCGGCTTGAACTTCTCCAAGTTAAAGATGTAAACCGTGGCCGTCAGCAGGAATCCTCCCGCCGCCAGCATCACGCCGCAGAGAACGTCAAAGCCGATCCATAAGCCCCAAGGGAAAGCGTCGCTCAGGTGGGTGGAGGCGCCGAGGCCGCGCGTAAAGCGCAGCACCATGGCGTAAAGGCCCGCCAGCAGGACAATCGCCAGGATCGTTTTCCAGAACGTCAGCTTGGGGAGATGTATTTTCATGCCCGCCTCACTTCTTGGTTTTCTCAGACTCTTCCTTGCGCCCTTCCACCGCTGCAACTTCCTCCCGCCGGTGCGTAATCCACCAGATTCCGCCCAGGAACACTCCGGTCAGCGCGACCAGGTCCGGAATCCGCGAGAGCACGCGGTACGTCAGCATGGGGAGCGGCTGTTTGGGCATGTCGGTCTGGTACCCAAAGGTCGCGAAGGGCACGCTCGAAAGCAGCAGAACGCTGGTTCCGCCCACTTCATTCAAGCCGTAAATGTGATGAACGTACTGATCGGGATTCTTGGCGATGCGCTCCTTCGCCTCCGCGATCAGGGCATCCCGGTCGCCAAACTTGGTGGCGCCGGTGGGGCAGGCTTCCGCGCAGGCCGTCGGCTTCCCCGCCGCCACGCGGTCGGCGCACATGTCGCACTTCCTGACGCGCGGCAGCAGCTTGCCCCACTCATACTTGGGAACGTTGAAGGGGCAGGCCATCATGCAGTACCGGCATCCAATGCAGCGGTCCTGGTCATAGGTCACCGGACCCGCCGCGGTCTTGCGCAAGGCCGCGACAGGACACACGGAAGCGCAAGTGGGGTCCTCGCAGTTCATGCAGAGCCGCCGCATGAACTTGTCACCCTTGGCTATCACCGCCGTCAGCTTGTGCGCGGAAAGGCTTTCTTGGGCGGCCACTTCCTCCGTGTAGGGGAGCTTGTTTCGCTCCGCGCAGGCCTTCTCACAGAGCTTGCAGTCAATGCACTGGGTTGAATCATAGAGGATTGATTTCAGCATGCGGTTACTCCCGGAGCGGGTCCGCCCGATCTCTTAGGTATCGTCTCTGCAATGCGCTTTCTTGCAGGACTTGCCCATCGCCTGAGCACTGGACATCGATCCCAAAAAAACTCGCCAGCCTCTGATGGAAATCACAACACCTCGAACTGCGGGCTCGCTCGGATTCCGTGCTGTAGCCTTCAAAGCCCATTTCGCGATGCTACCTTCGCGTCAAGATTCGTCGGTGCGATGAACAATTCATCAATCTGGCTATATGCTGCAATACAGGGGGGGAAACGGCAATGAGCAGCGTCACTGCCGCTTGTGACGCTGCTCACTATCTCCTGGATCATGGGGGTGAAGATCCCCCCGCTCCGATTTAAAACCGGCGATGGGAGCGGGGGAACAGTTGGCCGCAGTGGCGTTAGGTAAGGAAGAACTCACCGGTGAGTTCGTGCCAAGCTTGGCTGGATAGATGTTCTGTTAAGTCTTCGACGGCCACGCCGCCATCTTGCGCCACGGCGCCGGCCACCGCAAACATCCGCGTCCGCAAACGCGTGGTGGCTTCCTCCATCCACCTGCGCGCCAACGCGCCGCTCAACAGATTGCGAAAGTTTGTTTTGGCGTCGGGAGCCTGAACCGTCATCAGCCAGCCGTCACCATAGGGATCGCCTGCCAGCAGGGCGGGATCCTTGAGGATGGCTTCGTTAATGCCCGTCACCTCGCCTTCAATAGGCGAAACCAACTCCGCCTTGCGCCCGTCACTGAGGACCGTGATGAACTTCTGCCCTTGGCGCACCCACTGTCCACGCTTCGGCATGACCACTTCACCGATCTTCCCGATCAGCCGGGCAGCAAAATCATCCAATCCGACGCGCACAAAGTTGGGGCTTTCACCGAGCGCCCAAGTGTGCCCAGGGTGATAGCGAAGGTTGTTTCTAATCTCAAATCCCCCGACAAAGGCCGGCTGCAGCTTCGGTACAACCGGAGCCTGTCGCTCGGCAGCCCTCACCTGTTGCACCGCCGGCTGTTTGCTCCGCAGGTAATCAATCATCAGGAACACCGCGAATGTTGCTAAAACCAGTATGGCTGTCATCGAAGTCCTCCTCTTCAGTCTCTTCCTGTCACTCCGCTATGTAGAGGAGCAATAGCAATGCCAAGCCGGAGACAATTCATATCGCCGCACAAGTTTTGGGCTATGCCAATGAAACATCGACATTAAGCCAGGGTGTCATGGCCGGTTATTTTTTGGGGCTGCCGAGTTTCTCGGCGAGCATGCGATGAAAAACGCGACGGCCACTGGAGGCCTGATTAGCGGCGTGAACTGTACGCGACAGATGTTAAAGGGCTAAAAGGGAGGAGATATCGCTGATGAATATCTCATCAGCGCCTGTTGCCATTTTCATCAGGCTCGCGGCCAGAACTTGGCAAGAGAGTTGACGTCGGTCCACAATTCCGCAGCCAATTTCAAGAAGAGATAACCATTTAGGCTCTCGCAGAATCGATAAAATCCTGGGCTCCCCAGCCGGCAGAAATCTCCTTAAGGGCCGATGTTTTGAAGTCGACGCACACATCGAACACCGCAGCGGCCATACTTCAACCGTTCAAGACGGAGATCGCCAACGTGGCAGCATCTGACCAATCGGCATCCCGACAGAGCGAGCCTAGCGAGCCTTTCCGAGGCAGGAAACACGCGCCTTTTCATCCATCAACAAAGCCGCGAGGCCGCATTTTTATCGCAATGACAAAAATAATTTATGTAAAAGTTTTTTATCGCTCACAGCATAACTATTGATTGGACAGAAAATAGCATTGCTCATAATGTGGTCGTGCTGGTCGGGGCGGAATACCAAATTACAGGGAAGGAAAGTAGATGAGAACTTTGCGTAGTGTTCTTACGTTAGTCGTGGGCTTATTAGTTATCGGCCTTGTGTGTCCTCCGCTTCGCGCACAGAGCGAAAACTCCGGGACGGAAAGCTCGGCAACCATCGAGAAGCTTCAGCAGGAACTGGATGCCCTCAAGGCCCAAATCGACCAACTCAAGAAGGAACAAGAGGCCAAGAAGTCGGAAGCAACCTCGGCCGCGGTGTCCACTGCAGCTCCGGCGCCCGCCGCGCCGGCCCCGAAGCCGAGTTTGGCCCAAAAGCTATTTGATACCACGACGATCAGCGGCAGCGTGGACGGCTACTACGGGTTCGACTTCAACCACCCTGCGAGCCGCCAGGCGGGACTGCGAGTTTTTGACAACAATGTCAACCAGTTCGGTTTGAATCTTGCCGAGCTGGTTATTAAGAGGACTCCGGATGCCAGCACCAGCCGGCTGGGATACAACCTGACCTTCGGATACGGAAATGCCATTAACGTTGTCAATGGCTCCGAACCCGTGGTGGGGGCCTCGTTCGATCGCAACGTGGAGCAAGCCTACGTCTCCTACCTGGCGCCGATTGGCAAAGGACTGCAGATCGACTTCGGGAAATTCGTGACGCCGGCGGGCGCCGAAGTGATCGAGACCGCCCCCAATTGGAATTACAGCCGGGGCATCCTGTTCGGTTATGCCATACCCTTCTATCACTTCGGGTTACGCGCCGCGTATACCTTTAACCCCAAGGTTACCCTGACCGGCTATCTGGTCAACGGCTGGAATGACATCGTGGCGCCCAACACAGGGAAAACCTATGGATTCAGCCTGGCGTGGACGCCCAGTTCGAAGGTAAGCGTGACCCAGAACTACCTGGGCGGGCCGCAAATGTTGAACACCAATTCCCACTGGCGGCACTTGACGGACACCGTGGTCCAGTTCAACGTGACGCCCAAGCTTTCGTTGCTGGAAAACTTCGATTGGGGAGGCGGCGACATGCCTCTGAGCCTGGTGAACTCGGTGCACTGGACGGGAATCGCCACCTACGCCCGCTACGCGTTTAACGACCGATACGCCTTCACCGTTCGCTATGAATACTACGACGACCACAACGGGTTCACCACCGGAGCCGCGCAGCACATCCATGAATACACGGCCACGCTGGAACGGACTTTCGCCGGACACCTGGTTAGCCGCCTGGAGTTCCGGCGCGACATGTCCGACGAGCCGTTCTTTCCGCGCGGCGTGGCGGAATTTTCGAAGAACCAGAACACCGTGGACATCGGCCTGGTCTACGTCTTTGACATTCACGGAACCCAGTAAGGTCATGGGCATGAATCTTGTGAGTCTTGGTCTTGGGTCTAGCTCCAGCAAGCAAGTTTAGGATCGCTATTCAATCTTTCGGGAGGAACGCATGGCTGCAAATCGGCAACAGGGTAGTTACCTAAGTGTATTCTTGACCGCCTTCACAGGGTTCGTTGCAGGTCTGGTGCTTTGGACGGGCGATCATGCGGGTCTGGGAGTCGTCATCACGTTGGTCAGCTTGGGGTTGCTGGTGTACTCGCTGTTCGGGTTACGTAGGATCAAGCCCCTGGAATTTATGGATTGAGGTTAGAACTGCGGAGGGCGGTATCGCCTCCGCAGGCTGATCGCTCGCGGGTTGTACCCGGAATGGGAATCGGCAAGTTCGATGAAATCTTACCACCTGGAGACTGAAATGAAATTTTTAGGATTGCTCTTGACGGTTGGGGGGTGGCTGCTTCCGGTAGCCGGCCTAACTTGGACTTCGTCATTGGCTGTTCGCCTGATCTTGTGCGCGATCGGAATTGCCGTGACTCTGGTAGGGATCCTGGGCTTCCTGAACCCTGCCTACGTAAAGGATGCTGTCTGGAAGAAGTAGTAGGGCTCTTGACCTTAATATCGCGAGAAGACGGCGCTTGGCCATCTCTAAAAAAACGGAGGATTTGCATGCGGCGGAAGAATTTAAGAGTTTTTAGTTGTTACGTTATGCTTATGATTTTTTTGTTATGCGGGGTCCCGGCCTGGGGTCAAACAACCAGCCAACCGACGACCAGCACCCAGGCCTCCCCCGCCCCAGCCATGAGTTCGGGTCTGGCGGTGAAAGAAGCCTCCCCGCCCTCTGCAGATCAAATGGCCAAGGGCGATCCAGGCGGAACGCTAACAGGAACCGTTAACGATGTTCCTGTTTCCAACCCGAAGGTAGGTCTCACCTTGGGAGACGCGGTCAATCAAATCGGACAGAACAAGGTTGCCATCAACTTTGTCTGGACCCTGGTGACCGGGTTCCTGGTCATGTTCATGCAGGCGGGCTTCGCGCTCGTGGAAACCGGCCTGTGCCGGGCCAAGAACGCCAATCACACCATGATGATGAACTTTATGGTGTACGGCTTTGGCCTGTTCGCTTACTGGGTGTGCGGCTTCGCGTTCCAAATGGGAGGAGTCGGTGCTATCTCAAACTTAGGTGGCACGGCGCCCCTCAGCGGTGAATTCAGCCTCAACTTGGCGGGCAAGGCCTGGGGTCTGTTCGGGACCCGCGGCTTCTTCCTCACCCAAGGAGGCACCTACGACGTCGCGGTGATGGTCCTCTTCCTGTTCCAGATGGTCTTCATGGACACTGCCGCCACCATCGTTACAGGCGCAGCGGCGGAGCGGTGGAAGTTCGCCGCTTTCGCGGTCTCGTCGGTGTTTCTTGCGGCCATTACCTATCCCCTGTTCGCCAACTGGGCTTGGGGCGGCGGATGGCTTGCAACCCTGGGGACGAACTTCGGACTGGGGCACGGCTACTGTGACTTTGCCGGTTCGGGGGTGGTCCATGCGGTCGGAGGGCTTTCCGCGCTGGCCGTGTCCATCATCATCGGGGCGCGCATCGGCAAGTACAACCGGGACGGATCGTCGAATGCCATTCCGGGCCATGACATCACGATGGTGTTGCTGGGCTGCTTCATTCTCGCCTTCGGATGGTTCGGGTTCAATCCGGGCAGCACGCTTGGGGCTTCCGGCAACGGCGCTTTACGGATCGGATCGATTGCCGTGAACACCATGCTGGCCGGCGCCACGGGCTCCTTCGGAGCGATTTTCTACATGTGGATTCGCTACGGAAAGCCGGACGCCTCGATGAGCGGCAACGGGCTTCTGGCAGGCTTGGTAGCCATCACCGCACCCAGCGGATTCGTCAATACCATCAGCGCGGCCATTATCGGTTTGGTGGCGGGGCTGCTGGTTTGCCTGAGCGTCGAGTACATCGACCGCGTCGCTCATGTTGATGATCCTGTGGGCGCTATTTCCGTGCACGGTGCTGGCGGCCTGTGGGGCGTGATCTCGGTGGGCCTGTTCGCCGACGGCACCTCGAATTATGGAGGCAGTTGGAACGGGGTGAATGGTTCGGTCACGGGCCTGTTCTACGGCGATCCCGGGCAACTCGTCGCGCAATTGATCGGCGTGGCGACGCTCCTGGGGGGTATATTTGCCCTCTCGTACGTGCTCAACGTGCTGGTGGATTACTTTATCGGGCAGCGCGTTTCGCCCCAGGCTGAACTGGGAGGACTGGATATTCCTGAAATGGGAGCTCTCGGTTATCCCGAATTCGTACTGAAAATGCAAGGAGCTGGAATGGCGGGCGCCGGGGCTTAGGCCGGCGTCCTCCCTCCCATCAAAAAGAAAGGAGATCTTGTGGCGACTATAGACTTTGGTATGGCAGTTGGTAATTCAGCTCTGGTGATGAATAGACCCTCGGAAGAAGTTGTGGCGACTCCGAGCGCGATTCTTCCCGCAGAGGTTCCGGGCAGGTTCTCGGAGGGTCTGGAACTTCTCAACCGTGGTGAAGCTTCCGCCGCGGCCGCGTGCTTCGAACAGATCGTGGAGATAAACCCCGATTATGCCGATGCCCACGTCGGTCTCGGCATTGCTTATGCCGTTCGAGGCCGGGTTTACCCGGCCTTGGACCACCTGCAAGAGGCCACCGGCCTCGAACCTCATAATTTCTTTGCGCATTTTAAATTGGGGCAGCTCTACTTCAAGCTGCATGTCCCCAAAAAGGGATATGACGAGATGCGGCTGGCACTGGACTGCGCGACCTGCAACGAGGAACGCAAGCTGGTGGGACAGTTAATCCACCAGGAAAAACAGCACGAACAGAAAAGGCTGGCGCGGCCCACCTGGAACCGCCCGTTTCCCCGGCGAACCATGTGGCTGCTGGCGGCGAGCGTGGTCGTTCCGATGCTCTTCATGTTCTTCAGGTACTACGCGCGATAAAGGGAGACCAGGCCATGATAGAGTCAGCAGCTATGAATATGCGGTCAAATTTCTTTGCGGCGGTTAAGGCCCGGCGGATCGCGATTGTCTGCGCTGCCGCCGTGGCGGTCATGGCCATCGGGGTCTTTCACGCTCCACCCTGGCCGGTAATTCTGGGCTGTGGCGGCGCCGTGACCATCCTGATCGCCCGGGATTG
>Ga0307373_10014654_pt1 | contig 10749 bp, 9 predicted proteins | sample OX2MG_FD_202534 | JGI IMG/M metagenome (GOLD analysis project Ga0307373, IMG submission 202534) | Soil microbial communities from Risofladan, Vaasa, Finland - OX-2 | ecosystem: Environmental > Terrestrial > Soil > Coastal area > Acid sulfate soil | place: Finland: Risofladan, Vaasa | collected...
CTCCTCCCGGACCGCCGCCGCCAGCCTATCCCGGCGTACCTCCCGGAGCGCCGGCAGTCTATCCCGCGGCACCGCCGGGACCGCTGCCGCCGACCTACCCCGCCGCACCGCCGGGATCGCCGTACGCTTCACCGCCGCCGCCGCCGCCGCCGCCGCCGGCCGGCTATCAGAGCCCTTACTACGTGCCAGGCGCCGGCGCTGCCCAGGCGCCGGTGCACCGCGTGCCGTTGATGCTGATCGTCAGCGCCGTCGTGGTCCTGGTCTTACTCATGGCCGGGGTCGGTACCGCCATCGCGATCATCGGCAGCCACAACAACAACAACCCGGCGGGAGGCGGCATTGCCAGCGGGCTGCCCAGCCCGAGCCCAGGCGGATCGCCGAGCCCGGTCGGCTCGCCGGTCTCAACCACCGGCACCACGGCGACCAACCCCGGCCTGTCGGTGCCCGTGCCGGCCGGCTGGTCGGTGGCGAACAAGGACAGCGAGTCGATCACCCTGGTCGATCCCAATTCGCTGGGCGCCATCACGGTGGCCAGCGGCCTGTCCAACCCGGCGCAGAGCGCTCAGCAGAACCGCGACTCGATCAACAAGTACTTCACGGGCAAGTACCCGGACGCCAAGACCTGCCCGACCAGCCAGACCACGACCGGCGCGCTGAATGGCGCGTCGGGAATCTTCTGGACCCTGTGCTTCACCCTGACCTCGGGCGGCCAATCGATTCCCGCCGCCTCATCACTTTTCATCGGTGCGAGCTCGGACGGCGGCGTCTATTACCTCGTGGAGCTCGTCACCCAGCAAGACAACCTTCAGAGCTTCGTCAGCGAAGCCAAGCCGGTCCTGGCCGGGATCCAATGGAAGCTGTCGTAGGCGGCTCCTGAGGAATACCTCAGAAACCCCGCCCGGTATGGTGGATGCCGATGTTCGCGCGCTGGGGCCGTTTCGTCTACCGATTTCGCTGGGCCACGCTGGTCGCTTCAGCGCTCTTGTTGGGACTTTCGATTCTGGCCCTGTTGACCGGCGTTCAGCTGGCCGGCAACGGCGGGTTCGGAGGCAACCTCCCCGCTGGACAGGCGGCCAAGCTCATCAACCAGGAGATCCAGGCCCAGAAGGGCGCGGCCGGCTCGAGCATGACGCTCCTGTTCAGCAGCTCGACGATGAGCGTCACCGACCCGGCTTACCAGGCCGCGGTGGAAAACGCGCTCACCGCTTTGTCCAACGACTCGCGAGTCACCGCCATCCAGACTCCTTACAGCGTTCCTTCAGCTGATCAGACGGGCCTCATATCTCGTGACGGGCGCATAGCGCTCGTCGTCGTGGAGCTGAAAGACAGCTCCCTGAAGGCGCAGGGCTACTTCGAGCAACTCGTCGCAGAGGTTCACCCCGGCCCGCTGCGTGTGGTCGCGACAGGCAACGTGCCCATCAACCAGGCCTTCAACACGACGCTGGAGTCGGACCTGAGGCGGGCGGAGTTCGTCGCCCTGCCCGTGGTCCTGCTGCTTCTCGTCCTCATCTTCGCTTCCGTGGTGGCCGCCTTGCTTCCGCTCGGGGTTGGAGTGCTGGCGATCGTAGGAGGGGTCGGCGGCACCCTCTTCCTGGCGCACTTCACCGACGTGTCCCAGTACGCCATCAACGTGGTCACGTTGATCGGGCTGGGCGTGGCGATCGACTACTCGCTGTTCATCGTCAACCGTTTCCGGGACGAGCTGAGCGCGGGCGCCAGCCGGGAGGAGGCCGTGGCCACGGCGATGTCGACCGCCGGGCGCGCGATCACGTTCTCGGGCATCACGGTCGCGATCGGGCTCTCGGCGATGCTCTTCTACCAGGGCACGTTCCTTGCCTCGATGGGGGCGGCGGGTGCGATCGTGGTCGGGATCGCGGTGTTCTACGGGCTGACTTTCTTGCCCGCCCTGCTTTCGGTCCTGGGCGGGAGGGTCGACCGCCTTCGCCTTCCATTCCTGAGGCCGCGGGCTGTCGGCACCGGGGCCTGGCACTCGCTGGCGCTGTGGGTGATGCGCCGGTCATGGTTCGTCCTCGTCCCGGCGCTGGTGCTCCTGGTGCTGGCGGGCACCCCGTTCCTGCAGCTGCGCCTGGCGCAAGGCGGTGTCGACCAGCTTCCCCCGTCGAACCAGGCGCGCCAGGGTTACGACACGCTGGTCAAGGATTTTCCGGGCCAGGATCAGACTTCTATCGAAGCCGTGGTCTACTACCCAGGCTCGACAGCCGTCACCTCCGACCACATCGGCGACATATACGACCTGAGCCGCCGGCTCGCCGCGCAACCCAACGTTTTGCGGGTCCAGAGCATCGTCGACCTCGATCCCTCGCTGACCAAGGCGGACTACCAGCGCCTGTATTCGGGCCCGGCGTCTTCGCTCCCCCAGTCGATGCAGCAGGCGCTAGCAGTCGGATCCGGGGCGCACATCGTGCTGCTCAATCTGCTCACGAACAAGCCGTATACCAGCAACGAGGCTCGTGCGATCGTGAACGAGGTCCGCGCCCAGCATGTTCCTGGAGGCCAGGTGCTCGCCACCGGCGAGACCGCAACCGACCTCGACGTGGTCCACTTCATCCTTCAGCGAACGCCGATCGCGGTCGGCACCGTGATCGCGATCACCTACCTGGTGCTGTTTCTCCTGACGGGTTCCGTGGTGCTGCCGTTGAAAGCAGTGTTGACGAACCTGTTCTCGATATCGGCGTCGTTTGGCGCCATGGTCTTCGTCTTCCAGGAGGGCCACTTCAGCCAGCTGCTCGGCTTCACGCCGCAGTCGATCGATCCAAGCATCCCGGTGATCCTGTTCAGCATCGTATTCGGGATGTCGATGGACTATGAGGTGCTGCTGATCAGTCGCATCCAGGAGGAGTACCGCCGCACGGGGGACAACGAGGCCGGCGTGGCGATGGGCCTGGAGAAGAGCGGCCGGCTCATCACCGGCGCTGCCGCGATCATGGTCGCAGTCTTCATCTCGTTCGGTCTCGCGGACGTCGTGATCATCAAGGCGATCGGCATCGGCCTTGCGATCGCGGTTGCGATCGACGCCACGATCGTGCGAATGCTCATAGTTCCCGCGGTGATGCGGATCCTTGGCCGCGCCAACTGGTGGGCGCCGCGCTTCCTGTCGCGGCTGCACCGAAGAATCGGGGCCGGTGAATCGCGTTCTGCCAGCGCGGCGCCGGCGGGCGGAGTGTAGGGGGCGCTAGGGAACACCCCCTACATCGGAGTCCCCGCGAGTCTGTCGCGGGAGAGCTGATGGTGGCGTCAAGCTCCTCTCACACTTTCGCATCGCGGCCTCAGGGCCCGCTTAGAGAAAGCTTGGGGTTCGCCAAGTGTCCGGAGCTCGTCAGCCCTTCCGTTTAGGCCAAAGAGGAGGTCAGCGGCAGCTCGACATCGAAGGTCGCTCCGCCGCCGCTGGTCTCCCTGACCGTCACGTGGCCGCCGTGCGCGGCCACCACGGCGCTCACGATCGAAAGGCCCAAGCCCGCGCCGCCGCTGTCGCGGCTCCGGCTCGGATCAGCTCGGAAGAAAGGCTCGAAGATGCGGTCCATCTGCTCGGGGCGGAGCCCTGGCCCGTGGTCGGCGACGGTCAGGTGCGCCGTCCCGTTGGTGCTCGAGAGCGAGATCTCGATCGGCGTTTGCGTCGGCGTGTGCACGATCGCGTTGCGAACCAGGTTGCCGACGACCTGCCGGAGCCGAATGTCATCGCCCGTCACGACGATTGGAGCCGCGGCCTCGAGCTTGATCTCGCGCCGAGGGGCCACCACGCGTGCATCGGCCGCGGCGTCGCGCGCAATGATCTGCAGGTCGACCGGTTGGTTCTCGAGGGGCCGCCCCTGGTCAAGCCGGGCGATCAGGAGCATGTCGTCCACGAGCGTCGACATGCGCACGGCCTCCTCCTCGATCCGCCGGCGCGCGAGCTCGGAGTCGGCCGGCGATTCCGACGCCCCACGGCGGAGCATCTCCGAATAGCCCCGAACCGATGTCAGCGGCGTGCGCAGCTCATGCGATGCGTCGGCGATGAAACGGCGCAACCGGTTCTCGGAGGCTTTGCGCTGCTCGAACGCGGCCTCGATCTGAGTCAGCATGCTGTTCAAGGCGAGGCCCAGCCGGCCGATCTCGGTTCGGGGGGTGGCGGGCTCTACTCGGCGGGTGAGGTCACCGGCGGCGATGTGATCGGCGACCACTCCCATGCGCTGGAGAGGACGCAAGCCGAGCCGGATGATGAGCCAGGCGAGGATGGCAGTGCCCGCGACCACGACCGCGGCGATCAGCGCCTCGAGCAGGAGGAGCTCGCTCAAAGTGGCTTCGGTTTCGGTGAGCGGGATGGCGAAGACGACGAGGCGACCGGCCAGCGAATCCTCGCGCCAATATGAGATTCGGTAATGGTCCACTCCGCCCGTGCCTTCGACCGTAAGGGGCGGGGCCGCGGTGTCGCTGCCAAGAGCGGGGAACGAGGTGGGGAGCACCGGGCTGGCAGAGGTGGAGCTTCCAAAACCGGGCGTCACACACGCCTTGCTCACGGTTCCGTCGTTGTTCACCAGCTCGGCGATGCTCCCGGCCGGAAAGCTTGCGACGGCGGAGGGCGCGCGCACCTGGCAATCGAGGGCGCTCAGCACGGTGAACGCCGTCTCCACGGATGACCTGGCGGTCAGCTGCTGATCGATGCGGTCGAACAGCGACTTCTGCAGCAACGTGAAGGTTGCAATGTCGGAGACCGCGAGACCGACGACGACCAGTGAGATGACCCCGATCAGCAGCCGCCCGCGCAGCGACAGGGTCATTTTCTCGGGGTTCGGAGGACGTACCCCACACCGCGCACGGTCTGGATCAGGGGCGGATCATAGCGGTCGACCTTGCGACGCAGGTAGCTGACATAGGTCTCGAGCACGCTCGCGTCGCCTCCGAAGTCGTAGTGCCAGACGTGGTCGAGGATCTGGCTCCGCGTCAGCACGCGCCCGGCGTTGACCAGGAGGTAGCGGAGGAGGCGGTACTCGGTGTTGGTGAGCTCGACCGCGTGGCCGTGGCGGCGCACCTCGTGCGCCTCGTCGTCCAGCTCGAGGTCGGCCAGCGCAAGCTTGCCGTTCTCTGCGTCTGAGCCGCCATGCCTTCGCAGGACGACACGAACGCGTGCCATCAATTCTTCGACGCTGAACGGCTTGGTCACGTAGTCGTCACCGCCGATCGTCAGGCCGTGCACCTTGTCCTCGGTCGCGTCTTTTGCCGTGAGGAAGATGATCGGGACCTTGGCCCCGGTGTGGTTGAGCCGCCGCAGAACCTCCATGCCGTCGATGTCGGGCAGCATCACGTCGAGGATGACCAGCGCCGGGTCGAACTGGGTGACCGCAGTCAACGCCCCGCGGCCGGTGGCCGCCGTCTTGACGTCGAACCCTTCATAGCGCAGGGCCATCGCCACGAGCTCGGTGATGTTCGGCTCGTCGTCCACGACGAGGACCCGAGCGCCCGGCTTGTTCACGCCCTCATGCTGATCGAGTTTCCTGGGAAATTGCTCAGAAAACGTTGGGGACGAACTCAGAATCGGCCGGGTCAGGCCAGCCCGCCACCCGGAAAACCCTGCCTTGGCGGTCCACCAGTCGCGCGGCCAGGCGATGGGCTTCGAGCCAGGCCACTGCTTGCTCACCCTTGACGATGGCCGCCGTCGAGGCGATGTTGGCGTCTACGCACGTGGCGGCGGCCACGGTGGCCGTCCGCCAGCGGCTGTCGGCGGGCAGGCCCGTGGCCGGGTCGATGATGTGGTGGAGCACGGCGCCACCGCGCACCCAGCGGCGCACGGTGATGCTCGAGGTGGCAAGCCCACCCGAGGCGATGCTGACGGTCTCCTCGCCTTCTCGGATCGGCGCCGCGCTGTCCTCGCTGACCTGGATCGACCATCCGCCGGGGGGCGGCTCACCCGCGACCGCGATATCGCCGCCCAGGCTGACCAGCACGCCGCCGCCGCCGATGACGCGGCTTGCCGCTTCGGCGGCAAGGTCGGAGGCGAGCGCCTTGGCCGTCGCGCCCAGGTCGATCTCCACCCCTTTGGGGATTCGCACGGTCCTCAAGGTGGGGCTGAACCGGATCGCCTCCCAGCCCGGGACGCGATGTGCCACCAGGCGTATCGAAGGGCCTTCGGCGGGGACGCTCTCGAAGTCGCCGTCGTATCCCGCCAGCCTGACCGCGGCGCCTACCGTGGGATCTACGGCGCCGCCGGTGAGGTTTGCGCCACGGAGCGCAGCCTCGATCGCTCTAGCAAGCAGTGGACCCAGGGCCACATCGCGCTCGGGAGTCGCGTTCAACCGGCTCAGCTCGCTGTCGTCGCGGAAGCGGCTGGCGGCTGCATCGATCTCCGCGACCACCATGTCGACGGCCGCCCTGGCCGCCGCGAGGTGCTCCGGCGTGGTGACCACGACCCGCATGGAACCTCCGAACGCCCTGCCGTCCGCGATGCCGAGCGGGGTCGTGGTCATCGGCCCCCGCGCTTGCCCTGCTCCACGCGCCGCAGCGTCAGCGCCAGCACGGGGCAGTCCTCGACCGCCCGCTCCGCCAGCGGCATCAGGTGATCCGGGATCGGCCCTGAGGAGATGATGGGATACCCCCAATCGTCCAGCCTGATGAGCTCTGGCAAGAGCTCCGCGCACAGGCCACGGCCGTCGCACCTGATGCGGTCCACGACGAGCTCGTACTGCCGGCTCACGCGGTCCGCCTGGCCCTGTGGGCCTGGTGGGAGGCGAATTCCTGTCCGAAGGTGCTGAGGGCCGATTGCAGGAACATGACCGCGCCGTCGGGATGTTTGCAGGCGCCCCGTCCTCGCACCTCTGCCGCCCATCGCTGGAGGCGTTGAAGGTCCTCGGAGTTGGAGCCCTGGTTCGCGATGCGCCCGCTCGCCTCCGCCAGCGCTCTGAGGCCGAAGAAGCATGGCCCGCACTGGGCCGAGCTCTCGCCGGCCAGGTACCTCATGATGCCCGCCGTCTCGCAGACGGGGCAGTGGGATCCTGGCAGGACTCCCACCACGCCGCATCCTAGCGACAATCCGCGTGCCCGCAGCGCCACGGGGTCGAGCGTGAGGCCCTGGGCCTGCCCGATCTCGACCCAGGCGCCGAAATATCCGCCCAGGAGCACAGCCCGCGGGGGCTCCGTCGCTCCGCCGGCCAGCGCGATCGCATCAGCGATGGTCGCCGTGGTCTCGACCTCCAGCACGCCGGGTCGGGCCACCCCGCCGGCCATCGTGACCAGGACCGTGCCGGTGTCTTCACCGAACCGCGCGATCAGGGCGACGTGCGCGAGCGTCTCGACGTTCTGAACCATCGCCGGGGCGGCTGGAGCGCTGGTCGGGAGGGCGATCCCGGTGGTCACGAGGTGCACGGCCGCGCTCGAGTCGCCCGAGACATAGCGCGCCGGCGCGGCCGCAATCCGGAAATGCTTCCGCTCGGCCCCTGGTCGCTCGGCGAGGGCATGCTCCATCGCGGCGCGGGCGATGGTGTGATGCTCCCCGATGTACAGCACGATCTCCTTGACGCGGACCGCACGGGCCGCAAGCAGGGCGCCGTCGAGCACGAGATGCGGGCGCGTCGACATCAGGAGTCGGTCCTTCTTGCTGTGAGGCTCACCCTCGGCGCCGTTGACCACCAGCGCCTGGGCGTGTCGCGCTGCGGCGGCGCGCCACTTCAATCCGGCGGCAAAACCGGCTCCGCCCCGGCCCGTGAGCCCGCTGCGCACGACGACCTCGGTGAGGTCGCGGCCGGCGTGGGGAAGGGGGCCGAGGCGTGCGGCGTGCTCAGCGAACCCTTCGGGCCCGGCGCTCAGCGTCCGGCCGGCCAGCAGCCGCATCGTGCTCATGGGAGCTCACGCTTTTCTACCGAGCCGCGAAACACCGTCCGGGCCGTGTGCAGCGGATCGAATGGCCCGGCCATGAAGCGGTACCCGGCGACGATCAGGACGACCCCCACGCAGGTCGCGGTCAGCAGCATGAACCAGAAGCTCCATACGTCCGTCCCGGTGCCGAGGCCGTGAATGACCGCGACCGGCCACGAGGCGTAGGCAAGCCAGTGGATCGCGCGCCACGTCCGGTGGCCGATGAAGTTGCGCACGAGGCTCGTGACGATGATCGCGAGCAGCAGGTCGAACGCGATGACGCCCAGGCCAAGCCAGAACGTCCGGTAATAGGAGGAGAAAGGGATGAGGGCAGCGCCCCAGCCGAGGTGGGTGAATGGGTCGACCACCGCGGTCACGATGTGAAGGAACAGGAACACGACCGCGATCAGTGCCACGTTGCGGTGAAGTCCCGTGGTCAGGAAGCGTGGCCATGCCTTGCCCTGCACGCGCATCGTCGAAAGGAGCCCAAGGATGACGACGCCGCTGAGCAGGACCAGCGAAACGGCGCCCGCGGCACGGGTCACGTACCAGAGAAAGGTGTCCGGCACGTCCGATCTAGTGCGATCCGCCCGAGACGGCTATCCCCGTGCCGGATGACGAGCTCACACCACCGGACGACTGGAACGGAGAGAAGAACGAAGTGCCCGACGAGCTCGACGAGGTCGAGGTCGAGGTCGAGGTGCCGGTGCTCGCGCTCGTCGAGGACGTTCCAGGAATCGTCGAGGCGCTGACCACTGCAAGCACACCGACGCCCGCGACCGCGCCGATCGCCACCCAGGTGGTGAGGCTGTTCAGCGTTTGCATCGCGTCATCCCGGGCCATCGCCCTGGCCCTTCTCGCGCTGGTTTCCATGGGTTGCATTCTGGGTGACGCCTCTGGACTCTGCCTCAGAGGATCCTGAGAATTGGCTGAGAGCCGAGAATGGCGCACCCGGCTTCCCACGATACGAAGTTCTGGTCATCGTGCGCGGGCGGCCCAGGGTTTCAATCGGCCTGGAGATCCTGTCTACCGGCCCGTGCACCTACGCTACGCCGTCGAATGAGCGACAGCCGGGAGCAGGACCGCCAGAGTGTGCGCCGTACCGTTTTGATGGGCGCACTCCTGATCGCGTTTGTCGCGGCATGGTTCGGCGCCGGTTTCCTCCCCATCGTCCCGAACGACCTCGACATCTTCTTCTGGCCGTCCGCACAGGCGGCCCTGGCCGGGCACCCGCTGGCGGCCTACTCGCATGCGCCGCTGGACCAGTACCCGAACGCGAACCAGAACGGTCCCGTGTTACTGGTACCCCTGACGCTCATCGGCACGCTCGTGCAGTCGCTCGGGCTCATGCAAACGCTCTATCCACGCCGCGCGATCACGCTGGCCTTCTTCAGCTTTTTCATCCTGTTGATGGCGCGCGAGGGCGTTGCCGCCATCGAAAGGCTGCGCGGCAACAGGCTCGCAGGCAGATGGCGCTTACTGGCGTACGGCGCGCTTGCCGCCGGCCCTCCTGTCTGGCAATCGCTCGCGGGCTTTGGGCACATCGAGCAGCCTTTCGAGGTGTGGTTCGTGCTGCTCGCCATTCGCTGGCTCGATGCGGATCGGCCAGCGCGCAGCGGCGTGGCACTCGGCCTTGCGGTTCTCTCGCGGAGCATCGCCGGTCTATATGCAATCCCGATCGCGCTTCACGCCTGGCGGCGGCGTCCGATGGCGATTCCGCTGATGGCGATCGCTGCCTCCGCCACAGCGCTGGTCGGATTGCTGCCGTTCTACCTTGCCGACCCGGCCTCCTTGATGACGTCGCTGTTCACCAACCGCGGCCTGTTGATCGTCGGCGCCGGTTCGATCTGGACATTGTCGACGGGGACCGTCTTCGAGCAGGTGGCCCAGCACTACGACGTGGTCTTCGTCGCCCTGCTCGCCCTGGCGGCCAACGCGTGGCTCGCGATGCGACCCGGAGGCCTTACGGGGCAAAGGCTGTTCGCGGCGCTTGCTCTCACGGCAGCGAGCTTTGTGCTGCTGGCCAAGACCGTGTGGCCTTACTACCTGATGGAGATCTACGTGTTCGCGACCGTGTGGTCGGCCGGCGCGTGGCGACCGAAATACGGCTGGCAGCGGCTCGTGCTTCCGCCCATCGCGATCGCCGCGCTTGGAGCGCTGGCAGAGTTCGGCTCGACGCCCCACCTGGCCCGCGACGCCGTCATGCTCGAGGGTGTCGCGATGTTCGTGCTGTTGGGCGCCACCTTCGTCTGGCTTCTCGCCGCCGCGTCAGGCGCGGCGGCACGTTCCTCGATCTCCGAGGTGTGATCGAGCGCGTGCCGCGGGATTCTACAAATTGCCTAGATGCAAACCTGGATAAGTGCCCCCGGAGGGAATCGAACCCCCGACCTTGACGTTAGGACCGTCCTGCTCTATCCCCTGAGCTACGGGGGCGCGTCGCGAAGTCTTCTCGAAGTCTATTGAGAATGCGCCCTGCGCGCGCCCGGCGCCCTGAGCTACGGGGGCGCGTCGCGAAGTCTTCTCGAAGTCTATTGAGAATGCGCCCTGCGCGCGCCCGGCGCCCTGAGCTACGGGTCGCGTCGCGAAGTCTTCTCGAAGTCTATTGAGAATGCGCCCTGCGCGCGCCCGGCGCCCTGAGCTACGGGGGCGCGTCGCGAAGTCTGTTCAGATGCGCGCGGCGAGCCCAGGAGTATTCGAACGGTTCGGTGCCGTCGGACCCTTGGCGCGCGCCATCAGGGTACCGGCAGGTAGGGCATCGGGTCGACGACCTGGTCGTTGATGCGGAGCTCGAAGTGGAGATGAGGGCCGGTCGAGTAGCCGGTGGAGCCCTCGCGGCCGATCTGCTGGCCGCGCAAGACGTGGTCGCCGACTTCGACCTGGGTCGCGAGCATGTGCCCGTACAGGGTG
>Ga0307373_10014659_pt1 | contig 10745 bp, 9 predicted proteins | sample OX2MG_FD_202534 | JGI IMG/M metagenome (GOLD analysis project Ga0307373, IMG submission 202534) | Soil microbial communities from Risofladan, Vaasa, Finland - OX-2 | ecosystem: Environmental > Terrestrial > Soil > Coastal area > Acid sulfate soil | place: Finland: Risofladan, Vaasa | collected...
TCCCGCTCTTATTCTCGGCTTCCGCCCGGATCGCCGCGGCGATATCGCCGCTCATCTTCGCCAGCGCGCGGCTATGCGCGGCGGCGAGTGCCTCGAAGCCGTCGCCCTGCACGGCCTCGCGTGCGACCGTGCGGCCCGAGCGCGTCTCCCCACCCGCCGTCCTGTGGACGGTCCACACCGCATCGAGCAGCGCCGCCTGGCCCGGAACCGAATCGAAGCGCTGGACGTCGATGGTGACGCGATAGGCCGGGTCGAAGTTCGCCATCGGCGCGGCGGCTACGTTCGGCGTGCCGAGCAGCTTGACTAGGTCGCCGGCGACGACTTGTGCGATGGCGTCGTTGAGCGGCGCGGCCCAGCGGTTGAACTCGTCGATGTCGACGCGATTTGGAGCGGCCTGGACCACGAACTGCGGCCGATCGACCGCGGCGGGGACTGAGACGGGGCCGACCATGATCGGATAGCTCACCGGCGTCGCACCGTCGGAGACCGCGGTAGCGTCAAGCGTGTAGAATCGCGACGGCGCCGTGGTGCCGCAGCCGGATACGGCAGCCGCAACCAACGCAATCGGAACCATCAGATGCGCGATGCGGCGTGCCATCACTTCGCCTCCCCCTTCTTGCCGCGAACGAGCGCCTCGGGATGGCGTTCGAGATAATCCGCTAGCACGCGCAACGAGCGGGCCGCGCGGCTCACCTCCTGCAGTGTGCTGCCGAGTTGCTGGACCTGCGCGGAATTCGGCTCGGTAAGACTGGCGGTATTGTTAAGCGTGCCGCGCGCGCTCACCAGCGTGCCGCGCGCTGCCACCAGCGTCTGATCGAGGTCGGCGATCGTCTTGGTCAATTCATCGCCGATCCGCTGGAGCGGCAGCTTGTCGAGCTTGTCGATAACGTCCGTAACTTTCGCCTCCATCGTCTCGAGTTGACCCGGTATGGTCGGCAACTGCGCCGGGGTCTGCGACCAGTCCACCGTCGCCGGGGGTGCGCCCGGAAAGAAATCAAACGCCACGAACACCGATCCGGTCAGCAAGTTCCCCGTCCGCAACTGCGCACGGACTCCGTGGGCCACCAAGGCGTCGATCAGTCTTCTGCGCATCCGCTCGAGTTCCGCGCCGGTCGCACCCTCGAGAACCTTGACCCCGAGTCTCTGCGGGTCCAGGCGGATAGTCACCGGGACCGAGAACTCGAAGTTCTTCAGGTCGACTTGCGCGCGCACCTCCATGACTTCGCCGATTGGGATGCCGCGGAACTCGACCGGCGCGCCAGGCAGCAGCCCACGAACCGAGTCCTTGAAGATCAGCCTGTAGGTCTGCGGACTGTGGGCGGCAGGCTTGAAAGCGTCCGCCCGATCGCCGAACAGGGTAAAGATGCTGTTGGCCTCGGCAGCGGGCAGGACCGCTCCGTTTGCCGGCGACTCGAAAGCGATGCCGCCGATGAGGATGGACAGCAGCGATTGGGTCTGCACGCTGAGCCCGCTCGCGGAGAGCGATACGTCGATCCCGCTGGCCTGCCAAAAACGCGTATTCGTGGTGACGTACCGATCATAGGGCGCTCTCACGAACACTTTGAGAGTGAAAAACTTCCCGTCCTTGTCCAGCCTGTATGACGCGACCTGACCGACCTGGAGACGGCGAAAAAATATCGGCGTGCCGGTGTCCAGCGAACCCAGGTCGGAGGTCTTGAGCACGAAGAAACGTCCCGGTGCATTGCCGGTAACCACCGGCGGGGTCTCGAGCGCCACGAAGTCGCGCTTGGGCTCCTTCGAACTGCCGATTTCCATGCCGATAAAGGCCCCCGAGATGAGGGTGCCCAAGCCGGTCACGTTGGCGCCCGAGATGCGCGGCCGCACCACCCACAGCTTGGTGTCCTCGACCAGAAAGTCCTCGGTCCGGGGCGTCATCTGTGCCGTGGCTATCACGCGCTGGTGATCCCTCGTCAGCCGGATGGCCGTGATGGTGCCGACATCCACGCCGCGGTAGTTGATCTTGGTCTTGCCGGCCTCCAGCCCTTCGGCCGACTGGAACACGATTCTGATTTTCGGGCCTTCGCTGCGGATCCGGGCCACGGCGACCCAAACGCCGACCAATGCCGCCACGATCGGGATGAACCAGACCATGGAGAGCCGCGTCCGCTTCCTGGGGATGGACCTCGAGTCGGGAACTGAAGGGATCGGTGGGTCGCGATCAGGCATGTCTAACCTCTTGCAAGCTCATTGCATCCCAGATCAGCCGCGGGTCGAAGGACTCGGCCGCGAGCATCGTCAGCACCACCACCGCCGCGAAGAAAAACAGACCCGGCCCTGGCTCGACCGACATCAACGGTTGGAGCTGAATCAGCGCGGCGGTAAAAGTGTCGACGAACACGTCAACCATCGACCAGCGGCCGATGAAGTCGACCATTCGGTAGAGTCGGATGCGCTGTTCGTTGTTCGTAATCGACCCGCGCTGCGCGGTGATGAGCAGGTACGCCAACGCCAGGATCTTCGCGCTCGGGATCATGATGCTCGCAAACAGCACGATCAGCGACAGCGGCCATCCGGTCGGCGACCACAACAGCACGACGCCTTGCAGGATGGTGTCGGACTCGGCGCCGGCAGCGGTGGTCGTGGTCAACACCGGCAGGATGTTGGCCGGGATGTAACAGACCGCCGCCGCAATCAGGAAGGCCCACGTGCGCTGGAAGCTGGCCGGCTTGCGAAAGACGAGTTCCTCGTCGCAGCGCGGGCAGCGCCCTTCGGCCTCGCCCGGCGCGGGGCGCGAGAGCAGGCCACAGGTCTCGCAACTATGCAGACCCTGCCGCATCGCGGTTGGAGCGGCCGGACTCACGACGTCTCCTCGGTCACGCGGTCTCCGGCAGAGCCGGGCCGCGCGCCGGCCTGTGCCCATTGGATCCTTTCCCACACCTCGCGCGAATCGAAACTCGTCTGCATCCCGGCAAGCAGGAAGACCAACGCCCAGAGGACGAACAGCGCGATGCCCGGGACCACCGTCGCATAATCCGCAATCTTGATGAGCGCGACCAGCACACCGAGCATCATGACCTCGATCATGCTCCAGGTCCGAGTGGTCGGGTGATGGCGTAGCAGCGTCCCCACCCATTTTGGCGGGCGTTCGCGAAGAGCGCCAAGCACGATCGCCAGCATGAAGCCAATCTGCAGCGCCGGCGCGATGACGGCGGTCAAGAGCACCAGCGCCGCGACGGCCTGCGATCCCTCGTTCCACAGATGCTCGGCGCCTCCGATAACCGTGGTCGAGGCCTGGCGCCCGACGATCGTCAAGCCAAGCATGGGAACCGAGTTCGCGACCACGTAGAGCACCGCGGCTCCGAGCGTCAGCGCGAGCGTGCGATTGAGTGAGTCCTCACGATGACGCCACAGCTCCTTGTTGCAGCGCGGACAGCGCGCCGACGCGCCCGGCGCAAGCTCCGGGAGCCGCTGCAACAGATCGCAGTGCGGGCACGCGACGACCATGGAGTCGGCGAACGGCTGGTTGTAAACGTGACTAGACAAGAGCGCCGCGCCTCAGTCCGCAAACCCGATCGACTCACACTGCGCCACCGGCGGACCAACCAGCAGTGTATACGATGCGATCGGTAAGCCGACTACGATCGCCGTCACGATTCGGTAACTGGGCATTAGGCCGACCGCGAGGCCCAACATCAGAGCAACCCCGGCAGTCATGAGGCCGGACAGCATTTGGTCCCGCGCCCGGCGGACATGAGCGCGATCGATCTCGTCAAAAACATCAACTGTCGACCGCTTCCGAAAAACATCTGGACGGCAAAAGACTCTCGATATTTTTCGCATTACCGGCGTGTTCGAAAAATAAGACCTAGTCCCACACCGAAAAGCCGCTCCGCCGCCCAGTTTCGTGGGCGCGCTCTTGTATGTGTTAATCAGGAGGGACCAAAAGGTCTCGGCATAGGCTCGAGCCGCGGCCTCGGAAATGCGGGCGCCCGCTCCATCAACCCTCCCGACACAATCGGCAGCCCTTATGCGCAGTAGACGACAGTGTGCGTCGCGGAAGGATCATCGTCTGGTCCATGTTGTCCTCATCGCCGAATCGAAGAATTGAAAGCGCCCTTTGACTATATCGCCTCGCCGGCGCACCAGCCGCTCGACCAGGCCCACTGGAAATTGTAACCGCCGAGCCATCCCGTCACGTCCACCGCCTCGCCGATGACATAAAGGCCGCGCACCCCGCGCGCCTCCATCGTTTTTGAGGACAGCGCGGCGGTATCGACGCCGCCCACCGTCACCTCGGCCTTCGACCACCCTTCCGATTGCGCCGGCACAACCCGCCATCGTTCCAGCCGCGCGGCGATCGCGGCAAGGCCGCGGTCCGGCAAATTAGCCATCGTCCCATCAACTGCCACAGCCTCCGCCATCGCGTGCGCGAGGCGCGCCGGCAGAATCTCGGCCAGCACGTTCCTGAGCTCGGCCCTGGGACGGCTGCGCTTGCGCTCGCGCAGAAAGTTTTCGACTTCGAGGCCGGGTGCGAGGTCGAGCGAAAGCGCTTCGCCTTCGCGCCAGTAGGACGAGATCTGAAGAATCGCGGGACCCGAGAGGCCTCGATGGGTGAACAGGATATTTTCACGGAAACTTTGCCGGCCGCATCCGACCATCGCCTCGACCGACACGCCACTTAGCGATCGGCAAAGCGCGAGCGTCTCGTTCGCGAACTTGAGTCCGACCAGCCCCGGCCGCGGCTCGATTACCCCAAGCTCGAAGCGGCGTGCAAGGTCGTAGGCGAAACCGCTCGCGCCCATCTTCGGAATCGAAAGCCCGCCGGTCGCGATCGCCAGCGCCGGCGCGGTGAAGGTGCCGCGGTCGGTCTCGACCCGGAAGCGGTCGGCGTGCGTGACGGCGGTCACGCGGTGGCCGACGCGCAAATCTACCGCGGCGGCGGCACATTCGCTTAGCAGCATCGCCAGAATTTCGCGGGCCGAGCCGTCGCAGAAAAGCTGACCCAGGGTTTTCTCGTGATAGCGGATGCGATGGCGCTCGACCATCGCGATGAAGTCGCGCTCGGTGTAGCGGCTGAGCGCGGATTTGCAGAAGTGCGGGTTGGAGGACAGAAAGCGCTCGGGCGTGATCTCGAGGTTGGTGAAGTTGCACCGTCCGCCGCCGGAGATCAGAATCTTGGCGCCCGCATTCGGGCCGTGCTCGAGCAGCAGCACGCGCCGGCCGCGTCGGCCAGCGCCAATTGCGCACATCAACCCCGCCGCTCCGGCGCCCAGCACCACGACGTCGAACGTTTCCATCACCGGGGTCGCGAATCCCTGCGCTGGTGCGAAGACGACACGGATCGCGCGTCGAAATACGCTTGACAAACGAAGCGCCGGCGCGCTGGTATCGGGCAAACTATCGCGGGCGCGGCCCTGTCGGTCGCGCCCGCAAGGAGAGCAGAGCGATGGAATTCGCAATCGCATACCCGGCCCGCCCGGATGCCTGGAAGGATTTGGTAATTGCGGAGGATCACGGTTTCACTCACGCCTGGTTCTACGATTCCCAGATGATCTACAGCGACGTTTACGTGTGCCTCGCGCTCGCCGCCGAACATACGAAGCGAATCAAGCTCGGGACCGGCGTGGCGATTCCTTCCAACCGTATCGAGCCGGTTACCGCGCACTCGATCGCGACCATCAACCTGCTCGCGCCGGGCCGCGCGATGCTGGGTATCGGCACCGGCTTTACCGGGCGCAATACGATGGGCCTGCCGCCGGTCAAAATCGAACGGATGCGCGAGTACATCGTAATGTGCCGCAAATTGCTGCGCGGCGAGGAGGTGATGTACCGCGAGGGCAAGCGCGAACGCGCGATCCGCTTTCTCCATCCCAACCACGGCTATATCAACCTCAAGGATCCGATTCCGATTCACGTCGCGGCCAACGGACCCAAGGCGCTCGAGCTAGCGGGCGAAGTCGGCGACGGATGGATCACCGCGCTCTCCGACCCCGACCACATCCGCGCCGACTTCAAGCATATCGAGGCGGGTGCGGCGCGCGCCGGACGCAAGCTTAGCAACTTCCCTGCGATGCTGCTGACCTCGGCCTGCGTGCTCAAGCCGGGCGAGTCGGCAGCCTCGCCACGCGCGATTCAGCGGGTCGGCCCGTTCGCCGTGGTGCTCCTGCACGCGATGTGGGAGGCCTCCGCGATCACTGCGTCGGCGTCCTCGCCGTTTCAGAAGCAATGGGAGCGCTACCGCGACGAGTACGTGGCGAAAATGAAAACGCCGGCGGACCGCCGCTACCTCGAAGTCCACGAGGGCCATCTCATCTATCTCAAGCCGGGCGAGGAGAAATATCTCGACGATCCGATAGTGCGCGCGAGCACGCTGACCGGCACGGCTGAGGAAATAATAGCGCGGCTGAAAGCGATGGAGGCGGCGGGGCTTCGCCAGGTCGCAATCCAGGTCGTCTATCCGCAAGGCCGCGAGATGATCGAAGAGTTCAGCCGCGAGGTGATCGCAAAATACTGAGCTGCTGCATGCGATCACACGGGCGCCGGGCGAATCGTACCGCCCGGCGCCATCATTTTCGCATTCGAATGAGCGGTCGCTCCCCAGCCGGCGAGGCTCACTCGTACGTGGTTCGCACGATCAGATGCGCCGCGCCGCCGTCGATCGTCAGTATCGAGCCGGTGGTGTAGCTGGCGGCCGCGCTCGCGAAGTAAAGCGCCGCGCCCACAACCTCTTCGGGCTCGCCGGCACGCTGGAGCGGAAAAGTCTTCTTCGCGCGCCTGGCGAAATCCTCGGTACGCGACCATCCCTTGCTGATGTCGGTATGGAACGGGCCGCACATGATGCAGTTCACGCGCACCTTGGGGCCGTATTCCTTCGCGAACGCCACGGTAAGGATATTCAGTCCGGCCTTGGCGGCAGCGTAGGGCGCGGTTTCCGGGTCCGGCCGAATCGCCGCGGTCGAGGAGATGTTGATGATCGCGCCGCCCTCGCCCGCCGCCATACGCGAGCCGAAAAGCGCCGAGAGCCGAAACGCCCCCTTGAGATTCACGCCGATGATCTTGTCGAACAGTTCCTCGCTGGTCTCGGCCGACGACGGCGCGAGCGGTGAGATGCCGGCATTGTTGATCAGCACGTCGGCCCGCCCCCATCGCGCGTAAACCTCGTCGGCGAGGCGGTTGCAGTCTTCCCACTTGCCGACGTGAGCGGCGTGCGCCGAGCCGTCAGAGCCGAGCGCGCGAATTTCCTTGACGGTCTCCTCGCAGGTGTCGAGCTTGCGACTCGCGATCGCCAGCTTGGCGCCGGCCGCCGCGAACCCGAGCGCCATCGCGTGGCCGATACCGCGGCTGCCGCCGGTTATCACGACCACTTTGCCGGTGAAATCGTATTGTACTGGAGCGGTCGTCATTGCGCGGCCACCTCGAGTTCGATGCGGTCGGCGAATTTCCGGATCGCGGCCTCGCGCAGCGCCGGGATATGGCTGGTCGGGAAAAGGCCGGTCGTGCCCTTGTAATCGCGCAGCACCTGGCGCGCCAGCGTAATCTTGTGGACCTCGGTCGGCCCGTCGGCCAGGCCCATCACGAAACTCTCCATCACCTGCTCGGCGAACGGCATCTCCGGCGTCACCCCGAGCGATCCGTGGATTTGGAGCGCGCGCACCACGACGTCGTGGAACACCTTGGGCATCGCGGCCTTCACGGCGGCGATGTCCTTGCGCACCTTGAGATAGTCCTTGTACTTGTCGATGCGCCAGGCGGTGCGCAGCACCAGCAGGCGGAACTGCTCGATGTCGATCCAGGAGTCCGCGATCTTCTCCTGCACCATCTGCTTGTCGGCCAGCAGCGAGCCCTGAGTGGTGCGCGAGAGCGCCCGCTCGCACATCTGGTCGAACGACTTGCGGACCTGTCCGATGGTGCGCATCGCGTGGTGAATCCGCCCGCCCCCCAGGCGCGTCTGCGCCACTACGAAGCCGCCGCCACGCGGTCCCAGCAGATGGTCCTTCGGCACCTGGACGTCCTGGTAGCGCACGTAGGCGTGGTCCCCGTTAACCTCCTGGCCGACGCCGAGGCGGCGCACGATGTTCACGCCGGGGGCATCGGTCGGCACGATGAAAGTCGAGAGCCGCTTGTAGGGCGGCGCGTCGGGGTCCGTGACCACCATCGCGATCAGGAACGAGGAGTAATGCGCGTTGGAGGAAAACCACTTCTCGCCGTTGATCACCCAGTTATCGCCATGCAGCTCGGCGTGGGTGGTGAAGACCTTGGGGTCGGCGCCGCCCTGCGGCTCGGTCATCGAGAAGCACGAGACAATTTCGTTGGCAAGCAGCGGCTCGAGGAAGCGCTTTTTCTGCTCGGGCGTGCCGTACTTGGCGAGAATCTCCGCGTTGCCGGAATCCGGCGCCTGGCATCCGAAAACAGTCGGCGCGAAGCGCGAGCGGCCGAGAATTTCGTTCATCAGGGCCAGCTTGACCTGCCCGTAACCCTGTCCGCCGAGTTCGGGTTCGAGATGACAGGCCCACAGCTTGTGCTTGCGGACCTCGGCTTGCAGCGGGCGCACCAGCTTGTTGCGCTTGGGGTCGCGGACCTCGTAGGGCGACTCCAGCACGTAGTCGAGCGGCTCGACTTCCTCGCGCACGAATCGATCGATCCAATCGAGTTCCTTCTGGAACTCCGGTTCGGTCTCAAAATCCCAGCTCATGGTTGCTCCTCCGTGGAAATGGCCGGCGGCGGCGTTTCTTCGCACGGCGCGCGTTATTCTCGGAGTCCTTACTCTTATGCCGCTCGCCTTGCCGATTGCGAGACTGCCTCAGGCGGTCGTCTTTCTCAAGGGTTCGGTTCCGTCGGCCGGTTCGACGAGCGAGTCGTGTTTTGTTAGTCCTGTCCCAACCTCGTGTCCATTCCGGATGCGGCGCACGGGGGCCACATGTATCGGAGGTCGCAATGGAATTTGGAATCGGCGTAAGCACGCATATCGGAAACTGGGACGTGATTCGCTATGTCGAGGAGCTCGGCTTCGATCGCGCCTGGGTCGGCGATTCGCAGATGATCTGGTCGGACTGCTACGCGACGATGGCGTTGGCGGCGGCGAATACCAGGCGCATAAAGATCGGTACCGGCGTCGCGATCGCCGGCACACGTCTGGCTCCGGTGACAGCGCATTCGATCGCGAGCATCAATCAGATCGCGCCGGGCCGCGTGTTTCTCGGGATTGGGACCGGACACACCGCGATGCGCGTGATGGGGCAGGATCCGATGCGGACCAGCGAGTTCCGCGAGTACCTGCGCGTGGTCCGCGCCCTGCTCGACGGCCAGGCCGTGGACTACACATATCGGGGCAAAACGCGCGAAATAAAATTCCTCCATCTGGATCGACACTTCATCAATCTGCAACCGCGAATTCCGATCTACGCCGCGGCCAACGGCCCCAAGGCGCTCGAGGCCACCGGAGCCTATGCCGACGGATGGATAACCGTTGGGGGACAGCCGGAGGTGACCAGCCATAAACTCGACAAAATTGGCCAGGGAGCGGCGCATGCCGGACGCAAACTGCCGGCCGACTTCCATACCGCTTTCATCAGCACCGGATGCGTACTGCGCGCGGGCGAAAAGCTCACCGACGACCGCGTAATCGACGAGACCGGGTCGTGGGTGATGTGCGAGCTGCATTTCTTCTACGAAATCTGGAAAGACCTGGGCGAAAAGGACGAATTGATACCTCCGCACTTCGCCAATGTCTGGGAGGACTATCTTAAGCGGGTTAAACATTTCAGCCTGCCCGAGAACGCGCGCTTCCGTCAGATCCACGAGGGGCACCTGGTTTACATGCAGCCCGAAGAGCGGCGTTTTGTGACCCCCGAGGCCATACGCGCGGGCTGCCTGATCGGGCGGCCTGAGGAGATCGCGGAACAAATCCGCGCCATCGAAAAGAGCGGCATGCGCGAGACCGTGCTATGGCCTCCGATGGATCGCGAGCGCAAGGTCTACCGGGATTTCGCGGAGATGGTTTTCCCGCTGCTGAAGTAGAGGGCCACGCGGTGCTTCACACTCCGATTTGCGACTATTTCGGAATCGAGTATCCGATTTTGCTGGCCGGGATGGGCGGCGTCGCGATGCATCGGCTGGTCGCCGCGGTCTCCAACTCGGGCGGCCTCGGCGTCATCGGTGCGGCCGGATGCTCGCCCACGGAGTTACGCGAGGAAATCCGCCGCACCCGCGAACTTACCGACAGGCCGTTCGCGGTCGACCTGCTGGCGCCGATTCCCGACATGATGCGGCCCCACATGCCGGTCCTGATCGAGGAGCGGGTGAAAATCTTCGTCGCCGGCCTGGCGGTTCCCGCCGAGTTCATCCGCACCATGCACGAGCACGGAATGAAAGTGGTCGTGATGTGCGGCAAAGTGCGTCACGGCGAGAAGGCCGAACGGGCCGGAGCCGACGTGGTGGTCGCCCAAGGCTCGGAGGCCGGCGGGCATACCGGCGAGATCGGAATGATGTCGCTGGTGCCGCAGATGATCCGCGCGGTCCGCTTGCCGGTGCTCGCGGCCGGCGGTATCGCGCACGGCAGCCAGGCCGCCGCCGCGCTGACACTCGGGGCGCAGGGCGTGGTCATCGGCACGCGTTTTATCGCGACTCCCGAGGCCCAGGCCGCCCAAGTCTATCGCGACGCGATCGTTCGCGCGGGCGACGATTCCACCTTGCGCACGCGCTGTTACACGGGCAAGCCGTGCCGCGTGATTCGCAACGCCTACGCGCTCGAGTGGGAGCGCGAGCCGGCGAAGATCAAGCCGTTT
>Ga0307373_10014660_pt1 | contig 10745 bp, 10 predicted proteins | sample OX2MG_FD_202534 | JGI IMG/M metagenome (GOLD analysis project Ga0307373, IMG submission 202534) | Soil microbial communities from Risofladan, Vaasa, Finland - OX-2 | ecosystem: Environmental > Terrestrial > Soil > Coastal area > Acid sulfate soil | place: Finland: Risofladan, Vaasa | collected...
GGGGGGGGCGGCGGGGGGGGGGGCAGCGGTCGGACTCGCCGGCGGCCTTACCGGTGGACCGGGCCTCAGCCCGGGAGCCCAGCGCGCCTGCCGCTGACGTTGACCACCACCGACCCATGGGCCAGCAGCTTTCCCGACGCCGACGCGACGGTCACCTCGGCATGGTGCAACCGGCCCCCGCGATGGATCGTATGGGCGGTCGCCACCACGTTCTCGTAGGGGGCGGACGCCACGTAGCCCACCGTCATCGAGACGGTCGATGCCCGGCTCCCCTTGCGGAAGTCATGTCCGGCGATCACCGCCCCGGTCCCGGTGGTGTCGATCAACGCGGCGATCATGCCACCGTGAAAGATGCCCTCGTGCGCGCTGAACACCTCGTCGTAGGGAAGCTCGATCTCCACCACGTCGGGCTCCCACTTCCGAACGATCATCCCGGCGTGCAGGTTGAAAGGGATCTCGTCGGCCCAATGCCGACGGAACCACCCGGCCAGGCGGACGGCTTCGTCGCCGGCCGCCGGATCGGCGCTCACTCCTGGGCCTCACGGAGCCGTCGACGCAGGACCTTGCCGCTCGCCGTCTTGGGGAGCTCGTCCACGACGACCACCCGCTGTGGAACCTTGAACCCGGCCAGGCTTTCGCGGGCGAACCGGCGCAACTCCTCGGCGAACGGGGGCCCGGCCCCGTCCGATCCGACCACGTACGCCACCACCACCTCCCCCATCCGCCGGTCGGGAACGCCGACGACCGCCGCCTCGGCGACCGACGGGTGCTGCACGAGCACCTGTTCGACCTCGACGGGGTCGACGTTCTCGCCGCCCCGGACGATCCGGTCCCCCTTCCGCCCGACGAGGAACAGGTAACCCCGCTCGTCGATCCTCCCAAGATCGCCGGTGTGCAACCAGCCGTCGGCCTCGGTCCGGTGCACGTGGGGCGCTCGGGCCCACACCTCCCCGATGCCCTCCGCGTCCGCCTCGTCGATCCGGACCTCGGTCTCGGGGGCGGCTCTGCCGTTGGACAGGAGCAGCTCGGGCGCCCCGCTGACCGCCGCCCGGTGGTCCTCGGGCCCCAGGAAGGCGAGCGGGCTCCCCTCGGTGGTTCCGTACACCTGCACGAGGGAGACCCCGGGCAGCCGTTCGAACAGCGTCGCAAGGGTGTCGGGGTGGATGGGCGACCCGCCGTACTGCAGCATCCGGAGCGTGGGCAGCTCGATCAGGCCCAGCGGCAGCAGGATCTCGACCATCGTCGGGACCAGTAGCGCGTGAGTCACGCCGAAAGAGCCGAGACCGGCCCAGGCCTCCGGGGTGAACCTCGGGGCTCCGGCCAGCGTCGCCCCGGTGGCCAACGTGTTGAGCACGTTGCCCACTCCCGCGATGTGCTCGAAGGGCGCCATGGTGGCGTACACGCTCCCCGGTCCCAGCCCGGTCAACGGCACGCTGTTGCGGACCCGGGCGGCCAACCGGTCCTGGCGGACCGGCACCATCTTGGGCACGCCGCTCGTACCCGACGTGTGCATGATGAGCGCCAGCTCCTCCGCAGACGGATCGAGCCCGAGCACTCGCCGGCTCGGGGCGAAGGTGGGAACGACCTCCACCCGCTGGCCCGTCGTCGATGTCGCCTCCCGCGCCGCCTCTGCGTACTGCTCCTCGGCCACCACCACCGGGGAATCGTGCTGGCCCAGGCAGGCCGCCAGCTCGCGGGTGGTGAGCCGCGGACCGACCGGTGCGAGCGGGCGCCCCGATCCCGCACCGCCGAGCAGCAGCGCGGTGGCGGCCAACGAGGTCACCACCAGCGCGGGGACCGACCGGCCCCGCGGCACCCCGACCGAGTCGAGCCAGTCCGCCGCCCCGGCCGCGTGGGCCAGGAGCTCGGCCGTGTCCCAGACCCCCTCGGCGGTCATCACCGCCGGCGCCTCGGGATCACGCGCCGCGACCATCTGCGACCATGTCCGCTCGGAACCCGACGACCCGCGGGCCGCTGCCCTCACCACCGACGCCGCTCCGAGGAGGCCTGCGGCCCGGTCAGGAGCCCGGCTCGAAGTCACGGCCCCGGATCAGACGGACCGGATCGTAGCGGAGCACCATGTCACCCTTCTGGTTGTACACGGTGTTGCGGGCCGAGACGACCCCGCGGCCTGGCCGCGACGACGCTCGGGACTCGGTGATCTCCACCACCACGTCGATCGTGTCGCCGACGTACACCGGGCGGCGCACGTCGAGCTCCATGTGCATGAACGCGAGCCCGGTGCCGTGCAGGGCATTGGTCTGCAACACCAGCCCCTCGGCCATGGCGAAGGTGAGGGCCCCGGGCACGAGCCGACCCTCGTAGTTGCCCTCCGCTGCGTGGCGCGCATCGGTGAAGAGCGGCTCGGTGAAGCCGCAGAGCGTGACGAAGGCCATGAGGTCGGCCTCGGTGATGGTGCGGGCAGATGTCCGGAAGGCGAAACCGGCAGGCGTGTCCTCCCAGTTCATGCCCTTGCCCAGCTGTTGGATCCCCTCGTGCGAGTCGGTCATCGGCCGGACACTACCGCCTGGCCCCGCGTGACAGCATGCCGACCGACTCCGTCAGCTCCCCCACGTCCTTCAGCTCGTCGAGGTCGATGTCGAACTCCGGGTCCTCGGCGATCTCGACGGCACCCCGGGCCGTCGGGCCCGGTCACGACATCGTCAGGCCGCCGTTCACCGAGACCGTCTGCCCGGTGACGTAGGCCGCATCGTCGCTCGCGAGGAAGGCCACCATGGCGGCCACCTCGTCGGGCTGGCCGATCCGCCGCATGGGGATCGCCTTGGCCAGGCTCTCCCGCAGCCCGGAGCTCGCCTCGCCCAATTGGGCGAGCAACGCGGTGTCCGTCGGTCCCGGGCAGACGCAGTTGACCGTCACCCCGTTGCGGGCCATCTCGCGGGCGAGCGTCTTGGTGAATGCGATGATCCCGCCCTTCGTCGCCGAGTACACGGCCTCACCGCTCGAGCCCACCCGTCCGGCGTCGGACCCGAGGTTCACGATCCGGCCGCGCCCGCCCGGGATCATGCTCGACTCGAGCACGGTCTTGCAGCAGATGATCGTCCCCTTCAGGTTCACCCGCCAGAGCCGGTCCCACGTGTCCTCGGTGGAGTCCATGAACGGCTCGATCCGGTCGAACCCCGCGTTGTTGACCAGAACCTCGATCGGGCCGAGCGCCCGCTCGATCTCGGACACCGCGGCCCGGACCGCCCCGCTGTCGGACACGTCGACGGTGACAGGGATGGCGCCGCCGCCGATCTCGCCGGCCACCGCGCCGGCCGCAGGCCCGTCGAGATCGCAGACGGCGACCGTGGCTCCGTCCCCGGCCAGCCGCCGCGCGATGGCCGCGCCGATCCCGTTGCCGGACCCGGTCACCATGGCCACCCGTCCCTCGACCTGCATCCCCGACCTCCGCTCCGATCCGATCGCGCGCGATTGCGAGCGCGATCGTAGGCGGTGAACCGAGGGGGCCCGGTCGCCCGCTATCCGACTGCCGGCCCGAGCTCGCTGCGGGCGATCTGCACCCGCAGGATCTCACTGCTTCCCTCGACGACCCTGGCCACCCGCAGATCGCGGAACCATCCCTCGAGCGGCAGCTCGCGGGACATGCCCATCGCCCCGAGAAGCTGCATCATGCGGTCCACCACCCGAAAGGCCATCTCGGTCGCGTACAGCTTGGCGATCGCCACGTCGCGCCGGGCGTCCCCACCGGCGTCGACGACCCGGGCGGCGCGGCGGGTCAGGAGGCGGGCGGCCTCGATCTCCACCCTCGAGTCGGCGATGGCGAACTGCACCGCCTGGCGGGTGGCCAGCACCCGGCCGAACGTCTCCCGATGGATGACCCACTCGTGCGCGTGCCGGACCGACTCCTCGGCCACCCCGATCGAACGGGCCGCGTACACCAGCCGTCCCCGCTGCACCCACCGCCCGGCGAGCCGGAGTCCCTGGCCCTCCTCCCCCACCAGGTTCGCGGCCGGGACCCGGACGTCGCGGAGGTCGAGCACCGTCGGCCAGTGGTCGCGGATGACCGGGACCCGCTCCACGCTCACACCGGGAAGATCCGTGTCGACGATGAAGCAGCTGATGGCGCTCCCGGTCCTCGCGTACACGACCCCGTAGCGGGCCCGGTCCGCATGCGTGATCCACATCTTGGTGCCGTTGAGGACCCACTCCGAGCCGTCACGACGTGCGGTGGTGGCGATGGCGCCGGCCGGGTCCGTTCCCCCGGAGGGCTCGGCCACCGCGTTGAAGGCGACCCAGCCCTCCTCGATGTGCGGGCGGACGTAGCGGGCGATCTGCTCCGGGCTCCCCTGATAGAGGGGCGAGGGCGGGTTCAGCCCGAAGACGCCTCCCCCGGGGGTCGGATGGCAGAACCGGTGCCGGCTCGCCTCCTCCCAGACCACGACCGAGGCGAAGGCGTCGAGGCCGCCGCCGCCGAACTCCTCCGGCGCGTCGAGGCACCACAACCCGAGCTCGCGGGCCTGGGCACGGAGCGGGCCCAGGACGTCGTCGGGAAGTCCCAGCGCAGTCGGGCCGAGGGCGGCCTCCGCCGGCACGATGCGCTCGGCAACGAAGCGCGCGACGAGCTCGCGCAGCGATTCGAGCTCCCCTTCCGGCTCGAGCCCGGGCACGCTCAACTCCGCCCCCAGGACGGTCTCATGGCGAGTACCTCACCATGGGGACCCTAGCCCTCGCCGCCGAACCCGCGGCGCTCCCGCCCGTCTCCCCGGGCACGGGTCCCGCTATCGTCCACGGCGACGCGGTCGACGTCCGGGGAGTTCGAGGAGGTGGTCACGATGGACGAGGTGACAGGGGCCTCGGACCCCTCCGTGCTGCCGGAGGACCCCGGCGAACCGGTGCTGTACGAGGTCGCGGCAGGTGTGGCCACCCTCACCCTCAACCGACCGGGGAAGCTCAACGCGTGGACACCGGCGATGGAGAACGTCTGGAACGGCCTGCTCGACCGGGCTGGGGCCGACGACGACGTCCGGGCTCTGGTGGTCACCGGATCCGGCAAGGGCTTCTGCGCCGGCATGGACATGGCCGTCCTCGCCGAGCGCGCCGGCAAGGGGCCGCCGCCCCGCCGCGAGCGCCCGCTCACGAGCGTGGCCGACTTCCCCAAACCGGTGATCGGCGCCATCAACGGGCCCTGCGTGGGCCTGGCACTGGCGCTCGCGCTGTGCTTCGACGTGAGGTTCGCGGCCCCCGAGGCCCGCTTCGTCACCGGGTTCGCCCGCCGCGGGTTCGTCGCCGAGTTCGGCACCTCGTGGCGGTTACCGCGCCTGGTGGGCCAGGGCCGGGCCATGGACCTCCTCCTCACCGGCCGCCCGTGCGAAGCCGACGAGGCCCTCGCGATCGGCCTGGTGAACTGGGTCGTCCCGAGCCATGAGCTGGTTCCGGCCGCCCAGGCCTGGGCAGGGGTGCTGGCCGCGTCGAGCTCCCCGCTCTCGATGGCCGCGATGAAAGAGCAGGTCGCCGCCGACTGGCTCCGGGACTCCCGGCAGTCCGAGGAGGTGGCCTCCGCCATGTGGCGGGACGATCGCTACCGGCGGGACGGGGCCGAGGGAGTCGCCAGCTTCCGGGAGCGGCGGGCCCCCCGGTTCGCCCCGCTCGGCCCGTGGCCTCCGGCCGGGGCGTGACGCACGGGCTCCGGGGGCGGCGGCGAGCCACGACCGGCCGGGGCCGGGCGTTCAGGTGCCGGTCAGGAGCTTCCGCAGCTCGGTCTTCAGGACCTTGCCGCTGGCGTTGAACGGCAGCGACTCGACGATCCGCACCTCCCGGGGGACCTTGTAGTTCGCCAGCCGCTCCCGGGCCGCTGCGACGAGGGCCTCGGGATCGACCGAGGCACCCGGCCGCGGGACGACGAAGGCGACGCCGACCTCCCCCATCCGGGCGTCGGGTCGGCCGATCACGGCGATCTGCTGCACCCCCGGCACCGACATCAGCGCGTTCTCGACCTCCGCGGGCGCCACGTTGAACCCTCCGCAGATGTAGATGTCCTTCTTCCGGTCGGTGATCCTCAGGTAGCGATCTTCGTTCACCAGACCGATGTCGCCGGTGTGGAGCCAACCGTCCTCGTCGATCGCCGCGCGCGTCGCCTCGGGCTCGCCCAGGTAGCCCTTCATGACGTTGAACCCCCTCACGAGGATCTCGCCCTGCTCGCCGAGCGGAACGCCCCTCCCCGCGTCGTCGACGACCGCCACCTCCACCCCGTCGATCACCTGCCCCGACCACCGGGCCGTCGTCTCGGGATCGTCGCCGGGAGCCGAGTTGCTCACCATGGCGGTCGCCTCGGTCAGCCCGTAGCCGGTGGTCACCGACCGGAAGGGCAGCTCGCGCTGGAGCCGGTGGATGAGCGCCACCGGCACCGTGGACGCCCCGACGAACGCCACCCGGAGGCTCGACAGGTCGTAGCGGCCCCGGTCGGGGTGGTCGAGGACGGATGTGAAGACGGTCGGGGGCCCCGGCAGCATCGTGATGCGCTCCGCGGCGATCATCTCGAGCATCCTCCGGGGGTCGAAGACGGCCATCGGGTACACGCAGGCGCCGACCATGAGGCTGAGCATCCAACCCGCCTTGTACCCGAAGCAGTGGAAGAACGGGTTGGTCACGACCATCCGATCGCCCTCGCCGAGGCCGAAGCCCACGTTCCACGCCTCGAACGAGCGGAGGCTCGATCCGTGGGTCAGCATGACCCCCTTCGGCCGTGCGGTCGTCCCCGAGGTGAACATGACGTCGGACACGTCGTCGGGATCGAGTCCGTCGATGCGGGCCTCCACCTCGCCGTCCCCTTCGGGACCGCCCGACGCCAGGAAGCCCTCCCACCCGAGGGCCCCCGGAGGGACCACTCCCTCGAGCACCACGGTCCGCGAGAGCGCCCGGCAGTCGGGCGCGGCGCGGCGCAGCATCTCGGGATAGTCGACGCCGAGGAACCCGTTGACCGTGAACAGGGCGGCGGCATCGCTCTTCTCGAGCACGTACGCCGCCTCCTCCCCCCGGAACCGGGTGTTGAGCGGCACGAGCCACGCCCCGGTGGCGAGGATCCCGAGGGCCGCGGCCACCCACGTGGCGGAGTTGGGGGCCCAGAGCGCCACGCGGTCGCCCTTGTCGATCCCGAGGGCGAGTGCGGCACGCGCCGCAGCGAGCATCCGGGTCTCGAGCTCGCGGTAGGTGATGCGCAGGTCCCCGTCCACCAGCGCCTCGCACTCCGCGAACCGGGCGGCGTTGACCCGCAGGATCCCCGGGATCGACCCGTACCGCTCGTCCGCCCGCATGGCCCCCGGGCCCCCGATCCCCCGCGTCAGACCCTCATCCGGCCAGGCCGGACGTCCCGCGCGGCAGGACCCTGTAGGCCCGCCGCATCTCGTCGTCGAGCCGGGTGGCGTCGAGCCGGCCGCCGTCGACGGAACGGACGGTGACCGCCTCGTCGACCTCCCACGGCCGGACCCGTTGCACCTTGTCGCCGTCGACCCGGAGCACCGCCCCGGTGAGCCAGCCCGACGCCTCCGAGGCCAGCCAGGCGACGACCGGGGAGGAGTTCGCGGGATCGCCCCGATCGAAACCGCCGGGGTCGGCGCGCTCGGCCAGCAGGCCGGCGGTCATCCGCGTCCGGGCGATCGGGGAGATGGCGTTCACGGTCACCCGGTAGCGGTCCATCTCCATCGCCGCGATCGTCGTGAGGCTGGCGATGGCCGCCTTGGCCGCGCCGTACGGCGACTGCCCGACGTTGCCGAACAGGCCGGTGCCCGAGGTCGTGTTGATGATCCGGCCGGCGACCCGCCCGCCGCCCTTGACGACGGCCCGCCAGTGATCGCAGGCCGCCTTGGTCACCGCGAAGGTCCCCTTCAGGTGTACCTCGATCACGGCGTCCCAGTCGTCCTCCGACAGCGACGTGATCATCCGGTCCCGGAGGATGCCCGCGTTGTTCACGACTGCGTCGAGATGCCCGAAGGTCGCCACCGTGCGGGCGATCATCCGACCCACCCCGTCCCAGTCGCTGACAGAGGTGCCGTCGGCGATCGCCCGGCCCCCGGCCTCCTCGATCCGGGCCACCACCTCGTCGGCCGGGGACTCGCCCGCCGCCTCGCCGTGCACTCCCACCCCGAGGTCGTTCACGACGACCGCGGCACCGTGGCGCGCCAGCTCGAGACAGTGCTCACGCCCGATCCCGCGCCCACCCCCGGTGACCAGCACGACCCGCCCTTCCAACATCGCGTCTCCCTCCTCGTCCTTCCAACCACCGGCCAGGTCCGGGGACCCGTCCGCTCAGCCTCGCATGACGGCGCCGGCCACCGCCCGCCAGCGTTCGGCCAGCTCGGGCCGCCGCTCCCAGTCGCCGGCGGTCCCGTAGGGCATCAGGCGGTCCGCCACCCCCCGGTACCGATCGAGCAGGACGGCGGCGAGATCGTCCCACCCCGCGGTGACCGACACCTCCCCCAGCATCTCGTCGGTGATCGTCGCCGACATGGCCGCGTGGTCGCCCCGGCGCTGGAGCTCCCCCAGCTCCTCGCTCACCCCGTCCCAGCCGTGGAACTCGAACACGGGCCGGTAGGCCGGGGTCGACCCGTAAAAGGCCACCTGGCGCCGGACCGACTCCCGCTGGGCCGCGAGCTCGCGCTCGTCCTCCCCGACGATCATGAAGACCGGGACCGCGAGGGCCACGTCGCCCGCCCGACGCCCCGCGGCCGCGGCGCCGCTGGCCACCGCGGGCCGGACCACCTCGCGCAGGTAGCGGACCGAGTGGAGGGGGTGCACGTTGACCCCGTCGGCCACCCGCCCGGCGACGGTGGCCATGGCGGTGTTGACCCCGGCCAGGTAGACGGGGATGTCCGGATGGTCGATCGGGCCGGCGTTGAAGAAATCGGTGAGCAGCGAGAACTGGTAGAACTCGCCGTCGAACCGCAGCGGCTCCTCGCCCTGAAACGCTCGGAAGATCGCCCGCAGCGCGAGCACGTACTCGCCCAGCCGGGCCGCCGGCCGTGCGAAGGGGACCGAGAAGCGCCGCACGATGTGCGCCTTGACCTGTGAGCCGAGACCGAGGATGAACCGCCCGTCGCTTCCCTGGGCCAGGTCCCAGGCCACCTGGGCGGTCACCATCGGACTCCTCGGGAAGGCCACGGCGATGTTGGTGCCGACGGTCAGCCGTCGGGTGGCGAGCGCCGCGGCGGCGGCGGCCACGAACGGGTTGTGTCCCGACTCGGTGAACCAGAGGGCGGAGAAACCCGCCTCCTCGGCCCCCGCGGCCATCGGGCCGATCTCGCGTAGCGGCCGCCCGAAGCTGTAGCAGTCGAAGTGCACGGTCTTCCCTTTCGGTGCTCTCGTGGCGGCGCGGGCCGACGCGGGCCGCCGCCCGGATGCGGCCGGGTCAGTCGAAGACGACGACCCCGCGCAGGTTCCGTCCCTCCCGCAGGTCCTCGTAGCCCTGGTTGATCTCGTCGAGCGAGTAGGTCTGGGTGATCAACCCGTCGAGCTCGAGCCGGCCCTGGCGGTACAGGTCCAGCAGGATCGGGACGTGCTCGTGCGGGTTCAACGTCCCGTACAGGGAGCCCCGGATCTGCTTGGCCCAGGTCGTGAGCTCGGCGAGGCGCAACGAGGCGGACCGCTGCGAGCCCGGCGCGATGCTGGTGATCACGCAGGTGCCCCCCTTGCCCACGAGGTCCATGGCCTGCTGGAGGTGCTCGCCCTCCATCACCCCGTGCGTGAGGACGACCCCGTCGGCCATGCGACCCCGGGTGAGCTCGGCCACGAGGCTCCGGGCCTCGGCCATCGACGGCGCCGCGTGGGAGGCGCCGAGCTCGAGGGCTCGGTCGCACTTCCACGCGATCGGGTCGACGGCGACGACCCAGCGCGCCCCCACCATCGCCGCCCCCTGCACCGCGTTGATGCCGATGCCACCCACCCCGACGACCACCACGGTGTCGCCGGGACGCGTCTCGGCCGTGCGCACCGCCGAACCCCACCCGGTGGGGACCCCGCACGAGACCAGGGCCGCCACCGGCAACGGCACGTCGTCGCCGATCTTCACCAGCGACGACTCGGCGAGCACCGAGTGCTCGGCGAAACAGCCGATCTTGCAGAAGAACGAGAGCGGCGTGTCCCCGAGCCAGTGGCGGCTCGTCCCGTCGGTGATCTGGCCGGGCGAGTACAGCGAGCCGCCCTGGTCGCACAGGTACGACCTCCCCGACGAGCAGTACGTGCAGCGGCCGCACGCCGGGATGAACGAGGCCACCACGTGGTCCCCGGGCGCCAGTCCGGTCACCCCGGCACCGACCTCCTCCACGACGCCGGCACCCTCGTGGCCGCCGATCATCGGGAAGATCCGGGGCCAGTTCCGCTGGTCGGCCACCGAGTTCGGGTACGACCCGTCGCCGGTGGTCAGATGCTCGTCGGAGTGGCACAGGCCGGCGGCGGCCATCCGGACGAGGACCTCGCCCGGGCCGGGAGGGTCGAGCCGGATCCGCTCGATCGTCCACTTCTGCCCCACGTCGTGGATGACTGCAGCGCGCGTCTCCATCGTCCCTCCCGGATCCGTGCCGACCACGGGACAGTACCAGCGCGCGTCGGGCCGTCCCCGGCGCCGGCCCGGGCCGGCACGGGCGGGCCTCGCTAGTGTGAGCCCGGTCCCCGAGGAGGAGCGATCTCCACCATGGCCGATGCCGACAGCAGGTCCCCGACCGACCCGATCCTCGTCTCCTGGCCGCGGGAGCACGTCGCCCAGATGACGCTCAACCGGCCCGATCACCTCAACG
>Ga0307373_10014661_pt1 | contig 10745 bp, 9 predicted proteins | sample OX2MG_FD_202534 | JGI IMG/M metagenome (GOLD analysis project Ga0307373, IMG submission 202534) | Soil microbial communities from Risofladan, Vaasa, Finland - OX-2 | ecosystem: Environmental > Terrestrial > Soil > Coastal area > Acid sulfate soil | place: Finland: Risofladan, Vaasa | collected...
AGGAATCGAGAAGCGCCACGGAGTGGCCCGGTCTAGCCTGTCGACGGAGGGTCGGTATGACGCCGGGCCCCGCGCGTCAGGGAGGGAAGCCCGCGAATGCCCGGGAAGAATGCCAGGGCCGAGTCCGGCGGCTTCAGCGCCGGGGAGCGTGCCGCGATGAGGGAGCGCGCCGCCGAGCTGCGCGCCGAGGGCAAGAAGGCCGCCAGGAAGGCGGACGGCCTGCAGGCCGTCCTCGACAGGATCGCGGAGATGGCGCCGGAGGATCGTGCGCTCGCCGAGCGCGTGCACGTGACGGTGACCGCGACCGCGACCGGGTTGTCGCCGAGGACCTGGTACGGGATGCCCGCCTACACGAACGCGGACGGCAAGGTCGTCGTCTTCTTCCAGGACGCGGGCAAGTTCAGCTACCGGTACTGCACCCTGGGCTTCCAGGACGCGGCGAACCTCGACGACGGCGGCATGTGGCCGGTGTCCTACGCCCTCCGGGAATGGAGCCCCGTGGTGGAGAAAAGGGTCATCGAGCTGGTGAAGGCCGCCATCTCCTGACCGTTGCCGCGACCACCGCGGCGCGCGCGGCCCCTGCGCACTGCGGCCTCGGACGGCTCCGCCTCAGCCAGCAGCGTACGGCCGTGCTACTCGCGGCAGATGAGGAAGTCTCAGCTGCGGTCCTCCGGGGGTTATGGTCTGCCGCCCAGATGGCTCAGGCTGTCGGCAGGTCTCGATAGAAAGGACCCGCCGGGGCTGGCGACGACGGGATCGGAGGGGACATGGACTGGGCGGAGATGGAGAGTGTGCAGCCGCGTCTGGCCGGGCTGGGCCGGCGGCGGCTGCTGGAGCCGGGCGTCCTGCTCGTGGCGACGATCCGCGGTGACGGCACGCCGAGGGTCAGCCCGGTCGAGCCCGTCGTGCTGGACGGCACCTTGTGGCTGTCGATGATGTGGCAGTCCAAGAAGGTCGCCGACCTGGTCCGCGATCCGCGCCTGCTGGTGCACAGCGTGGTCACCAGCCGGGATGGCGGCGAGGGGGAGTTCAAGATCCGCGGCACCGCCCGCAGCGAGCGTGACCGGGCAGTCCAGCACCGCTACGCCGGCGCGGTGGCCGGCAGCCTGGGGTGGGCCCCGGAACCCGGGCGGTTTCACCTGTTTGCCGTGAGCATCGAGGACGTGACCTTCATCCGCTACGACGACGCCACCGGGGACCAGCATGTCGCTATGTGGCCCCCGGCCCGCGAGTTCATCCGCCGCGGCACCTCCGCCACCACCGTGGCAGCACCCGAGCCCGTCAGTAACGTCATCCTCGCCGGCTAACCCAGCGCAGCCACAGAGCCAGCAGCACGCACCCGATGCGCGGCATGAGCGGCCATCGACTCGGGTGAGAACATGCGTCCATGAGCAGCGACTTCGCCGTCGACGTGAGCGCCCTGGCGATCAACGTCACGATCCCGGAGGGACTCCGCTGGACCGACATCCGACGCGGTGAGGAGTTCACGCTGACCACACTCAACGTCCGGCTCCTCCCGGACGGGCGCCTCGCGGCGAAGGCTTACGGCCGACCAACCGGCGGCGGCCGCGGCACATACGTCTCGTTCCCCGTGCCCAACAGGCCCGAGCTGGCGGCCCTAGTCGCCAAAGCTGCCAGTCGCGCCGGCGCGCTGTGGGCCGCCCACCGCGGTCTCAGCTGAAGATTCGAATGCTGTGACAGGGCTGGCGCGTCGACGCACCAGTCTCGTAGGCCCACAGGATGCAGCAGACGCGACCTAAACCCCGCCGAGCGCGCTCGCTCGGCGGCATGAGCGAGTGTTCGCTACCGTTTGGGCATGACGATCGTGCCCGACACGAAGGACTGGACCTGGGTACTGCAGCGTCCCTGTCCGGAGTGCGGCCTGGATGCGCAGAGTGTCGCCCGCGACGCGGTCGCCGGGATGATCCGCGCCAATGCTTCTGCGTGGCACGATGCCCTGGCCCAGCCCGCTGGCGCCCGGCTCCGGCCCGCGCCCGGCAAATGGTCAGCCCTGGAGTACGGCTGCCATGTCCGGGACGTCCTGCGGCTGTATGACCGGCGGCTGGAGATGATGCTCACCCGGGACGGTCCGCAGTACCCGAGCTGGGACCAGGATGCGACGGCGGTTGCCGACCGCTACGGCGAGCAGGATCCCGCCACGGTAGCCGCCGAGCTGGTTCAGGCTGCCGAGACGATCGCGGTTCGCTTCGAGGGGCTCTCGCCCGGTCAATGGCGGCGCACCGGCAGCCGCAGCGACGGCGCCCATTTCACGGTTGAATCGTTTGCGAGGTACTTCGTCCACGACCCGGTCCACCACCTCTACGACGTCAACGGCGTTCAGTACGCCGACCAGGCTCGGCCAGCCACCTGACGGACGCGCCCACAGCGGCAGATACGGGCATTCTCAGTGACGAACGGTAACGCATAATCATGCACGCTGAGCCGGCCGGTGGACCACGATCCGGACGCGCGCTGAGGCGTCGTCCTGGCGCGGGTGCCTTCCGATCTGGCGCGGTGCTCGGTGCGTCACGGCCGTTTCATGATCACGCGAGCCCGGCGGTGACTGAAGCCTTTTCGGTCGATGATTGATGACAAATTCCGATGGATACGGACGTTCTTAAATTACCAGTTCGGATTACCCTCCATATATAGGGGAGGAAATCCGAACTGCCGAGGACCTCAATTCGATTTGTCCGCTTTAGGGCGGGGCTCGACTCGGAACTGGCTGTAAGCCTGGCCTCACTTCGCGATCTTGAAACGGCCGTGCTCGGTGCGTCGATCTGTCCGCCTGCCCGGCCGGCGCTCGGTGACGCCCCTTTCCCTGTGGTACATAAGATCGGATGGTGACTGATCGCGGGCGCTACCTCCTCGACAACAGGCAAGCCGAAGCCGGTCAGCGCTTCGACGCATTGTCGGTCTTGTTCAGCCCCTCCACCTTCCGGCACATGGAGCGCCTGGGGATCTCGCCCGGCTGGCGGGTCTGGGAAGCTGGCTGACCGGGTCGGGCCCGGCGGCTACGTCCTGGCGACGGACATCGACACATCGTGGCTGGGCGCCGGCAGCGAGGGGAGCTACCACGTCCTGCGCCACGACGTCGGCACCGAGCCTGCCCCCGCCGGCGGGTTCGACCTCGTCCACGCCCGGCTGGTCCTCGGGGTCTGAGGAACATCGGAGCCAGATCGTGCGCTAAGCCGTGTCCGGGCAGCTCAGCGCTGTACAGCTTCCCGCCGATTATGCAGGGAAATGATTGACCGCAGATACTTCATGGTTATCTGCGGTAGCGTCGTGCTAGTCCTGGGGAAATGCTTCCGCTTGGCGGTCCCATTCCCATGGTTATCTGCGATTAGGGGCGGTGCGGCGGTTATGGGAGCGGTCCAGAGGATCGAGACCGAGCGCCCGGCGCCGGCGCTTAAGGACGCGATCGAGGGGTTCCTGGCCAGGATGCCCAATCCCAACACTGCGCGGGCCTACTCTACGGCGCTGCGCGCTCTGGCCGAGAGGTTCGGTTCTCGCACTCCTGTGACCGCGCTGGAGGGGGAGGCCGCGGCCGACCGGGTCGCCGCCTGGTTCCTCGAGCGGTGGGGATCACGCTCGGCGGCCACGGTTAACGCCCGGCTCAACGCCCTGGCCTCGGCCGGTGACTGGTGGCGGGATCAGGGGTGGATCACCGATGACCCGCTGCGCCGGCTCAAGCGCCGTCCCGTCGACCCCGGCCGCACCCGGTCCCTGGACCGTGCCGAAGTGGGCGAGCTGCTCAGCCGGAAGGGAATCGCGCTGCGGGAGCGGACCTTGTGGTGCCTGCTGTATGAGTCAGCGGCACGGACCTCCGAGGTCCTGGAACTTGACGCCGAGGACCTGGACCTGCGCAACCGGCGGGCCAGGGTACGGCGCAAGGGCGGCGCAGCCGACGTCATCGTGTGGCGCACCGGCACCGCCCGGCTGCTGCCCCGCTTGCTGGCCGGGCGCCGGACAGGGCCGGTGTTCACCACTGCCCGGCGGGCCAGGGTGGAGCTGCCGCCGGCTGACATCGATGCGGGCAGCGGGAAGGCGCGGCTGTCCTACCGGCGGGCGGCCGAGCTGTTCGAGGCTGCTACCGGCGGGCGGACGCTGCATCAGCTCCGGCACTCGGCGCTGACCCACGCAGCCGAGGACGGCGCCAACACCTCTACTCTGCTGGCCTTCTCCGGCCACACCTCGGTCGCGTCGCTGGCCCGCTATGCCCGGGTCTCCCCTGAAGCGCTCGCACGCTGGCAGGCCGGGCGTGACCCCGCAGCCCGCCGGCGGTGAATCCGGGCGGGCGGCGGGGGCCACCACCAGGACCCGAATCAGTGGATGATGGCCAGCACCGCGGCGACTGCTCCGGCGATTGTCGCGAGCCCGACGATCATCGCGCCGATCCTCCGTGACCGGGTCCAGGAACCCGGCTCTTGCGGTGCGCTGCCCTCGGCATCGATGGTGGCAACGCTGCCCGCGCTTGCCTGTGCGCTCGTCACGGTGATTCGTGACTTGCTGCCGTGCACGGCAACGCTCACTGCCTGGTTCGCTACTTCTGCTGAGGGGGCTTCGTCGCCATCTGCCATGCCAGCGCGCAGCTCAGCGACAAGCTCGGTGAGTACAGTCCGCACCTGGTCGGTGACACCGCGAAGGCTGGCCGCGCTGACGCTCCAGTACACGTCCGTCACCCGCCGGGACCGATCGCCGTTCATCCCGTTCATCATGCGCGTTATCTCGGCGCCGCCAGGGAGCGAGAGTTTCAGCGAGTGGTCGTCCGCGGACTCAGCCTGGTGGATGAGTGCCTCGATCCCGCCGATGCCGGTGCCCAGCCTGACGTCCTCACCGACGTGCTCGGCAACAACGTCGGGCAGGTCTCCTGCGCTGATTCGCTCCCCGGTGATGCGGTGCCTGATCGTCACGCCGTCGACCAGGATCGGGGCGCCGACGACGCGGTATTGAGGAAGCTCCTCGTCAGGGCCGTAGCCGCGGAGCTCGCGTGCCGCCCAGGTACGAAGATCGGCGGATACTGCCTGGCCGCCCAGCGTGATGCACTTCCGCAGCGTCGCCGCGAGAGGCTTCGACTCATCGAGCACATCGGTCTCGATCTGGGTGATCAGGTTGTGGTGGCGCTTGCTCACGGAACGGGTCCTCCTGGGAATGGCCTTCATCTTGCCCGGCGTCTCTAGTCCCGCAGAAGCCGGCGGAGTTCCATGCGCCCAGGGCCGGCCTGGAGAGCGCGGGGTTCGCGGTCCGGGCGACCGCGGCTGCCGGGCGCCGCGCGGAACTGCGTGTTTCGCATCGGTGTCCCGGTTGCCCGGATCGTGAGGACCGCGAGCAGGAGGGCCCGATTTATCCGACGCGGGTCCGTGATGGGGGGTACTGCGGGGGGTACGGTTACTCATGGAATCTTCTCCTGGTTATCGGGATTGGTTTCTCTGGGCGGCCCCCGCCCGTTAGCCGCGTTGTGGGGGCCGCTTCTTCTATTCTCCCGGAATATGTGCCAGAAATGGTAACGAGACATGAAGCAGCGCTAGTGCTACGCAGCGCGATATTGGCACGTCACGACGGATGCTGCGGATCTCCGGCTGCGCCGCGCTGCCCACCGGCGCCCAACGATCGTTGCTGGCGTGCTCGACCAAAGGGCGACTGCGAGGGGATGACGCCTGCGCGAGTTTCAGCTGCTTATGTTCCGGCGGGGACGTCGCGGGGATCGCCCAGAGGCCGCAGTCCTCCGGGCAGCTCGGGCAGGGCGAAGGAGTAGCGGCCCAGCATGTTCACGTGGGCGTGGATGAAGGGCGAGAGCCGGGCGATGTCCTCATCCCGCACCGGGAACCCCTGCGCCCGCAGCCTGGTCACGGCGGCGTCCATGTAACGGGTGTTGAACAGCACCACGGCGTTGAGGACCAGGCCGAGCGCGCCGAGCTGGTCCTCCATGCCTTCCTGGTAGCGCTGGTAGAGGTGCCCGCGCTTGCCGTGGAAGATCCGCCGGGCCAGCGCGTGGCGGCCTTCCTGCAGGTTGGACTGGGCTCTGATCTCGCGCCGGTAGGCCGGCTCATCAGTCATCCGCAAGATGTGCAGCGTCTTGTGAATGCGCCCGTAGTGGGCGATCGCATCGCCCAGCGGGGTGGGCCGGCCATCGCGCGACAGCATCCGGATGACGTCGTGGGCGCGCACCGCGCCGGTGTGGTGCGGCAGATGTCCTCCCAGTTGCGCTCGATCTTGTCCAGGGCGATGCGCCCGCGCGCGATCTGCTGCAGGGGCCCGTAGTCGGCGCGGGGGTTGATGCGCCACAGCTTCTGGTCGGGCAGGTCGGCCAGCTGCGGGGCATAGGAGAACCCGGCCAGGGTGAGCAGCCCGTAGACGATGTCGCTGTAGCTGGCGGTGTCGGTGATGATCATCTCGGGCCGCTTGCCGCCGTCGCGGTCATAGAGCACGTCCAGGACGTACAGCGAGTCACGCGGGGTCCCGGCCACGACCATGCCGCCCAGCCCTGAGGCCTGGTCATTGAGCATGTTCAGCCACGTCGCGCCCCGGCCCCGCCCGAAGTACTTGGGGGTGGGGCGGGCGTAGACCGTGGCCGAGGGGACGACGAAGCGCATCCCGTCCACCGAGGCCACCAGCCCGCCGCCCCACGCCTGCGCCAAGGGGATCCCGGCCTGGGCGGCGATGAGGGTGGCGTTGGCGGCCTTGTACGTCGCCAGCCGCAAGTAGGTCTGGTCGACGTGGGAGAGGCGGTCGCGGGTCAGCGCCCTGGCACCCCCGACGACCGGGGTCAGCCCGACATTGCAGCCATGCGCTACCAGCAGCGCGGCGATCGACACCCCCAGGTCGGCCAGCCGTGCCCGCTCCCCGGTGATGGAGGTGAATGCCTGATCGGCGCCGGTCCAGGAGAACACCTCCAGCACCACCTCGGGCAGGTCCACCCGCGGCATCATCGCCTCCACCGCCGCCCGCAGCGCCACCAGGCTTCCTGGCTCGGGAACAGCTTCCAGCGCGGCCAGGTGCAGCCGCCCGTCAGCGCCCATCCGCGCGCTGGTGCTGGCCGGCAGCCGTCCGGCGACCTCCCGGTAAGCCGCGTCCAGCGCCTCGGCGCGCTGGGCCAGGTGCGCGCCCGGATGCTCCGGCAGTCGCAGGCTGGCCAGCACCGTGGGGCGCAGCGCGCGCCACGCCGCGCCCTGCAGCAGCCTGGCGCCCGGATCGCCCCACCTGGAAGAGTTCACCGCGAAGATCTCCCGGCGGCGCAGCAGCCGGTGAAACTGCTCCAGCACGCAGAATGCGTAGGCCTTCCAGTCCACCAGCCCTGCCTCCAGATGAGGCGCGCGCAGCACCAGGCGCCGCCACGACCCGGGCAGCAGCGAGATGTCGATCTCCGCTGGCGTGACGCGCTTGCGCCCCATCAGGCCCGGCAGCGTGCGCAGTGCCGCCAGGACCGGCCTGCCCTCCGCGGTGGCCCCGAACTCGATCACCTGGCACAACTGCGGCAGGAAGGGCCGCACTGTGGCGAAACGGCTCACCAGCATCGCCCGCCACGCCTCATCGGCATCCGAATCGGCCGGCGGCGTGAGCTCAGCGATCGCGGCCACCGCCGAGGCCAGCTCCCGCCGTGGCACGACCGCCTCGATCCTGGCCCATACCTCATCCACCGAGGTCAGCCCCAGCGCCACGACCTCGCCCGTATCGGCGTCGATCTGGTCGACGGTAGCCTTGATCAGCACCCGCACCGCCTCGGCTAGCGCGGCCGAGGCACGCTCCACCCGCGGCAGGGTCCGCAGCTTCTCCCTGGCCGACTCGCGCTCAGCGCGAGCCAGCAGCCTGGTAGCGATCAGCAGGTCAAGCAGGTCCAGGGCGTCATCAACGGAACGGGTAGTCAGGTGCACCACGGTGGCCAGCAGCGTGGCGAGCTTGCGCTGCTCGCCGTGCCGGTCGATCAGCGTCGCCTTGCCGTCCATCCCGTAGCGCCACAGCTCGGCCATCCGCCGCGGCGGGATCACCGACACGTCCACCCCGCCCAGGCCCAGGCCGGCGATCTCGGCCACCCGCTGCAGCGCCCTGTCCATCTGCGGTCCTGAGGCTTTCACCACGGGGCGGCGCAGCCGCTCCAGCGTGGAAATCCTCGTGCCCGCGGGCACGTCCACCAGCGCGGCCAGCACCCGGCGCTGCTCGTCGTCAAGCAGCCCGTGCAGGGTGTCCCACAATCGCGTGGCGGCCTTCTCCCGCTCCCGGGCCACCAGGCGCGCCAGCCGGTGCACCCCGGGCATCAGGACCGGACGGGCACGCAGCTCAGCCACCGCCGCGTCGAACAGCGCCTTAGGGCCCTCGCCCGTGGTGAACGCCCGCGCCGCGATCCACTGCGCCAGATCCGGCTCGACCTCGGCGAAATCGACCCACCCGCCGGCCCTCTCGATCTCTGCGGCATGAGTACGCGCGGTCCCGTCACGCTGCCCGTACAGCTTGATGCAGGACGGGTCCGCGATTCCCAGCTGCCGGGCGAGATACTCCACGACCTCGACCGGAACCTGGCGGGGATCAGGCAGGAACCGCCGCAAGAACCGGGCGACACCGAGCTGCACAGCGAACCCCAGCCGGTTGTGATCCCGGCGCTTGCCCTCGACCGCCTCCCGGTCGGCGTCATCAAGGAAGAAGTACTTCTCCAGCTCAGCACGCGTGAGCGCCCCCTGAAACGAGGCAAACCCCGCCGCCTGCTCATCCGACAAGAACTCGACTGGCACCGCGAACCTCCACCAGGCCTACGACAAGACACCCGAAGGCTCTGGCAGCGACCACATGGCGGTCAAACCGAGGTCCGGCAGGACAAACGCTTAGCGCACGATCTGGCTCCGATGTTCCTCAGACCCCGCATCCCGTTCGCCCAGGCGCTCGGCGGCGGCCTGGTCGCCGCGATCGACGGGATGCGGTTCGTCGTCCCCGTCCCCAGCGTCTACGCCCGCCCGAACAGAAAGTACTTCGGCCCTAAAAGGGGCGTGACCTGGCTGAACATGATCAACGACCAGGCCGCCGGGCTCGGCGCCAAGGTCGTGCAGGGAACGATCCGCGACTCGCTGCACATGATCGACGTCTGGTTCAGCCAGGACGGCGGCCAGCGGCCCGACATCATCGTCACCGACACCGGCTCTTACTCCGACCTGGTCTTCGGCCTTGTCTCCCTGCTGGGCGGGGAGTACCGGCCCGCGCTGGCCGACATCCCCGACCAGAAGGGCTGGCGGATCAGTCCCTCGGCCGGCTACGGGCCGCTGAGCACCTTCGCCCGCGGCCGGATCGACCTGGCCCGGGTGCGCGTCAACTGGCCCGACATCCTCCGCGTGGTGGTGTCGATCTACACCGGCGAGGTCCGCGCCTACGACGTGGTCCGCATGCTCCAGCGCGACGGCCACCCGACCGCACTCGGGGAGGCCATCGCGATGTACGGGCGGATCCCCAAGACGCTGCACATCTGCTCGCTGGCCACCGAGGAGGCCTACCGGCGCGACATCAAGGGCATGCGCAACCTGCAGGAGGGCCGCCACGCCCTCGCGGGCAAGACGTTCCACGGCAAGAAGGGCGAGCTGTACCAGCGCTACCACGAGGGCATGGAGGACCAGCTCGGCGCCCTCGGCCTGATCCTCAACTGCATCGTGCTGTGGAACACCCGCTACATGAATGCCGCCCTGGACCAGCTCCGCGACCGGGGGTACCTGGTCCTGGACGAGGACGTCGCCCGGCTCTCCCCGTTCGCCCGCGACCACCTCAACGTGGTCGGGAACTACACCTTCTCCCTCCCCGACCTCGGCGAGGCCGGCTTCCGGCCGCTGCGCGACCCCGACGCCCAGGACGATGAGATGCCCGACTAGCGCCGCCCGCCCGGGTAGTGGTGCTTCAGTCGTTGCCGTAGTCCGGCTCTTCTTCCTCTGGCCACTCGGGGTTCTCGTCGATGAACTCGAAGGAGTCGGGCAGGCCGGCCTGCGTGATGAGCTCGTAGTCCTCTAGGACCAGGTGGCAGGTCTCGCAGCAGAAACGCGCGACGGGCACCTCGAGCCGCGCCTCGGCCCCGACCGGGGAACCGTCCTCGAGGTCGTAGTGGTACTCGAAGGACACCTGCTCCCCGCCCTCGCCCTCGACGGTCCCGTCCTCGCCGCATGCCGGGCATTCTTGCGTCGCGTAGCAGGGGGCATCCGTGAACAGGTCGGAGCCGGACTGCCATTCGGCCTGGATCCGGGCTGGGAGAGTGCCTGCCCGGTACTGGGCGAGACGCTGCCGGGCACGTTCGATCAGGGCCTCGGTGCGGTGCTCGACGTTCCTGGCGTTGCGGGCGAGGTGTTCCTCGACCACGCTTAGCCGGTCTATGCCGACAAGGTCCATGACGTCACGGTCCTGGGCGGTGATGAGGATGGCGGCCAGGGACCAGTACCGGGGCCACCATGCCTGCGGGGGGATGGCCATGAACCCGATGCCGGAGCCGTGCAGGTACTCGTTCCGGGCGGCGGCGAACTTCATCGCCTCCATGGCGCTGAATGGCTTGAACGCGCGCTCGCACCGCTTGAAGACCGTCGATGCGCTGACCGAGGTGAACTGGGCGTTGCCCTGGACCAGGCCGGTGGCGATGAGGATGTTAAGCCCGTCCTCGGTCGGCTCGGCGATCAGCAGGGGCGACACGCGGGCCAGGGCCGCCTTGGCCAGCAGTTCCAGGGCGGCCGATGCCCACAGTGCCTGCTCGTCGAACGACCTGTCCGGGCCTGGGTCCATGGCGCGGTTGA
>Ga0307373_10014663_pt1 | contig 10743 bp, 7 predicted proteins | sample OX2MG_FD_202534 | JGI IMG/M metagenome (GOLD analysis project Ga0307373, IMG submission 202534) | Soil microbial communities from Risofladan, Vaasa, Finland - OX-2 | ecosystem: Environmental > Terrestrial > Soil > Coastal area > Acid sulfate soil | place: Finland: Risofladan, Vaasa | collected...
ACTCGGGCGCGTGAACTGATGAGCCTCTACTGCAACTTCTTGAAAAGGTTGGTGGACGTGGCCGGGATCGAACCGGCGACCCCCTGCTTGCAAAGCAGGCGGAAATTCAATCTAAGTCGTTGCTTCGGTTGCGCTTACGACTTGTAGGCGGCTCTTAGATTGCTCCAACGTTGCTCCGAAAATAGCCGAGGACACTGTCGGGCGCTACGCCGAACGGTATCCCGAATGGGGCGGTCGCGCGCGGAGGGTTGCGAAGGGAAACCGAGACCGCAAAAAGCAGTCAGCTCTCTACGTTGACCTTCAGGAAGATGGTGGAGTGGCTTCTGAACCGCCGGTGTCTTCCGAAGCATTTGAAGAGGAATTTGCACGAGCGCAGAAGCTGACGGAATTTGTCGGGGACGTAGATCGGAAGTGCATTTTTGCCTATCGTGAGTACGAACTGTTCGCCGACATTTTCAGGACGATGTTTGCAGACCTCGTTTTGGATGCGGAGGATATCGCATCGCTGGAGGAGGAATTTCCGAGTGGTATTCCAGGTGTTAGGTTTGTGAAAAGAACAATCACGGTCGCGGACATCGTAACGGAAGTCGGCGAGCAGAGTGATTCCGGGAATGCGGCCGCACGAATCACAAATGCTGGCTGACTTATCCACTGCAGTTTTTTCGAGACAGTCCCTGCCAGATTTTATCTGGGACAGCACGACTCCGCCACGCGAGCACTGATAATGTAAGCCGTGCCGCGGATTATCTTTTGCGAAGAGTGTACCCCCAGGGGAACAGAACTTCCTCAACCTTGTCTCTGTTAAAATCGTATGTGATTTTCAGCAGATGAGTGGGGATCGCCATCTCCTCCGAGATCTGCTGCTCAAATTTGTCCATAGTGACTTTTCGGCAATGGATTGGTTTTCCAGGGTCTTCGGCGAAAAATTCGTCCTCCATCCACAGGATGTCACTACCACCTACGTGCACTGCCTTAATCGTGGGCGGATGTGATTTGGCAGTCGCACTGACTATGTCAACTGCGACGCGGTGTTTCTTTCCCGGTAGCGAATAAAATCGATTTGCGTACAAGACGAGGCATTCTGAAATAAAGTCGAAGCTTTCGGACAAATCATCAAATTGCTGGAGGCGAAACACGCTATTGAATTTGTCGGTTTTGAATTTTCTTCGCAGTTCGCCCTTACTGTCAAAGAACACCTCGAACAACATTCCATCCAACAGAGCTTTGCGTCTCTTTCGCTGAACACCAGTAGTGCGCGTAAGGAAGTTCCCGATGTAACTGTTGGCACCGTGAGAGCTGCCACACGCTGCCTGATAAATGTTGCGCCCAATTACAAACAGGGAATCGATGGAATATTTGCTCGCTTGTTTAGAATCGAAGGAATCAGCTGCTGGGTTCTGAGTTGGCCAGGTGTGGCTCTTGAGCTTACTTATCAAGTTGTGTGAACTTTTCTCTGGATCAAGCACAAGAAGGCCATCACAAAGTGCGGAGTGTGAGTAGGCGTCGATGCGCGCACCAAGACTCAAATTAAAGAAGAACTCTCCCGACAGTGAAGTATGTTCCCATGAAGTTTGCTTTTGTTTGGTTATCGCGCTCAGGGTATTTCGTACCCGCTTGAGCATCTCTTCAATGGATGAGTCGGGCGTGTCGATATGCCGAAGGAGAGCCTCAGTAAACGCTCCATTTCGACCTCGCCCGTCGCTTGCGACTTCACCCGGAGAAGTCGCAAACGCTATTATAGTTCCCTTCGGTGCGTAAATAGACGCGAGCCCCCGAATGCTGCTAGAACGTTGCCAAGCTCTTTCAAATGGGTTGTTGCGACACGCGTCCAAAATAATGATATTCGTCGACGTCGCCGACTGTCCCATCATTTCGATGACTTTGTTGAGTGCAAGTGAAGAGAACTTCGCACTTATCTCGTCCGAAAAGTCGGTATCTGTGGCATTCAGGTAATTGTCGCCGCCGATCTGCATACCGTGACCAGCGAAGAAAAACAATCCAACGTCATTGTCTTTGAGATTCGTCTGAAAGCCTTTCAAGGCGTATTCCATTTCTTTATTGGTGCAATCGACTGCCTTGATTACGGTGAAACCGAAGCGCTCAATCCGTTCGGCGAAGTCATCTGCGTCGTTTTTGGGGTTCTTGAGTTTCGCCCCAGACGGGTAATCCGCGTTACCGATTACTAGTGCAGTGAGTTTTCTATCCATCTAAGTTCTAATCCTCTCGCCGTCTTGGCCTCTTCGCAAATCTGAGGTCATACGGAAAAGCTCTGACCGCGAAGTGGCATATTAGGACTCGTTTTCCGGGTCAGGTTTGGCCGCTTCGAGCAACGGCATGTCCAGTCCCTCGATCTCCTGTAACGTCCTTCCCGCGATGCCTTGAAGATCGCCGTACATGCCGGCCGTGGACTCGATAACCCCTCTTATCTGTTCTTCACGTTTGGCCCAACCGCGCGTCATTGTTTTCCGTTCCTTGTCGAGATCGGCTTGCATGTCGGAGAACTTTTCGACAATTGCCTCAACGCGGTGGCGAAAGCGGGGGCCGGTCAGGTATTGATAGACCATCTCCATCTTTGTCTGTTGCCCATCTGAAGCCTGGCGGGCGGCCGAAAGCTCGATCAAGTACTTCCGGAGGGCGATGGCAACGGGAATAGCGCAGCGAGATTCCGTAACCCATATACCTTCAATGAAGTCGAAGGCGTCAACGCCTTTTGGAAGCACATGGGACACTATCAATGCGACCTCCGCTTTCGCGGCCCGTTGATCATCTCGGAGCTTCGGAAGCCACGTATCGCTCCAGTTCTTCGTTCGCTTGGACTCCCATAGGATCGTGCCGCAGTGCTGACCTTGCGGGCCAACCACGCGATGCAACACATCGCCGCCAAATTCACCCTTTGGCACAGGCTCGATAATATCTCGCGGGAACTTGAGGCGCAGAAGAGTCTCCAATTCGAGCTCCTGAACTTCCCCCTGCAGTTGTTGAGAACCTTGCTCGGCTCTGCGCTTTAGTTCTTCGATTTGTCGCTGCATAGATGCGATCTGCTCCTCTTTTTCCAAAACCCTGAGCTTCAGTCCTTCCTCGGCCTCCAGCTTCGCCTTATCTCGGACTGTGCCGAGCGATTCCTGAACCCTTTTTTCAATGGTTAAGTCGATCTCCCGCATGGCGTCATCAAGTTCGCGCTGCGTACGGATAAGGTCAACTTGGGCTTTTTGGGCCTCCGCCAGCTTGATATCGCGCCCGTTGAGAACCTCTTTGAGATCGCTGACTTCTTTGGTCTTTTGTTCGAGGTCAGCGGCGAGAACAAGACGAGCTTTTTTGGCTTCTTCTACGGCAATCCTCTCCCGTTCGATTTTTAGTCTGGCGGTGATTTGCTCGTCAATGGACTCTTGGGCCTTGGTGATATCTGTTTGTTGCTCACGAATCAAGGCTTCACGTTTCGCGACATCCGCTTCTTTCTGGGCAATCTTCTGTTCGTACTGCTGACGCGTTGCTTCTATGAGCGGAGCGGCAAGCGACTCGGTGAGCTTGATTTCCGTCCTGCAGTTTGGACATTGAATTATCGGTTCGTTCATCAGCGTCAGACCTCGCTATGAAAGCTCATTTCATGGCCTTTACGTCTTAAACAGAAGGGTTGGGCGTTAGCATGTCCTCCACAGCGGTAAAAGTGGAGCCGGTCCGGGCCGCAGCGACTACGCCTGGGACGTCACCGAGGGTGCGTTCCGCCGGAGATCGAACCTGCGAAAGTTCTCCGCCCCCAAAAAGTCGAACTTCCGTTCGAACAATGTCGCCAGCTTGTCGTTGGCCGTGGCGAAATAAATCTGTCTGCGACCGGTCAAAGCAACTTCTCGCAGGTAATCAAGGAACGATAATGAGTTCAGGTCATCGACATGCGCTATCGGGTCATCAATCAGAATAACGGGTGGGGCCGCCGTAAGCTGGGCGTTTTGCGCCAAAAATATCGACAACGCAAATGCCGCCCGCTGTCCGGTACTAACCTGGCTCAACGTAGCCTCTTGGCCATTTGCCTTGCGAACAAGAGTTGCTAACTTTGACCCCAGACCACGAAATTCCGCTGGTGAATGAATGCGCGCAAAAATTGCTTCAATGCTGCCGCGATTTTGCTGAAGGGCGGATTCCATCGCTCCCGAAAGAGAATGGTTGTTTTTCAGGTCTTCGAGAACGGCCTGGGCATCGGTCAGTTGCTTCATTTGCGGACGTAAATCGGCAAGTTGTTTTTCGACAAGGTCTTTTCGCTTGCTTGACTCCGTATAGGTTGTTTGCGCTTGTCCTTCCCTGCCCAGTGCTGCTTGCAGCTCGGCGGCGACCTTGCGGACCGACTCAGCCTCAATCGCGAGTTCCGCGACCGGTTTTCCTCCCGGCCAAGGAAAGGATGCAAGAAACTCACTCAGTTTCGCTCGAATGCTTTCTGTCGCAGCAAGTCTTTCTTTAAGTCGCGATACCGCGGACCTGAAGCTCTGGACCTCGGCCTCACCCGCCGCCAACCTTGTCTGGAGCGTACGCTGCAATTCATCACTTTGCTTTCTCTCTGATTCAAGGGTCCCGGATGATGTCGTCAAACCCTGGTTGATGGTTGAAAGCAGCAGGTCCAGGGCGTCGCTCGAGAATTCCGAAACACGATATCCGGCTCGACGCAACTGGGCTGAAATCTCTTCCAGTTTGGTCATCGAATACCCCTGCGATTCCAGCCCCTGCAACTCAGCATCCAGAACCTTGATACGGCTTTGGGCCGTCGCAAGCTCTCGATTGGCTTTTTCTACTTCAGCCAATGCGGAAGCAACCGGAATGTTTGCAGAGAGCTTTGTCCTCTCACAAAAAGTCTGAAGCCAACTACACGCTGCCTCGCGCGTTGTGGCCTCAACAACTGCGGTCTCCTGTTCCTGTATTTGATTCAAGAATGTTTGACCCAGCACTTCGAGGTGTTCATCCACACCTATATTCATGTGCTTTTCCAAATCGCCGGGCTCAAACAGCGTGTGACAAAGTGGACATTGGTCGGGAACAGAACTGCTTTGAAGAATTCTGCCTGCGATCTGGCGGAGTTCCTGCATGAGATTCAGCGATTGATTTCTCAGCTTGCTGAAGTCTGCATATTCTCCTTTCGTTTTTGCCAGCAAAGCTTCTGCAGCGGTACGCTTTGAAATAGCTGCTTGATGGCAGGCGGCTACCGTCGTGTTTAGATCGGTATCTGAAAGCACGCTTGGCGTAACCACGTTGAGGCCAGCCAGCCACCCCGCATACGTGGCTAGGGCACTCTGATGCTTGCTGCGCTCTGCAGCGCGATCGGGCATCCCTGCATTGACCATGCGTTTAGCCTGCTCCCCCCTTTCTAGGGCATCCCGATCTCGTTTGATTTTATCTGCAAGCGTCTTTTGATTCTTCTGAAACTGTTCGAGGCGATTGATATCCGGCTCGGTCATTTCGCTCGTAGCTTTGGCTTGGCGGCAATATCTGGCCAGTCCATCAATCGAAACAGGCGATTCCGTCCAATCAAGTCCCGATGCTTGCTGTGCTACTGAAACTAGCTCGGAGAGTGTCTCCAAGAGCATGCTCGCAACTGCCTCCTTGTTGCCCTGAGAACCGCTCCATGCAATTCGCTGGGTCATTTCCTCAAGCCGAGCTTGAATTGAGTCTGATTCCTTCTTGATGCTACCGGCCTCATCGAGACGCTTCTGCAAAGCAGCGATTTCCTCCGTAAACTGCTTTTCGAGCGGACGAAGGTCATGGAGCTTGGCTGATACGGCTTCGCATACTCGATTAATGTTGTCCCAAGTTTTTGACGCATCGGGTCCAACCAGCAGCTTGGAAAGGTCCTCCTCAATGTGGGAGGTGGATTCCGTAAGACTTACCGCCGCATCGGTATCGAGAAAATTGAACTGAGAAAAGCTTGAGTAGAGTTTTGAAGTTTTTACTTCCAAAACCCCGTACCACTTTAAGTTTCGATCTCGATATTCCTGCAAAGTCCGATTCGCGTCCACCTTCTCAGTCTTGCCATCAGCTAGAACCGCATCCAGCTCGTAGACGGGAGCAACATCCGCGTTTCTCTTGTTCCGACCGCAATAGAACAGCTCGACCGCTTCCAGAAGCGAGGTCTTGCCGGAAGCATTGGGTCCGAAAATCAGGTTAACCGTGCCAAACGTGAAGCTCCGCTGCACTGGGAAGTCCCTAAATCTTGTAAGCTGCAGAGACCGAATAAACGGCGGAGGTTTGACTGCTGCATCGCGCGCGGCAGGCCGTTTCGGCCCCTTGGCGGGAGGGGTCGATACTGATTCTATGAATGACAGCCGCTTTGGTAAGTTGTCATCACTCAGGATGGCCCTGTCCAGCCCTGCTTCCGCGAGACGATCTATCCATAGGGAAAGAACATTGGTCCGGTGACTGGCTTCTGAGGGAAGCACGAGCGGCTGCGTGAGCACTAAATCTAGTTCATCCTCTAAAATTACAAACTTGCGGGCGTAGGTTCGGTCCCGTTCAATCAGTTCTTTAGCTTTTCTCGCCTCGTCGCTTTTTAACCGGTCGCTGCTAGTGATGAAATAGAGATAGTTATTCCATTGGAGGCTTTTTCCGCCTTCGAAATAGTGCCTACCGATGACTCGGTCCTGATATTTCGTCAGCATCTCTGGAGTTCCGGGCAGGTCCTGTCCCACATCGAGATAGCACACGGCAAAGGGCTGGTCTCCGGCTTTTTTTGTAAAGCGGATAACCGAATCATCCACTTGTTCGAAGTCGGAGAACCGTTTAGCCACGCGCTCGCGCACTTGGGCGATATTAAGAGTCATTTTTCCCTGCCTATGTCGAATTCAGAGGTGTCACCTGTCTGATCAATCTGGAGGTATTCATGGGGCTCGCAAAGAGTGACCTCGCCGCCGTCGCGATACCAGACCGCCAGACGCTGTCGCACCGAAAGGCTTTCTTTAGGATCTTTTACGCTTCTGTGGAGATACTCAGCGGCCGTTTTCTTGATTTCTTTGACCCTCTGAACACTATATCCCTCACCCATATAAATCACGGTCGCGCGTTGGCCGCCGGAAGATATCGCATTCTGGTGGGGGAAGTCCGCTGACCATTCGAAGCTAAAGCCTTGTTTGAAATCCGCCAGAGACGAAGGAACCTTGGCCTCTGTTTTCAGTATGTCCCAGAGATTTCCGCACCGCTTTAGCCGCTCGACGCGAAAATCGCGCGCATCTTCGTTTGTATCCTGGCAAAACGTGATTCGACGAATCACTTCGGAAAGATCAATGGCGCACGAATCTAACTGCCGCACCCCATGCCAATCGTCGGCATGCCCAATCCTGCCGGAACACAGCGCGAGGACGCGCTCTGCCTCAAGCGGATTACGAACAGAAACTTTCTGAATCTCATCTTTAGCATTGCCACTCTCCCCAACGACAGCGGCGAACCCGTCCTGGGCACTTCCTTGCTCGACCCAAGCGCCAGATGCGCTGTCCCAAGTGCAAACCCTCGTGAGTTGTGGTCCCCGGCGTCTGGATACCGCCGCCGGAACGCCGATGTGAGCTACCTTGCTCGTAGTGACAAGGTAGGTTGCTGGCTCAAAATTGAAAAAAAGTGCGTGTGTGCGAAGTGGCTGAAGCCATGTGTAATAAAGGCCGCGCTGATGGTTCGCTGAAAGAGTTGCATCCCGGTCGTCATACGCTTGAAGTTTCAGATACCACGCCGATCCGGAAATGTTATTCCACGGTGTTGTCTGCCCGTCGCACCATACGTGGACATCCTTGGCCCAGTTCAAACAAAGAATCTCTGTCGTATCGCCGTGAAAGCGCAGGAGGCGATCCCTGTATTGGCGATACTGCTCCTGCCGGGGTTTTCGCGTCAGCTGTATGTGCACCACCAGGGCACGATCGTATACGACGCCTGCGTCAGCGTCCTGGAAATCGAGGGCATCGGAACAAATCAATGAAACGAGCTTTATGCTCTGGCCAACAACTCCGAACTGGTAGACGCGAGTACCCCTCTGCAGACCATTGATCTCGAAATGATCATTATCTCCCATTGGGTATGTCTTGAACTGTACAAGCACAACGATTTTCCCGGCACCGTTACCATCGGCCGGTGGCGCGAGGAACACATACGCAAGCGGGTCAGTAAATTTCTCCTCATCCGCAGGAAGCGTTTCATAAATCATCGTTGCGAATGGCGCGAGGCCCTGCTTTACCTGTTCAAGTTCGCTATACGTAATGCTCTCGCAGCCCAGCGCCCAGAGTTTCCCTTCTGCAGGAACAATACTTTTTTTGAGCGCCTCAATGAGAACCTCCCAGGGCATCGAGTACTCCGGCGTGACCACCAGATCAGCCAGAGTTTCTCGCGCGGCGTCGAGTAGTCGGCCAAACTGGTTTTTGGCAAGATCGCGGTCGCGATTTCGAACACCGGCAGCACTCGCATCTATCTCACCGTGCGGTTGCATCAGGAGCACTGTGTAGTTGCTCTCGTTCGGAACCAATGCATTGAGCGTTGGTGCGGCAAGACCTTCGGGGGCGAGTACTTCGGCAACTGGTTTGATCTGCATATAATCCCACTCCGCATCGGTCCGCCCGAGCGACAGAAGAGTATCACCGCGACCATCGGATCGGTAGGCTCACCTCCGCGAATAATCGGCCCAACGTGTCGTTCAAGCATTTACCAAACCCGAGGAGCAGACAGGGGGCTCGTGCTTTCTAGGCACAGAGGCAGAACTGAATGAGGTATTACCCTCAAGAGAAGGCAATAAAGAGGGTAACAGCCTCCGAAGATCCGGCGTTCGACTGTTCCACAACATCGGTACTTATTGACATCTACCGAGTCTTTGGTACACTCGGATCAGGGCAAATCCCATGGAATCCAAGTCGAACCGCCTACTTAACCTGGCTGCCAAGAAACTGATCATTTGCGCGAAAGACGTGTTCGCCCTCGGCATCCCGCGAAACTATCTGCCCAGGCTTGTTCAGAAAGGCGTTCTGAGAAAGGTCGGACGCGGCCTTTACGCTTCGAACTCGTCTCCCGCCACTGAGCATCTTTCGCTGATCGAAGCGGCATGCAATGTTCCTAAAGGAGTAGTTTGCCTTCTGTCCGCTCTGCGATTTCATAAGTTCACAACACAATCCCCACACCAAGTCTGGATGGCGATTGATGTCAAAGCGTGGGCTCCTCGCATAACCTCTCCGCCGATTCGCTTTGTGCGCATGTCGGGACCGGCCCTGCGTTTTGGCGTAAAGGAATATCCCGTTCGTGGCGGAACGCTCAAGGTCTACACGCCCGCAAAAACTGTGGCAGACTGCTTCAAGTTCCGTAACAAGATCGGCACGGATGTCGCCATGGAGGCCCTAAAGGAGTGTCGGCGTCTCAAGAAAGCTTCCATGGACGAGCTATGGGCCGCCGCCAAGGTCTGCCGCGTGGCGAACATCATACGACCCTATCTGGAGTCACTCTAATTGCGCGATCCAAAGCTCAAGAACATCCCCGCCTCGATTCGACAGAAGCTGCTCAACCTTGCGCGAGACCGGAATGACGACTTCGGGCTCATACTCACCAAGTATGGTCTAGAGCGAATTCTCTTCCGGCTCAGCAAGTCCAAGTATCGGGAAGTGTTCATACTGAAGGGCGCTCTGCTTTTCGAGCTCTGGACGACGCAGCGGTATCGCCCCACCCGAGACGCTGATTTTCTGGCGAATGGAGATAATTCCCCAGAGCGATTCTCTCGCATATTCCAGGAAATCTCGACCGTTGAGGTAGAAAATGACGGTTTGCGCTTTGATCCCAAAACGGTCAAAGCGGAGCGCATCAAGGAAGACGCCGACTACGAAGGCGTCCGTGTCACATTCACCGCGTTCCTGGAGAAAGCGCAAATACCGATACAGATCGACATTGGGTTTGGCGACGCGGTAACGCCCGGCCCGGTCGAAATGGAATATCCGACACTGTTGGAGCCTCCCAGTCCTCGTCTGCTCGCTTATCCTCGCGAAACCGTAATCTCGGAAAAGCTGGAAGCCATGGTGAAACTCGGCATCGCGAACAGCCGCATGAAGGACTTCCACGATCTACACAGCCTTGCCGCCACTTTTGACTTTGACGGGAAAACGCTGACTGAAGCTGTGCGAGCAACCTTCAAACGACGCGGCACGGAGTTGCCAGAGGGAGGTGTTCCTGTCGCCTTCACACCAGAATTCTATGAGGATGAAAACAAAATCAAACAGTGGAACGCTTTCTGCGACAAGAACAAATCGTATATTCAGCGATCGGAGTTTGGAGACGTTGTCACTCGCCTCGCGTCGTTCCTAGTCCCGGTCATCAACTCAGTGCAACAGCAGCGAGTCCTGGACAGCGCGTGGACGCCCAATCACGCGTGGCTTTCCATACCACGCCTTTAACCTCCTTGCTGCGCTCTAGCCCCGTTCGATTCGATTCTCCGCATAAGTGATTGAGGTGCTCCCCATTGTTTAGACAGAAATTCGGTCTTTCTAAGGTGGATCGCTGCCCTGAATTTGTGAACCAGAATTCGTCCTTCTCCGCTCTGGACTTGAAGCAGGGATGGGGTTGTAGGGAAAGGGGCTCAAACGCCGCCTGTGCCTCGCCAAAACTCTAATCGGGCCTTGGAATTAGTAGACTATGACGCGGAGCGTCTGAATTCCGAATCTCAAAAGCTCGCTAGCGCAGTGATTTTGTCGCGCAATAATCCTGAAACAAGCCTGTGCACACCTCTATTAAGGATAGCGCTCAGAGGATCCCTGCTCC
>Ga0307373_10014664_pt1 | contig 10742 bp, 5 predicted proteins | sample OX2MG_FD_202534 | JGI IMG/M metagenome (GOLD analysis project Ga0307373, IMG submission 202534) | Soil microbial communities from Risofladan, Vaasa, Finland - OX-2 | ecosystem: Environmental > Terrestrial > Soil > Coastal area > Acid sulfate soil | place: Finland: Risofladan, Vaasa | collected...
CGGTGTTCTGGTGGAGTTTGATGCGGGCCTGCATCGCTGCGGCTTGCCGCCCGGCCCGGAATGCGTTGCACTGGCGCAAGCAATTGAGAAGCTTCCAGGCTTGAAATTTCGGGGAGTAATGACCTTTCCGGGCAACATCTGGGGCGACGCGGAAGAACGGAAGAAGGAAGCGAAACAGGTGGCGGCCAAATTTGAATCGGTCATGGAGGCCTTCCGCAAAGCGAGCGTGGAAGTGGAAATCGTCTCAGGAGGCTCGACGCCTTCCGCGCTCCTGTCCCACCAAATTCCCGGCCTGACGGAAATTCGGCCCGGGACCTACGCGTACAACGATAGGAATACTTATGAGCAGGGTTGCTGCGGGCTCGAGGACTGCGCGGCCAAGGTGGTGACCACGGTTGTTTCCACGGCGGTTCCCGGACGCGCCATGATCGATGCGGGCTCGAAAACGCTCTCATCCGATACCCTGCACGCCGGGCCCGCGACAGGGTACGGATACGTCGTCGAAGCCCCTGACGCGCCCCTCATCAAGCTGAATGAAGAACACGGATATCTTGACACCACGCGTTCCTCCCATGCTTTCCGCGTGGGGGAAATTCTGACCGTAATCCCCAACCACGTCTGCACCTGTGTCAACCTGCACGACGAAGTGTTTCTCCTCCGCGATGGAGAAGTGCAAGGCAGTTGGCGGGTGGCTGCGCGAGGCAAGATCCGCTAGTGTCATGCAACATTAGTTCGTTGATAAAACGGCGTACGTGTCGGTGTCATTCCGAGGGCCGATGTTTTTGACCGGCCCGAGGAATCTGCTTTTCCTCTGTACCGGCGAGCAGGCGGCGAGCATAGCTCGCCGGTACAACCAATAGCAGATTCCTCGCGGGGTTTATCCCGAGCCAAAAGCAGATTCCTCGCGGAGTTTACCCTGAGCCCCTTCGCTGTGCTCAGGGCCGTTCGCAAGCGGAAGGGCGAACGGGCTCGGAATGACAGGGCGAGGGGCTCGGAATGACATTTAACTTACGTAACGAATTGATGAGTCAGCACACTAGTTTTTTGAAAGATCGAAAGTTATAACTGTATTGCCATAAGCGCCCGGGTTCAGTGGCATAATGAGGTTGTTAGCTGCCAAAATTCAGATCATCGCCCCTGGTTCGGATCGAATCTGAGTTTTTCATAGCTCACACAACTTTAAGGTAAGCGCCCGCCCAAAATCGGCAAGAAATGGGACTCAATGAAACCAAAAAGTAAAAAAGAAGATCATCTCGGGCCCATCAGCCCCTTTACGCTAGGGAGCGTCTTTATCGAGGCCGCCACGAAGCTGGCATGGATCGAGGAGGAACAGGAAGAACGCCAGCGACGATACTTCATTACCTCCAAGGGCTTCGAAGAGATGGCAAAACTTGGGATGGACCTGGAAAAAGTCCTCCACCAGTACCGGCCGCTGGCCTCAAGCCCGGAAGGCCAAGCTCCGGCCCGCCCACACCGCCATCGCCATCCTCGGCGACACTAAGCGACGTGTGCGCCCAAGTAGTCCGGTCCTGGAAGGCCGCAGATGAATCTTAGGCTCTGGGAGATTTGATATTTCCGGATTCGAGCGCGGTGATCTCCAGCCAGAGAAGTCACTCGTGCGGGCGGCTCTTGATTCCGCGTTTCGAGCCGCAGTTCCCCACCGGGGCCGCGGCGTGCAACGGAAATCCTGAACCGGTGGCTCGCCGGCATTTCAGGCCGGCGATGTAGGCTCTCCCGCCGAAGGAAACCGGGAAACGGCTTGCAATTGGCCGTCTCTTTCAGCTAGCTTCAAAGCATGGCCGGGAATGTCGGTACCGACTCTCGTCGATCTGAACGGAAACCCTTAAGGAAAGCCGTCGTGCTGGTGGTTGAGATGGGGATGGAAACCAGCTCCCACGAGGCCAGCACGCTCGACCTCTCCCGGCATGGCGCCAGGGTGCAGGTAAACGCCAAGCTGAAGCCGGGCCAGGTTCTCCATCTGATCCGGCCCGAAAATCCGGATGACACGGTGCGCTGTATGGTGGTATGGACGGCGGACGTCAGCTCCGACACAAAAGGCGAAGCCGGACTCGAATTCCTCAAGCCGTACTCTTTACCCTTGGAATCCTAGCGCGCTCACAGTCAACCTTGCGGAAGGACTCTAGGCCTCCTGGCGGTGGCGGCGCGGGCGCTTATTGATCTCCAGGATCTTCTTGCGCACCCGGATCGACTTCGGCGTGACCTCGACGTATTCATCCTCGGCGATGAACTCCATGGCCAGCTCAAGGTTGAGGGGCCGCGCGGGCACCAGACGAATGGCCTCATCCGCCACCGAGGCGCGCATGTTGGTCTGCTTCTTCTCTTTGACCACGTTCACATCCATATCATCCCAGCGCGCATTTTCACCGGTGACCATCCCTTCGTAGACCTCGACGCCCGGCCCCACAAACAGTTCGCCGCGCTCCTGCAGGTTGAACAAGGCGTACGCCGTGGTGCGTCCCGCCCGGTCGGCGATCAACGAGCCGGTCAGGCGCCGGCCAATCTCCCCCTGCCAGTCGCTATAGCCATCGAAGAGCGTATTCATCACCGCCGTGCCGCGCGTATCCTTCAGAATCTCGCTGCGCAGCCCGATCAGACCCCGCGAAGGAATCACGAACTCCAGCCGCACCCGGCCGCCGGGCCTTCCGTGCCCCACCATCTTGGTGTTGATGCCCTTGCGGACGCCGATCTTCTGCATCAGCACGCCCACGAACTCCGCCGGGCAATCGAGAATCAACTGCTCGACCGGCTCCTGCACTTTCCCGTCAACTTCGCGGGTAACGATCTCGGGCTTGCCCACCGCAAGTTCGTAGCCTTCCCGCCGCATCGTTTCGATGAGGATGGCGAGTTGCAGCTCACCCCGCCCCAGGACCTTGAACGACTCCGTGGTTTCGGCGTCTTCCACGCGCAGGGCAACGTTGGTCAGCAGTTCCTTCTGGAGGCGCTCGCGAAGGTGCCGCGAGGTGACGTAGGTTCCTTCGCGTCCGGAGAAGGGTGCGGTGTTCACGGTAAACACCATGGAAATGGTCGGCTCGTCCACCGGCACGTGCACGAGCGCCCGCGGTGCTTCCAGACAAGTCACCGTCTCGCCGATCGTGATGCCTTCCACGCCGGCGACGGCCACGATCTCGCCTGCTTCGGCGCGCTCCGCGTCAATGCGTTCCAGGCCCTCGAAACTGTAGAGCTTGGTGATGCGGGTCTTCTGGGTCGTGCCGTCCAGCTTGACGATGGCAACGTCGTCGCCCCTCGTGAGCGTGCCGGAAAAGATGCGCCCGATGGCAAGCCGCCCGTGATACTCGCTGTAATCCAGGTTCACCACCAGCAGTTGCAAGACTTCCGCCGCATCGCCTCCCGGAACCGGAATATGCTTCAGAATCGCCTCGAAAAGCGGTTGCAGAGTCTCTGACGGATCGTCCAGCGAGGTCTTGGCAATCCCGCGGCGGGCGTTGGCGTAAAGGATGGGAAACTCGAGTTGCTCCTCGGTGGCGTCGAGATCGATGAAGAGATCGTAAATCTCGTTGATCACTTCCTGCGGACGCGCGTCGGAGCGGTCAATCTTGTTGACCAACACAATCGGCACTAACTTTGCTTCGAGCGCCTTGCGCAGCACGTAGCGCGTCTGCGGCAGCGGCCCTTCGCTCGCGTCCACCAGGAGCAGCACGCCGTCCACCAGCCTCAGGGCGCGTTCCACCTCGCCGCCGAAATCGCTGTGCCCCGGAGTGTCCACGATGTTGATCTTGACGCCGTGGTAGAAGACCGCGGTGTTCTTGGCCAGGATCGTGATGCCGCGCTCGCGCTCGAGCTCGTTGGAATCCATCACCCGATCGATGATTTCCTGGTTGGCTTTGAAGATCCCGCTTTGCCCCAGCATGGCGTCCACCAGCGTGGTCTTGCCGTGATCGACGTGCGCGATGATGGCAATGTTGCGAATTGGTTTGGTCATAGATTTCCAGTCAAACCACCCACCTCTGCCCCCTTCGCCGAACCAAGTGGGATGGTGAAGATCTTGCGAGACAGGCCCGGCAGTCCGCGGCCCAAAAGCGTCAAGGAAGAAAGCTTGGCTCGAAGCACGACGTTGACGGCTGAAACGCTGTGGGAAGTCCCAACTCTTATGTTAAGGCATAACCATGAAATCTGGATACAACGATCTTGGGGAACGCCATGCTTGCGAGTAAAGTCTGAAGCACAGCGCAAGCTATGGTGGGCAAATGCATGGATTGGCCAACCTCGCCGCGCGTTGGATGGTCGAGCGCGAGCAGCGCGTAATTTTTACCCGGTGTGCAGGAGTGACACACAATTGCCGATTTTGTCGATTTCCAGCGCCTTTGAGTTATCGTAACATGCTGATACAAAATAACTTATGTGTTTTCGATGTTTTCCGCCCCAAAATCCCATGCGTCCCATTTCGAGGGCTTGGCCGCAGCTTATAGACCATTATACTAGCCTATTATCCTTGCTAATAACGCCCTGCGGATAAGCGGCCTGCAAGCCAAATTATAAATCCGGATTGATGAGTTATGGCGCGCCGCGGCTTCAGGTTGACACGCTCCCCTGTGTGGTACAAAATCTCCGGCAGATTACGCTTACGCACGACGAGCAATCTGATCGGCCAGGCCCGGGACATCCTCCACAGGCCTCGGCCCAGCAAGACGAAGTTGATCGCCGCGGCCCATCGGTTGTTTGATTGGCTGCGGGTTTATTTTGTATCAACGCTCTCACGGTCCGAAAGGCGCTGACTGCGGCGACGAAAATCCGGCGGACGCGTTCCACCACGACAGCCATCAACGCAGCCGCGGGCGCGTTGCGGCGCGTATCCGCGTCCACGTCTGGTGTATTGATTGATTGGCCGAGGAAGAGCTTAGAATTCAGAGGGAGGTGAATGACCCATGAGATGGCCAGCTTTGCATGATCTGAAATGGACCCCGGCAGAGAAGCGTGCGGCGCGCAAGGCTTTCGACGCCGCGTATGAGAAGGAATGCCGGGCCGTCCGCGCCAAAGTGGTGCAGATGCTCGAAGATCCGCACGATGTCCGGCAGATTTGGCGAATCCATGATTACCTTACCGAGCAGCGCCGGGACACGGACCTGAAATACGATTACCGGTACTCCGTTCCGATTTTCGTCTTTGCGACTTTGCTGCGCGAAGGCTGGCTGACAGAGGACGAGTTGAGCGGCGTCGGAGAAAATAAAATCGAGATGATCAAAAATGCGGCCAGCTTTGAATGAATGCAGGCTGCGCCGTGTTGTTTTTGAACTCTGCGCGGGGGGCGCATGCATGCCGTTGTTTGGCATGTGTGCGATGGCGCGCTTTGCGCTCTCTGTGCCTCGCCAGCCTTAACTCAGAGTCACAGAGCACCTCCGTGACCTCTGGGTTGAAGCTTTTCAGGCCACTGAGGACACGGAGAAAGCGCCCCCTGGCGGCATAAAGCTGCCAACGTTGCGGGTTTACCCTGCCAGAAAATCCGGCGATCATAGATCGCCGCTACAGGTGGCGGCGAATGCAACTGGAGGTATCGATGGAAACCTCGAAGAAACCTGTCAATCACTCGCTGATTTCGCGGCGGCGATTCATTCAGGGAACCCTCGCCGCCGGAGCGGTGATGGGCGCGGTGGCAAACTCCGAAGCGGATGCGGGCGGGCGGCAGAATCTCTCCCTGGACGGGATGTGGAAGTTGTATTTCGACCGCCAGGGCCGCTGGGCCAAGCACGGCTGGATCGCCGACTTCCTTGCGGACACGCCGCGGCAGGTTCAAATTCCCTGGGATGAGATGCGAGCCGCCATGGAAGCGAACGCCATCGACTTTCCCGTTCCCGCCACGTGGGAAGAATACCGCCCGGACACCCTGGGCGAAGGCTGGTACTGGCGGGAAGTTGCTCTGCCGGAATCCGAGTTTCCGCGCGCGGTGCGGCTGCGCTTCAACGCCGTGCGTTACGGCGCGGAAGTTTTTTGGGACGGGAAGCGCGTCGCGCTCTATCTGGGAGGATTTACGCCCTTCACCATGGACCTGACTTCGCTCGCGAAGCCCGGCACGCGCCACCAGCTCGCCGTGCACGTGGTCAATCCGGGCGGAGGTTTTGCGGGCAACTGGCAAACACTTTTCTTCGAGAACATCCAGATTCCGCAGTCGCACAACTTTGGGGGCATTTGGCAGCCAGTCGAGCTGCTGATGACGAGCCGGGTCTTTATCGAGGATATTTTCGTCGAGCCGCGCGTCAGCCAGAAAGCGGCGCTGGCTCACCTCACCGTCAGCAATCACACTTCCCAGGAGCAGACTGTCACGTTGGACGCGCGCGCCGTGCTGCGCCGTTCTTCTCATGCCGGAAAAACCCGGATGACCGCAGTAACAATTCCCGCGCAGCAGAAATTGACCGTGCCGATGCTTGTGGCGCTCGACCCGCTGGTGCTTTGGGAGCCCTCGAACCCCGCGCGCTATCGCCTGGATGTCAGTCTGCGGGGTTCTTCTCCTGCCCTCGAAGACGCTCACGCGACGATGTTCGGGATGCGCCAGTTCACGGTGGAAGGGCGATTCTTTTATCTCAACGGGCGCAAGTTTATGGTGAAGTCCACCATCAATCACCAGTATTATCCCGTCACCGTGGGCTACCCGCCCACCCCGGAATTCGCCCGGAAGGAAGTGGAGGTCGCGCTCCAGTCCGGGCTCAACATGATGCACATCCACCGCCAGATCGGGCATCCGGAGCTGATCGAGTGGGCCGATGAGTTGGGCCTCCTGCTTTACGAAGAGCCCGGCGGCGTGATCTTCGATGAGAGCCAGCACCTGGATTATCCCGGCATCAAACTCCTGCTGCGCCAGCTTTCCGATCTCATCGTGCGGGACCGCAATCATGCGGCGATCGTGGCCTGGGGGATGTCGAATGAAAACATCCTCGATCCTAGCGTGATCACGCACATGATGCAGCGGACGCGCGCGCTCGATCCCACGCGCGTCGTGTGCGACAACTCAGGCCGCGGCCTCCACATGCTGCATCCTTATCAAAAAAAACCGAGCCCCTGGCGGGACCTGCACGATTACCCGCCCGCACCCATTGAGGCTGCCACGTATGAAAGCATGAACCAGTTTGGACGCCCGCCCGATTACGCCTTCCGGCGCGAAGACCGGGTCGAGGCGCTGCCGCGCATGCCCGAAGAAGGCCCGCAAATCATCGGTGAATTTGGCTACGGAGGCCTTCCGGATTTTCCTGCTTCGGTCAAAGAATTTGAAGCGACGGGGAAACCGAGCGTGGAAGGCGCCATCTGGCATCGCTCGCTCGAAAACCTCGAAGCCGGATTCAAGAAGTACGATCTCGAGCCGGTCTTTGGAAGCGTCTCGGAATTCTGCCGGCACACCGATGAAATTCACGCCGACGCGCAGGCGGAGATGCTCCAGGCGCTGCGCACCAATCCCCACAACAGCGGCTATGCGGTTTCCTGCTTCCACGATCTCGCCATCTGGTACTGCGGGATCACGAATATTTTTCGCGACCCGAAGCCCATAAGCCGCCGGCTCGCCAAAGTCAACGCCCCGCTGTTCCCCGCCCTGGAGGCCGAACCTTCTCCCGCCCGCACCGGTCAAGAGATAACGATTCGGTGCGTCCTGGTGAACGAAGATGTGTTAAAGGGTCCCGCCACGCTCTCCGTGACCGTCACCGGGCCCGCGGGAGAGAAAGTGCTCGCGGATACCAAACACCTGACGCTCGCGCCCGAGAAAGGCTACGTCGCGCCGGTCTTTGAAAAATCTTTGATCCTGGGCGGCGCGAGCGGCCACTACTTGATCCGGGCGGAGGTGGAAGGAAGTAACGGCAAGAGGGCCGTGAACGAACGCCGCTTGCTGGCGCTCAATCCTCGCGACAACCATTGGCCTACTTCCTCCGTGCTCCTCTACGATCCCGACCACAACATCCTCCCTTTCTTCGCGCACCGGAACGTTTCTTATGAATTGTGGTCGCCGCAGGCGGAAGCGAACGGCCGGCCGATTCTGGTGAGCGACATCCAGAAGTGGAATTACGCCGAACATTGGGAAGAGAGGCTGAGAGACCTGCGAGCCATCCTGGCGGCGTGCCGCGCGGGATCGACCGTGGGCTTCCTGATGGAGTCAGGCGACGGCGGCATCATCAACCTGCTGAAGGAATTGAAAGTTCTTTCCGGGCCGCTGCGCGTGGTCGGCAGCACGGGAAGCTTCCGCGGCGATTTCCATTACGTCAAGCCGCATCCCATTTTCGCGGGGCTGCCCGTCAACACCTGCATGGGATGCGACTACCGTAACGTGATCGCGCGGGTTTCCATGGACGGCTTCGAGGGCGACACGATTGCCGGCTGCAATGAAAACGCTTACTGGTGGGGCACCGACGTGGGCGTGATTTCAATGGGCTCTGGAGCGGCGGTGATTTCTACCCTGAGGCTTTCCTCGAGCCTCTTGACCGACGCGGTCGCGGAACGGATTCTCGCCAACCTCTGCTCCTGGAAACCCCGCTGATGGCCCGTCGCATTGAGCGCGGCCGGTCTTGGAGCGCCCTGGTTATGGGCGGCACCGGCCTCAATCTGAAATTCACCCGTTGATTTTGCCATGCCCGGAAGCCATTGAGCGCCAGCTGAGGGCGCAGAAGAGACGCGTCTGAAACGCCGCTTACTTTGTATACTTCCGGTAAAGTTTTAAAAATTGCTTTCCCATGGCGCGGTAGCGTTGCTCGGTGCGAGATTTCAATTTGTTCGTCCCCGGGCGGCCGAGATCTTCGAACTGTTCGCGGTGCAATCTGGTCATATCGAGCAACTCTTTTCGCGACGCCTTGTGAAGAATGGCCATAAAGAAGAAATGATAAGGCTCCGTAATGGCTCTACAAACCCGCAGAAGGTATTCTTTGCCGTTGGCGCGCCAAATCCGCTCATGAAAGGCAAGGTCGGCTTTGCGAAACGCTTCCAGGTCTTTCTTTCTCGAAGCCCATTCCATTTCACGAATATTCTTGCTGAGCACGGCAAGGTCGCTCTTCTTGAGGTTCTTCTTGGCTTGTTCGACCGCGAGTCCCTCGCAGAGGCCGCGAAAAGTATAAATGTCCCGGATTTCATCCGCCGACGGCTCCGAGCTGACATACCTTTTCCGACGGCTCTCCCTCAGCACTCCGAGCGACAGCAATTGCTGAAAAGCTTCACGCACGGAAGTGCGGCTCACCCCCGTCATGCGGCAGATCTGCCCTTCCGTGATCCGCTGTCCTGGCTTCAACTTTCCACTGATGATGGCGAAATGAATCCCTTCGACAAGCTCCTGACACAACGAAGGGTGCTGGAGCTCGGTGAAAATCCCCGCCGTCGACGAATCGGAAGAAAAAGGCTCTCGCTTCCCCATAACGCGGTCTCTTATCTGGTTTCCTTCAGTCAGCGGGACTCTGTGCCCCAAGTGCACAATATGAAAGAATCTATCAGGTCTCTATAAAAAGCAAATCAATAAGAATCGAGCCGCCTCATAAAAATAATCGCGGCGGCGCCCAACGCCTGCACGGCGGAGCGCCGGGAGACCGGCCAACCCGCCCAGGGTAACACGAACCGGAAGTCATAATGTAATACAATCATACCGTTTCTGCTTGACACGGCCCAGGCGCGGAGGTATAGTCCGCAGCCAAGTAGCGGGGCTCGACATGACGGCTGGGCCGAAAGTCAGCGGGACAAGCCGCGGCTTTCTGGCCAGGGTTCGTGCAATATCCCCCCGGCCGGTTGCGTCGAATGCGGCGCTGGGTCAACGTCAGCCCGGCGGCAATTCATTCCCATCGCAACGGGGCCGCCCTGCTGCCCGGGATGGGACGCAACTCCTGCAGGCGGCCCCGGCGGAGAAAGTGCCGGCGCTTGGCGAGCGAAGTTCTGCAATGGAATCGGCATGCCGCGCCAGAGTCGGAAAGGCTGTTGCTGCCGCGGCGCGAGAAATCCAGTTTTCGTTGAAACTCCTGTTTTAGAATGAAGCTGGACTTGCCGCCGTTTGCATGGACACCCGCGGAATTTATGCGCCGCGTCCACGGGTTGGGCTGAAGGGAAATCGCTCTTGCGTCTTTATCACACGTATTGTTGGGAGTTGCAAAATATAGTGACAGCTTTTTCTGTAGCGCCGCTCTATGAGCGGCGAAAGACAAGGGTCATAGACCCGCGCTAAAGCAGCGGTTGTCACTATATTTTGCAAGCATCAGTAAAATGCTGTCGGGAAGATGGCGGTTGAGTTTATAACAGAATCTGGGCATCAATCAAAAAGTCGCATCCTGTTGCGACGCCGCGTGGCTCCTCTCCGGAAGCAGGCTGTCATAGGCCATCGCCCTGCAGAAAGAATCTACAGGTTCGGCAAGTCGTCGGCAACAAGATCCTTTGGCATGGTGCCGGCGTCGGTTTTGTTTGAGTCAAGCACGATATGAGACAGGCAAACTCGCGAGGAGGTGGATCAATGGATCGGCGAAAATTCATATGGAGCGGAGGACAGCTCATTCTCGCTTCGGCAATCAGCCGCGGGATTCCGGTGGGGCAAGTGGCCACGCGTCTTCTGGCGGCGGAAGGACACGACCCTGACGCCAACCCGAACTGGGCGGACCGGCATTACAAAGCGACGGCCAAGGCTTCTTCCTACGTTGACGACCCGCCCTGGGGGTATGGTCCGGACAACGTTTTCGGCACCAACCTTCATAACGGCTGGGAGGCCAAGCAGCAGACCTCCGGGGCGTGGCTGGAAATCACCTTCCAGGAAGCTCACCCCGTCA
>Ga0307373_10014665_pt1 | contig 10741 bp, 10 predicted proteins | sample OX2MG_FD_202534 | JGI IMG/M metagenome (GOLD analysis project Ga0307373, IMG submission 202534) | Soil microbial communities from Risofladan, Vaasa, Finland - OX-2 | ecosystem: Environmental > Terrestrial > Soil > Coastal area > Acid sulfate soil | place: Finland: Risofladan, Vaasa | collected...
CAGCTCGTTCGCCGAGGCCGAGCCCGAGCCGTTCACGTTGGCGAACTTGACGACGAAGTCGTTGACCGCCTCGATGCGTTTTGCCATGTGCCTTCTTCTTTCCGCTCTCTCAGTCCCGGTAGCCGGGGTCTTTCGCGTCGATGGCGCGCTGCAGGGCGGCGAACTCCAGCTCGCCCAGCGGCGCGGTGTCCTCGAGAAACTCGTCGCCCAGCTCGCGCGACTGCAGACACACCTCGGCCGAGGGCAGGCGCAGGCGCGCGCCCTGCGCGGCGAGCTGGACCTGGCAGGCGCGCTCCAGGCGCCACATGCGCACGAACGCCTCGGGCACCGTGCGCCCGAGCGTGAGCAGGCCGTGGTTCCTGAGGATCAGCGCCGGCTGGCGGCCGAGGCTCGCGACCAGGCGCCGCTGCTCGTCCAGGCGCATGCTCGGGCCCTCGAAGTCGTGGTAGGCGAGCTTGCCGTAGAAGTTGTGCGAGTACATGTGCACGGGCAGCAGCCCCTCCTCCTGCGCCGAGATCGCCATGCCGGCGAGCGTGTGGGTGTGGAACACGCACTGCGCGTCCTCGCGCGCCTGGTGAATCGCGCCGTGGATCACGAAGCCCGCCTTGTTGGCCCCGTAGGCGTGCTCGCCCACGGTGTCGCCCCCGAGGTCGATCTTCACCAGGTTGGAGGCGGTCACCTCGTCGAAGCGCAGACCGTAGGGGTTGATGAGGAAGTGGTGCTCGGGCCCCGGCACGCGCAGGCTGACGTGGGTGTAGATGAGCTCCGCCCAGCCGAGGTGGGCGGCGATGCGGTAGGCCGCGGCGAGCTGCACCCGGAGCTGCCGCTCCGCGGCGTCGATCCCGGAATCGCTTTTCAGCTTGGAGACTCGGCTCGGCGCGACGGGGGTCATGCGGGCTCCTTTGTCAGGCCGCCTTGCGCTGCGGCTTGCGGCAGCCGGGTCCGGCGTGGGTCATCTCGAGGAGGAATTTCTGCATGTCCCAGGCGCCCGTCGGGCAGCGCTCGGCGCACAGCCCGCAATGCAGGCACACGTCCTCGTCCTTGACCATCACGCGCGTGGTCTTGAGCGGGTCGGAGACGTACAGGTCCTGGCCGAGGTTGCGCGCCGGCGCCCTGAGCTGCGTGCGCAGGTCGGCCTCCTCGGCGTTCGGCGTGAAGGTGATGCAGTCCATCGGGCAGATGTCCACGCAGGCGTCGCACTCGATGCACAGCCGTTCCGTGAACACGGTCTGAACGTCGCAGTTCAGGCAGCGCTCGGCTTCCTTGAACGCGGTGGCCGGGTCGAAGCCCAGCTCGACCTCGACCTTGATGCTCTTCAGCGTCTGGTTGACGTCGCGCCAGGGCACCTTGAAGCGCCGATCGAGGGTGATCTCGTTGTCGTAGCTCCACTCGTGGATGCCCATCTTCTGCGACATGAGGTTCACGTGCGGCGCCGGGCGCTCGCGCAGGTCCTCGCCGTTGAGCAGCTTGTCGATCGAGACCGCGGCGTCGTGGCCGTGGGCCACCGCCCAGATGATGTTCTTCGGGCCGAAGGCCGAGTCGCCGCCGAAGAACACCTGCGGCAGCGAGGACTGCATGGTCGCCTTGTCGACCACCGGCAGGCCGTGGCGGTCGAACTCGATGCCGCACTCGCGCTCGATCCAGGGGAAGGCGTTCTCCTGGCCGACCGCGACCAGCACGTCGTCGCACTCGAAATGCTGCTCGGGCTCGCCGGTGGGCACCAGGCTCCTGCGGCCCTTGGCGTCGTACTCCGCCTTCACCTTCTCGAATACGACCCCGGTGAGCTTGCCGTCGTCGTGGGTGAAGGCCTTGGGCACCAGGAAGTTGAGGATCGGGATGCCCTCGTGCGCGGCGTCCTCCTTCTCCCAGGGGCTCGCCTTCATCTCCTCGAAGCCGGAGCGCACGATCACCTTCACGTCCTCGCCCCCCAGGCGCTTCGAGGTGCGGCAGCAGTCCATCGCGGTGTTGCCGCCGCCGAGCACGATCACGCGCCTGCCGATGCGCGAGGTGTGGCCGAAGGAGACCGACGAGAGCCAGTCGATGCCGATGTGGATATGCGCCGCGGCTTCCTTGCGCCCGGGGATGTCGAGGTCGCGCCCGCGCGGCGCGCCGGTGCCGACGAAGACGGCGTCGTAGCCCTCGCCGAGCAGCTTCCTCATGCTCGCGACCTCGACGCCGGACTTGAACTCGACGCCGAGATTCAGGATGTAGCCGACCTCCTCGTCGATCACCTCGAGCGGCAGGCGAAAGCGCGGGATCTGCGACCAGATCATGCCGCCGGCGCGCCGGTCGCGGTCGAACACCGTGACCGAGTAGCCGAGCGGCGCGAGATCGCGCGCGACCGTCAGCGAGGCCGGCCCCGCGCCGATGCACGCCACCTTGCGGCCGTTCTTCTTCGCGGCGGGCCTGGGCATGCGCGCGCGCACGTCGCCCTTGTTGTCGGCGGCGACGCGCTTCAGGCGGCAGATGGCGACGGGCTCGGGCTTGGCGCCGCCGCTCTCCTCGACGCGGCCCCTGCGGCACGCGGGCTCGCAGGGCCGGTCGCAGGTGCGGCCGAGAATTCCGGGAAAGACGTTGGATTCCCAGTTGACCATGTAGGCGTCGTCATAACGCCCTGCTGCGATCAACCGTATGTACTCCGGAACCGGGGTGTGGGCCGGACAGGCCCACTGGCAATCGACGACTTTGTGGAAGTAGCTGGGATTGCCGATTTCTGTTTTCTGCAACGACGCCTCCTGGCGTGCCCCGGCCGGGCGGTCTTATATGCCGATAAGTTTACTCTTCGATCCGGCGATATAAAAGCCTTAGTCGTTAAATTTCAAGCGCTAAGCAAAGGGGCTTTGGACGTGACCCGGATCACGCTCCGGCGGGCGGTCGAAACCGGGGCGGGTGCGCCGCGCCGCCGGGCGCTGCGGCGCGTCTTGACGCTCGCGCGCCGGCCCCCTACCGTCCGGGACACGCCCCGAGGGGAGGAGGCCACGATGAAAACAACCGCTGCCGCGGCCCTGCTCCTGGCGCTGGGCGGCTTCACGAACCCCTGCACGGCCCACGTCCTGAGCGCGCAGGAGTGCCGCGAGGGCGGCGATTTCATCTACGACGCGGCACGGGCGCGCGACAACGGCATGACGCGCGCGGCCTTCATCGGCCGGATGCGCGCGGATTTCCAGGCGATCCGCTCCTTTCCGAAGCAGCTGCGCTGGTTCGCGCAGGACCGCGACGACGAGGCGCTGCTGCTCTCGGCGGCCAGGAACGTATTCGACGCGCCGCACGACGGCGAGGCCCACCGCCGGGCATTCCTCGCCGAGTGCATGGCGCATACGGCTTCGGCGCACTGACGGCCGTACGGTGAGCGGCTTCCTCCTCCTCATGCTCGAGCGCCGCGCCGGCGCGCTCGTCGCGCGACTGACCATCGAGCGCCCCGAGAAGCGTAACGCCCTGGGGCGCGCCGCGCTCGCCGAGCTCGCCGACGCTCTGCGCGGCATATCCGCGGACTCGAGCGTGCGCGCGGTCGTGCTCACCGGCGCGGGCGAGCAGGCCTTCGCCGCAGGGGCCGACGTCGCCGAGCTGGCCGCGCTCGATGCGTCCTCGGCGCGCGAGTTCATCACCCGCGTGCACGAAGCCTGCGCGGCGCTGCGCGAGTGCCCCGTGCCGGTGATCGCGCGCGTGAACGGCATCGCGCTCGGTGCCGGGCTCGAGCTCGCCGCGGCCTGCGACTTGCGCATCGCCGCCGAGGGCGCGCGCTTCGGCATGCCCGAGGTGCGGCTGGGGATCCCTTCGGTGGTCGAGGCCGCGCTGCTGCCGCGCCTGGTCGGCGCCGGCCGGGCGCGCTGGCTGGTGCTCACCGGCGAGACGATCGACGCGCGCGCAGCGCTCGCCTGGGGGCTGGTGGAGCGCGTCGTGCCGGGCGCGGAGCTCGACACCGCGGTGAACGCGACGCTGGATGCGATCCTCGCCTCGGGCGCCGAGGCGGTGCGCACCCAGAAGCGCCTGTGCAAGCTGTGGGAGGAAGCGCCGCTCGCCGAGAGCGTGCGCGCGAGCATCGACGCGTTCGCGGCGAGCTACGCGAGCGGCGAGCCGCAGCGCCTGATCGGCGCCTATCTGGCGCAGCGCGCCAGGCGCTGAGGGTCCGCTACCTCCGCCCCAGGTCGTTGATCGCGTCCACGACCATGTTGGTGCCCGCGGCGATCATGAGGATGTCGGTGCCGACGCGCACGTAGCGGTAGCCGGCGGGCGGCAGGCCGATCTGCACCACCAGCGAGGGCGGCAGCTCGTAGTGCGCCACGTCCCGCGGCAGCGGTTGGCCGACGTTCCAGTTCCGCGCATGACCCGGCGGCATGCAGCCGTCGTGCTTCCTGGCGAGGCCCGGCGGGCAGTGCCCGCGCCGGTATTCCCTCGCGTAGTAGTCGCGGATGGCCGATCTGCGCCGGTCGTCGAAGCGGTGCTCGCCGCGCTCCCGGTGCTCGTCGCGCCCGCGCTCCTCCCGCCGGTCGCGCTCCCGCTCGCGGCCGTTGCCCCGAGCGTCGCTTTGCCAGCGCTCATCGTTGTTGCCGTTGCCCGCCCATGACGGTTTGTCCGCCATGGCCGGGCTTGCCGCCACCAGCGCGGCCATCGCAAACATCAGGGTGCGACCCCGCACCCGCCAATTCCGCTTCATCGCCGTTCTCCCCTTGCCAGGTTCAGCCTTCAGAAAGCATAAGCCGCATTGGCGCCGACCGCCCAGTCCGGGCTGCCGTCGGCGAAGCCCTTCAGGACATAGGCCTGCGCCTTCCAGGTCCGATCGATCTTGTGGGTGAAGAATGCAGTCAGATCGCTCTCGGGATGCCCGGCCGACGACGCGCGTTCCTGCGCGAAGTAGATCAGGCCGAGGCTGTTGGCCCGATCCAGCTTGTAGCTGCCGCCCACGTTCGCGTTGAAGACGTTGTTCAACTGGATGTACTGCGAGCTGCCGAGCACACTGTAGCCGACTCCGCCGAACAGCGTGTACTTGGCGTAGCCCTTGAAGGCGTCCACGTTGAAGCTGTAGTCGTTCTCCCCGGTGCCGAGGCCCTTGTTGGGGTCGGCGGTGCCGAATTTAATCTTGCCCGTGAGATCGACCCCGAAGGCTGAGTTCTGGTCGTAGTAAGCGTGATACGTCGCGGCCGCCACCAGATCGCCCCACCCCGAGGCAGAGGCTTCGGTAGCGGTCGTGCTGGTGACGGTGTTCCGGCCGCGCCCCTCCGGGTTGGTGTTCGACACCGAGCCCACGCCGGGGACCACCCCGGTGCCGCCGGAGATGTACAGGTACGGCATCGTCAGCTTGAACGCCCACATCTCGGTGTCGTAGCGGGCCGTCGCCATGACCGAGGTGATGTCGGTCGTGGTCGAGGTGCCGTAATTGCCCGAGCTGTAATCGACGCCCGCGCCCACGCTGAGCTTGCCGGGCCCGAGCCCGAGGAGGTTCTCCGGGCCGGCAGCGAGCACCGCCTGGGCGCCGGCCGAGCACAACAGCGTTGCCGCCAGGCCGACGACCGTTTTCTTCAAGTGCATCAAGTTCTCCCTGTATTGGACGAAGTCAAAACTCGCAGCGTGCGCGCCTCAGTGATCCGGGCGCTCCGGGCGCTCGGGCATCTCCGGGCGCTCGGGCATTTCGGGACGCTCGGGCCGCTCGACCCGCTCCGGCCGCTCCACGCGCTCCGGGCGCTCGACCTTCTCCGGGCGCTCGGTTCGCTCGGCGATGCGCGCATCGCGGTCCGTGCCCTTCGCGCGCTCCGCGCTCGTCGCCGTGTCGGCGCGAGACGAGCGCAGCACCGTACCCAGCTTGAAGCCCAGCGAATTGGCGATCTGGCCCCAGCCCTCGCCCTGCGCGCGCAGCGTGAGAATGCCGGCGAGCTGGACCGTGCTCCCCGAGGAGGTCGTCACGCTCCCGCCGGTCAGCGCCGCCTGCAGCTGCTGCGGCGTCGGGTCGTCGATGCCCTGCTTGGCAAGCAGCGCCTCGGCCAGGGCAAGCGAAATGTTCACGTTGCCGTAGCCCATCGTGCCCGTCGGCGGCGTAAAGGTGACCGAGCTCGAGGTTCCGCCGGTGCCCGTGGAACTGAGCGTAATGCTGCTGCCGGTACGCAGCCCGGTGACCAGCGCGTTCGAGTTCGTTTGCGAACCGGCGAAGTCGGAGTACTTCTGCGTGAGCTGATTCGTGGGCACGGTGGCGCTGCCCGTACCGGACGTGCCGGTGCTCGTTTGCGCGCCGGCGGCGAACGGCAGCGCGATCAGTGCGCCGCCGATCAGAAATGTTCGTGTCGCTCGGGTTCTCAACATGGCAATTCTCCTTCGGAGTTTGGTGCGCCCTCGCGGCGCATCGGTGACGCGCGAATCCTAAGGTGCGCGCCGTTGCGGAGATATGGCAAAGGTCACACGGCGATTCGCAATCGCATTGACGTCGCTCCCCGACCGGGTGCGCGCGACCGCCCACACGCTCCAGGCAATTGCGCCGCGGCGAGAGCGGATCCCGCGATCCGCCGCGCGCCTTAACGGTGCGCGATGTCGGCGATCCTAATCATCGTCATCGTCGCCGCGCCGTTCGTCGTGTCGATGCCAGTAGCGACGCCCGCGATATTCCTCCCGAGAGGGCCCGTAATAGACCGAAGCGCCGGGCGCACCGTAGTACGCGGGCGACGGCGGAGCGTAATACGCCTGCGGCGGAGCCGCGTAGTACACGGGCGGGGGTTCGCTTCGATACACGACCGGCGGCGCGACGTAAACGGTCGCAGGCGGCGCGCCCACGAAAGCCGAGATGCCGGGCACTGCGATCGAGACGCCCAATCCGATATCGCGGTCGGCCAGCGCAGTGCCGCTGATCGATGCGAGGGCCAGACCGCCGACGAGCAATTTCCAGTTGCGCTGCATGGTTGCCTCCTGTGTTGCACCACGCTCGGAATGCTCGCATCGCCGGGCTCCTCGGGCTGCAAAGAATGGTAACCAGTTGTTACGAGCTCGAGGAAAGACGGACATATTTCACGCTGCGAGTGTCGCCGGCGACCGACAGGACGGGCCGCGCGCCGCGTTCAGGACTGCGCCACCCACTCGAAGGTGGCGCGCACGTAGTCGTCGCGTTGCCGCAGGAGCTGCACGGCGCGGAGGTAGCGCGTGGCGCCCTCCAGCGTCGCCTCGTAGACGCGGCCCGCCTTCCAGCTCTCGGGCGCGAGCAGGAAATTCGCAGTTTGCGTCCCGGCGGAGCCGTCCGAGACGACGATCGCGCGCGCGCGGCGGAAGTTGAACTGGCGCGCCGCTTCCCCGGTGTAGACGTCCTCCTCGCCCGCTTCGAGCTGCGGCAGCAGCTGCAGCGCCTTCGGCTCCCGGCTCACGATGAAGATCTTGCCGTGCAGGCCGCGGCCCGACTCGGCGTGCAGGGAGCGGATGACGCCCAGCCACCACGCATCGCTGCCCTCCATCGAGACTGCGACCACTTCGCCGCACTGCACCCAGTCGCTCGCCGGCTTCGGAATGTCCGCGCCGAGCTCGCTGCCGCCCACGTCCTTCAGCACCCACGCCTCGGGCGCCGCCGGGGCGCCGTCGCCGTCTTCCACCAGCGTCAGTTCGCTGCTGGCGGTTTGCGCGCTCGACAGGTGCTGCCAGATGGGCCCATAGCCTGCGATGACGCGCAGGGTGCCCGTCGCGCTCGAGCGCTCGGGCGGCGAATACGGGCTCCTCTCGCCCCAGAACGAAAGCAGATGCAGGATGGCCGAGAGCTGCGCGTGGGGCGCGATGTCCTTGCCGAAGGCCTTGACGTCGGCGCTCCTCGCCGTCGCCAGCTGCTTGTGCAGCCGCTCCAGGGTGTCGAGCGCCATGCCGACGCCGAAATAGCGGGCCTCGGTCCCCGGCTCCGCCGTCCCGGCGATCGCGCGGCGCGGCGGCTGGTCGCTCTCGGGATCGAAGCAAAACACGCTGTCGGCCGCGCCGCGCGGCCGCAGAGTGAACTCCCCGCCGAGCTCCTCGAGCACCCGGTCGGCGAGCTCGATCTGCTCGGGCGCCATCAGCTCCGGCGCGCTCGCTTGCAGCATCAGCAGCCGCAGCAGTTCCTGGGTGGCGGTGGTCGAGGTCTTCTGGCCGGGATAGATGCGCACCGGCGTCGCGGCGCAATCCGCCTTCTCCGCCTCGCCGTGGACTGCGTACGCGAGCCGCCACAGCTTCGGCGGAACGCTCAGGTAGCGAAGCAGGCAGAGCTTCGCCAGCGTTCGACAGGCATGCAGCCCACCCGCCGCGCCTGCCGCCGCCGCAAGCTGCAGCTCCGGGTTCGTCGCGGCCTGCTTCAGCAGCACCCTCGCCGAGGCGCACAGCGCGCCCGTCAGTGCCCGCAGGAAGTTGTCGAGCGCGGACCAGCTCGACTCGGGCATGGCCTGCTTGCCGGCGGCCAGCGCGAGAAACTGCGCCACCAGCGCGCCCATGTGCGCGCGGCTCGCGTCGTGGATGAGGGACAGGACCTCGCCGCGGACCTTCTCGTCCTCGCTCGGAGCGCGCGCGACCGCATCGACCCTGCCGCGCAGCTCCTCCAGCGCCGCGAGCGGATCGGCGCCGCGCATCTCCGCCAAGAGCTTCGCCGCGGACGCCGGATCGCTCATCGGATGGTCCGGATGACCGTCGTCCTTCCTGGTCCATTCGAGCATCTTCGACCTCTCCCGGAGCGCGCAATCATTCTAGTTGTTCCAGCGCGCAGCGCAGACCGCCATTTACGCGCCGGGCGTGCGGTTTGTCACGCGCGAGCGTCGATCGCAGGAGCATGGCGCTCCCGCCGCGCGTCGCTATCGGGCCTCGGCGAGAATCATCTCCGCCGCCTTCTCCGCGATCATGATGATCGGTGCGTTGGTGTTGCCGCCGATCAACGTGGGCATCACCGAGCCGTCGGCCACGCGCAGGCCCTGCACGCCGCGCACGCGCAGGCTCGCGTCCACGACCGCCATCGCGTCGCGGCCCATGCGGCAGCTGCCCACCGGGTGGTAGATCGTGTCGGCGCGCTGGCGCAGGATGTGCGCCAGCTCGTCGTCGGACTTGACGCCCTCGCTGTGCATCTCGCGCTCGCGCCAGGGCGCGAGCGGCTCCGAGGCCATGATCTCGCGCGTCAGCTTGAAGCCGGCGAGCAGCGTCGCGAGATCGTCCTCCTCGGCGAGGAAGTTGGGGTCGATGCGCGGCGGCGCGAACGGGTCGGCCGAGGCGAGCGTGACGCGCCCGCTGCTCTTCGGCCGCAGCACGCAGGCGTGGCAGCTCATGCCGTGGCCGGGCACCAGCTTGCGCGCGTGATCGACCAGCGCGCTGATCACGAAGTGCAGCTGCACGTCCGGGCGCTCGAGCTCCGGGCGCGTCTTCACGAAGCCGCCGGCCTCGGCGGCGTTGCTGGTGATGAGGCCGGTGTGGCGCGCGCGGTACTCGAACACCGCGCGGGTGAGCTTCCACGCCCCGCGCGGCGACAGGCCGAGCAGGTCGCTCGAGCGCGACTTGTAGCCGAGCACGTAGTCGACATGGTCCTGCAGCCGCTCGCCCACGCCGGGCAGCTCGTGGCGCAGCGCGATGCCGTGCCGCTCGATTTCGGCGCGCGGACCGACCCCGGACAGCAGCAGCAGCTGCGGCGAGCCGAACGCGCCCGCCGCGAGGATCACCTCGCGCGTCGCCTCGACGGTCTCGCGGTGGCGGCCGAGCGCGACCTCGACGCCGCTCGCGCGCTCGCCGTCGAGCACCAGGCGCAGCGCGCGGCACTCGACCAGCACCTTGAGGTTCGGGCGCGCGGCGACCGGGTGCAGGAAGGCCACCGCGGCGCTGCAGCGGCGCCCGCCCTTCTGCGTGACTTGGTACAGGCCCACGCCTTCCTGCTCGGCGGCGTTGAAGTCCAGGTTGGCGCGCTGGCCGCGGCTCTTCGCCGCCTCGACGAAGCCGAACGATGCCGGGCTCGGGCTGCGCAGGTCGGCGACGTTCAGCTCGCCCTCGGCGCCGTGCCAGGCGTCGGCGCCGCGCTCGTTGCGCTCGGATTTCCTGAACCACGGCAGCACCGCGTCGTAGGACCAGCCGGGATCCCCGAGCAGCGCGGCCCAGTCGTCGTAGTCGCCGCGGTGGCCGCGCATGTACACCATGGCGTTGATCGAGCTCGAGCCGCCGAGCGTGCGGCCGCGCGGCTGGTAGCCGACGCGGCCGTTCAGGCCCGGCTGCGGCACCGTGTCGAAGGCCCAGTTCACGTGCCGCGTCGGGACGATGGCCGCGATGCCGAGCGGGGCGTGGATCAGCGCGGAGCGGTCCGCCGGGCCGGCCTCGATCAGGCACACGCTCGCGCCCGCGTCGGCGCTCAGGCGGTTGGCGAGCACGCAGCCGGCCGAGCCCGCTCCCACGATCACGTAGTCGAACTTCATGGCCCCTCCCCCGCCCGCGGCGGCCGCGGGCGCCTACTGCAGACCGAGGCGCTTTTTCAGCTCGGCGGTCGGCAGCTCGCCGGAGATCACGCCGGCCTCGCCGCTGCGCGCGTTCCGGTACAGCACGTAGGGTACTGCATCGGCGCCGACCGAAAGCCACAGCCTGGTGTTCGCCTTCACCTTGGCGATCAGCTCGGGGGAGACCTTCGCCGGCATGCTGCCGTAGTCGAAGGCGGTCACCTTCGTTTCGTGCGCGTCCAGGGCGGCTTGCGCCTCGGGCGCGGCGAGCAGGGCGGCGCCCTGCGGCGCGCTCAGCGAGTTGAGGAACGCGACCGGAATCCACACCATGTGCACCTCGCCGAGCACGGGCTTGGCGG
>Ga0307373_10014668_pt1 | contig 10740 bp, 8 predicted proteins | sample OX2MG_FD_202534 | JGI IMG/M metagenome (GOLD analysis project Ga0307373, IMG submission 202534) | Soil microbial communities from Risofladan, Vaasa, Finland - OX-2 | ecosystem: Environmental > Terrestrial > Soil > Coastal area > Acid sulfate soil | place: Finland: Risofladan, Vaasa | collected...
TCGCGAGCTCGTGCTGCGCGATCCGGGGCACCTGTCGATGTACCTCTGTGGGCCGACCGTCTACGAGGTGCCCCACCTGGGCCACGGCCGCCACATGCTCGTCTGGGACGTGGCGAGACGGTGGTTCACCTTTCGCGGACTGGTCGTGCACTTCGTGTCGAACATCACCGATATCGACGACAAGATCATCGCGCGCGCCGCGCTCGAGCAAATGAGTGAAACGGCCGTCGCCCAGCGCGGCGAGGAGCAGTGGTTCGCCGCGCAGGAGCGCCTGGGCGTCGAGCGCCCGAGCGACGTGCCCCACGCCACGCACTACGTCGAGGCCATGGTCGAGTTGATTGAGGAACTTTTGAAGCGAGGCGTGGGCTACGTGCTCGAGGATGGCGTCTACTTCGACGTCTCGAAGGTCCCCGACTACGGGCTCTTGGCGGGTCAGCCCCTCGAGAGCCTTCGCGCCGGCGCGCGCGTCGAGGCGAACGACCAGAAGCGCTCGGCGCTCGACTTCGCGCTGTGGAAGTTCGCCAAGTTCGGCGAACCGAGTTGGATGGCGCCCTTCGGGCCGGGGCGCCCGGGCTGGCACACCGAATGCGTCGTGATGTCGCTGCACCTCTTGGGCGAAGACTTCGACCTGCACTGCGGGGGACTCGACCTGCAGTTCCCCCACCACGAGAACGAGCGCGCCCAGGCCGAAGTGCTGGGACGTGCCTTCGCGCGCCACTGGGCCCATCACGGCTGGGTCATGTCGGGTAGCGAAAAGATGAGCAAGTCGCTTGACAACTACGTCTCCCTAGAGGACCTCTTGACCGAGACCGACCCGCGCGCCTATCGACTCTTGGTCCTTCGCTCGCACTACCGCGCGCCCCTTGAGGTCACGCCGGACATCGTGGCCGACGCCGAGCGCACGTTGACGCGCTTAGACGGCCTGGCGAGGCGTTTCCAGCTCGACTCGGCCCTCGATGCCGGCATGGTCGTCGCCACGAATCGCGAATGGCGAGGCGACGCGGCGCGGCTCTACGAGGCGGTCGGCGCTTTCATGGACGAGGACCTCAACAGCCCCGCGGCCCTGGCGCGCCTCTTCGAGGCCGTCTCGAGCGCCAACGCGCTGGCCGACCGCGGCGACTACGACCAGGCCCGGGAACTCGCCGAGGCGATCAACGTCCTCGCCGGCGCCTTCGGCCTGGTGCTGCGCGCGGGCCACGTCGAGATCGACCCGGCGAGCGCCAAGCTGGTGCGCGCTCGCGACAAGGCGCGCTCGAAGAAGGAGTGGGCCCGGGCCGACCAGCTGCGTCTCGAGCTCGAGGGCCGGGGTTGGACCGTCGAGGACTCGGCCGCGGGCACGCTTATTCGCAAGGCCTAGCGAGATTTTCCTGTTGTGGCGCCCACATTCCACCAAGTAGCGTGGGGCGTTGAGGTTGCCGTTGTGGTTCCCTCCCACGCCGGCGTGCCGGTGAGACAGTAAATAAGGAGGCCCATAGTGGCTGTAGGAACCGTGAAGTGGTTCAACGATGAGAAGGGCTGGGGCTTCATTGCAGTAGAGGGCCAGCCTGATGTCTTCGTGCACTACTCGGAGATTCAATCAGAAGGACGACGCACCCTGGTCGAGGGCCAGCAGGTCGAGTTCGACATCGAACCCGGCGACCGTGGTCCCCTCGCGAAGCGCGTGATTCTCAACTAGATCTCGCGATGTACCATCAACGGCCGTCGCCCTCGGGCGGCGGCCGTTGGTGTTCTTAGGCCAACGTCGCCTAAGGTGGCCCCTGGTTACTCGCTGGTAACCTTCTAGTTTTCGAGTGGGCACGGTGACGTCATGAGTGAATTTTCGATGGACCTGAATGAGGACCAGATCACGCTGCGCGACTGGCTGCACGGCTTTGCGCTGAACGAGATGCGCCCCATCGCCGCGGAGTGGGACGAACGCGAAGAGACCCCCTGGCCCTTCATCCAAGAGGCCGCCAAACTCGGCGTCTACAGCCTCGAGTTCATGATGAACAACTTCGCCGACAAGACCGGGCTCTCGACCATGATCGCCCTCGAAGAGCTCGCCTGGGGCGACGCGGGACTGTGCATGGCCCTGATGGGCACGACCCTGGGTGTGGCGGCGATCGTCGCCAACGGCACGCCCGAGCAGCAGATGGAGTGGGTGCCCCAGTGCTTCGGGACCCCCGAGGACATCAAGCTCGCGGCCTTTGGGGTCTCCGAACCCGACGCCGGCAGTGACGTGTCGTCGCTGCGCACCCGGGCGCACTACGACGAGGCGAGCGACGAGTGGATCCTCAACGGCACCAAGACCTGGATCACCAACGGCGGCATCGCCAACGTGCACGTCATCGTCGCCTCCGTCGACCCCACGCTCGCCAGCCGCGGCCAGGCCTCGTTCATCGTGCCCGAAGGTACCCCGGGGATTCGCATGGGTCAAAAGTTCAAGAAGATGGGCATCCGCGCGAGTCACACCGCCGAGGTCATCTTGGAGGACTGCCGGGTGCCGGGACGCTGTCTCTTAGGTGGCAAAGAGAAGCTCGACGAGAAGCTCGCGCGCGTGCGCGAGGGGAAGAAGTCCTCGAGCCAGGCCGCCATGGTGACCTTCGAGGCGACGCGTCCGGCCGTGGGGGCCCAGGCGCTCGGCATCGCGAGGGCGGCCTACGAATTCGCGCTCGACTACGCCAAAGAGCGCCAGCAGTTCGGCCGCGCCATCATCGAGAATCAGGCCATCGCCTTCAAGTTGGCCGACATGAAGATGAGCATCGACGCGGCGCGGCTTTTAGTATGGCGCGCGAGCTGGATGGCCGCCACTCGCAAGCCCTTCGTCGCGGGCGAGGGCTCAATGAGCAAGCTCTTCGCGGGAGAGACCGCCGTCAAGGTCACCGAAGAGGCGATCCAGATCCTCGGCGGTTACGGCTACGTGCGCGAGTACCCCGTCGAGCGCTGGCACCGCGACTCAAAGATCTACACGATCTTCGAGGGGACTTCTGAGATTCAGCGCCTGATCATCGCGCGCGCCATCTCTGGTGTGCACATCAGGTAGTCCTAGCCGCAAGTTAACAGGCTTTTGATTTCAAGATGGATCGAAGACAATGTTAGCGACGTCCCTTGGAGACTCCTCTTAGCGGCCATGTTGGACCCATTAGTGACTTGATGAAGTCATGGCTCGCTGGCGCAAGGCGCCCATGGGTCCACGTACGGCCTCTGGAAGAATGGTTGACGTGTGTAACCTCCGCCGAGAGTTGCTACGAGATGTCGTATTCATTCGTCACGCGGAACCATTAGTCGAGCCTGACCGGCCACCCGCGCAGTGGCAACTGCCGTTGAGGGGCAAGGAGTTGTCGTACGAACTCGGCGCCTCCTTAGCCCCGACAGGCGTGCGTCGAATAGTCACCAGCCCGGAAGAGAAAGCCAGGACAGCGGCATTGGTGCTGGCTGAAGTTCTTGGAGTCAGCGTCTTCACCGATGATCGTCTCCGTGAAGTGCGGCGACCGTGGACTGACGGCAACTTTGCCGATGTCGTCACACGCTATTTGTACGGCGATCTAATTGAAGGATGGGAACCCGTCGAACAAGTTGTGTCACGCTTGGAGGCCTTCCTTGTAAGTCGCCCGAGTGAAGGTCCGATCGGAGTAGTCACCCACGGAACCGCGATGACCTGTTTACTGAGCGCAGATGACCCTGCCAATTGAGCGCGGTTTTGGTCTGATCTGACATTGCCCGAGGCGTGGACTTTTTCCGAAGTGGGTCCTACGCGGCTCGACTGCTTGCGGACCTGACAAGTAGTGGCGCTCTAAACCGGCCTGGCGGTGGCGCGTCAGGACCGAGTGCCATCACGGGTCCCCGAAAACGCAGCCGGGTACTGTCCGTAGGATACTTCATGTTTAGTCATACTTCACTGGAGCAGTGAAGTATGGTATTCTCTGAAGTATGGTTGGAACACGAGACCTCGCAACGAGCGTGCGAAATGCCACCATCGCCGTGCTGCCCCGAGGGGTCCGCGTCGCTGTCGAACCGGCACAGGCGAAGGCCGCGCCGACCTTCCACGTCATGATTCACGCGGGCTCGGGGGGCCATCGATTTCTGGCGGGATGGGCCGGCGAAGGATGGCCCGCGGACGTAGAACGCCTGACCGCTTCCGCCCCTGAGGTGGATGTTGTCTTTGCCAAGCAACTCTCGCGCGGCGCCAAGGACTGGCTTTTGGCTCATCAGCGAGGCTGGGTGGACGAAAGTGGCGACGCTAACATCAGCCTCTCGACTGGACTCATCATCGTTCGCGAAGCTCGAACGCGCCAAGTCAAGGCCGAAACCCCGATCAAATGGACTCGGACGATGCTCGCTGCAACTGAAGCCGTTCTCGCTGGCGTGACGCCGACCGTCGAGGCAATTGAATCCGCGACCGGTATCTCTCGGGGCGCCTCCGCAAACGCCCTGGCTCGCATGGAGAAGTTGGGGCTGTTGCACCGGTCGCAAGGAGCGAGAGGCAGCCGATCAGCCCGTTCTGTCGTCGACGACGATTCCTTCATCGACGGGTACGCCAAGGCTGCAGCGATTCTCCGTCTCCGACAACGTGTGATCCCCATCCACCGGTTGTGGAAAGACCCGCTGGAAGCGTTGGAGTTCGAGATTGGACCCGCGCTTAACCGCACTTCGCAGTCCTGGGCTGTCAGCGGAGGTGCTGCCTCGATTCTCTTGGCCCCGTACCTCTCGGACGTTACGGTCGTCGAGCTGTACGTCGACGACGACCTGTTCGCCACTCCCGATCACATGGCGGACGTTCTCGGAGGGCGAGTCGTCGAGCGCGGTCAGCTCATTGAGGTGCGAGCGCTTCCCACGTCGATGAGCGCGAAGGGACCAGTCGTTAGCGGGATCCACCTGGCACTTCCGGCTCGTGTCTACGCCGATCTGTTGGCTGCCGGCGGACGGTCAGCGGAAGCCGCCCATCATTTGAGGGAGACGGTTGATGTCGGACCCCATTCGTAGTCGATGGGCGCGGGATCTCGCGGAGAGGGCGCTCGTCAGCCTGGTCCGCATCTACGGCGACGTACCCGAATTCGTCTTGCTCGGTGGATTAGTCCCCGATCTGTTGTGCCGTACTGCGGCTAGGCCGCATCAAGGGACGACCGACGTCGACGTTCAGGTGGATCTGGAAATTCAAGGCGGATCAGTCAACAGCGAGCGATTGGAGCGTGCTCTCAAGGACAGCGGTTTCACGTCTGATCCGCAAAGAGTGTGGCGCTGGCGAGACGAGACGGCGCCGGGGTTGGTTGTCAAGATCGAATTTCTTGCAGACTTGGACGACGTCGCCGATCACACGATCGTGTCGTTCGACGGGTGCGAGTCGCTTGGCGCGGTCAACCTCCGCGGTACTGGTTTCGCGGCGAAGGATTGGACGCTGCGCACAATCACGTCGACCGTTGGTGATCGGACGGCGACGGTGCGACTGCGAGTCGCCACACTGCCGGCGTATCTCTTGGCGAAGACACATGCTGCTCAAGGTCGAAACCTTCCCAAAGACTGGTACGACATCGCGTTCGTTCTTTTACACAATGATGAGGGTGGGCCGTCCGAAGCGGCTCGGCTCACGGTCGATCGTTTCGCCAAGGATCTCGACGCTGCAACCGAAACGGCAATCGGGGAACTGTCGGCGAACTTCGCCGATGAGGCCGCGCAGGGCAGCGTAGCGTACGCAACGATAATGATGGGATTGCATCCGGACCTTGATTTCGATGTTCTCGCCAACGACGCTGTTGTGGCTATCGCCATCTTTGTGGCCGCGCTTGGGTCGCGCGAGTAATCGTGACAGGTTCGAATGTCAAACGTCCTAGTGGCCAATGCGCAGCAGCGCGCTTGGGAGACCCACAATCAAAGTGCGAAACTGGCCCATTATGGGTCTAAACGGCTCATTTGTCGCTTACTCTTGGGTCTAGTCTTTCGGAAAAGAGCTCCTAATCAGGTCAGTCATCGGCTGTTTGGCCCTTCCCACATGCTATGCAACTACATAAGTATGTGGTCATAAATCTTCGCTTGGGCCGCCGGTTGGCGCCCGCAGACGGCGCCGCCAACTTCTGACGGTGCCGTCTTTATTGTGCTGCTCACAACGGTCTGGCTCCGCGAGTGCGTGTCGCTATCTCTTTGGGTGCACGGTGTCGGGCCAGCGAGCCGTCGGCTCAACGTTGGATCGGTTGAGTCCGACAGCGTGGTGAGATGGACACTTCGAGTCTGTCAGGGCGCTGATGTGCTACACTTGACGCACATGGAGACCATTGGCGTGCGCGAGTTGCAACAACACGCGTCGGCGGCGTTGCGGCGCGTCGCGCGTGGCGAGACCATTGGCGTCACTGATCGCGGGCGTTTGGTGGCGGTTCTGAGTGCTCCGTCCACCGCGTCGGGCGCGTCGGCGTTGGTCGCTTCGAACCGAGTGCAACGCGCTCGTCGAGGACCGACTGAACTGCCTGAACCGGTACGCGCGTTGAGACCCACTTCTGAAGTACTCGAAGAGTTGCGAGATGAACGCTAAAGCTCATGGTGTGGTATCTCGATACGTCCGCCTTTCTTAAGTTGATAACGATGGAAGACGAATCCCCCGCGATGCGTCGCTGGTTCTCGTCACACGAGTCGGTCTGGTCCTCGCAACTACTGCACATCGAGGCGCTTCGAGTCGGTGCTCGTCTCGGGATTGACGTCGGCGTCATTGAAGACGCGCTTGAGACCATTTCGTTGGTGTTGCCAAGTGTCGCGACCTTTTTCGTCGCCGGCCAACTTTCGCCGCCGTCACTTCGCTCGCTTGACGCGCTGCACCTCGCCACCGCGATGGAAATTGGTGACGACCTTGAGGGCATCGTCGCCTACGAGGGGCGATTGAGTGACGCGGCGCGCGCCGCGTCACTGGAGGTCTTCACTCCGCGATGAAATTCAACGCGCTGGCCAGAGGACTGCAGTCGGATTCCACCGCCCGGTGAGTCGTGGCCTCTTTGCCGTGACCCACAACACTCGTGCTCGTGTTGAAGGCTCGAGAGTAATGTCGGGCGATGGAGCCAGCGCCAGAACTCATCGCCTTCGCCGAGCGGATCCTGCTCAGTTCGTCCTCTTTATACACGGACGTCTATCTGGACGGGTTCTCTCGCCACCCGGGCGTTCGGTTCATCGGTCCGGACCCCGAAGAGTGGTGGGAGGGGTTTGAACAGATCGCCGCCGTCGGCAAGGCCCAATCCCATGAGATGAAAGAACTCGGTGGCATACGAGTTGACACTGACGAGATCGTTGCGTGGAAGGAGGGAACCGTAGGTTGGATCGCTGTTCGCTGTCGCTTGTCATTCGGCCAGTCCACTCCTCGAGAAGTCAGAATGACGATGATCGTCCACGAAGATGGCGCATTTTGGAGAATGGTGCATCACCAACTCGCCTTCACGGTGGCCAACGAAGAGACCTTGGGATTGCAACTGACGACCGCGGTCGACCAACTGCTCCTCTTGGTGCAGGGTCTCGCGCCGCCCACGGCCGGGATGTCGCCCGACGGCACGGTGACCATAATGTTCACCGACGTTGAGGGCTCGACCGCTCTCATGGAGTCGCTTGGCGAAGACCGCTGGTTGGAACTGTTGGCGTGGCATGACTCGATCGTGTTGGGGCAGTCGGCCGTCTTTGGCGGTACGGTCGTGAAGGGCCAAGGCGACGGTTTCATGTTGGCGTTTCCGGCGGCCGGATCCGCGGCCGCGTGCGCGGTGGCCATCCAGCGCTCCCTTGGTGAGAGTTGGAACGGCGTCCCCATACCCGCGAGGATCGGGCTGCACACCGGTAACGCCAGAGCGGAGGGTGGTGACTTCTTTGGCCGCACCGTGGTCGTGGCGGCTCGCATTTCGAGTATGGCCAGCGGCGGTGAGATTTTGCTGTCCCAGGAAGTGCAGGCGGACCTCAAGGGGGCTTTTCCTCTCGAGGGCCCAAGGGCGCTCTCGCTCAAAGGATTGAGCGGCCTGTACACGGTGTTTGAACTGGCTTGGCAGTAGTTGCTCGCGACCACTTGACAGAGCAGAGATGAATGGGCTCCCTTCACACCCCCATCGCTGACCTTTAACCGTCGGGCGTACTGAGTACTGAGTACTGGGTGCTGGTCGATCAAAACGTCGTGAGTGGGCTGTTGGGGCGCTGTGGTGCCGACCCCGTCGCGGACCTCTCTCGTGGGCGACGTTGCACGACGGTACCTGAGGACATCGAGAGCCACGCCGTCGGCGTCGCCGACCACTCGAAGTGTGGTCTTGATTGACTATTTGTCTGTGACGCTCCTGTGAAGATCATGCTCCGCGCCCTTTCCCGCGAAGTGCGTGGGATACTATTCAATAGAGATTGACCATTTTAAATAGTCGTTAGGTTGCCAACAGTGTCCTTGCCTTCCTCGACGCGGGTGAGATTCTGGTGGCGAGCGCTGCTCGCAGTTCTGGTCGGCTCATTGAGCGTTGCCACCTCCCTCACCTTGCCCGCGAGCGCGACGCAGTCGCGATCTACGCCAACGGCTCCCAACCACGTAACGGCGAAAGCGGGTGACGCTTCGGCGGTCGTTCAGTTTCGGGCCCCCACTGCTGACGGGGGATACAAGGTGTCGTACTATCGCGTCGAAACGTTTCCCACGCACCAAGTTCATCGCTGCACGACGACTGCCACGTGTGAGATTCGTGGTCTCGCCAATGGTAATACGTATTTGTTTGCGGTCGCCGCGATAAATAAATTGGGGGCGGGGCCCTACTCCGCTCGCTCGAAGAGAGTGACGCCCCGAGCGCGGATGGTGACTGCCCGCTTTAACGCCAACGGCGGATCGGGCACGATGGCTCCCCAGGCCAAAAAATACGACACGCTCGCGAACCTCTCGACGAACAGTTTCACGAGGAGCGGATACACGTTCAGTGGTTGGAACACCGCGGCCGACGCCAGTGGCACCAGTTTCTCGAACGGCCAACGCGTGCGATTTAAGGGAAGCGTGACCCTCTACGCCCAGTGGACCATCAACGCCTACACGATCACCTTTAACGCCAACGGCGGATCGGGCGCGATGGCTCCCCAGACGGAGAACTACGACGTGTCGGCGAACCTCGCGACGAATACCTTCACGATGAGCGGTTACACGTTCAGTGGTTGGAATACCGCGGCCGACGGCAGTGGCACCAGTTACGCCGACGCCCAGCTTGTCACTTTCAGCGTGAGCACCACCCTCTACGCCCAGTGGACCATCAACGCCTACACGATCACCTTTAACGCCAACGGCGGATCGGGCGCAATGGCGTCCCAAACCGAGAACTACGACGTGTCGGCGAACCTCTCGACGAATACCTTCACGATGAGCGGTTACACGTTCAGTGGTTGGAACACCGCGGCCGACGGCAGTGGCACGAGTTACGCCGACGCCCAGCTCGTGACGTTCAGCGTGAGCACCACCCTCTACGCCCAGTGGATCCGCGCGACGCCCGTTCCCGCCGCGCATGACTCGACGAACTGGGCCGGGTACGTGGTGCCCTCCAGCGCTTCGATCGTCACCAACGCTGGGGGGAACTGGGTGGTCCCGACACTGAACTGCGCCGATACCCCGAATGGGCAAGTGGCCGTCTGGATCGGCACCGGTGGCTCGACGGGAAGTTCGACCGATGCTCTCCTCCAAACGGGGATCAGCGCGAGTTGCGCGAACGGTGCCCAGCAGGACTACGCGTGGTGGGAGATCGTGCCGGCGACGCCGAACTACGAGCAGATTTTCAATAATTTTACGGTTTCACCGGGCGACCAGATGCAGTGCGCCGTCTTTCAAACCACGTCGGGCGCGTGGGAAACCAAACTAAGCGACGTCAACACGGGGCTTTCCGCCTACATGACTACTGGCCAGAGTTGGGGAGTCGGCCCCACGTCGTCGGGCAGCTTTTCGGTGCAAGGCTCCGCGGCCGGATTCAGCTACGCGGGCTCCTACAGCGCTGAATGGATAGTCGAAGACGAAACGAGCTCTGCCACCCAGACCGTGGTGCCGTTCGCCAATTTTGGGTCGGTGACGTTCTCTAACCTCACCAGCAGTTTGACAGCGTGGTCACTGGTCCAGAGTGAGACGTGGGCCATTGTCCAAAGCGGAGTGACGCTCGCCACGCCAACCACGACGACGACCGATGGATTCAGCGTTGGCTACACGGGTCCCTAGGTCAACGCCGGCGTGACCGAAGTCTTCTGACCGCGTTTTGACGAAGCGTGTGGTGGCGAGGAATTGCGCCCCGAGGGGCTTCTAGAGCGACGCCACTGTGGCGCGGTAGAAGCCGAAAGCGACGCGTGGTTTTGGCCCACTCGAAACGTGTCACGCGGTTGCTCTCGCCACGTTTACCTTGCTGGGGGTCGGTGGACTACTCGCCGATCTCGCCGTCGACGACTTCGCGTAGGAGGTCAGCGTGGCCATTGTGGCGTGCGTACTCCTCAATCATGTGAAAGTAGATCCAACGCAGGCTGGGTGTGCGCCCGTCGGGCCACGACCGCGCCGCGAGGCGGTCGAGACCGCCATCGGCGAGGGCTTGAGCCGCCAAGTGGCGCGAACGTTCGACGGCCTGGGTCCACCGGGCTCGTAACTCGTCGGGGTTATCGTTCGCGGCGGTGCGCCACTCCCAGTCGGGGTCGGACTTCCAGTCGACGCTGTTCCAGGGTGGCGAGTAATCACGGCCGAACAGCGAGCGCGAGAACCATCCGTCCTCGACCAGGGCCAGGTGTTTCATCATCCCGCCGAGTGTCATCGTTGACGCCGCGGTC
>Ga0307373_10014669_pt1 | contig 10740 bp, 12 predicted proteins | sample OX2MG_FD_202534 | JGI IMG/M metagenome (GOLD analysis project Ga0307373, IMG submission 202534) | Soil microbial communities from Risofladan, Vaasa, Finland - OX-2 | ecosystem: Environmental > Terrestrial > Soil > Coastal area > Acid sulfate soil | place: Finland: Risofladan, Vaasa | collected...
AAACGACACCTATTTCGTCGTGGCTCACTTGCACTACGTGCTCTTCGGCGGCACGATCTTCGGGCTGTTCGCTGGCATCTATTACTGGTTCCCGAAGGTCAGCGGCCGGATGATGGACGAGACGTTTGGTCAGATTCACTTCTGGCTGATGCTGGTGGGCTTCAACCTGACCTTCGGCGGCATGCACGTGCTTGGAATGGACGGCATGCCACGGCGCATCTACACGTACCCCACCGGCATGGGCTGGGATTTCTGGAACTTCGTCGCGACGATTGGCGCGTTCACGATCGCGGCTTCGACCCTGGTCTTCCTGTATAACTTCTTCTCGAGCGTTCGCTATGGCAAGCTAGCCGGCGATGACCCATGGGATGGGCGGACGTTGGAGTGGAGTATTCCGTCGCCACCGCCTCACTACAACTTCGCCGAAATTCCCGTCGTTCACGCGCGGGACCCCTTCTGGGTACAGAAGTACGGCGGAGAGGGGCACGGTCATCGGCAGATGGCGCCAGTGCCGATTGCCGGTGGCGCACACGACACGGAGAATGGGCACGCCGAACACGCGCACCTCAACATCCCCATGCCGAACGAATCGTTCTATCCACTCATCGCAGCGGCCGGCCTGGCTTTGGCCCTCGGCGGCCTGCTCGTCGGGTTGCCGCCAGGCCAGGTACCGGACTTTCCACCGAGCTGGGTATCGGTGGTGGGCGTGCTGACGCTCTTCGTTGGAGCATATGGGTGGGCGCTCGAACCCGCCATGGATGAGTAATCGTCATAGCAGCGGAGGAACACATTGGCCGAAGCATCGCTTGCAGCCGGCCACTCGGCAGCCGAACATGCGACCACGACCGGACTCAACCACCGGAAAGTGCTCATGTGGGCGTTCCTGGGGTCCGAGTGCCTTTTCTTCGGATCGCTGATCTCGACGTACGTGGTGTATCGGGATCATAGCCTGGTGGGCCCGTTCCCCCAGGATACGTTCGACATTCCCTACACCTCGGTGAGCTCGTTCGTCCTGCTGATGAGCAGCCTCACCATGGTTCTCGCGCTCGCGGCGATCCAGCGCGCCAACGTCAAGGAAATGCGCGTCTGGCTCGCGGCAACCGCGCTGCTCGGTACGGTCTTCGTTGGCGGCCAGGTGTACGAATTCACTGATTTCGTACGCCACGGGCTGACCTTGAGTACAAACCTCTTCGGCACCACGTTCTTCGTGCTGACCGGGTTTCACGGGGCACACGTGACCATCGGCGTGATCCTCTTGACCTCCTTGTTCCTGAACTCACTTCGCGGTAAGATCAAGAAGGAGGACAGTCTCACCGTCGAGCTCGCGGGGTTGTACTGGCACTTCGTCGACGTGGTGTGGGTCGTGATCTTTACCGTGGTCTACCTGCTGCCGTACTGAACTCTGGGGGATGATGATGCAGACAGATGTTGTAGAGACGACCCAGGCCCGCGCGAAGCCTCACGGTCATCCGAGCGCCGCGGAGTACGTGAAGGTCGCCGTCGTGTTGGCGGTGATCACCGGGGCAGAAGTCGCGGTATACTATCAGGAGTCGTTGCACGCCGTCATGGTGCCGATCCTGCTGATCCTCTCCGCTTTCAAGTTTTCGCTGGTGGCGCTGTTCTTCATGCACCTGAAATTCGACAATCGCCTGTTCGCGGTATTCTTCTCCGGGCCGTTGGCCCTGGCCTTTGCCGTCTTGATCGCGTTGCTGACGCTATTCCATCGAGTCCTGTTCGGTGTGTGAGCGTTGCCTAGTCTGGCACGGAGGTAACGGTGACGCCGTGGTCACTGGCGGATTGGTCGTTTGAGCCCGGTGTCCTGATCGGACTGACGACGATGAGCGCGGCCTACGTCATCGCGCTGCGACGGCTGCGTCCTCAGACCGTCTGGGACGAGCACGTCGTCGCCGTCCGTGAAGTCGCGGCCTTTGCCGGTGGCGTCGTCCTCCTGATTGTCGCGCTGATCTCGCCGTTAGATACGCTCAGCGCTACGCTCTTCAGTGCGCACATGCTGCAACACATGCTGCTGCTCTACATGGTGCCGCCGCTGCTCCTGGTCGGGTTGCCCGCGTGGGCACTGCGCCCGGCGTTACGTTGGCCGGTGGTCAAGCGGACGCTGCGGTTCTTGACGGGACCGGTGCCCGCCATCATCATTTTCAACGCGGTGATCGTGCTCTGGCACATGCCGTTTTTCTGGGATGCGGCATTGGTGGACCCGACCGTGCATGGCCTGGAGCACATCTGTTTCCTCGGTGCCGGGCTGATCGCCTGGTGGCCGATTTTTAGCCCGCTGCCCGAAGTGCCCCGGCTGTCGTATCCGGCGCAAATGCTCTACCTGTTCATTCAGTCGCTCGTCCCGGCCATCGTGGGCGCCTTCATGACGTTTTCGAGCATCGTCATCTATCCGGTCTACGCTGAGACTCCCAAGCTCTGGGGAATGTCGCCGCTGGTCGATCAGCAGATCGCCGGTCTTTTGATGAAGCTGCTCGGAACGCTGTTTCTCTGGATCCTCGTCTCGATTCGCTTCTTTCAGTGGTTCAATCACGAGGAGCACGAGATGGAGAAGGCCGTGGACGACCTGCCAGCCGGCCGCGAAAGATAGGTTATCATCTTGGGAGGATCTCACTGATAATGAATCGTCACGTCGCAGCTTTCGCCGTTCCCTTTGGCGCGATCATTTGCGCTGGCATTCTGATCTTTGGCTTTTCGCGGATCATCCTCGCGTTCAATAAGGAAGTTGCCCCGTTCGTCGCCCTGGGCATCGCATTGGTGATCCTGATGGGTGCGGCCATGGTCGGCTCCAAGTACGCAGACGCGACCGAGGAGTCCAGCTAGGAATGATGGAGGGGTGTGCGAATCAGTGGCCCAGGGGCCACTGATTCGCACACCCCTCCATCATTCCTAGCTGGACTGACCGCTACGGCAGATCTCCGAAGTCGTAGTTGGCCGGCGGCGGTGTCGTGGTCCCCACTTCTAACGTGATCGATTCGTGGTCCTTCAGCGGAATCGAGTCGATATCCCCGGTGTACGGCTTTTGATCGACGTAGGCCGTGACCGCTCCGTGGTGGCCGGCCACGTTCGCATCGGTGAGGGTTTGTCCCCAGATGTCGAAAAACTGGCTCAGCGTGAACGGTCGCTCCACCGGCGCCTCGATGTGGATCACGCCGGTCGTGTCGTGGGTGTGTAGCCAATAGAAGCAGCTGCCGGTAATGCCGGTGTTCGCGGGAATGGTGACCAGCTGACCGTTGTCGAGAATGGTCAGATGGGCGTGAACGTGGTAGGTGAGCTGTTCACTCGAGTCGCACGGGATACCGTCCACCTGCTGGCCGTGGCCGCCAGGCGGGCCCTTGAGCGCGGTCGTCACGACGTCGCTCAGGCCGGTCTCCAGCACGACGCCAATCAACGCGATGACGACGATGGCGATCGTGACCGCCATGGCGAGCCGGGTTCGCGCCGGAGTCGGTGCCGGCGCGAACCGCCGGGGGGGAGCTGGCAGAATCGGCGCGGCATGGCCGTTCAGCTTGGACTTGGGGACGGTGCGCTTTTGCTTTCTTCCCTTGCTCACGGGAGTATTCTACCGGAGCGTGGGCGAAACAGCAAACCTTGACACCGCCCGGCGCCAACCCTATATTTACGGCAGAATCGGTGCAAACACAGACGAGGATACCTCTCTTGGACATCCGAAAGACGGTCACAGTGATCGAAGACATATTGATCGAGAATGGGAAGCCGCTTCCCCAACCCCTGCGCCGAGTCGCTCAGATCGCGGTCGTGCGCAATCCCCTGGTGGATCGCGACGACCAGGACCTGAACGAGCTGATCCGCGATGGCGAGGATCTCGGGCGGTTTCTTGCCCAGCGCGCTCTAGAGGCCATCGACCGCGGCCAGATCGCGAGCGCGGGAAAGGCAGCAATCGTCGGACGTGGTGGCGAGCCGGAGCACGGTCAGGCGATTCTCTACCCCAAGTTTGCCGCGTCGGTGCGCGAGACTCTCGGAGCGGGGCTGGCGCCGGGTGTAAGTGAGAAGCTGATCGGCGAGCCCGGGTCCGCGATCCAGGTCCATCTGCAGCCGACTGCCGCGACCGTGGCCGGCCAGATCGGTGGGTCGATGGAGTTACGCGTACCGGGATCGCCCGAAGCGGACGAGATTCTGGTCGCGCTCGTCGTCGCCGGAGCCAGCGGCTCCCGACCCGGCTAACCGGCGCGCGATGGGCTTCGTGACGGGATCGTTCGATCTGGCCCGGGGCTTGAGGGTGGTCCTGGGCGCAGCCGCGACGATCATCGACGACCCGAATCAGCTGGAGTGCTACGGCTACGACGCGTCGTTCGAAGCGATGCTGCGCCCGCGTCTGCCCGAGGTGGTCGTCCAGGCACAGAGCGCTCAGGACGTGGCGCGAACGCTTGCTTTCGCATCGGAGCATCGGGTGCCGGTGACCCCTCGTGGGGCGGCGACCGGCCAGGCGGGCGGCGCGTTACCGGCGCGGGGCGGTATCGTCCTCGACCTTAGTCGGATGAATCGGGTGATCGAGCTCGACGCTCCGAACCTGCAGGTGTTCGTCCAGCCGGGCATCGTCCACGCCGATCTGAACGCCGATCTGGCGCGGTCGGGTCTGATTTTTCCCCCCGATCCGGGTAGCAGCCGCATGTGTACCGTCGGCGGGATGGTTTCCAACAATTCCCGTGGCATGCGTGGCGTCAAGTATGGACCGACCGGCGATTACGTCCTCGGGCTGGAGGTCGTTCTTCCCAGCGGACAGGTCATCACGACCGGGTCCGTCGCCTCACGGGCGCTGCAATCGTCCTCTGGCTTCGAGCTAACCAGGCTGTTCGTCGGCTCCGAGGGAATGCTCGGCGTCATCACCCAGATGCGGCTGCGCGTGATCCCCAGGCCCGGCTGCCGCGCCATGGTCATGGCACAGTTCGGCCGGCTCGAAGCCGCGGGTGAGTCGGTTGGCGCGGTGCTCGGCGCGGGCATTCTGCCGTCGGCGATCGAGATCCTGGATGCCTCGGCGATCAAGGCCGTCAACATCTACCGCCCCGCGCTCAAGCTGCCGGACGCCGAAGCGATCTTACTGTACGAGGTGGACGGCAACGCGGTGAGCGTCGCGGACGATGCGCGGCGGATCGCCGACGTGGTGGCACCGCTGGCCGACACGGTGGCGTGGTCGGATGAGCCGAAGCGGGTGGCGGCGCTGTGGGAGGCACGCAGCGTGGTCGGCGCCGCGTCGGGGCAGATCAAGCCGGGCTGCGCTCGGGTGTACGCGGGCGAGGACATCTGCGTTCCGCTGACCCGCGTTCCCGAAACCCTGCGGGCGATCCAGGACACCGCGCGCCAGCACGACCTGACCGTCGTCACGTACGGCCACATCGCCAGCGGAAACATCCACCCGGCGCCGGTGATCAACGTGGCTGATCCCGAGCAGGTGCGTCGCGTGCGCCTCTTCGCGGATGCGATTCACCTGCTCGCGCGCCGCATGGGTGGGACGGTCACCGGCGAGCACGGCGTGGGCCTGACCCGGATCGCCTACATGCGCGAAGAGCACGGACCGGCGCTCGACCTGATGTGGCAGATCAAGCGCGCGCTGGACCCGCACAACATCATGAATCCGGGGAAAATGTTTCCGCCCGAATTTGCCGCCCCGGGGTAGTGCTCCGCCGAGCGAGTGGTATACTACTGCGCAGCGCTGCGGTCGGGTGGAGAGACGACGTAGATGTTCAGTGCGCTCCGTGGACGGGACTTTCGCCTGTTCTGGTCCGGCGCCTTCGTCTCGAACATCGGCTCGTGGATTCAATCGATCGCACTGAGCTGGCTCGTCCTCCAACTAACCAACTCGCCGCTCGCCCTCGGCGTCGTGAACTTTGCCGGCACCGCGCCCGTTCTGGCGTTGTCGCTTTTCGGCGGTGACTTCGCGGACCGCACCGATCGCCGACGGCTGCTGATTGTCAGCCAGTCGATGATGCTGGCCCTGGCCGTGGCGCTGGCGGGAATCGACTTTGCTGGCGCGGTGCAGGTGAGCTACGTCGTCGCCATCGTTCTGCTCACCGGCATCGTCACCGCCGTGAATGGACCGGCCTGGCAGGCATTCATCGTCGACCTGGTCGAGCCAAAGGACCTGTCCACCGCGATCGCCCTGAACTCGACGCAGTTCAACCTGTCGCGCGTGGCGGGGCCGTCGCTTGCCGGGGTGCTGCTCGCCCTGATCGGCGCAGCCGGTTGCTTCTTGATCAATGGCCTCAGCTTTGTCGCGGTCGTGGTCGCGTTGCTGCTGATCCATCCTCGCGCCGCGGTGTACAAGGTCCAGGCCGGCGGTATGTGGAAGCGCCTGAAGCTCGGTCTGGATTACACGCTCGGGCACCCCGTCCTCAGTCAGCTCATTCTGCTGACGAGCATCGTCACCATTTGCGGCTTTCCGTATTCGATCCTGATGCCTGTCATGGCGCAGAATGTTCTCGGGATGGGTGCTGATGCGTATGGAGCGATGATGGCCGCGACCGGCGTTGGCGCGATTCTCGGCTCGCTGACCATCGCACGATGGGGCAGCACTTTGCCGCGGGGACCGATGCTGATCGTGTCCGAGCTCGGCTTTTCCGTGAGCGTGATCGGATTCAGTCAGTCGCGTAGCTTCCTCGCGGCGCTGCTGCTGCTCGTCTGTCTCGGCTTCTGCATGATCGCCTACATGACCAACGCCAACACCACGATTCAGTTGATCGTCCCCAACGAGCTGCGGGGCCGGGTGATGAGCATCTGGACACTCGTGTCGTTCGGGATGATGCCGATCGGGAGCTTGATCTTCGGGGCGATCGCTCAGGTCTGGGGGGCGCCGCTGGCGCTCGGACTTGGCGGCGCGGTCTGTGGGGTGGCGGCCGTGTCGATGGCGCTGCTCGGCTCGACGCTTCGTCTGTTGCCGGCCGGGGTGAATCTCGAAGTGCCGGCGCCAAAGCCTGCACCGGCCGGGCTGACGAGAAACGAGGGATGAGGGCTGGGTGGGGTAAATTATGTCAAAGCGGTTGATTGGGCGCCCCATGGAGCGCCCAATCAACCGCTTTGACATAATTTCTGAGCAATCAGCTCGTGGCACTGATTACTCCGTCGGTTTCTTCTGACCTTTGCGGCTGCCGCCGATTTTGCCGATGCGCGCGTAGTAGTCGGAGCCGTGACGCGCTTTGACGGTGTCGCCGCCCTTCTTGCCGATCGTCGAGTAGAATTCAGGTCCACGGCTGTCGCGGACTGCCGTGCCGCCTTTCCGGCCGATGGTCTCGAAGAAGTCCGAGCCGCGCTGTTCGAGCACGCTGCGGCCCCCCTTCTTGCCGATCTCGCTGTAAAACTCGCGACCGTATTTCTCTGCTACCTTACGGCCTCCCATTCGCCCGGCTTCGCGCACAGTCAGGTCCGCGTGATCGCCAGCCATTCGCCTCTCCTGCATTCTCGTACTGCGGGGCCCAGCTCTTACCCCACCAAACTAGCGGCTTAGCCGCCGCCCGCCAAAGTATAGCAAGGCGAGCAGGCGGCTGTCAACGTGCGTCGGCACGAGCACAATTCGATCCGATCGGCGTGGCGTTGTATACTCACAGAGCAATGAAAGAACGGATTCTCGTCATCGACGACGACGAGGCGATCACGCTGGCACTGCGCCGGGCCCTCTCCTTCGATGGATACACGGTGGAGCTGGCCCTGGACGGCGAGGAAGGTCTGCGGAAGGCGCGTGACGTCGCACCAGACCTGATTATCCTGGACGTGCTCATGCCTGGAATCGACGGATTCGAGGTCTGCCGCCGCGTGAGGAGCGGCGACGACACGCCGATTCTGATGCTCACGGCCCGCGACGATATTGCCGACCGGGTGCGGGGACTCGACGCCGGCGCCGACGACTACCTGGTCAAGCCGTTCGCGCCGGACGAGCTACTGGCGCGGGTCCGGGCGCTGCTCCGGCGACGAGAGCCGCGCGACCAGTCGGCGGTGCTCCGTTTCGTGGACCTGACCGTCGACACGCGGACTCATCAGGTCTTCCGCGGCGAGCGCGAGATTCAGATGTCGGCGAAGGAGTTCGACCTCCTCTGCTCCTTCGCGCGGCATCCGCGGCAGGTGCTGACGCGCGAGCAACTGCTCGACGCCGTCTGGGGATACCAGTTCGAGGGCGAGTCGAACGTCGTCGACGTCTACATCGGCTACCTTCGCCAGAAGCTCGAGGCTGGCGATGAGCCGCGCCTGATCCACACCGTCCGGGGCGTGGGTTTCGCGCTGCGGGAATAGCAGATGTCGGTCCGCCTACGGCTGACGCTCTGGTACGCTGGTCTCATGGCGCTGACCTTGATCGTGTCCAGCATTGTCCTCTACGTTGTGCTCAACGACGCTCTGACCGCCGATACCGATACGTTTCTGCAGACCAAGGCGATGGACCTGGCGGCGAACACGCAGATCTTTGGCGAGCCAACGCCATTCTGGGCGCAGCTACCGGTCCTCGACCGCTTCGTGGAGGCCGACGTGTACGCCCAGGTCCTCACGCGGAATGGGGCCGTGCTGGGCGAGTCGATGAGCATGGGCGGTGCCAAGGTGCCTCTGGACCCATCGTCCCTCACGGACGCACTCGCTGGCAAGAGCCGCTTTCAGACGGTGACGATGCAGGGCCTGCAGATCCGCGTGTACACCATGCCGATCCGCGTTCGGGACAGTGTTCCGCTGGTCCTCGAGGTCGGTCGTACCTTCGAGCACGTCGAGCAGAGCCTGCTCTGGCTGCAACGTGTGTTGCTGATCGGAGACGTGGCCCTGCTCGCCCTCGCGAGCGCCGTCGGCTGGTGGATGAGCGGGTCGTCGCTCGGGACGATTTCCAAGATCACGCGGACGGTGCAGGCGATTGGCGAATCGCAACGGCTGGACCAGCGAGTCGAGTACGGCGGCCCGGCCGACGACGTCGGAGAGCTCGTCCACACCTTCAATCGCATGCTCGAGCAAATTGAAGCGAGCATCGGGGCGCAGCGACGATTCGTGGCCGACGCGTCCCACGAGCTGCGCACGCCGCTGACCACGCTGCGATTGAACGTCGACCTTTTGCGGCGCGACCGCGCGGCCGAGTCGCCGGAGCGGGCGGAAGTCCTGGACGACGTGGCGACCGAACTCGACCGCCTGTCGCGGCTGGTGCAGGGGCTGCTCGACCTGGCGCGGGCGGATGCCGGATTCCACCTGGAGAAGCAAGTGGTCCGAGCAGATGAAATCGTGCGCGACGTCTATCACCTGGCGAAGCCTGCCGCGGACGGCGTGGCGCTCGAAATTGGCGACCTTCTCCCAACCACGTTCCACGCGAACCCGGACTACCTGAAACAACTACTGCTCACGTTGGTGGACAACGCGGTGAAGTACAGCGAGTCCGGCGGCCAGGTGCAGCTCGAGCTCGAGCGCGACGACCCGTGGGTCAAGTTTCGCGTCGCCGATAACGGTCGCGGGATCGCCACGGAAGATCTGCCACACATCTTCGAGCGTTTCTACCGGGCAAAAGCAGTGCGTCGGCAGCGTGGCACCGGGCTGGGCCTCGCGGTGGCTCAGTGGATCGCCAGCGAACACGGCGGGCACATCGAGGTCCGGAGCGAGCCCGGTCACGGCTCGGTCTTTACCGTGTGGCTCCCAGAAGCGTAACCCTCTTAAGAAACTCTTAAACCTTCTTCACGACCCTCTTAGTTTTCCCTCGTATCGTGATCGTGACGGTGAACGCACGTTGGATCACGAGTGATGGGGCAATGGCTTCGAGAATCGTTGGTATCGACGAGGTCACGCGTGACCATGCTTCGCCAGGGGAGGTCGCGCCAGACGACCGGCGCAGGGTCCTCTTGTTAAGCGACGATCCGATGATGTCGAGGGCGGTGTCTCGGTTGCTACGCAAGGCAGGTTACGACGTGGTGACCCGTGAAAGTAGCTCAGGTGGCGCCGATACGGCCGGATCAGGCCATCCGTCACTCGTGATCGTCGACGTCCCGGACGATCGGACGGGACAGTGGACTAACCCGGAATACTCGTCCCCGGGCCGCCCGAGCAGACCAAGCGTCCTCTGGATCGGCGACACGACCGAGGGCACGTGCTGCGACGAAGGCCACCTCGCAAAGCCGTTCACTGGCAGCCAGTTGCTGACGATTGTCGCCGCCCTCTTGAGCGGCTAATGCTCTTCCCTTGGAGGGAAGGATCGATCCATCGGGAGGTCGGATCGAGATCTCGGATGGCCAGCCGTGACCACACGCTGGTCGGACCCGGGCGCTCCTGGTGAGATTGACGACGATGACACCAGGGGCTCCGACCGCGGTATCTCACTCTGCCTGGTGGCGATGAGGTCGACCACCGGGTGGTGGAAGAAGGATGTTGGTGATGAACGTTCGAGCCGAGCTTCACTGCTATCATTGTGGATACGTGGCCGCTCGGGTAGAAGGCGAACGCGGTGAGCCGATTGCCCAGGCGAGGCTGATCTCGCCCGCGGTGGGCCCGGGCGTCCGACTGCGATCAGGCCGCCCGCCACGCTGTGGACGCTGCGGCGGCCCGTTGTACCTCGACGAAGTGGAAGTTATCCGCTACGCGCCAACCGTCATCGTACCCCTTCCTCCGGGGCGACGACGGGGGCGTCCGCCCAAGGCGCTAATCTCCTCCTAACCGTCTTCCTGCTTCCTGCGTCCCCACCCCACGGCGCCGGTCAGCGCCGTGGGGTATTTCCAGGGCCGACGCATCTAAATTCAAGGAGAGATGAGAATTGGTAAGCTTTTGACG
>Ga0307373_10014670_pt1 | contig 10739 bp, 8 predicted proteins | sample OX2MG_FD_202534 | JGI IMG/M metagenome (GOLD analysis project Ga0307373, IMG submission 202534) | Soil microbial communities from Risofladan, Vaasa, Finland - OX-2 | ecosystem: Environmental > Terrestrial > Soil > Coastal area > Acid sulfate soil | place: Finland: Risofladan, Vaasa | collected...
CGCACGCGGACGGTCGGTCCGTACGTCGTGCACCTCGCTCATCGCACCGTTCGCGTCTCGAGCGGCACGCTCGCCACCTGGGGACCGAACACACTTCTCATCCCGGTCGACGTCTTGGCGACCACGGGCACCGAGTCGAAGGGAATGGGCTCTTTTTGCGACGTCCTGTCTGGCCAGCAGCCTTTTACGTTTGGAAACTCTGAGTTTACCGCCGGCCCGGTAGCGCCGGCCTCCGTCGAAGCATGGTATGCTGACGACTTTCATGACGGCACGCGCGCCGTCGGAATCGACAATCAGTACGTGGCGCTCGTTCTCGCGCCGAACGCCGGAGCGCGCGTCGGGATGCTCCTCCCGAGCCAACACCGCTCAAACGACTCCGTTAATCTCGCCCTCGCAAGCACCGCCGGCAACTACGCCGCGACTGTCGGCCTCTTTCGCGATGCGACGGACCCTGAGCCGAGCCCCTCGTCGCGAGACTACATCGCAGCTGCCACGCATCCAATTCCTGCAGGCACGTTTAACCGCCCCTATCGATGTTCGATCGCGCACGCTGGGCCGCCGCGAGCGGTCGTGCGCTGTTCCTACGACGCGCCCGATATTCCCGACGGGGGAGCCTTCTTCGAACGGACTCTCTCCTTGCGAGACGGCGGCCGCGAACTCACGATCGACGAACGCATGATTCCGCACGACCGCTCGAGCAGCGCGCGTCTCAAGAGCATCTCCGGATTCGCCTTTTACCCGGGAGAAGTGCTCGAACGCGGCCCGTCGTGCGTGGGCATTTTCGAGCCGAGCTTTGGACGTTTGTGGCGTCTATGCTGGCGTAGCAGCGACCTTGCCTCGTATGAAACGAGAACCACACGTGGAGCGCTGATCGTAACGCTGCACTTCAAGCGCAACGACGTCCACATGCGCCTGGGCGCACTTCCCGTCCCTCTCGAGGACGATGCCGCAGCACGTGCCTTAGTGCAGTCGGGTGCGGAGGTCTCGCCTCAGCGCTGACTTCGCACGGTCCGGCTATCGTTGCAAGAGGCATTTCATTGCGCTCCGAAAACCAAAGGTGCGGGGGAAGTGGCGGAACGGTAGACGCAGCCGCCTCAAAAGCGGCCGAGGTAACCCCTCGTGCGGGTTCAAATCCCGCCTTCCCCAAGATGAACGCGCGAAAATACCCTATGTAGCAAGGCGTTTTTCGCCATGCGTCTCCGTCGTGGTTGCCTATCTCGCGACCGCCCATGCCGTTGCGCTCGGATTCGCCTCGTTCTTCCGTCCACGCCGCTCCCTGACCGCTGGCCCGTCGCACGTAAGATCGTGACACGACGTTCTCGCCGGAACCACTCGCCGGTCTTCAAAGCCAAGGTTGCCATTGCCGCCATCAAGGGCGACCTCACGGTCGCCGAACTCGCGAAGCGGTTCGACATTCACCCCAATCAGATCACGCAGTGGAAGCCGCAGCTGCTCGAGGGCGCGGCAGCCGTCTTCAACGGCGGCCTTGCCAAGCCGAGCGACACCCTGTCCGATTATCCGGGGCCACCTCTTAATAAGGAGGGGCTTCAAACCGGACACGAACGGCGCTCTGCGCGCGATCTCGGCATTCGAAACGCCCTTGGCGGCGTCAAGCACGATGCACGCTCGCTTCGTTGCTCGCTGATCAATGGTTCAGTACACTAGGCAGGTCCGATGTAGACTGCCTGCCAAGCAGCGGGAATGAACGCCGCGCGCATCTTGCTGCTCGGGCAGCCGCGCGTTTTTTCCGCTGACGGAGCGAAGGAGTTCCATCTTCCCCGCAAGACCCTAAACGTGCTCGCGTACGTCGTCTTGCACCGGAAACGTCCGCCGTCTCGTGACGCGCTTGCGTTCGCAGTCTTCCCGGATGATGACGAGGAGGCCGCGCGCGCGAGCTTGCGGCGAAATCTCTCTTACCTCTTATCCTCGTTGCCGCCTGCGCCGGAAGATGCGCCCTTCCTCCGTGTCGATGCCGACCGCATTGCATGGAATCCGGAGGCGCAGGCGCACGTCGACGTCATCGAATTCGAGCGTGCCATCGACGAAGGGCGTGACGAGGACGCGATCGCGGAGTATGGCGGTCAGCTACTTCCAACTCTCTACGACGAGTGGACGACCGCCGAGCGAGAACGCCTGTGCGACGTGTTTCACGGCGCCCTCATCCGGACGATCGCTCGCGATCGCTCACGACGGCACTTCGACACGGCGACCGCATCGGCGCACCGACTGCTCGAGGATGACCCTTGGCGTGAGGACATCGTGCGCCAATTGATGGCCATTCGATACGAGTCCGGCGATCGCGCCGGTGCGCTCGCCGCGTTCGAGCGCTTTGCGTTGCGACTACGCGACGAGATGCACGCCGCGCCGATGCCCGAAACGGTGGCAGTGCGCGATGCGATCTTGCGTAGCGCCCGTCTCACCACGAGCGAGCCGCCCCGGCCGGGTAGGCTCGTCGACACGGCGACGTTCGGGTTGCCATTCGTCGGCCGCGACGCGGCGATGGAAGCGGCGATCGCGCGGTGGCACGCGGCCGCCGACGGGAGGGCCGGTGTGCTGTTTGTTGCGGGCGAAGCCGGCATCGGCAAGAGCCGCTTCGCTACCGAGCTCGCGCGCACGATCGATCGTGAAGGAGGACTCGTCATCCGCGGTGAGACCGCCGCCGGCGGCGAGTATCGCCCCTACGAGGCATTCGTCGACGCACTGAAAAGTGCTTCGATAGTTCGCGTCCGCGACGACGACGTATGGCGTGGTGTGCTCGACGAACTGCTCGACGAACACGCCCAAGTGACGCTGACCGACGACCGCTCCGCGCGCGTGCGAATTTTCGATTCTGTGCGCCGCGGCATTACGGACCTCGCTCGCTCCCGACCGGCGTGCGTTATCCTCGAAGACCTCCACTGGGCCGGCCCGGCGACGGTCGACTTGCTCGAGTTCGTCGCGCTGCGCTTGAGCAACGCGCCGGTGCTCATCGTGGCGACGTTTCGCAGCAACGAGGTGTCACACGCTCATCCGCTGCGCGCGCTGTCGCGCCAGCTCGAGGGACGGGGAAACGCCGAGATACTCACGTTGCAGCGGCTCGGTGCGGAGGAGGCGATGCGCGCGGTGCGGTCGGCGGCACCGTCGAGCGTCGGGGAAGACGCGCTCTTGCGCACCGTCGCATGGGCCGAGGGCGTGCCGTTGCTCCTCGCCGAGGCACTACGCGATCTCTCGGCTGGGCGCGCGCCCGCCATGGGCGATATCGCGAGCCTCGTCGGCGAGCGTTTCGTACGCTTATCGGAGAAGGCCGAGACCGCGCTCGTCTACGGCGCCGTGCTTGGCGCGCGGTTCGAGCTCGCCACGCTCGCGGCAACAACGGGATGGAACGACAGCGAACTCGTCGATGCGCTGGGTGAGTCGATCGATCTCGGGCTGATTCGCGCAGCGACGCGCTCTCCTGGGCTCGCCTTCGCGTTCGTTCATCACCTCGTTCGAGCTGCGGCGATCGAGCGTGTGTCGCAGGAGGACCTCGTGCGCGCGCACGCTCTCACGGCGCGAGCGCTCGCCTCGCTTCCGGGAAGCGGCGGGGCGCGGGCCGCCGAAATCGCCCGACAACTTGAGGCAGCGAGCGATCGCCGCGGCGCCGCCGAGCAACTTCTTCGCGCGGCTTCCTATGCGCTCGACGTCTTTGCAAACGAGGAAGCACGCGATGCCATAACGTCTGCACTTGCGCTCCTCGACGCAAGCGATTCGGATCGTGGCTTCCGCTACGACCTGATTGCGACGCGAGAACGTGCCCTTGCTCGGATTGGAGCGCTTGCGCAACGGCGTGCGGACGCGCACCTGCTCGTCGAGTTGGCTGGTGACGACGTGGAGCGCGGATGCGACGCCTGGGAGCGCGTCTTCTACGCACATCGTGGAGACGCCGGCGTGCGCGACGAAGCGTTGTCGAACCTCGAGCGGTTGAGCGGTGAATCCGAGCGCGCCGCGGCGATCTTCGAGCGCTCGGCTGCGGCGCTCGCACTTCTAGAAACGGATTTTCCGCGCGCTCGCGACGCTGCGGCGCGTTCGGCGGAGTATTTCGAGCGTGCGGGCGACTCGCGCGCGGCAATGACTGCGCAACTTCAATACATCGCTGCGCTCGGGCGCCTGGCGGAATTCGTAGAAGCACAATCTGCGCTCGCCCGATTGCATCCGCTCGTCGAGGCCGAAGGCGATCTCGCATTGCTCGCGGAGTTCCATCGTATCGCCTCATCCGTCGCAGATGAAGAACACCGCGATCTCGCGCTCGAAAGCGCGAAAACGTCCGTCGAACTCGCGATGCGCATCGGAGATCGCTTTGCGGAGGCGCGCGCACGCCAGAACGTGGCGGTGCAGCTCGGCAGGATGCGGGACATTGAAGGCGCCTTGCGCGAACACGAACGCGCGCTGGAAGCCTATACGGATGTCGGCGACGCCGGTGGGGTTGCCGACTCCACGCTGAACCTCGCGAGCGTTCGAGGGTTCTGCGGCGACTACGCCGGAGCGCAGCGCCTGCTGGAACGGCTCGATCCGGCCGCGCTCCAGCAGCCGTGGCTCGAACTGCGGGTCGCGATCAACGGCGGCGCGCTCGCGCTCAGAGCGCGCCTGTTCGACGAGGCGCAAAGGCAGCTCGCCATCGCCCGGGAGCTGGCCGCGACGCTTGGGACGGAACTCTACGCAGCGCGCGCCCACGTGGATCTTGGCGAGTTGTCGGCGAGAACCGGGAAGAGCGATGAGGCGCGGCGTCATCTCGACGAAGCGATTGCCGGTTTTTCTGCGCGCGGCCAAACTGCTCTCCAGGCCGAAGCGCTTGCATTGTCGAGCCGGCTGCACGCCGGGCAAGGCGAAGCAGCCGCCGCGCGCGCAGACGCAGCGGCCGCGCGAGAACTGGCGCAACACTTCGTGGTTCAGCATTTCGGGGAAACGGCGTGGCATCTCGCGGCTGCCTACGCGCTAATCGGAGATACCGACGACGCCGTGCATTTTGCCGAGGCCGCGGCGCGAGCATTCGCAGATGGCGCGCTGCGGATGCCGACCGATCTCGTGGACGGATACGCGCGTCTTCCATGGCACCGGCACGCTTTCGCGTATCTCGCCGGACGCCAGGTGCCGCTACGGCTCGACGAAGCGGAGTAATTGGCTATATCCCGACCGCCATTCCAAAAGGACCGTTGCCCGCCGCGAAGGGCGAACCGGCTACCGCCGTGAGCGCGCCGGTCGTCGCGTTGATGGTGTAGGCGGAGACGTTGCCAGAGTTATAGTTGGTAACGTACGCGAACTTGCCGGTGGGATCGACCGCCACTCCATTGGGTCCGGTGCCCGCCGCGAAGGGCGAACCCGCCACCGGCGTAAGCGCGCCGGTCGTCGCGTTGATGGTGTAGGCGGAGACGTTGGCGGAGTCATAGTTGGCAACGTACGCGAACTTGCCGGTGGGATCGACCGTCACTCCATAGGGATCGGCGCCCGCCGCGAAGGGCGAACCCGCCACCGGCGTCAGCGCGCCGGTCGTCGCGTTGATGGTGTAGGCGGAGACGCCGCCTCCATTGTTGGCAACATACGCGAACGCGCCGGTGGGATCGACCGCTACTCCAAAAGGACCGGTGCCCGCCGCGAAGGGCGAACCGGCTACCGCCGTGAGCGCGCCGGTCGTCGCGTTGATGGTGTAGGCGGAGACGTCGCCGCCGGTAATGTTGGCAACGTACGCGAACTTGCCCGTGGAATCGACCGCCACGCCAAAAGGACCGGTGCCCGCCGCGAAGGGCGAGCCCGCCACCGGCGTGAGCGCGCCGGTCGTCGCGTTGATGGTGTAGGCGGAGACGTTGCCGCCGTTAGCGTTGGCAACGTACGCAAACTTACCGGTGGGGTCGACGGCCACGCCCGAGGAACCGGTGCCCGCCGCGAAGGGCGAACCCGCCACCGGCGTCAGCGCGCCGGTCGTCGCGTTGATGGTGTAGGCGGAGACGTCGCCGCCGTTAATGTTGGCAACGTACGCAAACGTACCGGTGGGGTCGACGGCCACGCCCCAGGGATTGGCGCCCGCCGCGAAGGGCGAACCGGCTACCGCCGTGAGCGCGCCGGTCGTCGCGTTGATCGTGTAGGCGGAGACGTTGCCGGAGTTATAGTTGACAACGTATGCGAAGTGCGCAGTCAGCGGATGCGGATGCCCAGGTGGATTGAATGCGGTGCCGCTCGAGCTGCAGGCGGTCAGTGCGATCGACGCGAGACCGAAGAGAATCGACGTAAAGCGTTTCATGAGTATCGTTCCCTTCGTTGAGAGATCGTGAGCGGCGCCGCCTAGCCGCAGGCGTCGGTCGCGTTGACGGTAGGGGTTGCGGTTTTGTTGCCGCCGCCCGTAACGGTAAGGGTAGTAGTGACGCTGGCATAGTTGCTAGGGTCGCTGACGGTGAACGTTGTTGCCGAGGTCCCGCTACCCGGGAGGACGACAATTTCAGCCGAGTTGCTAACGACCGTGAACGTGCCGCTATAGTGCGCTTGCGAGATGGTAAATGTTGAGTAGTCGTAGGGCGGGCACGTGATGGTAATCGTGTCGCCGCTGACGTTTGAACCGCTAAATGTAATTGCGCCGGGAGCCGGAGGAGCGACTGAGGCGTTCCCGCCTGGGCCGCTGCACGACGCGAACGCGAGCGAGAGGCTCGCGGCCGCGAAAATGGCGGCCAAGCGATGAAAACCAGTGAGGCGCCATCCTGGAATAGTGCAGCGAGCGATCCTTACCATGAGAACCTCCGATGTGTAGCGATACGTCAACCTAGCACGCGACCGTTCCCGCGGCGTTCCGGCTCCACGAGGATGGCCGGACGGAAGCGCGCGATCATTTCGGGGGAAACGGCATGGCATCTCGCGGCAGCCTAGGCGCCGATCGGCGATACCGCGGATGCCGTGCATTTTGCCGAGGCCGCAGCGCGAGCATTTGCAGATGGCGCGCTACGGCTCGACGAAGCAGAGTAGTTAGTAGATTCCGATCCCGGCCGGCTCCGAGAGCCCCGTGGACGCGCCCTTGATGACTTGAATCGGCGTGGCGTTGCCGGTTGCCGTCGGCGCGAAGACGTTGACTCCGTCGAAGTCCGCCTCGTAGATGTACCCGCTGCGATCGACGACGACGCCAGAGGGGGCGCTTTGATCCGTGCTCGTTCCGGCAATGACCCGCATCGGCGTTGCGTTGCCGGTGCTTCCCGCTGCGAACTCCTCGATCGAGGAAGAACCGCCGTCGTTGTTGGCAGTCCAGATGTTGCCGCTCTGGTCGATGAACATCGCATTGGGGAGGTGTAGGCCGGTCGCGGCGCCGGTGATCGTGACGTGCGGTGCGGTATTGCCGCTCGCGCCGGCCAGGAACTCGTAGATCGCACTCGGCGTGTAGTTTGCGACCCAGATGTTCCCGGATGCGTCGGGCCAGATTCTCTCCGGGCTGCCCAGACCCGTCGAGCCGCCGACGATCTGACTTGTGGGCGCGGTGTTGCCGTTCGCGCCCGCCGCAAACGTGCTGATGGAGTTGTTGTTAATGTCGGTAACGATGAGCGTGCCGCTCGCCGTGGTGAAGAGGCCGGTCGGACAGCTCAGCAGCGTCGCCGCGCCCGTGAGATCGATTGATGGGGCGGTGTTGCCGGTCGCCGTGAGCGCGTACTTCGTAACCGACCCCGCGCCACCGCAGTTCGCCGCCCAGACGACGTTGTTCGCTTTATCGACCCAGAGACTGTAGGGGTTGTCGAGAAGCGTGGCCCCGCCGACGAGGTCGTACGTCGGCGCCGCGTTGCCGGTTGCGGTGGCTGGGAACGTCACGATCGCCTGCGTGCTTATGTCGCCGATGACAAGGTGCGTGGCCCCCCTGGCGTTGCCCGGGGGATTGTACGGATGACCGTTATTGGAGTAGGAGCAGGCCGCCGCGGTCATCAGCAGCGCGACGGCAAGAAAGAAGGTTGCTCGCATAGTGCATTCCTTTCGAAGATGATCCAAAGACCTAGCGATGCGTCAACCTAGCACGCGGCCGTTCCCGCAGCGTTCCGGCTCCAAGACGGGACGCCGCGGAGCTCGCGTCATCAGCGCAGCGCCTGGAATCGGATGATCGTTGGATCGCTGGTGTCGACGAGGCCGCGCCCGGGGACCAACTGCTCCGAGTAGTGCAGCCCAGCGATGTCGATGGCGTAGATGTGGCTACCTGCGTCAAACAGCTTCCACGTTCCGGTCGTTCCGTCGGTGCACTCGATCGCGCCGTTTGCCAGGAACTTGCACGCTCCGTAGTAGCTCGAATACGTGCCGACGACCGGATCGCCGTTCGCGCGCTCGCTGCCATAGCTAACCGTGCCCGAAAGCGTGATCTGATAGTCGCCGCCCATGCGCACGAGCCCGCCTGACGGCGGCTCGACGCTGAGGATGATCTTTTCGGTGTCCCTCAGCGTGCCCGTGAAGGTCGTTTCCGCGTCCGTCTGTGCGGAACTGAGGATCCTGCTGACGTGCCACTTCTGAGCGGAATCGTACATCGAGATCGTCAACGACGTTCGCTGCGCGTTCCCGAGCAAGGTCATCGCCTTGAAGCGAACGTGGACCTCAATCTTTCCTGGGTGGGCGATAAAGTACCAGTACTGCGTGCCGACGAAGTTGTCGACGGTCCCGGAGTTGACGCCGGGCTGGAGTGGCGCCGGGCTTCCCGGCTTGAGCGATTGCGCCGATGCGATGCTCGTTGCGAGCAGAAAGGCAAGCGCAATCGAGATACGCGAGGTCGTCGTCACGGCGAGCCGAGACCTCGTACGCTGGCTGGTCCGCATTTTGCTTTCATCCTCGCGAGCGCTTGCCGCTTTGCGGGCGAGTCGGGACCCGCGACCTGCTGCATCGTTTGCAGCTCGGCCGACGAGAGCGCCGGCTCGTACGTTGCGAGGCTGACGTGAACTGCCGTAACGCCCGCGAAGTGCGTTTGCGTGACGCCGGCGGCGCCCGCTCCGTTTGGCTCGAATATCTGCGTTATCTTCAATCCCATTGGGAAGGTACGGCTGACGCGGATACCGCCGGGAATGCGAGCGCTGTACCAGTTGGCTACGGTGTCGAAACTCGCGTTGACGTCGTAGCTCGCGACCGATACCTTGTGGCCGCACCAGCGAGTCACGGTTACATTTGCCATCGCGCCAATCTTGGGCGCGCCCGGATAGACCATCTTGGTCGCGCCCGGATAGACCGGCAAGCCGCTAGCGACGGCTTCGCCTGTAGATACCGGCACGGGACCGGATGCTTGAGCTGCCGCCGTCGCCTGTGCCACCGTAGGTTGTTGTGTCGAGGCCGCCTGGCTCGACGAGTTGCTGCCTCTGGCACAGCCCGCGACGGCGAACCAGATGCCGAGGATCACAAGAATCGCTTGCTTCATGCCTGCTCCTATCCAACGAGTAGTCGTATCCCATCATAGGGCGGCACCGTTCCCCGGGCGTTCCAGGCCGGTCTCTGAGGCGTTGCGGAACAGAACGGGAACGCCGGTGCGCTATGCTCGTGCCATGAGCCGGCGCAAAGACGCCTTTTTGGTCAACCTCTGGTTTGAGGCCGAGGACGAGGAGGCGCCGGGGGCTCGCCGCTGGCGAGGCAGCGTCGAACACCTCTCGACTCGGCAGCGCCTCTACTTCAGCGATCTCACCGAGCTGGTTGCTTTTCTCGCAACGTCAACCGGTAGGCGCGACGCGAACTGAGGGTGAGCAGGATGAAATCTGTGCCGTACGCCGCGATATGCCTTGCGCTGGCATGCGTTGCGGCCCGCGGGTACGCAGTTGCTGCCGAGTGCGCGCAGACGAACACCGTGCACGTCGTAGTCGCAAAGCAGATCGCGCACATCTATAACCAGATCGCGACCGACGGCGAGGATTCCCTCGGTTCGTATTTCGCGGAAGCGGCCGCTCGGACCGGTACGTTTGCCTTCTCGGTCCAAACGCACTTCAGCCAATACGATTCACAGCATTCCGGTGCGGGAACGCTCACCGTCGTTCATACGATCGCCGGGCCAACGCTCTCGGTGCCGTGGTTCGTTGCCACCGACCAGAGCTCGGAAGCGCACGTTGCTACATGCACCCGTTTGCTCAGCATCTATGCCGGAGTCGGCTATGTGCAGACGCAATCAAATTACGGGTATCCGTACGGCTACGGCCCGCTGCGTGGACTCGGCGTCGGGCTCGAGCGGTTTGCCAACCCGCAACGGCGCATCGATGCGTTCGGGTCGCTCTACTACTACCCGGCGGCCGTCGGCGCGTACGGCTCCGGTCGCGTGACGTATGCCGTCGTCTCGTTCGACGGCGGGTTCCGCTGGCGATTAGGCAGGTCGGGGGTCGGACTCATCGCGGGGCTCTATGAAGAAATGCGCACGCTCCGCCCAGGCAAGCGCGCAGGCTTCATGATCCGCGACGGCCCGTACGTCGGCTTCGACTTTTAGTCCCGTCCAGCCATCCTCTTGGAGCCGGAACGCTGTGGGAACGGTCGCGTGCTAGGTTGACGTATCGCTCGTTCCTTGGAGGCTCTCATGGTAAGGATCGCTGGTTCGGTGGTTCTATTCTCACTAATCTTTACGGGGTGCGGCTCATCGAGCAAACATAGCGCGACCCAAGCTTCGGCGGAAGAAACGGCATCGGCATCACAGGCGTCATGCGCTGAGGCCGACTTGAAAGGTGCCGTTGCAAATGTTATTAGAAACTTCACGATCGATGGTTTCGCCTGCTCGTCCGATAACCAGTGGGCCTATATGAACGTTACGTCAGGTGGCG
>Ga0307373_10014672_pt1 | contig 10738 bp, 5 predicted proteins | sample OX2MG_FD_202534 | JGI IMG/M metagenome (GOLD analysis project Ga0307373, IMG submission 202534) | Soil microbial communities from Risofladan, Vaasa, Finland - OX-2 | ecosystem: Environmental > Terrestrial > Soil > Coastal area > Acid sulfate soil | place: Finland: Risofladan, Vaasa | collected...
CCACGGTCACCCGATAGGGCCGGTAAAGCTCCTGGCCGCCCTCCGCCGTTCCGTCAGGGCGGCGATTGAAATTGGCCTGAATCGACCTGGCCAGCACCCCCTCATCCGTCGCGGTCCAACGGAACCCTTCCTGGGCCGCCAGGCGCAGCATTTCGTCGGAAACGCTCCCTTCGCTCGGCCACAGCCCGCGGGGGCGCCGCCCGAAAACCTGCTCATGCAATTCAGCGGCGGCGCGCAGTTGGCCAAGGGCGTCCTCGGGATGGCGATAGACGCGATGGGGCAAACGCACCCCGGGATGGGACTCGAGAGCGATCATGGTGTCACACAATAGGGGCAAGATCGGGTGGTAGAAAGGCGAGGTGGAAAGCTCAATCTGGCCGCGCGCAGAGGCGCTCTTGTATTCTTCAAGTATTACATTGCATATTTCGACTTCCTTCTTGCGGACCGCGACCTTATCCTCCTCGCTGTATCCCCTGCCTTTCGCGACCAGCTTGCGCACCACCTCGTCCGAAGCAAGGTAGATTTCATCGAACCAGGCAAGCTGAGATAACACTTGGAGATCCAGAAAATCCTGGGCGACAAAAAACCGCGCCGCGCCCTTGGGATCGCCCGTCCGAACCTTGTCATACAGCTCGCGAAAACGCGGAAGACGGTTCACCAGGTTCTTGACGTTTACCTGGAATGAAAATTCCACCAGCCTTTCGCGTTCCTCGGCGGAAAGGCTGGCCGCGGGCTTGAACGCCAGTTCGCCGGCTTGCTCGCGCGCCTCATCTCGGGCATACTCCTGGAGTTGGCTGACAAGCGAAGGGACCAGGTTGAAGGTGGCGTGAAACGAAGGAAACTCCCGCAGCAGCGCCACCATGCCATAGTAGTCCTTGAGGGCGTGCAGCCGCACCCAGGGCATGGCATAGACTCCTTCGGCCAAGTCCTTATAGAAGGGCTGGTGCATGTGCCAGAGCAGCATGAGGTAAGATTGCTTCATTCAAACTCCAAAGGGTAGCAATTCCGGAAAGACCTGCATGAGGATTCTGACTCGCTACATCCTCAAAGAAATTCTTGCTCACTCCTTGATTGGGCTGGCGGTTTTCAGCTTCGTGCTATACCTGCGCCCTATGGGCCGAGTGCTGGAGATGGTGGCCCAGAGGAATCTGCCCGCCTCGCACGTGATTTCCCTCTTCCTGCTGCCGCTCCCCAGCATCCTGGTGATCACCATTCCCGTCGCCGTGCTGGTGGGAACGTTGATTGGCCTCAGCCGCATGTCGGCCGATGGCGAGGCCATCGCGATCCAGGCGGCGGGAATCGGCCGAGGGCAGTTTCTGCGGCCTGTCCTCATCTTTGCGGTGGGCGGATGGCTGCTGGCAACCTGGATGAGCCTCTTCCTTTCTCCAATGGCGCTCCGCAAATTGCAGCAAATCGAAACCAGCCTGGCCGCCGCCCAAGCGAACTATCAAATCCGTCCGCGCGTCTTTATCGAACAGTTTCCCCACCTCCTTTTGTACCTGAAGGACATCGCAAGTTCCGGCGGACAGTGGCAAGGTGTCTTCATCGCCGATACATCCCAGCAAGACAAAGTGAAAGTTACGTTAGCGAAAAGCGGCCGCCTTGTCAACGAGAACGGCGGCGGCAGGATGGAGCTCGAGCTCGCGCAAGGCGCCACCCATGAGTTTGACCCCCAGCACCCTCGGCGGTATTCGGTGATCTCGTTCGATGAGACCGAGCTGCCCGTCGAAAACGGGGCCAGCCAGGCCCCCGGACGCATCTCTCCCTCCATGCTGCCACCCCTCACCTTGTTGACGACGCTTAAAAGAGTCAGCGGAGAGCGGGCGGCCCGGGTGGAGATCAATTACCGGCTGGCGCTGCCGATCGCGGCGCTCGTGCTGGCTCTGGTCGCCCTGCCGCTGGGCGTGATGACGCGAAAGGGCGGGAAAGCCTTCGGGTTGATGTTGAGCATCCTGCTGGTTTTTATCTACTACGTGCTGATGGCGTTTGGCCTGAGCTTTGCCAGGCAAGGCCGGCTAAGCCCGGAAATCGGGCTGTGGATGGCCAACGCGGTTTTCTTCCTGGTTGGCGTGTTCATGTTCCACCGCATGGGCCGGGTGGGAAGCGGGCTGGACTACTTTCACCACCGGGTCGCCAGAATTGGTGACTCCATTGAGCAGTTCCGCGACAAGAAGCCTCTTCTCCGGCGCAGCAAGGCACTGAGCAAAGCCGGAAGGCTGATTCGCGGGCGCTTTTTTCAGATTCTTGACCTTTACGTGCTGGAGAGCTGGCTCTTCTACCTGGCCATCATGCTCGTGGCCTTCACGGGCATCTACATGATTTTTGATTTCTTTCAACTGCTGGGCGACATTGTGCGCAACCACATTCCTCTCGAGCAGATTCTGGCCTATTACTGGTACCTTACCCCCCAGGTCGTCTATCTCATGCTGCCCTTATGCATCCTGGTCGCCACCCTGGTCAGCTTCAGTCTGCTCACCAAGTCCAATGAAATTATTGCCATCAAATCGGCCGGGATCAGCCTTTACAGAATTTCCATCCCCGTCCTGATCGCCGCGGGCCTGCTGAGCGGCAGCATGTTCATTTTAGGAAACAACTATCTGCCCAGCACGAATCAGCGCCAGGATGCCTTGCGCAACGAGGTCAAAGGCAAACCCGCCCAAACCATGTACAAGCCGGGCCGGCAGTGGATTTTCGGCCAGGAGAACAAGATCTACAACTACCGTTTTTTCGACCCCGACCAGAACGTTTTTGCCAACCTTTCGGTTTTTGAAATCGACCCCCAAAATTTCAACCTCCGCCGGCGGGTCTATGCCGCGCGGGCTTTCTGGGAACCCCACTTACAGGAGTGGGTGCTGGAGGACGGATGGGTCCGGGACTTCAGCAATACCCGGGTGCAGGATTACAAGCCTTTTGCGGTTGGAACCTTCCAGGAACTCGACGAGCAGCCCGCTTACTTCAAAAAAGAAGTCAAGCCGTCCGAGCAGATGAGCGTGCTGGAGCTGCGGCGGTACATCCAGGAACTCAAGCAGAGCGGATTTGACGTGGTCCGGTTGTCCGTGGCCTTTTACCGCAAGTTCTCTTATCCCTTGATCGCTTTCGTCGTCACCTTGATCGCCATCCCCTTTTCCTTCGCTACCGGGCGGCGCGGGACGCTGGCGGGAATCGCCATGAGCATTGGCATTGCGGTGATCTATTGGTCGGTGTCCAGCCTGTTTCAAGCGATGGGCAATCTGAGCCAGCTTCCCCCTGCCGTGGCGGCCTGGTCTCCCGACGTGCTATTTGGCCTGGGAGGGATTTACCTCCTGACCCACGTCAAGACCTGAGAGGAAGTCTATGTCGGCGCGTCGACATCGCTGCGCTGCCCTCCCGAAAGCTGCTGCGAGCGCCACAACCGAAACAATCACACTTAAAGCAATACTTTAACTTAACCGGACCTTCTCTCGCCACCGTAAGCAGCCTCCGGCAAGCCGGGGGAACTCCTTCCGCCTTAGGCCGTGCTGTAAGCCTCTCCCTTGGAGTCTTGCTTCGCCTGGTTGAGCGCCGCTTGCGCCGCCGCGAGGCGCGCGATGGGAACGCGGTAGGGCGAGCAGCTCACGTAGTTCAGGCCGGCCTCGGCGCAAACCGCGATCGAAGAGGGGTCGCCTCCGTGCTCTCCGCAAATTCCCACCTTGAGGTTCTCACGGGTCTTTCTTCCTTCCGCCGTGCCCAGCTTGAGCAACCGCCCTACCCTCTTGGGGTCCAGCACCGCAAATGGATCGGCCGGCCAGATCTTCTGCTTCACATAGGCGTTGATGATCTTACCGCAATCGTCCCGCGAGAGGCCGAAGGTGGTCTGCGTCAGGTCATTGGTGCCGAAGCTGAAGAATTCCGCTTCATGGGCGATCTCTTCGGCGGAAAGCGCGGCGGCGGGTAATTCAATCATCGTCCCCACCAGGTAGTCCACCTTGACGCCCTTTTTCGTAAAAACTTCCTGGGCCACGCGATTGACGATTTCCTTTTGCAGGGCGAGTTCTTTGACGTCCCCGACCAGAGGAATCATGACCTCCGGCTTGGCGTCAATGCCCCGCTTCTTGCAGTCCACGGCGGCTTCAAAAATGGCCCGCGCCTGCATTTCCGTAATTTCCGGATAGATGATGCCGAGCCGGCAGCCACGCAAGCCAAGCATAGGATTGAATTCATGTAACCCTTGAACTACTGCCAGCATCTTCTTGAGCTTCGGAAGTTTGGGACTCTTCTTCCTTTTGGCTTCCAGGGTCGCGATCTCGACCATCAGTTCTTCCCGCTTGGGAAGAAATTCGTGCAGCGGAGGGTCGAGCGTGCGGATGGTTACGGGGAGGCCATCCATCGCCTTGAAGAGCCCGAAAAAATCCTTGCGCTGCATGGGCAGCAATTTGGCCAGCGCGGCGCGGCGCTCCTTCCGATACCGGGCAGCTTCCTTGTCATCCGCCGTATCCTTGCAGGCCATGATCATCCGCTGCACGTGAGGGAGCCGGTCGGAGGCAAAGAACATATGCTCCGTACGGCAAAGGCCGATTCCCTCGGCGCCAAACTTGCGCGCCACCAGCGCGTCGCGAGGGATGTCGGCGTTGGCCCGAACTCCTAACTGCCGGGCCTCATCCGCCCACTTCATGAAAGTGGCAAAGTCGCCGCTTCCCGGATCCGGCAAGCTGGTTTCCGCTTTGCCCAGAATCACCCGCCCGGTTGACCCATCGAGCGAAAGCCAATCACCTTCCTTGATGGCATTCGAACCAATGCGGAGAACTTTGCGCTGGGCGTTAACCTCCGCATCGCTGCACCCGGCCACGCAGCACTTCCCCATGCCGCGCGTCACCACCGCGGCGTGCGAGGTCATTCCGCCGCGCGAGGTCAGAATGCCGGCGGCGACTTCCATGCCGTGAATGTCATCAGGAGCCGTTTCGGCGCGAACCAGGATGACGGGATCGTTCTTTCCCTTCTCCACGGCATCTTCCGCCGTAAAGACAACTCTTCCCACCGCGGCCCCTGGCGAAGCCGGCAACCCTTTTGCAATGACCTTCAAAGGTTTCGATTCATCAAGTATTGGATGAAGGAGTTGATTCAATTGCTCGGGCTCCACGCGCATCAAAGCTTCCTCGCGCGAGATGATTCCCTCCCCCACCAGGTCCACCGCAATCTGGACCGCTGCCTTGCCCGTGCGCTTCCCGGTGCGGGTTTGCAGCATGTAAAGCTTGCCTTCCTGGATGGTGAACTCGAAATCCTGCACGTCCTTATAGTGGTGTTCGAGGCGCGAGGTGATCTCCCGCAACTGGTCGAAAACTTCCGGCATGACCTTTTGAAGCTCGATGATGGGAACGGGCGTTCGGATGCCGGCCACTACGTCTTCCCCCTGCGCGTTCATGAGGAACTCGCCATAGAACTGCTTTTCGCCCGTCGCGGGGTTGCGCGTGAAGCCGACTCCCGTCCCGGACGTCTCGCCCATGTTGCCGAAAACCATCGTTTGCACGTTGACCGCCGTCCCCAGATTTTCGGCGATTTTGTTCATGCGGCGGTAAGTGATCGCCCGCGGATTGTTCCAGGAGCGAAAGACCGCCTCGATCGCCATTTTGAGCTGGGTGCGCGGCTCTTGCGGGAAATCCTTGCCGGTGGCCTTGCGGATGAGCTGCTTGTACCCGGCGATCACCTGCTTGAAGTCGTCCGCGGAAAGCTGGGTGTCGAGGGTAAAGCGCCGCTTCTTTTTCTGCCCGTCCAGGACATGCTCGAAATGCTCCTTGGAAATCTCCAGAACCACGTTTCCGAACATCTGGATGAAGCGCCGGTAGCTGTCATAGGCGAAGCGCGCATTTCCCGTCTTGCTGGCGACGGCCTCCACCACCTTGTCATTCGACCCCAGGTTGAGGATGGTGTCCATCATGCCGGGCATCGAAAACTTGGCGCCGGAGCGGACCGAAACGAGCAAAGGCTTTTGAGCGTCGCCGAGTTTTTGGCCGAGCAAGCGCTCGAGGCGCCCCATCAATTCGTCGACTTGCGAGGTGACCGCTTCCGGGAGCCGGTTACCGTTCTTGAAGTACGCGAGGCAAGCTGAGGTGGCGATGGTGAAGCCCGGCGGCACCGGCAGCCCGGCGTTGGTCATCTCCGCCAGGCCGGACCCTTTGCCGCCCAGAACATCCTTCATCGTTCCGTGGCCGTCAGCCTTGCCGTCACCGAAGAAATAAACGAATTTTTCCATGTTGAGTGCTCTCCTTATGATTGGTCTCTGTGGGCCGCCTCTTGCGGCCGCAAAATCTCCTTGCACGGCGCCGCCGACCTGGCGATGTTAGGAGCCCTGGCATCTGCTTAAAGCAGCGGCCGTCATTCCGAGCCCGTTCGCCCTTCCGCTTGCGAACGGCCCTGAGCGAAGCGAAGGGGCTCAGGGTAAACTGCGCGAGGAATCTGCTTTTCCCTCTCGGGGAAACTATCCTGTTGCTTCTCGCTGAAAACCGTAGAAGCAGATCCTTCGCTCCGCTCAGGATGACAGGCAAAGGGCTCAGGGTAACCTCCAGGCCCTCAGGGTATTTTTTTTGCCGCTCTCCTTCAGCGATGTCGGCGCGCCGACAGAAGTTAAAGCAGTACTTTCGATTTGAGATAAGTCGGCGAAGCGCGAGAAAACCATCGCCATGAGTTCCGCCAGCAGCCGCAGGCGGTTCGCGCGCACCGAAAGGTCCGGGTCCATCACCAAAACCTTGTCGAAGAAGCGGTCAACGGCGGGGCGCAGTTCAGCGAGCCTGCGAAAGGCCGCCGCGTAGTCCGCCTGCGCCTCAAGGCCATCCGCGGCGTGGCGCGCCGCCTGGCAGGCCTCGTAAAGGTCGCGCTCCTCCTGCGTTCTGAAAAGCCCGGCATCCACTTGCCGAGCTTCCCCAAAGTCCGCGGCTTTTGCCGACTTGTCCAGGATGTTTCTGGTGCGCTTGGCCGCCGCCGCCAGCGCCAGGAAATCCTGCGTATTACGAACCCGCTCCAATGCCTCTGCGACAGCGACGGCAGCGGCGGGAGTATTTGGCCCTCCGCTCACCTCGTAACTCCTTACCCCGCTCATGACTGCCCGTGCAGTGTCGTAGCGAAGCCGTCGGACATCGCGTAGATAGAATTCCAGCCGTTCCTCGAGAAAGGGCTTAAGCGCACCCAATATCGCGTTCGAGTCGGCCCCCGGAAAATGCACCCATTCGGATCTGATCGCTTGGCTGCCGATGAGGGAGTTGAGGTCCAATGTCGGAAGCGCTTCGACCGCAATCTTGACGACCCCATTCCCTGCCCTGCGCAGGCCGAAGGGATCGCTCGATCCTGTCGGCTCCAGGCCAGCGGCGAATCCCGCCACCACGCTATCGAGCTTGTCCGCGAGCGAGACCACGGCGCCCGCGGCGCTCCGCGGGCAAGTATCTTCCATGTTCAAAGGCTTGTAGTGGTCGTAGATGGCATCGCAGACTTCCTGCGCCTCCCCTTGCGCGCGGGCATAGAGCCCCCCGACCACGCCCTGGAGTTCCGGAAACTCCCCCACCATTTGGGTGGTCAAATCGCATTTACACAGGAGCACGGCGCGCAGCGCGTGATCGCGCCCGGCGGCGTTTAGCTGGCCCTGCCGCTCGATCTGCGAGCAGATTTCCTGCGCGATCGTTTCCATGCGCCGGACTTTGTCCGCGTAGCTCCCAAGCTTCGCCTGGTACGTGACGCGCTCCAGCATCTCCAGGCGATCCGCAAGCGGCCTTTTCTGGTCGGCTTTCCAGAAGAATTCAGCGTCCGAAAAGCGCGCGGTCAGGACGCGTTCATGCCCCTGGCGGATCAGGTCGCGCGAATCGCCGTCGAGATTCATGACGGCAATGAACCGGGGCTCGAGGCTGCCCTGGCGGTCCTCCACGGCAAAGTATTTCTGGTGATCGCGCATGACGGTCACCAGAATTTCACGGGGGAGCGAAAGGAACCGCCGGTCAAAGCCGCCAACAATGGCGCGCGGCCACTCGGTGGAATTGACCACCCAATCCACGAGTTCCGGATCCGGGAGAACTTGGAGGCCCTCGACTTCAAGCAATGCTTTAAGGTCGTTCTCCACCCGTTCCCGGCGCGCCAGGGGATCAAGTTCAACCTGATGTTCGTGTAGCTTCTTCGAGTACTCCTCGAAGCCGTGAACCCGGAGCCTGGCCGCACCCGCCACCCGGTGCCCATAGGTAAAGTTGCGAGCGGCCACGCCGGCAATTTCAAACGGAATGACTCGCGACTTGGTTCCCTCTCCTTGCAGGGCCAGCAGCCAGCGGATGGGGCGAATAAACCTCGGTCCCGTTTTCGCGGTCCAATACATGCTCTTGGGAAAGCTGATTCCCAGCACCACCTCCGGCAGAGCTTCCGCCAGGAGTTCGCGCGCAAACCGTCCTCGGACCGACTTTCGAACCGCCAGATAAAGACCTTTGGGAGTTTCAACGCGAACCAGGCGATTGCCCCCCACCCCGCTTTTTTGCGCAAAGCTTTCCGCCGCGCGCGTGGGCTTTCCCTGCTCGTCAAATGCCACCTTGACGGGCGGGCCCACGATCTCCTCCGTCTCATCCCTCTGCCGGAACAAGACTTCTGGAACCCAGGCGACCAGGCGCCGCGGGGTGGAAAAAGTTTTGACCGCGCCGGCGCTCACGGGCAGAAGGCGAAGACTGCGCAGGGTTTCTTCCAGGCGCTCTCCAAAGCTCTTCTCTGCCCCGCTGAGGAAACGGGCAGGGATTTCCTCGGACCCCACCTCAAGCAACACCGGCTCACAACGAAGTGTTTCCAAATCTTTCACGCGGGCCGAACCTCCGAAACCGGGGCGGACTGCTCCAGGTAAATTTGCGCCACGCCGGTGGCAATCTTTCGAATGCGGGCAATCAGCGCCACGCGCTCCGTCACGCTGATGGCGCCTCGGGCGTCGAGAATATTGAACAGGTGGGAGCACTTCAGGCAGAACTCGTAAACCTTACGCAGCGGGAAGCGACGGGGACGCCCACCCTCAGAATTAAAGTAATAGTTTAAAAGCCGAGCCGCTTCTTTCTCGTAGGTCTCGAACAGCAGGCGAGTCTCCTCGGGCGATGCAAACTCAAAGTCGTACAGGGACAATTCAAGCTCCTCATTGTGCCTCAAGTCACCATAAGTCAATAGGTTATTCCACTTAACCTCATAAACATTATTAACATTTTGAAGGAAGGCCGCGATCCTCTCGAGACCGTAGGTTAACTCGACCGAGATGGGGTCGAGATCGACCCCGCCGGATTGCTGGAAATAGGTGAATTGCGTGATTTCGAGCCCGTCCAGCATGACTTGCCAGCCGATTCCCCAGGCGCCCAGGGTGGGCGCTTCCCAATTGTCCTCTTCAAACCGGATGTCGTGGTGACGGAAATCGATTCCGATATCGCGCAGGCTTTCGAGATAGAGGTCCTGAATATTGGCCGGCGGAGGCTTCAAAATCACTTGCAGTTGCGTATGTTTCAGAAGCCGGTTGGGGTTCTCGCCGTAGCGGCCATCGGCAGGCCGCCGCGAGGGCTGAGCGTAAACCACCTTCCAGGGTTCAGGCCCCAGCACCCGAAAGAAGGTCTCCGGACACATGGTTCCCGCGCCTACCTCCAGGTCGTAAGGCAGCGCCAGCACGGCATCCTGCCTTGTCCAAAACTTGCTCAGCTTAATCACCATGTCCTGAAAGGTCATGCTGTCACTTCCCGCCATCTGATCAAACCTCTTCCCCATCCCACCCGATGAGGCTCCGCCTTTTTGTGACTCTCGGGATGCGCCTAAACCTCATCGGCGAGCAAGGGCCTAGTCGCCAGCTTCTTTTCAAGATGCGACTCGATCACCTGTTCCAGGAAGAGCCGCAACTCCCGGCTACCCGGCGGCGCCTTCTTCGTCTGAAGCCACTGATCGAGCCGCGTGGAACGAAATTCTCCGATCAGGGCCAGCGCCTGCGCCGAAACCTGCTCCACACCGCCGCTTGGCCGGCAATCCGCGCACAGCAACGCTCCGCTGCTGGGATCGTAAAAGCCTGCCTGGCTTCCAAAGGCCCGCTGGCATTTCATGCAACGGCTCAGGTCCGGCAGAAACCCTCCCAGCCTCAACAGCCAGTAATCGAAAAACAAAAGCGGCCGGTTGACCTCGCCAAAGTGCTTGACCGCCCGGAGGACGGCAAGCAGCAGCCGGAAAGCCCGCTCATTCAGCTCGCGCTCCGGCAGGAAGCGTTCCGTCACCTCCGCCAAATACTGGGCGGCCACCTGGATGCGATAATCCTTCTGCATTTCGAAGAAGGATTCCAGCACCTCGGCCGAACTGAGCCGTTGCAGATCCCGGCTTTCCCGGTCGTAAATCCAAAGCCGAATGTAGCTTAATGGCTCAAGCGCCGACCCAAACCTGCCGCGCATGCTCATGGCTCCCCTGGCCACGGCGCGCAGCCGGCCCATTTGCCTGGTCAGCAGCGAGACGATCTTGTCGGCTTCCCCCAAGCGATGCGTTCTCAAAACGATAGCTTCGGTTTCAACAAGGGGCATTGGAGGCCGCAATGTCGGCGCGCCGACAAACTTATTAAATTAGCATAAGCCGCAAACGATCCCAAGAACAATCATGACGTCGGAGAGTTAAGCGCAACACTGTTCACTTAAGCAACTCTTCGCGGCCGTGCTGAGCTTTCAAGCGCCCGTCATTCTGAGCGAAGCGAAGAATCTGCTTTTCCACGACGATTTACAAGCAGATGCTTCGCTTCGCTCAGCATGACATCCGGATGGGCCGCACT
>Ga0307373_10014674_pt1 | contig 10737 bp, 9 predicted proteins | sample OX2MG_FD_202534 | JGI IMG/M metagenome (GOLD analysis project Ga0307373, IMG submission 202534) | Soil microbial communities from Risofladan, Vaasa, Finland - OX-2 | ecosystem: Environmental > Terrestrial > Soil > Coastal area > Acid sulfate soil | place: Finland: Risofladan, Vaasa | collected...
GGATTTGCGCAGCAACCCGCTCAATTGGGTGATGGTCCGGTCGGCAGCCTCCGGATTCTCGTAACCGAGTTCCGAGATCGCATTCAGTGTATTGAACAGGAAATGCGGGTTTAGCTGGGTGCGCAGACGGCGCAGTTCGGCGCGCACCAGTTCGCGTCTGGCGTGCATGTAGTCACGCCAAAACAATCCCGTCTGGCAGATGCCCCACACACCCAGATACATGGCGAATCCGCGCGGCAATCCGGCAAGTAGCATTTGCAAAAAACTGCCGCTATCTGATTGTCCTGGGAGCCCCAATACCGGCCATTGCCACCTGTGCATCAGCATCAAAATCACATACACCAGCAGCATGCCGAAGCCGAGTTGCTTGAACAGCCATATTTTTCCGGGCCAATGCCGGTCGGGACGACGGCGGTTGATAAACAACACCAGAAAACCCACGACAGCCCAAGGGAAGCTTGCCTGTAATGCGCTGCCAAATGTCGATAGCACGCTGATATATTGATCTGAAACCATAGCACCCAGGTAATTGCTGCTGGCGAACAGCAATGACCACAGCATCCAGCCGGCAAACGTGATGCCCAGCAGCCGGCGATGATCCAGTTGGTTTTTCTCTTTGGCTATATCCATGGCACGCTCTGCTTCGCCGTCTGAAATACTCAACACCTGACAGCTGTCAGGTACCAAGATACCGCCAAACCGATGTAGAAGTCCTGTGCGCAAGCCACGGCTCATCCCATGCCGGCCACGGTTCGTCACTTACCCATTGTGCGTATCCCGCCAGGCATCTATCTTCAATAGCATATAAACAAACGGCGGACTCCAGGTTCCAGCATGCCCTTCCAGCTTGCCAAGCACCGCCAAAGTGCTTACGCTTTGTGGCCCGACGTTCACTTCAATTCACCTAAAAATCTCATGGATACCCGCTTCGCTCGCAATCAGATGGTCACCCAGCAGGTGCGTGCTTGGGAGGTTATCGATGCGCGTGTGCTCGAGATCCTTGAGACTCTGCCGCGCGATCAGTTCGTGCCGCGACCCTATCGTCAGCTGGCCTTCGCCGACACCCAGATCCCGCTGTCGCACGGGCAAGTGATGATGGCCCCCAAGGTGGAAGGCCGGATGCTGCAGGCGCTCGACCCACAACCCGACCAGAGTGTGCTGGAGATCGGCTGCGGCAGCAGTTTTATCAGCGCCTGCCTGGCAAAAATGGCGGGCGAAGTGCTGTCTGTGGATATATACCCGGAGTTCACTGTCGGTGCCGCCAAAATCCTCAAGGGTCTAGGAATCCGCAACGTACAACTTGAGACCCGCGACGGCACACAACTCGACTGGTTGAGCCAGCGCTTCGACGCCATTGTCGTGACCGGCTCGCTGCCTGTTTATCAGGAAATCTATGCTCAGCATCTGAATATCGGCGGCCGCCTGTTCGTGATCGTCGGGGAAGCGCCGGTGATGGAAGCGCTGCTGGTCACGCGCGTGGCGGAAGACGCCTGGTCGCGGCAGAGCCTGTTTGAGACCGGGCTGCCGGCGCTGGTGAATGCAGTCAGACCCCGGCATTTCATTTTCTGAGAGACAGCGCATGCCGGTCCGCTCCCTCACGCCGCGAGAAGTAACCGACCTGCGGGCGAAATCTGCGCAGCCGGTGACCATCCTGGACGTGCGCGAACCCTGGGAATACGAGCGCGTGCATCTGCCGGATTGCCTGCATATCCCCATGGACGACCTGCGGGACCGACTGGATGAACTGGACCGGGAACAAACTTACGTGATCCTGTGTCATCACGGTAACCGCAGCCTGCAGGTGGCGACATTCATGCAATCCCGTGGCTTTAAAAATATCATCAACCTGGCGGGTGGCATCGAGGACTGGGCCGTCAGCCTCGAGCCGGGCTTGACCCGTTATTAAATGCGGCAGGAAGCCGATAAAATCGCCCTGTCCTGCAGGACTTGCATGACACCCACAAATGTTATAGTGTTTTATCTAACCAGCACACCTATGGGATACAGCAACAAGGAACTTTTAAGGTGAATACCCTACGCACGCTACTACTCGTACTCACGGCAGCCAGCCTGATGGCCGCCACCCCGGTTTACAGCGCCGATCTCTGGGATGTCTACCAGCTGGCGCTGACCAACGATCCCACTTTTGCCCAGTCCCAGGCCACTTACGAAGCAGCGCTGGAAAACAAGCCCATTGCGCGCGCTGGATATCTGCCGAACCTGGGGTTTACTGCGAGCCGCAATATCCAACGCTCAAACGGTTCCCAGCCCTTCGGTTTTGGTCCCAACGGCCCCATCCAGGGTAATTTTGATTCAAACAACTATTCCACTGCCTACAGCATTCAGCTCACTCAGCCTATCTTCAACTGGGCGGCGTGGGAAAACATCAAACAGGCTGATGCCTCCGTAGCCCAGGCAGAAGCTCAATACCTTGCCGCACAGCAGAGCCTGATCGTGCGCACCGCCACCGCTTATTTCAATGTGATTACCGCGCGCGATACCCTGGCGGCCGACCACGCCACCACCGCCGCCAATGAAAAGCAGTTGGCGCAAGCCAAGGCCAAATATCAGGTGGGCATGAGCGCCATTACCGACGTGCAGAACGCGCAAGCGGCCTATGATCAATCGGTAGCAACCGAGATCGGTGCCCAGCAACAGGCCATTAACGCGGAAGAGAGCCTGCGCGCCATCACCGGCGAGCCAGTGGGTGTGCTTCAGGAACCCGTAGTCGGCATGCCGCTGCGTACACCCAATCCGGATAACGCCGGACAGTGGGTGACACAAGCGCTCAAGCAAAACCCCAATCTACTGGCGGCCCAGGCAGCAGCGGAAGTCGCCTCGAGTCTGGTGTCGATCAAGCGTGCCGGTCACTATCCGACCTTGGACCTGACGCTGCAACACACTAACAACAAAAATACGAATAACTTCAGTGCCCTGGGCTCGCAATTTGGTGAATTTAGCAATACCAACGGCAATTCCCTGCTGCTGCAATTCAATCTGCCGATTTTCTCCGGCGGTGGCGTGAGTGCGCAGGTAACCCAGGCGCAACGTCAGTATGATGCAGCCGAGGATCAAGTGAAGCTGGTCACCCGTCAGACCGAGCAACAGGCGCGTACCTCTTATCTGGGTGTACTCACCGGCATCTCCCAGGTACGGGCGTTACAGCAGTCGGTGAAATCTAACGAAACTTCGCTGCAGGCCATGGAAACCGGCATGCAGGTCGGCACCCGCACCATTGTGGACGTGCTACTGGCGCGCCAGAATCTGGTGACGGCGCAAACGAACTATGCGCAGAGCCGCGACAACTATTTGACCAGCGTATTGCAACTCAAGCAGGCGGCCGGCATCCTCGCCCCCGAGGACATCAAGCAGATCAATGTGCTGTTGCAGGTACCCACGCCCATGTCGCCCATGGATTCACAAGTACCGACGAGCGCCGCAGATATGCCGGAAACTTCTCCACCGGGAGGCAATAACAATTGATTGATTACGGCATCGATACAGAAAGATTAATGATTCACCCGGCCACATGCCGGGTGAATCATTTATGGGCCAGCGCCATACCGATGAGTTTGAGCGCCTTGTCGAGGGCCCCACGGTTGGTAACCACGGTCTGCTGCGCCGCCTGACCGATGTGCTGGCGGGTGCCGGGATTACCCACCAGCCAGATGAAAGCCTCGCCCAGATTCTTGGCATCATTCACCACGATCAGGCCGCCAGCATGTTTGAGCATCTTGGCGATGTCACGTACATTTTCCAGATTAGGGCCGGCCAGCACCGGCAACCCCAGGGCCGCTGGTTCCAGCAAATTGTGCCCGCCCACCGGCACCAGGCTACCGCCCACGAAGGCCACATGCCCGGTCGCATAGAAGCGCGTGAGTTCCCCCAGCGTATCCAGCAACAGCACTTCGCCGGACTTGAGCGCCAACTCCCCGGTGCTGCGGCGCTGGCACACATATCCCTGAGCCTTGATCAGTTCGGCCACACCGTTGGTGCGCTCCGGATGGCGCGGCGCCAGCACCAGCACGCAATCCGGGTGTTGCTCGAGCAAGCTACGGAATGCGGTCAACACCTGTGCTTCCTCTCCTTCGCGGGTGCTGCCGGCGATGATCACCGTAGCCTTGCCGAACAGCTTGGTGCGCAAGGCCCGTCCTTCCTGTTTCAAAGCATCGGGCAATTGCACATCAAATTTGAGATTGCCCATGACCGAGAGCCGATCCTGCGGCGCCCCCAGTTGCCGAAAACCATCAGCATCCATGGCCGTCTGTGCGGCGATGGCCGTCACCTGGGTGAGCGCCGCACGCACCAGACGCGGTACGCGGCGGAAACGCTTCAAGCCACGCTCCGACAAGCGTGCACTCACCATCAGCAGTGGAATGTGGCGGCGCACACAGGCGGCGTACAGGTTGGGCCAGATCTCGGTTTCCATGACGATGCCGATGACTGGGCTTACGCACTTCAGCCAGCGGTTCACGCAAAACGGCAGATCATAGGGAAGTTGCGCCACCAGGACTTGCGCACCGAACATGGCCTGGGCCTGAGCGCGGCCGCTACCGGTGAAGCTGGTGACCAGTAGCGGATGTTTGGGGAAATCCCGGTGTAGTGCTTTGACCAGCGGCGCCATGGCGCGTATCTCACCGACCGAAGCGCCATGCAACCAGATGATTTCATTGCGTGGCAGATACGGAGAACTGCCGAAACGCTCACCCAACTTGTCTGCATGGCCGGTTTGGCGCAACGTGCGCCAGAACATCCACACAAATGCAAACGGTAGCAGCAGTAGTAAAACTAATGAATAAAGGAAGCGTACCGTCATTCAGATCAACGCTTGCGGATTTTTTCGATGGTGGACGTGGTTGACATGCCATCCACGAATTCAAGTATGCGCACCTGACCGCCATTTTTTGTCACGCAGCGGTAACCGGCCACCTGCTCCGGTTTGTAGTCTCCACCCTTGACCAATATATCCGGCAACAGCTTGCAGATGAGCCGCTCCGGTGTGTCCTCGTAAAATGCCACCACCCAATCCACGCACGCCAGTGCTGCCAGCACCTGCATGCGGTTCTGCAGCGTGTTGATGGGGCGATTTGCTCCCTTCAAGCGCTGCACGGACGCGTCATCATTCACCGCCACGATCAGGCGGTCGCCCAGCCGGCGTGCTTCGGTGAGATAGCTCACATGCCCGGCATGCAGGATGTCGAACACACCGTTGGTCATGACGATCCTCTGACCCTGGCTGCGCGCATGCGTGATCGCATCAACCACCGCTGCTTCGTCCAATATGCCATCACCGTTGCGGCTGTGGGCGGCGAGCCGCAGTTCCACCGGCGTGACCGAGGCGGCACCGAGTTTCGCCACCACCAGACCGGCGGCGAAATTGGCGAGCGCTGCGGCTTCGGGAAAATCCAGTTTTGCACCCAGGCCCGCGGCCAACAGCGCGATCACCGTATCACCGGCGCCGGTGACATCCGAGACTTCCTGTGCCTGGGTGGGCAAGTGCAGCGGAGATTTATGGGATTCCAACAACGTCATACCGTGTTCGCCGCGCGTCACCAGCAACGCGTTGAGACCCAGCTCTTGTAGCAACTTCTCGCCTTTACTGACGATGGTGTCTTGGTCCGGACACTCGCCCACCACTGCTTCCAGTTCCGCGAAGTTGGGAGTGATGGCAGTAGCACCCCGGTATTTGCTGAAATCCCGGCCCTTCGGATCTACCAGCACCATCTTGTTGGCAGCACGCGCCGCCGCAATCAGATCCTGTACGTCGATTAAACTGCCCTTGCCGTAGTCCGACAGAATGATCACATCGGTATTCGCCAGTTCTTTCTTGAACGTCGGCAGCAGCGCTGCACTCGCCAAGCTACCGAAACTCTCCTCGAAATCCAGGCGGATCAATTGCTGGTGGCGCGACAGCACCCGCACCTTGGTGGTCGTGGATGCATTCTTGAGACGGGTGAACCGGCATTGCACGCCGCGTGCTTGCATGCTGGCTGCGAGCGTATCGGCGGCGGTGTCGTCACCGGTGATACCGAGTACCGTGCACTGTATCCCCAGGCTCGCCAGGTTCACGGCTACGTTGCCGGCGCCGCCCGGACGTTCCTCGGTGTCCTGAACGTGCACCACCGGCACTGGTGCCTCGGGCGAGATACGTCCGGTGGCGCCGGACCAGTAACGGTCCAGCATCACGTCGCCTGCCACCAGCACGCGCACGCCGTCAAATTGCGGGATGCGGATGTTCATGCAAACCCCAGCAAGCCTTGGAAAACGCGCCGCATCATAACATGCGCCTGCACCGTCCTCGGCAGTTGTGCCGGGTACGATGCCACCCTTACACTGACCCCCCACCCTTGCACCGCATCATGCATGCAATACCAATTACTGAAACCCCGTTACTGGTCCACCTGGTTGCTGCTCGGCTTCATGCGCCTGGTCGTGTGGTGCCCATACCGTGTGCAGTTGTGGGTCGGTTATTCCCTTGGATGGATCATCAGGATGATCGCCAAGCGCCGCTGGCGCGTGACCCGGGTCAACCTGCAGATGTGCTTTCCGGCGATGACTGAAAAGCAGCACTTAAAGATAGCCAAGAAACATTTTGCTTCATTGGGGATGGGAATCATCGAATTCGGCATGTGCTGGTGGATGAGCGAGAAACGCCTGCGCCGGCTGGCACACGAAGTGCGCGGTATGGAACATCTGCAGGCGGCGCGTGCGCAGGGCCATGGCGTGTTGTTGCTGGCGGGTCATTTTACCCAGCTGGAGATGGTCGGACGTATCCTCGGACTCTATACCGACCTGCATTTGATGTACCGGCCCATTCCCAATCCGGTCATAGAAGAGGTCATGCGCCGCAACCGTGAACGACTTTTCAAGCGCGCCATCCCGCGCAACGATGTGCGTTCGTTGCTCAAGAGCCTCAAGGAAGGCAAACCCATCTGGTATGCCATCGATCAGGGCTATCGTGGTAAGGGCAGCATCATGGTGCCGTTCTTCGGTATTCCGGCCCCCACCAATCCCGTGCTCTCGCGTGTGGCGCGCTCCAGCAAGGCGCCGGTGGTGCCGTTTTTCGGTGAGCGCCTTCCGGGCAATCGCGGTTATCGGCTCGAGGTTTTTCCTGCGCTGGAAAATTTCCCCACCGACGATCCGGCGGCGGATGCGCTGCGCATCAACAAGTTGCTGGAAGAAAATATCCGGCGCTCGCCTGAGCAATATCTGTGGAGCCACGACCGCTTCAAGAAAATCCCGCGCGAGTAGATCAAGCGGTGCGGTTGTAGCCATTCAAGAGCTGCGACCAGACATGTCCTTCGGCGACACTCGGGATCGCCAGCTTGCGCAGCGAGCGCAATAGACGGCCGAGGTTGGCTTCCTGCCACAGCACGCCGGGTGCACGCTGCTCACCACGGTCAAAGTCGACCAGATATATCTGGTCATCATTGCCGATGAGGATGTTGTGGGCGTTCAGATCCGCATGATAGACAGCGGCAGCATGGAAGCGGCGGATGCAGGCGCCGATACGATCCCAAGGCAGGCTTTCGATGTCGCTATCCCGCAAACGCGTTGCCAGAGACAGTGTGTCCGGGATCAGGCGCGTGATCAGGTCGCCGCGATAGGCCAGGCCATGACGCACCACTTGCGCAGCCACAGGCTGCGGCACCGGCAGCCCCTGCATATATAGATATGACAACAGCCGCCATTCACGCCATGGCCGGGTATTCTCCAACCCCTGCCAGAGATAAAGATCCTGGTTGAAATGCCGCACTACACCGCCGCGGCGGTAATGGCGCAACACCCATTCACCATTGCCGCCCGCCAGTATCCAGGTGTTGCCGCGCCCGCCGATGGCGCCGCGCAGTAATGTATGCCGTGCCCAGTAACGCGCCGAGAACAGCTCCTCGCCTGCGTGGCTTGTGAGCGCATCATCGTATAGGATGAATCCCCGTTTTGTGGTGACTGTACACTCAGCCATCAGCCATGCCCCAAGTGATGAAACCGCCTGCTCGTGTCTGCATCCTGCGTCTGTCCGCCGTGGGTGATGTGAGCCACACATTGCCGGTGGTGCGCAGCCTGCAGGCTGCCTGGCCTGATACACGCTTCACCTGGATCATCGGCAGACTGGAAGCGAGTCTGGTGGCTGACATTCCCGGCATCGAGTTTATCATCTTCGACAAAGCCAAAGGCCTGGGCGCCTACCGTGAATTGCGCAGGACATTGCGTGGCCGGCATTTCGATCTGCTGCTGCATATGCAAATGTCGTTGCGCGCCAGCATGGCAAGCAGCCTGGCAATACGCGCACCGGTGAAGCTGGGTTTCGACCGGCAGCGGGCCCACGATTGGCAGTGGCTGTTCAGTAACCGGCGCATTCCATATAAAGCACGCCAGCATGTGATGGACAGTTTCTTCGGTTTCGCTGAAGCCTGCGGCGTCACGCAAAGGGTGATGCACTGGGATATTCCGGTTCCGCCCGAAGCGCAAGTGTTTGCCCGCGATCAGATTCCTGACAACACTCCTGCGCTGGTCATCAGCCCCTGTGCCAATGCGCGTTTCCGCAACTTCCGCGACTGGCGGGCGGAACGCTATGCCGCGGTCGCGGACTACGCCGCGGATAAACTCGGGCTACGCGTACTCTTGAGCGGTGGACCGAGTGCCGTAGAGCGTGGGTACGGTGTGACGATCATGCAAGCCGCACATACCCAGCCGGTGAATCTCATCGGCCAGACTAATCTCAAGCAACTGCTGGCGTTACTTGGCCGCGCCACAGTGCTGATTTCTCCAGATTCAGGCCCTGTGCACATGGCGACTGCCGTGGGCACACCGGTGATCGGCCTGTACGCCGCCACCAACCCGGATCGGGCCGGCCCTTACTTAAGCCAGCACTGGCGGGTGAACCGCTATCCCGAAGCCATGCTCAGATTCAATCGCATGGACGCCGAGAATGCACCCTGGGGCACACGCGTGCGGGATCCAGGAGCCATGAATCTGATCAGCGTTGCGGATGTCACCGGTAAACTGGATGAATTGATGGCGGCTATCAGCCGCGGTGAACAGATGATTGATAAACCAATCGCATGAATTTTCGTATTGGCCCGGCCTTAGGGCGGGCGAACGAGATGAGACGCGAACATCCAAGGCCAATTTAATTCAGTCATTCTTTCTACGTGGCAGGGTCAGCACCGCTTCGAGACCTCCCTCCGGATGATTGCGCAAACTGAGGCTGCCACCGTGGGCGGCGGCGATAGTGCGCGCAATGCCGAGTCCGAGACCGGCGCCACCGCTTTCGCGACTGCGCGAATTTTCCAGGCGGTAATAGGGCTCGAACACTGTTTCCAACTGATCTGGCGGGATGCCGGGGCCGTGATCACGCACCACAATCTCCACCCGCGCCCCTGCATCCTGCACCCGCACTTCGGCACACTGCCCGTAACGCACCGCATTGGTGATGAGGTTCTCAAGGCAGCGCTTAAGCGCCTGTGGTCGAGCATAAACCAAGCCAGGCAGGGTGCCGTTCAGGCTCACCTCTTGATGCATTTCCGCCGCGTCCGCCACCAGACTTTCCAGCAGTGCCATGATATCTATAGGTTGCACTGCCTCGCCCTCTTCCAGACCGCGGAGAAAATCCAGCGTCGCACCGGTCATACTTTCCATATCCTGCAGATCCTTGTTGAATTTGGCTTTCAGCTCCTCGTCTTCCAGGAGTTCGGTGCGCAGCCGCAAGCGCGTGATAGGTGTGCGTAGATCATGGGAGATGGCCGTAAGCAACCGTGTGCGGTCGTCAACATAGCGCTGCAAACGCACCTGCATTTCATTGAAGGCGTGCGCCGCGTGCCGTACCTCGGTCGGACCCCGCTCCGGCAGCGACGGGCGGTGAATGTCACGGCCAAGTTGATCGGCAGCGGCGGCCAGCGCAGTCAGGGGCCGCGTGGCGAGCCGTACCGCGATGAGCGCTAGGATGATGACGGCGATAAGCAGCACCGCGAGATTTACCAGCAACGGATAAGGCCAGCCGGCCAGTTGCAAAGGCCGGAGGAAATCAAAGCGTACCGCGCTGCCGTCTGCGAGCGACACCTCGGTGATGCTGCGGGTGCGATAGCCAAGTTCAAAGGCACCATCACGTTCCTGATCCGGCACCGGCACACGCCGCATGTAACCGCGCACTGCGTGTCCCGGCAACAGCGTGCGCAACTGCGCCTGGAATGCCGCGGCATCGGCGTCCGGCACCAACACGTCAGCGGACGTGTGTTCAAAATATGGTACCAGCGATACCGTTAGACGCGGAGACGTGAGTACTGCTGCCACGCGCCCGCGCTCATCTGCGGGTAGCGAGTCCATGAGACGCACCGCATCGGCATCGCGCTGCGCCCACTGTTGATCGCTGAAATGCACCAGCGCCTGATCCCGTTCATGCAGACTCAGCACAGTGGCGATGATTTGCGCCACGATCAGACCCGCCAGCAGAATAATCACCAGCTGGCCGGATAGCGAGCGCGGCCACAAACGCATCAGCATTGTGCCTCTACCGGCAGTGCGAATATGTAGCCCTCGCCGCGCACCGCGCGGATGATGCCCGGATTATGGCCATCATCCCGCAGCCGCTGGCGCAGACGGCTTACTTGCACGTCCATGCTGCGATCAAAGGGTAAACTGGTTTCGCGGCCGCGCAGCCTTTCCATCAATTGATCGCGGCTCAGTACCACGTTTGGCTGCTGCAGGAATACCCGCAGCAGCCGGTATTCCGCGCCCGAG
>Ga0307373_10014675_pt1 | contig 10737 bp, 15 predicted proteins | sample OX2MG_FD_202534 | JGI IMG/M metagenome (GOLD analysis project Ga0307373, IMG submission 202534) | Soil microbial communities from Risofladan, Vaasa, Finland - OX-2 | ecosystem: Environmental > Terrestrial > Soil > Coastal area > Acid sulfate soil | place: Finland: Risofladan, Vaasa | collected...
TCATGACTGAATGGCGGTGGACACAGTCTCCTGCGAACCCCTCTCCGGTCAAATTCCCTGTTAAGCAGGGAATTAACAGGGAATTTTTCGATTTCTAGGCTCTAAAGCACCAAAAGTGTGTCTGAAAACACTGTGGTAACAGTCGGTTACGAACGAATTCCCTACACAACGGAACAGGGAATTTAAAAGACGTATCAGGGAATTTGAATTCCCTGTTATGCATTTAATGTTTAAAAACTGATTCTCATGTCAGCAATCGCCCCATCGCGGACGCGCGGACAGGACACCGAGACTTAGTTATAAATGAACAATTTCGACATCGTCCCAATGCTGCTTCAGGTACTCCGCAATAAGTCGCCTGTGGCAATGCTGCGGTTTGTCCTCACTGCAAAGTAGACATCCGCCATCGAGTATCTCTCGGTCGATATTCTCAATACGACGCTCTTGCATGAGCTTCAGGAACTTGCGTTCGTACTCCGGCCAATCACCGCCGTTCTTTTTGAACTTGTCGAGGATATCACTGGTCGGCGCAAGCTTTGGAATATGCACGTATTCAATTCCACAAATCTCGTTCGCGAAGTAGCGCAGGTCGTCCCTCTTTGCAAAGCCTGATAGCTGGGACACATTGTTTAACCGAACATCAACAATCTTTTTGGCTCCTGCCTTCTTCAGCCTGGTAAAGAATCTCTCTGCAGTCGTCTTAGTGAATCCGATTGTGAAGATCTTCATCCATCTGCTCCAGTCTGATCTGAGTCGATAATCCCCGCGATGGCTTTTGAGTGATGTCCATTTCGGACATATGCGATCTTCTCAGCCTGCTTTGTGTATGCCACATCCTCAATCTGAACCCTGGAAAGAAATATATCCTCTGCAGACATCCCTAACTCAGTCAAGAGTCTATTAATGCAATCTTCATGAGTCTCAAGCGATCCATCTGCGAGAATGTGCATCACCCCAAGCCCTTGCTTGGCCAACTCCCGCGCAACGAGAATTGTTCTATGGCAATGCAACGGATTCTTCTCCACACACATCAGCGCAACTCGATACGAGCTTGCACCTTCAATAATGCGTTCGAGTCCAGATTGAAATTGCTTGGTTTTTGCCAACCGTTGGTACTGAATCTTATCGTTCTCATAGCAGGTTGGATCATCGCTACGCGCACCGAGTTCCTTGCCCAAAAAAACGTAACGGACCTCAGCGTCGTTCAGAGCCTTCTGAAACTCTTCCCGGTTAAATTGTGGATTGATTCTGCTGAAAGGTGATGACCGGACATCTGCAACCGCATTTATCTGATGCAATGCAAGCAGGCTTAAAACCTTCTCAATCGGATGATTCGAGTGGCCAATGGTGAAAACGATTCTTTTCATAATTAAGCCTTACACAGGTCAGGCGTTATAACTGATGCAACCAATCTGAAAGCGTAGCCGTTCCATACTCCAGCTAGGCTAATACACAGAGCCACATTCTCCAACTTGTATGTTCCAATACCCTGCAATAGGAACCTCTCTTCGGGCTCCGGATCAGTAACTGACAGCAAATATTGCTTACCTTCGAGATCGAATCGTGCGCGAACCCGTCGTCGACCAGGGCGCCCCTGAAATCCTTCTTCCACGCGAACTACTAACTCCAAATTTGGCAGGATAATCAACTTCAAAGAGCTTTCGATATTAGCCGCTACATCGTCGGGAACCTTGTCGTTCAGTCCATGATGCGTATTTTCTGCATCCACCCAAAAAACCGCATCGTAGGGGTCGGCAACCGCGCAAATTTCATTCCATGTCGCAGCACCTTGTTTAGTCCAGTAGTAGTCGTCGGCGAGCACGTGGTTTTCCACCTGGTGTCCGTTTGGAGAATGATGTTCTAACGGTATAGTGACAATATCCAGCAATTGCGCCTTCTTGCCGCTCTCGTACCGTCGCTCCTCCTCCGACACCTCTTGCTCCGGTCGAGAACTGACCGGTCGTATCCATTGCCCTTTTCGCGCACCTTTATACTCCTTACCGGCGACGCATCGTCCTGAAGGCGGCTTACGTGAGTTAGCCAAGCAAATGATCGTTCTCTCGTACATATCGCCTCCTATACCTTAAACACCCTCATCACCTCATCCCCCAGATGATTGATCACCTTCACGGCAATGCGCTCGACCTTCGGTTTCGGGAAGGCGCGGGCGTGCTCGACCATCGTTACCGGCGGCTTGAGATTGGGCATGACGATAGCGCGCGCGAACCGGCGCGCGGTATCGGGCAGCACCGCGGCCAAGACCGCGCCGTCGCGCAAGTGGAGATGCCAGTCGTCGGGTCGCGTCAGCGTCAATCGCACTGCACAAGCTTACCTCAAACAACCGGGTTTTCTCGATTTCACGAACGTACCCAGCGGAGCTGAAATTCGAGTTCCTCCCTGCCGCCCTCACGTTCGTGCTCCACCGAGAGGATGGTCCCGGCCGCGGCGCGCGGTTTGCCTCGCGACCCGGATGGTAAATGGCTCGCCGCACTCGACGGCATCGGCCAGCCGCCGCTGCCTGGCGGCGAAACTGCGCCTTGAATAGCGCTTTTCGACATCGCGCTTCTTTAAGCTTTTTTTTGCGCTTCTTTATCTGATCTTCGATGGGTCCTTTGATTTCTCGATCTTGTGAAGGCTCATTCCGGGGATTGCCGGATTGAGTTGCAGATCGAAGGCGGTCATCTTGACGGCCTTCTGCTCGTCGCCGGTCAGCCGTGCGAGGCTGTCAGTGGAAGAATCGGCGATGCGGAAGTCCATACAGTAATTGGCACCTCTGTTAGGCAAGCAACGAGTATCGCCCGCGATTTACCGCGTGTGACCAGCCGACTACCACCCGCGCATCCTGAATAGTCGTCCCTGTTCGTTTTCATCGTGTAGTGTTAGTACGATCTCGCTATCGTCGAACACAAAGTTGTCGATATCGCCTCGCGCGGGAAGGTCGGAGTCGATCAAGGTGATGACCGGCTGAATCCCAAGGTCGGCATAGCGGCGGATGACAGTAAGCAGGATTTTCTTCTTACGGTCATCGAGCGACTCGAACACCCCGTCGTGATAGATGAAACGCGGGAACTTGTCTTCGAGGTGCGCACGCAGCACGGCCATGTCGAAGGCGATGCACAGCAGCTTGCGATAGGTATGTCCCATGTCGGCGCTGGTGGCATTGCCGGACTCGTCAAGGATTTCGGCCTTGAATTCAAGGTGACCCAACTGATTGGGCGATACGCTGAGCAGGGCCTTGCGGTCGATCACGTCTTCGACGATCTCGTTGAAAAACAACCGGATCGCAGAGAACAGGCTGGTCTTGTCGAAGTTCTGCTTCTCGACATCGGCTTCGATCTGCGTCTGCAAGTGCCCGCGCTCTTCCGTCAAGGCGCGAATATCGGTGCGCAACTCCTGCAGGCGGTGCAGGAAGCCGCGCTGCCGCTCTAGCGACGTGATGTCGGCCCGGAGCGTCACCATCTCGCCGGAGATCTGCTTATACTTGTTGAACACGTCGGTGCCGCTCAGGAACGACAAGGTGTCCGAGCGGCGCTTGCCCAGCGCGTTGAGTTCGGCATTGGCGCGCTTAAGTTCGGCCTCGACTTCGGTGCGCTCATCCTGGAGGTAGCCGCGGCGCTCGTCCGTGATCGCGCGGTTGAAAGCGATCAACTGCTGGAAGTCTTTCTTGATCTGCCCCTTGAACAGCACGCCGGCGTCCTCAAACATGCGCTGCGCCTCTTCTGGGTTGAACAGAATCTGGTCCTCTTCGAGCGAGGCCAGAATCTTCTTCTTGTTCTGATTTAGCGAATAGCGTTCCACATTGAGGACCGCGATGCGTTCGTCGATCTCATCGACCAGTTGCTTGGTGCGGCCCTTGTCCTGCGCGCGGAAATCGAAAGCGTCGAGAAGCTTCTGCTTCTTCTCGGCTTCCTGCTGCTTCAGCAGCAGGATACCCTCGATTTTACTAATATCCTCAATCGAGCCGCCCAGCTCGTTCTTGATCGTTTGTGCCGTTGCCTGCTTTTTTGCCAGTTCGTCTTCCTTCTCGTAGTGCAAGACCACCAACTGCGCATTGAAGCCCAGAATGTGTGCGAGGAAGGGTTTCCAGTCCGAATGCGCGGCACCAAACTTGCGCAGATGGAACACGTCGCGAAAGTCGTCCTGCGAGCGCAGTAGGTAGCCCAAGACCTTGCGGTAAGACCAGGGTTTGAGCACGCGCCAGTCGAGCAGGCCATCCAGCATATCGCGCGCGCGCTCAAACGGCATATCGGGGTGATCCCATTCAGATGCTGGCAGCGCGGTGAAGTCCTGGTGGCTGGCCTTGTGCTTCTTGAAGCTAACCTTGGTCGCTTCCTCGACGCTGCGCCGCACGGTCACATAGGATGCGTCCATCAACTCAATCTCAAGAAAGAAGACGAAGTCCTTGAACAGGTCGAGGTGTTTGAACAGGAAGAACTTGGCGTCGCGCCCGGCAAGAAAGCCGAAATCGAGCATACGCCCAAGCGTGGTCTTGCCGAGATTGTGCGTATCCTTGTTCCGGTTCTCGGGTAGGCGAATCTCGGCCATGACGACGTTCAGGCCCGATACGAAGTCCACGGGCTCGAACAAGTCCGGCTTGTTTGAATAGAGTCTAGATAGTTTCATTGGGCCCCACATATTCCACTGCGTCGGTCTTGGGGCGATAGTCGATCAGTCCCATCAGGTAAAGGAAATTCAGTGCAGGCAGGAACAGCACGTCGCCACCAACGACAGACTTCTTCGCGTACTTGCGCAAGGTGTCGTAGTCGTCCAACCGGCGCATCTTGAGGCGCGCCAGCAACAACAGCGACACGTTGATGACTGTGCGATCCGGGTGCGAATGCTTAGTCGGTCTCAACATCGCCCACATCTCCTATGTCGCAATTCCAGTACATGTAAAACAGCACGGCGCGCGTCAGGCGCTTGTGCACGTGCTGGCGTAAGATAGGATCGCGGTCGAACAGCAAATCCACCAAATATTCCATCACCTCGTCAAAGGTCTGGTAGTCCTTGCGCTTGGCGATGATCTTGAGCTGGAACTCATCGACCACCGATTCGTACCTGCGCAGCAGTTCGAGGTTCTCCGGCGCGGCCAGAAACGTATGGATCTGCGTCGTCTCTACCAGGTAACGCTTGCGCTGCACCTTGGCATACTCGTCGCTCATATTGTTGAGCGCGTTCTTTTGCTCGTATTTCACGCGCATAGTGGGCGGGTCGTCGAGCACAGCCGACACCTCGCCCTTCTGCCGTGCGAGCGCCTGCACGACTTCGGCCAGATCGTCTGGGCTGACGATTAGCGGTGAATCGACGGGATCGAGGTTGGCCAGTTTCGGCACGTCGGGAAAAGTCTTCAGCCAAGATTCCAGTTGCTCCAGTCCGCACAGATAGATCGATTCCGCAGGAATGCCACACTGCTTCGCAATGTAATCACGTATCTCACTTTCGGCGTTGCCGGCCAGGCGTCGGTTGGCGAACAACATGTAGTGATCGAGCTGCTTGTTCGCGCGCAGCGTCTGGATGCGATGGATCTCCTTGCCCAGAACAGTATTCATGCCGGTGGCGCTGTAGAAATCGGACTCTGAGAAATTACGGTTGTAGCCGTTGGTGTGCTTGGCCTGGATGATGGTGGTGCCGACCCAGGGGGCGGCTTTACTCGGGTGCAGTTCGGCCGTTCCCACGAATTTAGCATCGCGGCCGCCATCGGGTCCCTTGGCGAACCCCTGCACAGAGATGCCGAGTAGGCGTTGACACAAGAACACGATCAGGCTCTCGAATTGTCCATCGCTGAGGTCTTCGTACACGTATTTCATTGATGCGATGTTCCCACAATCGACGGGCAAATTACAGCTGTTAAACCCGGAACTCCTTCATCACTTCATCCCCGAGATGATTGATCAACTTCACCGCAACCCGCCCGGACTTGGGTTTGTCGAAGGCGCGCGAGGTGTCGCTGTTGAGCGTGGCCCAGGCGTCCTCGTTGATCTCGGTGTTGAATTCCACCCCAGGTTGACCCAGGATTTCTGTTTTGACTGACCCGCCTTGATCGGCATTGGTCGTTGATAATGATAGAAATTCCCGAATATTGCGTGGGTCAGCGCAAATAATAAAGGTGGGTCAAAGAATGATAAAAATCAACACCCCTGGAGCCGATTGTTGAGCGACAACTTCACGACTGCATCCACTCAAAGGAGGCGGTCGCCTGATTCCAAAAGTCTTGAAACTGCTCCCAATCGAACGGATCCGATTCAAGGGGCTTCAAGGCCCAGCTCCGTTCGCCGGTCTGCTCCTTGCGGTATAGCGACTCATACGTTAGATACGTGAAGTACTCCAATGCGTCGGCGGATTTTGGAATGGGGTATCGGCCGTCCCAGACGATGCACTCGGTTAGCAGGTGCAGCAAGCGGATGTCTCTTGCCTTCAGCAATGGCACACCTGCGTGCTCCGCCAACTCTACAAGGTTATGAACCTGCAAGACGATCTTTCCTTGTGCGACGGCAATTGCCTTGTAAGCCAACTCTAGCGCCATTCCGCATAGCATCCGATATACGCGCCAGGCCGCGGTGGTCATATCGACGGCGTCACCTAGGCCAAGCGCCGGAGCAATGCCCTGTGCCGCGTTGTTCTGCATGCAGTACCAGAGGGCGCCGGCAGCCGCATGTAGGTTCGATGCTTTCTCAAGCCAATACTTCGGCTCGTTTGCGATCTCAGAGTGCGGTCCGTTAGGCGTCGCCATTTGTTACCCCCATCTTGTCGCCCAATGTACGAATTCAGGTGCCGGAGTAGCCGGTCGCTTGCAATGACTTGTTATCCGTCGCGTTCCTCAGCGGAGGCGGAAGCACGACTCATTCAGAATCGGGAGCATCATCGTTCTTGAGCTCAGCGAACTTTGAGCCCATTGTGGGATTACCCTTAGTCAGTTTTTTGACGGTCAAGTCGTCGGCTTTGTTGTTGGCAAGACGGAGATTGTTTTCAGAACCGAGCAGTGCGTCCTTGGTTTTCTGAAGATGGTCGATAGTTTTATCGATCTCCTCAATAGCTGTCTTAAATTTCTTGGACGCCAGATCGTAATTCCGGGCGAAGACAGTCTTGAACGCTTCGAGCTCGTTCTCGAAGTTCGTGATATCAATGTTTTGTTCTTTCACTAGCGCGAGCTCTGTTTTGTACTTCAGTGAGTTCTGGGCGGCGTTTCGCAGCAGCGTAATGATTGGGATGAAGAATTGCGGTCGAATGACATACATCTTCCGATAACGGTAGGACACATCGACAATACCGGTGTTGTAAAGCTCGCTATCAGGCTCAAGAAGTGAAACGAGAATCGCGTATTCACAACTTTTTTCATTCCGATCCTTGTCGAGCTCTTTAAGAAAGTCTTCGTTCTTCTTCTTGGAAGCTGTTTCGTCGCTCTCGTTCTTCATCTCGAACATAATCGAGACGATCTCAGTGCCAGCCTCATCCGAGTCACGAAATATGTAGTCACCCTTGCTGCCAGCTCGCGCGTCGTTGTCTTTTTCGAAATATGCCCTCGGAAACGCCGTCGCTCGAATACGGTTGAACTCGATTTCGCAGTGCTGCTCGAGGGTTTCGCCAACCATCTTGGTCGACAGGCGAGCCTTCATGTCCCGGAGGCGCTCGATCGCGTCATCACGATCCTTGATTTGCGTCTCGTACTTGTCCTTGAGCGACTTCTCGGCAAGCTTTATCTCAAGCTGCGCTTGCGCAAGACCGCTCTTCAGTTCGTCGCGCTCCTTTTCAACTGTATTGACCGCCTCGGTAATCGCGAGCTTCTGCGCAACCTCGATGGAGCCGAGCTGGGCCTTCAGGCCCTGGATCTCAGCATCCTTGGCTGCGGCGACCTTTTCCAACTTGCTGGTAACCTTGGTTGTCGCGAGCTCAACGGCAATCCGCTTGTCCTGCTCGGCCAAATCGAGCCGATCGTGCAACTGCTGGTCGAACTCGCTGTCGCGAACCTGCTTGAGAATGTCCGCGTACCCGGCCTCGTCAATCTTGAATGCTTTCTTGCAATGCGGACAGATGATTTCATGCATAACTATTTATCCTTCGCCTTTTGTCTGAGAGAGGTAGTTACCGTCCACGAGATGGTTAGAGGGCCAGATACACACGATAATCCGGATACCCCTTATTTTTAGTCCCTCGCAGACCGCAGGGCGTCTCCGCGTAAGCTTTCCAAGCCAGTGAAGCCGGTTGCTGCTTGTTTAGAGATGAAGTAGGTGTCGTTTCCCATCTGGACCACGCCAGAATTTGACGCGCACGCCGCAAGCATTACTGACAGCAGCAGAAGTACCGTACATTTCATCTCAAAACCCTCTTTCGTTGGCTCTCTGTGTTTTTGCGTATTTGTGACTGTTTGTGGCTTTGAATACATGTCGTGCTTGCTTGGAAAATACAGCTCATTTTGTTTTTGTAGTTTTCGGTCTTTGTCCGGATGATCGGAGAGTCTGCAACGCGTCAGTTCGTAACGTGCGCTCTTTGGAGCCGAAATATGCGTACGTGGCAACAAACCCAATTATGCCGATGGCTAATAAACCTAGGCCGATCACCTCATGCCAATGCAGGTGAGTTGTTATGATGTAGCTGCCTGCTAAGGCAGTGTATGAGCTTGCTACTATAAGTAGGACTCCACGGCGGGACGCGATTCTTCTTTTGATCGATTTTATGCCGCTTATGCGCGCGTGAAAGTGCGGGCCACCACTAAAGCCGCTCAGCAGCATTTTTATGGTGAGTGAGTCAGTTGGATTTAGGAGTACGGGCAAGATATGCACTGCATTGTCCACAAGTCTTGTTTCTGCAGCTAAGTCGATTGGATTTTGATTTACGACCTCTTCCGAGAGTATCTGAGTGTTATTTTGAAAAGTAATCGTAACGTCGGTTTGGTAGTCCGTTTTTGCTACTGTCATTGTTCCTGAGTTTCGAATAACGATTATAAGTAAGGTAATGCCTCGTACGGGTCGTCCCTCATATGTGATTTGTAGTTTTGAGATTGCCTCTTCATGGATTGTTAATAGTGGATGGTAAACCAGGATATCATAAGAAATCGCTTTGAATTTTCGTGTGAAGAAATATATCGAAATAGGCACAATAATTGGTGCCACCGCTATTAGGATCAGCAGTGCCTGCTTAATTATTTGTGTTGTTGTGACATTCATAGCCACGTAAAGCCCTTTCGCTTCGCATATCCCGCCCCAGCTAATCGGAAACGCCTGTGTGTCACCCATTCGGGGTTGTTGTTGATGATGAATGGTTTTACGTATTTTTAATGAGGCTGTCAATCTCGCGCTTGTAGATTCGTCCTTTCAAGCGGTAATTCTGACCTCGGAAGACTACCGTGCGGTGTCCTGTCCGCGTGTAGCCCCCGGTGATTACCCAGTGTAGTATTTTCGTACCGGTCGGCTCTTTGCCTTTCACAAGCAGATCTTTCCTTCACAAAAATCCGTCTGAACCATCCGTCAGTGTCAACTGTCCAATAGAGAAAACAACGAAGTCGGGTCGGGTGCGAATACAAGTTTCTGCGGTGAACGCAGTGGATCAATCGTATCGGCATAGCTTCTCGCCCACGCGATCCAGCCCTTGAGATCCGGTACCGTGCTCGTAACTTTATCCAGCTCTACGACGTAGCGCCGGATTCGGGCAGCCTGGATCCAGGCATTGGCGTCTGCGTTCAGTTTCTCGGCTCGCTGCGCTTCCAGGCGAGCTAGGCGTTGTCGCTCCCGTTGGCGCTCTGCTTCTTCTTCCCATGCCTTTCGCCTGCGTTCGTTTTCCTCGCGCTGCACCTTCTTCTGCTGGGCCGCCAGCTGGAGTGCCTGAATAACCGTTCCCAGACACTCCTCCACCTTCTGGCGCGTGCCGTCGGCCCACTGCTGTCGGCCACAATACGTGGCATTGTGTAGGCGCAGGGAGAGGGTCCCGGTCGAAAAGTAGTCGTAACGTGGAGGAATCCGAAAGGACCGGCCGTAACGCGCCTCTTCCGCGGGCGTGAGCACATGATCCGTGCGCCTAATCTTCTCATCAACCCCGATTTCTAGCGCTTCACCATCAACCATGACGACGGTCTTGACCTTGTCCCCTTCTCCTACCGTCACGCGGTAGCCTCGTGCATTGAGCGCTTTCAGTAGCGCATCCATGATCCGGCAGGCGCGATCAATGCTCGCCCGAGTTACCCGGATATCGAGGCAGATTTTGTTGCGGGGCACGATGATGCCTCGCTCATCCGGCTTGCCCTTCTCGAGTGCGGCCTGGGATCTGGCTGTTAGCCGGTGCGGGTCAACGAGGGATTCTGGCACGGGGATTATTTCCGGTGCTTCGCCCGGCGCCGTTTGTCTTTGCCCAGCTGGCGTTGGCGTAATCATGATGCGCTCCTGTCCAGATTCCGATATCGGTCGCAGCTGAGGCTTGAGCGGCGCTTTCCCGACTTTAAGCTTGCTCCAATAGCCTCGCGGCGGTCGTGGAATCTCCATGCGTTTGCAGATCTTCGCCAGTCCCACGTCGGAGATTCCATATGCCTTGGAGAGCTGAGATATCGGCGTTTCCCAGACTTGTTCAAAGAGCGTATCGCGAGCAATAACGTGCCCTTTTTGGTCAGTCATAATGTCTCCGGTTAGATTGCGAATGGGATATGTAAATAGCATCAACCGAATTCTGGAGTTGAAAGTGCCGCTACTGGCGCTTAAAACCGCTGCTCGAAGTTAAAGAGAATTCGAACTAGACTGTGCTTCAACCTAGAAT